>Ga0315277_10003892_pt1 | contig 20082 bp, 12 predicted proteins | sample YL17G05_15_MG_FD_203695 | JGI IMG/M metagenome (GOLD analysis project Ga0315277, IMG submission 203695) | Sediment microbial communities from Yellowstone Lake, YNP, Wyoming, USA - YL17G05_15 | ecosystem: Environmental > Aquatic > Freshwater > Lake > Sediment | place: USA: Wyoming | collected... | reverse complement strand
TTCTTCCCCCATCTATAAATCGATTAAAAGGAGGGTGGCGATGCCGAACAAGACAGGTTCTTCAATTTCGGGCCGTAGGCAGTTCTTGACAAGGATTCTGCCAACCGGAGCACTTTTTTGTCTTGGGTGTAATCACTTGCTGGCGCTGCCGGATACTCTCGACGGACGGCAGACACCGGGCCAAAAACCCAAATTCCTTGAAAACTCCGGAATGAGTGTGAAAGACGTTTGGACGTTCACTTATGAGTTTTTCATTCCGGTCTATCAGATTATGGCCAATGATTTTGGGAGAGAGAAATTCCTCGAGATGTTGAAGAAAGCCTCTGCGGAAAATTGGTTCCAAAAGGGGAACTATTTGGCTAAAGAAATCCCCAAGAGGGATATGAAAACCTTTGCTGATTGGTTTGTGAAAGTCATGTCTGCTGCGCCTTTCGGCCAAGCTTTTGCCTTTGAAGTCGTTGAAAGGTCTGATAAGGCGTTCGAGGTCAAATTTACCGAATGCCTCCCGGCCAGAATCTACCGCGAAATGAAAGCGGCGGACATCGGCTATGCCTTTGACTGCTATCCGATGGCTGCCTTCGCCAGAGCCTTCAATTCTAAGATGAAGTTGACGAATCCCAAGAACCTGATCAAGGGGGATGATGCCTGTATCCTACAATATGCATTAGAAGGATAGTCCCTTCTGTCATCGCACCACTGGGAAGACGCAGACCCCGGTCTCCCCGTCTTACCGTAAACCGTTCGTCGAACGGGAGATCGCACGAATTCTGTAGCGCTATCTCCCGGCCCAGTCGAGCTGAGCCGCCCCGTCTGCGGTTTTTGACTTCCGCCCCTCCTCTCTGTTACAGTTCCGTCGACAAAGGAGAGACGCCCATGTTCGAACCGAAAACGTATGTCAAGCGCCGCGACCTGCTCCGCAAGCAGGTCGGATCGGGGATCATCCTCCTCCTCGGCCATGACGACAGCCCGATGAACTACACGGCCAACGCCTACCCCTTCCGCCAGGACAGCACGTTCCTGTATTTCTTCGGGCTCGATTCGCCCGGCCTCTCGGCCGTCATCGATGCGGATGAAAAAAAGGACATTCTGTTCGGCAACGACATCGACATCGAGGACATCATCTGGATGGGGTACCTGCCAACCCTCAAGGACCGGGCCGCCGGAGTGGGCGTCGTCCAGACCGCCTCGCTCAACGACCTGTCCGCGTTCCTCCAGGACGCCCTCCAGAAAGGCAGGACCGTTCACTTCCTCCCGCCATACCGGTCCGAGACCCTCCTCAAGCTGGGGAAGCTACTCGGGATCAAGCCGGAGGAAGCCAAAGCCAAGGCTTCGCACGCCCTGGTCAAGAGCGTCGTCACTCAGCGCTCGGTCAAATCCGACGAGGAGATCGCCGAGATCGAAACGGCGCTCAGGACGACGGCCCGGATGTATGACGCGGCGATGCACCTGGCCCAGCCCGGCGTCTGGGAAAGGGACATCGCCGGACGGGTGGACGGCCTGGCCATCGCCGGGGGTTCCGGGACGGCCTTTCCCACGATCCTGACCAAGAACGGTCAGATCCTCCACAACCACGAGCACGGCAACCGGTTGAAAAAGTCCGACCTCCTCGTGGTCGACGCGGGTGCTTCGTCTCCGCTGCACTATGCCGCGGACATCACCCGGACGATCCCCGTCGGGGGGAAGTTCACCGCCCGCCAGCTCGAGGTCTATGACATCGTCCTGGCCTCCCAGGAGGCCGCGATCAAAGCCATCCGCCCCGGGATCAAATACCGCGACATCCATCTCCAGACCGCCCGGATCATCGCCGGCGGAATGAAGGAGATCGGGCTCATGAAGGGCGACATCGAGGAGGCCGTCCTCCAGGGCGCCCACGCCTTGTTCTTCCCCCACGGCCTGGGCCACATGCTCGGGTTGGACGTCCACGATATGGAGAACCTCGGCGAGCAGAACATCGGCTACGATGATTCCGTCCAGCGCAGCCAGCAATTCGGGCTGGCCTACCTCAGGATGGCCAAGGACCTCAAGCCCGGATACGTCCTGACGGTCGAGCCCGGCATCTATTTCATCGCCGCCCTCATCGACCTGTGGCGGAAAGAGGGCAAGTTCCCGGACTTCATCGCCTACGACAAGCTGGAAGCCTATCGCGACTTCGGCGGCATCCGGATCGAAGACGACGTCCTGGTCACCAAGGAGGGGAGGCGCGTCCTCGGACGGCCGATCCCGAAGAAGCCGGACAAGATCGCCGCGGCGGTCATGATCTGAGCGTGCCGTCCGCCGTCCGGGAGCGTCCATGAAGATCGGCTTGATCCAGCAGCACGCCTCGGCGGATCTTGACGACAATCTCCGCCGCGGCGCGGAGGCCTTCCGCGAGGCCGCGGAACAGGGCGCGGAGCTCGTCGCCTTCGCCGAGCTGGCCTTCCTTCCGTTTCTCCCGCGCCTTCCGGCCGATCGACGGCCCGGGTTCGAGAAACGGGCCCAGACGGTGCCGGGCCCGGTGACCGAAGAATTCTCGGCCCTGGCCCGCCGCCACGGCGTCGTCGCCGTTTTGAACATTTTCGAAACCGAAGGAGGCCGGACCTTTGATTCCTCGCCCGTCATCGACGCCGACGGACGGCTCCTGGGCACGACGCGGATGGTCCACATCATGGAGGGTCCCGGCTTCCACGAACGCGGGTATTACGCCCCGGGCGGACGGCAGCGCTTCGTCTACGACACCGCCGTCGGCAGGATCGGCGTGGCGATCTGCTATGACCGGCATTTTCCCGAATACATGCGCGGCCTCCGCCTGCTCGGAGCCGATCTCGTCGTCGTTCCCCAGGCCGGAGTCCTGGACGAATGGGGCGAAGGCGTGTACGAGGGCGAGCTTCAGATCGCCTCGCTCCAGAACGGCTATTTCGCCGCTTTGGCGAACAGGGTGGGGCGCGAAGAAGAGCTCCACTTCTCGGGGGAATCCTATGTCACGGACCCGCTCGGGCGGGTCATCGGCCGCGCCCCCAGGGACCGGGACCACCTCCTGTTGGCCGAGTGCGACATGAGCCTGCTCGAGGGGTCGCCGGCGCGCCGCCATTTTCTGGCCGACCGTCGTACCGAGGTCTATGGAGCAATGGGACTCCTCGGGCCCGAAGGGAAGGATTGAGTCCGCCGTGCTGCGCTGGTTCGTCGTCAACACGAAGCCGAAAAAAGATTCCATCGTCGAGCGCCTTTTTCTCGAGGGCGGGATCGGCGTTTACAGCCCGAAGTATCGCGAAGAGAACCGGATCAAGGTGTTCTTCCCCGGCTACGTTTTCGTCAGGTTCAGCCATCCCGAGCAGTACAAGCTCGTCAAGTACACCCGGGGCGTGAAACGCATCATCGGGAACGACGCCGGCCCCATCCCGGTCGACGACGAGGTCATCGATCGGATCCGCGCCCGCGAGGTGGGCGGACTCGTCGAGCTCTCGAAATACGGGATCGAGCCCGAAGTCGGCGACGAGATCGAGGTGGCCGAAGGCCCCTTCCGCGGCCTCCGGGGCATCTTCACCAAGGACCTGACCGACCAGGACCGGGTCATGATCCTGCTGAACTACGTCTCCTACCAGGGCCAGCTGATCATCGAAAAGTCCAAGCTCAAGAAAGTCGTCACCTGAGCCCGGAGTGCTCCGTGATCGCCCATAAGCTCACGGGAACCTCTGCGGTTCCCCCCGAAGCGGGGTCCCCCTCCCAATGTTCGCTTATGGGCGATCCCTCCGCCGGAGAGTTTTTAAGAATTGCCGATAAGCTCACGGGAACCTCTGCGGTTCCCCCCTACGAATCAATGCTGTGAGGGTGTCCCTATCTTCCCGCTAGGACGCACAGCGGATGCCTTGAGTGCGGCGAGGAAATCGGCGGTCAGGCTCGATGACGAAAAGAAAATGACCCCGTCGCCGCCGAGCCGGTCGCTCAGGGCGATCTGCTCCATCATTCCGGCCGGGGTGTTCTGGTTGTGCGACGTCCCGATGCCGATACCCGGACAGACCAGGCAGCGGCCCTTCCCGATTTCGAGGGCTTCCTTGGTGTACTTCTCGAAATAACCCGCGTTGTTCGTATAGAGCATCGGGCACAGCATGTCGAGGAGGCCGTTCTTCGGCCAATCCGCCCAGTCCTGGCCGATGAGGACCTTGGCTTTGTCCGCGGCGGGGAAGACGGCCGCGGAGATCTTCACCGGCCGGCCGGCCGCGGCCAGGGAGGCGCGGAGCTCGCGCATGAATGCGTTCACGCAGCCGGCGTTCCAGGAAATCCATTCGTTCCACAGGATGTTCCCCGAATCGCGGGCCCGGATGTCCACCGGATCGACGCCGGACGCGGCCTTGAACAGGGAACGCGTCCGGGGATCCCAGCTGAAATAGACTTCTCTCGGCGAGGAGGGGAAACGGACGTAATCGAGATGGATCCAGTCGACGGGATAGCGCTCGACGAGCTCGGTCATCAGGCTCAGCTCGTAGGCCCGGACCTCGGGCAGGGCGGGATTGGCGTCGCCGAGGAGCTCCCCGTCGGGGGAACGGATGAGCCACTCCGGATGCTCGCGGACCTTTCCGAGAATCGCTCCTTCGGGAAAGACGCAGAACCAGGGATGCACGGTAAGCTTCCGGCTCCGGGCTTCCCGGAGGAACACGCCGAAGAAGTCCCATGTCCAAGCCGGATCGCGGACGCCGATATCGCTCCGGAAGTAGACCCGGCCGCCTGTGTCCTTGACCAGGATGATGACCGTATCGATCCCGGCCTCGACATAGGCGTCCAGGGTCCGCTTGATCTTGGCTGTCGCTTCGGCTTCGTTCGCCCCGAAAAATCCCGGATGGGCCCACACGCCCCGCACCGGAGACGCCGCGAGCGCGGACGCTCCCGCTCCGAAGAGGAACAGGGCCAGCGGGATCGCCGTTCGAAGGAACCGTTTATTCATGGCTTTGACCTCCGTCCGTAGCCGCCTCCGCCGGGAGTTTCGATGCGCAGGACATCGCCCGGCTTGACCATTAGGTTTGCCTTGGACCTCAGGGGAATGATCCGGCCGCCGGAGAGCAGGATATTCCGGCCGGGACGGCCGGCGCCTCCGCCGAAGAGCCCATAGGGCCGGAAAACCCTGCGCTCGGACATGATCGTGACCTGGGCCGGGACGGGGAACTCGTACTCCCGGACGAGCCCATCGCCCCCGTTCCAGCGGCCCCGCCCGCCCGAGCCCGGGCGCAAGCCGTAGCGCCGGATCCGCAGGGGAAGATAATTTTCCAGCGCTTCAACCGGGGTGTTGAGCGAATTCGTCATGTGGGTATGGACGCCGCTTTGCCCGGATCCGCCCCGGTGGGCTCCCATCCCGCCGCCGATCGTCTCGTAGTAGGCGAAGCTCCGCTTCCGGACCGGATCGAACCCCCCGATGGCGATATTGTTCATCGTTCCCGAGCTCGCCGCCGGGATGAGTCCGGGGACCGCCTTGGCCAGGGCTCCGAGCAGGACGTCGACGATCCGCTGCGAAGTCTCGACGTTTCCGGCCGCCGTGGCGGCGGGGTACTGGGCGCTGACGACGAGGCCGGGAGGGGCGACGATCGTGATCGGCCGCATCAGTCCCGTGTTCACCGGGATGTCCTCCGCGATGAGAGACCGGAAGACGTACAGGACGGCCGAGCACGTGACCGCGGCATTGGCGTTGATGCCGCCCCGGACCTGGGGAGAGGATCCCCGGAAATCGACGGTGACGCTCGAACCCCGGACCCGGACCGTGGCGCGGATCGTGACCGGATCGTCCGTGATCCCATCGTCGTCCATGTGATCGGTGAACGAATAATCCCCGTCGGGGATGTCGCGGAGCGTCCGGCGGAGGAACGTTTCGGTGTAATCCTGGATGAGGGTGGCGTAGCGTTCGATCCGGCCCAGTCCGAAGCGCCGGACGGCCTCCCGGACGCGCTGTTTGCCCTTTTCGCAGGCGGCGATCTGGGCGAGGAGATCGCCCCGCCTCTCTTCCGGCGTCCGGACGTTGGCCAGGATGAGCTTCAGGATGTCCTGGTCCAGCCGGCCGCGCCGGACGAGCTTGACCGGCGGCAGGATCAGGCCTTCCTGAAAAATCTCCGTGGCCAGGGGCATGCTCCCCGGCGTCATCCCCCCGACGTCCGAGTGATGAGCCCGGTTGGCGGCGAAGAAGGCCGGACGCTCGCGGCAGAAAACAGGGGCGATGCAGGTGATGTCCGGCAGATGCGTCCCGCCCCGGTAGGGATCGTTGACCAGGACGATGTCGCCGTCCTCGAAGGCGACGTCCTCGAGCGCGGCCCGGACCGAAAGGGGCATGGCCCCGAGATGAACGGGGATGTGGGAGCCCTGAGCGAGCGTCTCCCCGCGCCGGTTGAACACCGAACAGGAGAAATCCTTCCGTTCCTTGATGTTCGGGGAAAGAGCCGTCCGGCCGAGGACGGCGCCCATTTCCTCGGCGATCGAAATGAAGACGTTTTTGAAGATCTCGAGCTCGATCGGATCGTAGGCGGCCATGTCACGCTCCGCCCAGGATGAGGTTCTGGAACCCATCCACCCGAGCGGCCGATCCCGGAGGGACATACGTTGTCGATCCGAAATCGACGATCAGGGCCGGACCGCGGACGATGCTTCCCGGGAGCAGGCCGTCCCGGTCGTAAACCGGAGCTTCGAATCTCCGGCCCCGATGCACGAGCGATTGCTTTTTTCGGAGCGCCGGGGCGAGGTCGGGACGGGAGGCGGCCGGGATCCGGCGGAGCTTGATTTTCTCGCTCAAGCCGCGGGCGCGGAGCCTGACGGTGACGATCTCGACGGGCCGGCCGGGGTGAAGATAGGAATAGGTCTTTCGGTGCTCCCGCTCGAAGGCGGCCGGGAGGCCCCGAGCGCCCTGACGCGGCCAGGGGACCGTGATTTCGTAGGATTGTCCGGCGTAACGGAGATCGACGGACCGCTCGAGGACGATCTCTTCCGGCCCGAAACCGTCCTCGGCGAGGGCACGCCGGCCGCGCCGCTCCATCTCCCGGAAAAGCGCCTCGGCATCGCGCTCTGAAAGCCCCTCGATCGGCCGGAGGACCGACCGCGAATCCTCCTTGATCGAATCCGCGAGAAGAAGCCCGAAAGCCGAAAGCACGCCGGCGTTTTTCGGGACGATAACCGCTTTCATCCTCAGCCGCTCGGCCAGGTCGGCGGCATGGAGTCCACCCGCGCCGCCGAAGGAAAAGAGCCCGAAATCGCGCGGGTCGTGGCCGCGTTCGATCGAGATCAGGCGGATCGCCTTTTCCATGTTGGCGTTGGCGATATCGACGATGCCCTGGGCGGTCTCGAGCTCGGACTTGCGGATGCGCCGGGCCAGGGCCCGGACCACCGCCCGGCTGCGGTCCGGATGGAGACGCATTTTGCCGCCGAGGAAGTACTCGGGATCGATCCGGCCCAGGACGATGTTCGCGTCCGTGACCGTTGGCTGGTCGCCCGTCCCGTAGCCCGCGGGGCCGGGATTCGCGCCGGCGCTTTCCGGTCCGACCCGGAGCGATCCGCCGCGGTCGACCGCGGCGATCGAGCCGCCGCCGGCCCCGACGGAGTGGATATCGATGATCGGCAGGCGAACGGGAAAATCGCCGACAGAGCTCTCGCTCGTCCGGCGGATGCGGCCCTCGATGAGCGAGACATCCGTGGACGTCCCGCCCATGTCGAAGCTGATGATCTTGCCGAAGCCCGCCGCCCGGGCCAGGGCCAGTGATCCGACGACGCCGCCGGCGGGACCGGAGAGAGCGGTTCGAATCGGTTCGAGCCTGGCCTTGCGCGCCGGGATCGTGCCTTCGTTCGATTGCATGATCCGGAGGTCGGTCCGTCCGACGGCTTTTTCCAGCGCCCCGAGATACCGCTCCAGGACCGGAAGGAGGAAGGCGTTTACGGCCGTGGTCGAGGCCCGCTCGAATTCCCGGTATTCCGGCAGGATCTCACTCGAGATCGACGCCGGAATCCCGCGGCGGCGAAGCTCCCGGGCGACCGCCCGCTCATGGGCGGGATTGGCGTAGGAATGGAGCAGGGAGACGGCGACCGATTCCGCGCCGGCGGCGACGACCCGGTCCACGAGCCGACTGACCGCGGCCCGATCCGGAACGCGCTCCGGCCGGCCGCCGGCCGTCATGCGTTCGTCGAGGCCGAAGGAGAGGCGGCGCTCGACGATGGGCGGCCGGGGCTCCGGTCTGAGATCATACAGCCGACGGCGGGCCTGGCGGCCGATGAGCAGGACATCTTCGAATCCCAGGGTCGTGATCAAGGCGGTTCGGGCGCCCGTGCGCTCGAGGAGGGCGTTCGTCGCGACGGTCGTTCCGTGGATGATCGTGGCAATGGGACCGAGGAGGTCCCGGATTCCTTCTAAGATCGCCCGCGATGGGTCATCCGGCGTCGAGGGAAGCTTCCGCGTCTCGAGGCGTCCGCCCGAGGCGATGACGATGTCGGTGAACGTTCCGCCGGTGTCGACCCCGATGCGCAGGTCCATCGCTCAATGGCACGTGGAGCAGGACCCGCTGGAGCAGGTCGAGCAGCCGCTTCCCGACGCCTTGATGCGGTTGCCGCCGCCTCCGATTCCGAAGGCCGAGGGCCGCTTGCGTACATCGGGCCGGCCGCAGCTCGGGCAGCGGACCTCGGCCTCGCCCCCCAGGCGGACGAGCTTTTCGAAGATCGATCTGCACGACCGGCATTGGAATTCGTAGATCGGCATGTCGTGTCCCGGCCCGCCGTTAATCCAGGGCGGCGATGGCCTCAATCTCGACCTTGACGTCCTTGGGCAGCCGGGCGACCTGGACCGCGGCCCGGGCGGGGAAGGGCGTCTTGAAGAATCCGCCGTAGACCGTGTTCATGGCCACGAAATCGTCCATGCTCTGAAGAAAGACGGTGCACTTGACGACATCGTCGAGCGTCCGGCCGGCGGCGGCCAGGATGGCGGCGAGGTTCTTGAGCACCTGGCGCGTCTGCTCTTCGATCGGCCCGGTGACGAGAGCGCCTGTCTCGGGTACGATGGGGATCTGTCCGGAGCAGAAGAGGAATCCGTTGGCGATGATGCCCTGGGAGTATGGGCCGATGGCTTGGGGAGCCTTGTCGGTTTTCACTTCTTTTTTCATGCGTTCGCTCCTTCGGCGGCGGACGGCCGGCCGGGGCAGGGGGAGCGCCCCCAGGACCCCGAGGACGACGATCGCTTCGCGTCTTTTCATTCGGGTGCGTCCGTCGATGCGCTCATGAAATGACCGTGATCCGGATCGCCGGGCTGTCGCGTTCGCCCGTTCCCAGCACGGCGCGGGCCCTTATTGTATAGGAACCGGGAACGAGTTTCCAGGACAACGTGTAGGGGGCGGACCGGCGTCCGGCGTTCCGGCCGTTGATCCACCATTCGACGGCGGCGACGTCCAGCCCTTCCGGAACCGACGCCCGAAAAAGGATGGTCTGGTCGTCCCGGCGGAGGACGGGATCGAGTTTGAACACGTCCCCGTCTCGGGGGAAACGGACGACGAAGGCCTCGGCCCGGCCGGGACGCCGGGCTGGGGCGGGGAGGCCGCGCTCGGGGGCCGCGCCGTGGGCAAGCCGGCAGACGCTCCGCGGCTCGCTGCCGCGGATGAAGATCTCTTCCATGGCGCTCGGACAGCGGTCCGAGGGAAGCTCTCCCGAATCCGGGCAGATCCGGCGGAGGATGATCGAATCCGGCCGGAAGAATTCCTGAGCCTGGCCTGAGCTCAGGAAGAGCATGACGTCGTGGAAGAGGGGCCCCGCCCCGGTCATGCCCGAGACATTGTGCATCGGCGAGCCGTCGAAATTGCCGGCCCACACCCCGACGGTATGCGAGGGAGTGTAGCCGATCGTCCAGTTGTCGCGAAAGTCCTTAGACGTTCCCGTTTTCACGGCTGCGGGGAAAGGCAGATCGAGCGAGGAGGCATAACCGAATGTCGGGACTCGGGCATCCCGGTCGGAGAGGATGTGAGTGATGACATAAGCCGCGTCTTCCCGGAAGACCCGTCGCGGGGCCGGAAGCGGCGCCGCGGGAACGAAACGAATATCCGCTCCGGCCGAGGCCAGCACGGACCGGGCCGGGAGAAACAATCCGCCGCGGGAGAGTGACGCGTAAGCGAGGACGAGCTCGAGGAGCCTGACTTCACCGTTCCCCAAAGTGAGCCCGACCCCGTAGAACCCGGGGGGACGGTCGAGGCTCCGGAACTCGAGCTCACGGAGCTTCCGATAGAGACGGTCCGGGCCAAGAGAATCGAGGACGGCCGCGGCGGGGATATTGTAGGAGCTCGCCAAGGCGCTCCGCAGGCGGATGGGGCCGTGATACCGCTCGTCGTAGTTGTCGGGCGCGAACGTGCCGTCGAGGGTGACGAACTGGGTCGGGACGTCGTCCAGGATCGTCGCCGCGGTCAGCCCCTTTTCGACCGCCAGAGCGTAGGTGATGGGTTTGAGGGCCGATCCCGGCTGGCGCAGGGCGAGCGCGGCGTTGACCTGGCCGCCCGTCCGCTCGTCGAAGAAATCACGGGAGCCGACCATGGCCAGGATGTCCCCGCTGGAGTTGTCGAGGACGAGGACGGCCGCGTTCGTCAGCCCGCGCTTTTCCATCCCCGCCAGATGGCCCCGCAGGAGGGCTTCGATCCTTTCCTGGATGGACAAGTCGAGGGTCGTCCGGAGGACGGACATCTCTCGCCGCGAGCTCTCGGGGATGGAGCCGAGGACGTAATCGCAAAAATGGGGGGCGCGGAATTTCGCCCCGGCGGAAACGACTTGGACCGGTTCGGTCCGGGCGCGCTCGGCGTCGTCCCGGCCGACCCAGCCGCGCCCGGCCATGTTGCTCAGGATGGCTTTCTGGCGCTTCATGACCGCTTCGGGGGCGCGGTACGGATTCAGCTCCGAAGGCGCCTTCGGGATCGCCGTGAGGTAGGCGGCTTCGGCCGGACTGAGATCGGAGGTCGGCTTGTCGAAATACTGCCGGGCGGCGGCTTCGATCCCGAAGACGCCGTTGCCATAAGAGATGCGATTGAGGTACTGGACCAGGATCTCGTCCTTGGACAGGGTATGCTCGAGCCGAACCGCGAGCCAAGCCTCCGCGATCTTCGACAGGAAGGTCCGGCGGAAATGGTAGAGGTTCCGAACGACCTGCTGCGTGATCGTGGAGGCTCCCGAAACGACCCGGCCCGTTCTCAGGTTCTGGACGAAGGCCCGGACGATGGCGTAGGGATTGACGCCCGGATGGGTGAGGTAGTGGCCGTCCTCGGCGGCCAGGACCGCTTTGAGCAGGACCGGGGACATCTCGGACAGGCCGATCCAGCGGCAGCGTCCGCCTTCCTCGGACAGGACCTCGCGGAGAAGGAGGCCGTTGCGGTCCTCGATCCGGAGCGACCGGACCGGACGCGGGTCGAGACGGCGGGCCGGGAGCGGAACATAAAAGGACAGTCCGGCGGCGGCCGACGCCCCCAGAAGGAGGCCGATCGCGACGGTCCGGAGCCGCGGCCGTTTCACTTGACGATCTTCAGGATCGACTCCCCGCTCCGGCCGAAGACTTCGGGCGCGTACATTTCCTCGGCCTTCGCCCCAGGAAGAGAGAACGTCCCCGCGGTCAGGGCCCGGGCGAGGTAGCGGTACCGATGGATCCCCGTCCTGAGGGAATCGGCGAAGAGGAGAACGCGGTCATCGCGCATCTCCACATGGTTGAATCCCCACCAGGGCGCGTATTCGTCCGGGGCCTCGAGACTGTCGAGCTGGCGCTGGCGCTCCTCGCTCTCGGTCCGGAGGCCCGCGTTCACGGCTTCAAATCCCGCCGGGAGCGGATCGTCCACGACGATGAAGAAGCTTTCCTTCGGCACGACGAGCTCGAGCGTGACCGCGACGAGGGACCCCGCTTTGACTTCCTCCAGCGGTTTTCCGTCGATCGATTCGATCTTTTTATAGATCGCGAATCCTTCATCGCGCGGCTCGAGGGCCCCGCTCCGAGCATACGTTAGCCGCGCACCATAATAGAGGATGCCCCGGCCGTCCTTGGCGATCCGCAAGGGGATCTCTTTGCCGGCCTCGAAGCCGGCGAGGTCCGTCGCCGCCGTCGCGGTCCGGTCGGGCGAGCGGAACGTCTCCTCTAAAATCGTCTTCCCGGCGAGGGTGAAGTCGGCCCGGAAATCGGGCGCGCCCCCTTCCACCGCCCGGTAATATTCGTTGAGGGCATAGAAGACAAAGAAATTATCCTGGGTCGAGGACCAGCGGCCCGTCCGCCGCTCGGCGACGAGCCACTTGGTTGCTCCCGGAAGAAGAGGATCCTGCGATCCGATCTCGAGGAGGGCCTGGAGGATGACCGCGGTCGCCCGGACATTGGAAGAGTAGATCCAGCGGAGCTCCTCAGCGCCGCCTTCCTCGAAATGGGCCAGGCCGGGCGTCGTCTTGACCAGGTTGAGAAGCTCGCGTTCCACGACCGCGCGGGCTTCGGTCTGTCCGGCGAGATGGAGGGCTTTGAGAAGCCAGGCTCTGCCCTGCACGGTCAGACGGTCACGCTCGGCGAAGAACTTTTCGTTGTAGGCGGGCTCGGGCTTCCCGGCCAGAGCGAGGACATAGAGAGCGTAGGCCTGGGTCGTGATCCTGCTGCGGAGCGGATAGGGGGAAGCGTTGTCGTGACGCGCCTGGACGAAATTCCGCAGATACCTCAAGCCGTCGGCAAGCCGGGCCGCATCCACGGGGTAATCCGCCGCCCGCGCCTGAAGGAAGGCGAAGACGGCATAACAGGAGACGAAAGGGGACTCGTAGAGCGAATCGGGCCACAGCCCGAAGCCTCCGCTGTCCTTCTGGCAAGCGATCGCTTCCCGGAGAGTGCGGACGACAAGGCTTCGGATCTCCGCGGATGAGAGCGGACTCATCTTGAAATCGCGGATGATTTGCGGCGCGACAAGGTAGGGGAGGACGGACGAGAGCCGCTGCTCCAGGCAGAGATAGGGATAATTCGTCAGGTAATCGATCGATCCGCTGAGGCCGGCCAGCGCCGACGCGGAAGCTTGGAGCTCGAGCCGGTTCTGGCCGGCCAGAGCGTCCCCGGGAACGCTGATGCGCTCCTCTTTCGCCGCGTCGGCCACGGAATCATAAGTCGCTACGGATTCGGTCGGTCGCGGCAGGACAATGGGCAGTTTGAGCTCCAATCCGTCGGAATCCGCGCCGCTCAGCGCGCGGAAGCCGAGGACGGCCGCGCCCGGACTCTCGGCGGCGAGATCGAAGAGGACCTCGGCCGAGGCGCCCGGAGCGAGCCGGATCTGCCTCGGAGACTCCGTCCCGCCGGCTTTGATGCCGCGGGCTGCGAGCGATACGGCGGCGTCGGCGGGGGCATCGGAATTGTTGTGGAGGACGACCCCGCCCTTGAAGGCGTCGCCCATCCGGGCGAACCGGGGGATCGAGGGCAAGAGAAGGAGGGGCTTGGACACGGGAAGATCGGTCCGGCCGGAGCCGAAGAGGGATTCCCGGGTCTGGGCGACGGCCATGACCCGGAATGTGGTCAGGTTATCGGGTAGGCTGAACTCGACCGTGACCTCTCCGCGCTCGTCGGTCAGGAGCGAGGGGTTCCAGTAGACCGTGGTCTTGAAATCACCCCGCAGCTCGACTTCGGAAAGGCCGCGCGGGGCGGCCATGGCCATGGCTCCGCCGCCGCCGGCGTTCTCTCCTTTCTCCGCGAAGCTTCTCTCACCGACCACATGGAGGCGCGTTTCCGAGGTCTGGACGGACAGGGGCTTCTCGCCGTAGAACGTCGCATAGAGATCGGGGGTCGAGTAGCCGATGAGGTTGAGCACGCCGAGATCGACGACCGCCAGGGTGACCGAAGCGCGGACGGCCGCGCCTCCGGCGCCCCGGACGCCCAGCTTGAGGGTGACCTTCTCCCTAGGCTTGTACTTCGGCTTGTCGGCCCGGACATCGACCTTCAGACGCTTGGCCGAGGGATCGACGGATAGGTTGATATAGCCCAGCTTGAAACCGGGCTTGCCGATGTCCTCGGCCCCCGCCCCCGCCGCCGCGGTCCGGCCTTGGACGAGGAGGACGGAAACGAAGACGTTGGGGATGTGCTCGGTCCCGAGCGGGATCTCGATCTCGCTCGCGCTGCCCCGGATGTCGAGGACCATGCTCTTGAGAATGAACTCCCGCTCGATCGTGACCAGGGCTTTGGCGCTTTCATACGGAGATTTGACCAGGATGCGGGCCGTTTCGCCGGGGCGATAGGCGTCCGCTCCGGCGACGAGCTCGAGCTTGTCGTCGTCTTTCCGCTCCCAGGGGACGTAATCCGTCCCCGTGGCGTAGACATAGACCGAGGTGGCCACCTCGTTTTTCCGGGGATCCTTTCCTTCGGCGCGGAGAACGTACATTCCCGACGTTCCGGGCTTGAAGGAGACTTCGACCGGATCGGACTTCGTCCGGACGGGATGCGCTTCGACCTCCGTGTCCGAAGTCTCCGAGACCCATTCGAACCGGCCGCCGGCGCCGGCCCGACGGACGGATTTCCATTCCCGTTTGATGAGCTTGACGGTCAAGGCCTGGTCCGGGAGGACCGCTCCGTCAGGGGTGACCGAGATGATCCGGGCTCCGAGCGCATCGCCCTTCCGGACGAACGTGGACGACGGCTTCATTCCGATATAGAAGCTTCCCCGATGGATGACGGTGTCGATCCGGTTCGAGATCGACCTCCGGCTCGGTCCCTGGACCGTGGCCTCGAGCGTGGCGCTGACCGTGCTCCGTTCCTTGGCCGGGACGAGGGCCGCCTCGAGGGACAGCCGGCCGTCCGCCCCGAGCGTTCCTTCGCCCGAAGAGAGGAGCCGGCTGCGCTCGGACAGGTCTTCTTCGTCCATCCAGAAATCGGCGCTCTCGCCGAATCGAAATTCCCTCCATCCGTCCGGGGCGAAGGAGATCGGATTCAGCCGGAGCGACCACTCGGCTTTTTGTCCGCTCATCGGGCCGCCGAAGAGATAGGCTCCCCGGACCTCCGCTTTGTACGTGTCGCCGAAGACGAAGCTTTCCTTCAGGGTTTTCAGGTGGATCTCGAATTCGGCCGGCCGATAAGCCTCCACCCGGAACGATCCGTGGAACTCGACCGGCTTGGCTCCGGGAGTCTCGGACGGCAGCTTGGCCATGACGTCATAAGTGCCGATAGCCGCGTCTTCGCGCGTCTGGAAATCGAAGGCAAACGACCCGAAGGCGTCGGTCCGGGCCGTCTCCTTTCGGGCGCTCTTGCGGAACGGATCGCGGACTTCGCATTCGACGGGCAGGCCGGCCGGCGCCCGCCAGGACCCTTTCTCGTCCGCCCGGAAGACGCCTTTGATATGGACGGTCTCGCCGGCGCGGTAGATCCCGCGCTCGGTGAAGATCTCCCCGCGAAGGACTTCCGGCTCGGGATTCCAGTCGTAGGCGATGCCGAAGCGGTAGGGATCGAGACCCGTTCCCCATTCCGAGCTCAGCACGGCCGAGTCGGCGCCGCTCCGGGCGAACACCCACTGCTTCGGCTTCGACCAGGCGTCCCGGCTGCGGATCCCGAGAATCCTCCATCCGGGCGATTCGGCCCGTCCGTCCTGGCCCGTCTTTCCGCGCCAGCGGACGGCGTTCGAATCGTCCCGGATCTCGACTTCGGCGTCCGCCACAGGGAGCCCGGTGGCGAGCTCGCTGACCCAGACGACATTGTTCTCCGGCGAAAACTTGGCGCTCAGGCCGAGGTTGGTCGCTTGAAGGAAGGCTTTCGGATAGCGCTCCCATTTCTCCGCCGTGAGCGTGTCGAGCTGGAGGAAGAGGAATCCGGTCTTCGAACCGAGGAGGCTTCCGACGTCGACCGGGAGGGGGGTCCGCTTGTTCCGCGGGGCGGCGAGAGGAAGGGACTTGTCGACGGCGAAGCCTCCGGCGGGAATGAGGAGCTTCGACGTGTCGAACGCGCCGTCGTTCTCGAGAAGGGGAACGACCGCGTCCCGGGAGAGGGGAGCGGCCATCAGCCTCGCCTCCTTGGCGTTCATGACGGAAACGGAGTATTGAAGCGAGCCGGAGGATTCGAGGACGCCGAGCCCCGAGGTCATCCGGACCGACGGTGGAAAGGCGGCCGTGGTGAACTCGAACCGCATGACCCGGCCCAGGCCGTTTCCGAACGCGTCCTTCAGCCCGGCATCGATGACGGCCTTGTACTTCGTCTCGGCCGCAAGCGGAAGGGAGAGGAAGAGTCGGGGAGCGCCGTGGTCCCAGGACTGGTAATAGTCCGGGATCTCGACTTTCGGCTCGAAATGGAGCCGGGCGATGAGATCCTTGTAGATCACCTGGTTGGTGAAGACGAGCTGGAGGGGTTCGTCGGGCACGACCGACCCATCGTTCCCCAGACCTTCGAACCCGAAAACTTCGTAGGTCTTGAAATCCACGACGGCGGAAGTCTCCATCCCCAGCCGGCCTTGAACGCCCGGCAGGCCTTCCTTGAGCGTCACGGTGTAGGAGGTCCCCGTCTCGAGCCCGGTTTCGGGTTTCAGGACGATGGTGTTCTCCGCCGGCACGTCGATCCCGGCCGCCTTCAATCGTTCCGCGGAGGGCCGGGCGACTGTGAACCCGATTTCACGGGCCGCTCCGGAGGGGCCGTCTCCTTCGAGCTCGATGAAGGACCGGACCTGGCGCGGATCGACGGATTGATTGAAGACGAGGAGGATATCGATCGAGAGAGGCTGCTGGTCGGCGTGGTTTTCGGGGATCGTACGGACGAGACGCAGCCGCATCGTCGCAAAGGTCCATGACCGGTCATCCCGAAGGACGTATCCGTCGAGAGATCTCGTCCCGGCCGGGACCGCGACCTTGAATTCGGACCCGAAGGGCAGGGGCTCCTTCGGCGTGAAGCTCACCGTCCGGGTCCCCATCCAACGATATCGGCCGGAGATCGGGGGCGAGAAACGGAGGAAGTCGGTGTTCTCCGAAAGCGGCAGCGGCGCGAGCGGGGCCATGGGTCGATCGAAGACGACGAGAATCTCGCCGCTCTCCGAGGCGGCCGCCGTCGGGCCTTCGGGGGAGACATGCAGGACGCGGAGGTCCCCCTTGACCTCGCCCGACGCCGGCGGCGGAACACGCGCCGGCTCGGTCGAGCGCTTGCGGCAGGCATCCAGGATCAAGCACGAAAGGCCGAGACAAACGATGAGCCCCAGGATCGGAAGGCGGCTGGTCCCCATGGAAATGCCTCTCTTTCTCTCTCGGACAATACAAATCTGGGCGGCCGGCAGCGGCCGCCTCCGAAATACGCGTCTTAAGCGAGCGAGGACAGGACCGTTGTGAGAAACGTCCAGAAATGCTCGACCGAGACGATCTCGACGCCCTCCTCGGGCGAATGCGGATGGGTGATGGTCGGGCCGAATGAGATCATATCCATGCCCGGGAACTTTTCTCCAATGATCCCGCATTCGAGTCCGGCGTGGATGGCGACGATCTCGGCGTCGCGTCCGTAAACCTTCCGGTGGAGCTCCTTGAGCGTGCCGAGGATCGTGGAATCCAGGTTCGGCGCCCAGCCGGGATATCCCGGCGATTGGACGATCTTCGCCCCGGCCAGGCGGGCCAGGGATTTGAGGGACAGCCGGACCCCTTCCAGGGCGGCGGCCACCGGGCTGCGGCTGCTGCAGACGATCCGGGCTTTGGATTTCGGCGTCCGCAAGATGGCCAGATTGTTCGACGTCTCCACCAATCCGGCGATCTCGGGATGCATGCGCTGGACGCCGTGGGGGCAGGCGAGAAGGAGGTCGAGCAGCCCGTCGCGCAAGGCGGGAGCGAGGGGCGCGAGCTTCGGCAGGCTGATCTCCTCGAGCGATCCGGCCAGGTCTTTTTCGACGGTCCCGAATTCCGTGCGGAGCGCGGCGAGGGATTTATCGAGATAGGCATGAAACGAGGGAACCTTGGCCGGTGACAACAGCAAATCGGCCCAGGCTTCCCGGGGAATCGCGTTGTGCTTGTTCCCGCCTTCGATCCCGAGGAGCTCGAAGGGAAGGCTCGCCCCGGCCTGGCGGAGGACGCGGGCGATGAGCTTGAGCGCGTTGGCCCGGCCGGCGTTGATATCGATCCCGGAATGCCCGCCGCGAAGCCCCGAGATCTTCAGCCGGAAGGCCGTCTTCAGCCGGGACGGTTTGCGGACGAGCGGCAGGGAAATCTCGGAATCAGCGCCGCCGGCGCAGCCGATCGTGAAGGTGCCTTCCTCTTCGCTATCGAGGTTGAGGAGCCGTCGCCCCTTGAGGGCGCCGGGCTGGATCCCGCGCGCGCCGTTCAGCCCCGTCTCCTCGTCCACCGTGAACAGGAATTCGAGAGGTCCGTGGACGAGAGAGCCGTCCTCCATAATGGCCAGGCAGGCGGCCACGGCGATGCCGTTGTCCGCTCCGAGGGTCGTTCCCACGGCGTGGACCCATCCGCTTTCGACGACAGCCTGGATGGGGTCCTTGAGGAAATCGTGCTTGACGTCGGAGTTCTTCTCGCAGACCATGTCCAGATGGCCCTGGAGGACGGTCGCGGCGACGCTCTCGCGACCGGCCGAGGCCGGCTTCCGGACGATGACGTTTCCGGCCTTGTCCTTCGTGGAGCTCAGGCCCAGGCTCCGGGCGTGGGCGATGACGTGGTCGGCCAGGGCTTTTTCGTTCCCCGAGCCGTGGGGGATCTTCAGGACGGCCTCGAAATGCTTCCACAAACCTGCCGGCTTGAGTTCGGTCAAAGCGCTCATTGGTCCTCCTTGGTAAACGGGTGTCGAAAAGGAAGAGGCTATCATGCCATAACGAATCTTCCCGTTCAACCGGTCCGGTTGACTCGCATGACCGCATTGATTACTATGCGCGTTGGTTCCCCGGGGGCCGCGAAATGATCAAGACGCTGAAGATTCTTCTTTCCCTCCTCCTGCCGCTTTGCCCCGCTGGAAGGCTCGCCGCCGAACCCCCCGCCGTCCAGCCGGCCGAGCGGATCATCCGGATCATGACCACGGTCTTTCCCCTCGCCGAGTTCACTAGGGCCGTCGCCGGGGAGGGGGTTGAGGTCGAGCTCCTCCTCCCGCCGGGGGCGGAGGTCCATACCTGGCAGCCGAGCTTCGGCGATGTCCGGAAGCTGGCCTCCCTCGACGCGTTCATTTACATCGGCAGCGGCCTGGAGCCGTGGGCCGGCGATCTTCTGCGCGGGGCCGGCCGCCCGGATCTTCGCCTTCTCGAGATCGGGCGGACCCTGACGCTCGCGCCGATCGCGGGACTTGAGCCCGGCGAACACGGCCACGGAAGCGAAGGGGTCGATCCGCACGTCTGGCTCGATCCCGTTCTCGACGCCGCGATCGTGGACCGCATCGCGGATTTCCTGTCCGAAATCGATCCGGCCGGCGCGGAGGGCTTCCGGAGCCGGGCGGCTGCGTATCAATCCACGCTCGAGCTGCTCGACCGGGATTTTCGCTCAGGCCTCGGGTCGTGCCGCACCCGGATGTTCATCTACTGCGGCCATTCCGCCTTCGCTTACCTGGCCCGCCGATACGGCCTCGAACAGGTCGCCGTTTTCGGAGCCAGTCCGGACGCCGCCCCGACACCCCGGGAGCTGGCCTCCGTCATCGACCGGGCCAAGGCGGCCGGCGTTCGGACCGTTTTTTTTGAGCCGGGGACGGGTGAAAAGATGGCCCGATTGATCGCCTCCGGTGCCGGGGCGGACACGCGGCCGCTATCGGCCGGGCACAACCTGACCCGGGACGAGACGGCGTCCCGGCTGACGTTCATCGACATCATGCGGACGAACCTGGAGACCCTGAAGCATGGCCTCGCCTGCCAGTGAGCCTCGGGCCCTCATCGATGTCGAAAATGTTTCGTTCAGCTACGGGGGGCGGCTCATCCTCGAGGACGTCAGCCTGCCGGTCCAGGAAGGCGATTTCCTGGCCGTGATCGGGCCCAACGGCTCCGGGAAAACGACGCTGCTCAAGATCATCCTGGGTCTTATCGAGCCCGACCGCGGCCGGGTCCGGATCATGGGCCGGCCGCCCGTCGAGTTCCGCGAGCGCCATCTCATCGGCTACATCCCCCAGAAGGCGACGCACTTCGACCCGATCTTCCCCGCCTCCGTTCGCGAGGTCGTGGGCATGACCGTCCGCCGGACCGGGATGTCCCGGCGCGAAGA
>Ga0315277_10003890_pt1 | contig 20086 bp, 12 predicted proteins | sample YL17G05_15_MG_FD_203695 | JGI IMG/M metagenome (GOLD analysis project Ga0315277, IMG submission 203695) | Sediment microbial communities from Yellowstone Lake, YNP, Wyoming, USA - YL17G05_15 | ecosystem: Environmental > Aquatic > Freshwater > Lake > Sediment | place: USA: Wyoming | collected... | reverse complement strand
GGCCATAATCGTCGAGAGGTACGGATCGGCCCCGGCCTGCATGCTGATCGGGCGGGGGACGTTGCCCGCCGCCTTCAGCGTCGCATCGCCGATGGTGATCGGCCCACTGCCGAGGGCCAGCGCGTGTTTGGCCGTATCGACGACACCCGCCCCGACGGACAGGTTGCCCATGAGCCAAGTCCCGCTACCGACAACCAAGGAACCGCTGCCGGCCTTGGTCACGTCGCCGGTCAAGAGCCCGTTCTGGGTGAGCGTCAGGCTGGTGCCGGGGTCGGTGTTGACGTTCAGGCTGGTGAACGAGAGCGGGGTCTGGATCACGTGGCTGCCTTGCTCCACCTTGACCTGGCCGAGGGCGATCGTACTCGGCCCGGCAAGTGTGTAGGCGTTGGCATTGCGGAACTCCAGCCCGGCCACGCTCACGGGCATGTCCACCGTCACCGTGGCGGGGGCGGTGATAACGCTCAGGAACTCGGCCCCCGCGTCGACGGCATTGGGCACGCTGTTTTCGGTCCAATTGGAGGCGATGCCGTAGGATCCGCCCCCGGTGAGGCTCCAGGCGGAATTGCGTCTGCCGCCGGTCGGGCTCCCTTCGCCCGACTTGGGTACGACCGTCAAGATCAGGCCATCGGGGTTGAGCCGCCAGGCCCAATCCAGACCCGCCACCAACGGGGCATCCTGGAAGTTGAACAGGGTCTGGCCGGTGGAGTCTGGGTAGCTCAAAGTGGCCCCCGGCTTGGAGCCACCAAGGAAGCCCGCATCAAACGGCCCGGTTACCAGCAGGCGGAACTCGTCGCCCAGCTTCGGGGAGTACGAGTTCGTCGGGTTCTGCGGGTCGTGCGTGAAGATCTTGAATGTGCCGACGACGGGCAGGTCACCGCCGGCCAAATATAACTGCGTGTAATCGCCCGGGATCAGGCCATTGCCCATGAAGTCGGGGATCCCGATCACCTGACCGCCCGCCGGACCCAAGATCTGGAACTCGGTTTCCCCATAGGTTGCCCCCGGGGCGGGGACCTCCGCAAGGAAGGTGGGGCCGAAGCCGGGCTTGTACGGGCCGGTCCTGATGACGTTGATCATCGTCGCGTTTCCCTGGACCGTGCCGGTCATCAAGATCGGACCCGTAGTGCCCGCCACTAGGGCCGGTCGCTCCCCGGGCCGGCTTGCACTGACGTTGCCGGAGACGGTGCCGTTTCCGGTGAGCAGGCCGCCATATTGCGCGCCAAGAGGCACAAGAGTGGTCCGCCCGATCCTGTACTCCGGGGTCAGATTGAAGGCGGAATACCAGACATCAAAAGCCCCGTCCGTGGGGTCCCAGAGCAGAGAGCTCTGGTACGGATTGTAGTCCCAATACCCTGGATTCTGAGCGTGAACGGGGGTTTCCTGCATCTGCCACGTTGTCCCGTCGAAGCTGACGCCGGCGTGCAGCATATTGCCCCCGCCGGGGTACTTCGTAGTCATGAGCATGTAATAGATCCCACCCATCTCTGTCACGTTCACATGCCACACATCCCATCCAGGCGGTAGGCCCGTGACTGTGGAATCAGTGGCATTGCTGAAGGGCCCGCGCGGGCTATCGGCGGTCCGCAACTGGAGTACATGGTGCTCTTGCGAAACGTCGACCGTCCACATCTCGTACACGCTTCCCACTTTCCGCACGATCGGTGAAGCGAATTCGGCGTACGTCTCCGAAGACAGCACCAGCGTCTTGTTTCCCCACGTCACTCCGTCGGTAGACGACATACTCCAAATTCTCTCATACTGGGGAGCTGATGCTTTGGCGTCCCGCCAGTAGGCGTACATCGTGCCGTCGGAGTCCAACAGCAGAGAAGGGTCGGAGTTGTACGCGCCGAGAGGTCTGGGCGAGATTGGGTTCCTCAGGCCGTCCGGCACCTGCCACAACGTGCCGTCGTGGCTCTGGAGAATCTCGGGATTCTCGAACCAGTTCCGTTGCGTTGCCGGCAGGGTCCCAGGGAACGGACTCAGCACCATCCAGTATTCATAACCGTTCCAACCCCCCGGCACACGAACCACGTCGGGATGCAGGGCTTGGCCGCTTCCATCGGAGGTGGGCGTCGTCAGGGGTTGGTTGGCTTTGGGCATGCGGAAGCCTGTGTAAACCCCCCACACGTCCGCCGGCTGCAGCTCGATCCCGTTTGCGCTCGACAACGTGCCGCCGGACATCTTGGCCCCGTAGACCTGGGCCAGATCCTTGTCCTGCAAATGGACCGGGTAAGCGCCGACATTCAGGATGCCCTGGAAGGCGTATCCGTTGGGATCGTCCAAGACTCCCACGTCCATGGCGCCCGTCGCTTCCAGCACGCTCCCCGCCCCACCGACCACGTGCCGGTTGATGATACCGCCGGCCTTCAGCGTGGCACCGCCGGCGATGCTGACATCCCCGCCCGGCGACGCGAGGAGGTCCTTGGCGATCTGAAGCGTACCTCCGGTCACGTTGACCCCGCCCAACGGAACAAGGCTGCCATTGAGCGCCCAGGTCCCCTGGCCCTCTTTCGTCAGGTCCGGCGCAACCACCGCTGGAGTGCCGAGGGTCATCGTCAGACTGGTCGCCTTTTCGGTAGCGACCGTTAACCCTCCGCCCAATGCAACGGGCGCCGAAATCGTATGGTTGCCGGTCCGTACGTTAATCCGGGCGTCCCCAACGGTGCGTTGTAGCGTGATTTGGGCGGAGCCCCCGATCGTGTACGAACGGGCGTTGTCGAAGGTTATGGTGCCTACGGTCACGGCCGAATTCACCGTGACCGTGCTGGGCTGGGTGATGCTGCGGAAGAAATTCGCCTCAGCATCGATCGCATTCGGGACGATGGTCTGCGTCCAGTTGGACGGGTCATTATACGACCCCCCGAGTGTGCGTGCCCATTCGTTGGCCGCACCTGCGCTAGGGAGGCCCGCCGGGGAGAAGGCGATCACAATCACCGCAACGCTCAGAGTCAACCGTCCCACGATGCACCTCATTTGTCAGCTTTAGCCACCCGAAGGTCCATTTGTCCCGGCGCCCAGCCAGACTGTCTGGCCATCGAAGGCCAGCACACCCACACTGAACAGGGCAACCCCAAACCAGGTTGTACCCATCTTGCGCACATCCTCCCCGCACAACGCCGAACTGACGGATATTTAGCGAAGAGCGCGAAACTGGGGTACTCGGCCTGCTGAAAGCCGTTTTGTAACGGAGCGAACACTGCCGGCGATCAGGAGGCCCACTAACGGCCCAATTGGCTTCTGTTGCGGAAGGTGCGGTGCCGTGTGCCCACGCTCGTGGTGCCATGCCCACGCTCGCGTGGGCATGTCCGAAAACGCTGCCGTGGCCAGGCAATCTTGGCCATGGCACTCGTCGCCAAAGCTTCCACAACGTGAACTCATTATAAGCAGACACTACGTTCTATGCAATGGCCCACCATAAAGGGGGGGCGTGGGCTTGGGGGCCGCATCGGCTGCTTTATGCCCAGTATCCCAGGCAAAAAACCACCGGCCTGTGCCCGACCGCCTGGTTATCCCCTCAGTCCGCCACGTGATCAGGTCAACGGCCCCGCTGTCGCCAGGCAAAGCCAAGCAGCGCCAAGCCAGAGGCAACCAACAAAGCCCGCGCGCCCAGACCGGGCACAACTATCGGCGTCGGGCCGTTCCTGCGGAGCTGCCACCTCCAATCCAGAGTCCGCCACATGAGGTAGACAAAAAGGTCGTATCGGGATGCACCCGCAGAAAGAAACCCCATGCCCCTCCCCTCGATTTCTTCTTCCGGGGCCATTTACCACCGCGCGCCGCACGACCCCACGGGCTGGGGGAATGTTTACAGCAGGACCCCCATGCGCTCTGCTGCAGGCGTATTCTTGTCAAGGGGGTTGACAGGGCCCGGCCGTGGAGCTTAGGCTGACGAGGTGCCATTGCCGTCGGAGGCCTTCGAGCGGAAGGAGAGGGGGCCATGGGTTGGATGATCCTGCTCGCTCTGGCGCTGGCTTGGACCGGTCAAGCCGAGTCGGATGCCCAGTCCGACGCAGAGTTGGTGCGGGCCTGGCTGAAGGTCTGCACGGCCCGCGCGAAGGATTATCGCATCCATCCTACCGCGAAGGCGGAGCACGAATTCCAGCTCTTGCCCAGTCCGGTCTTCTACCACAACCAGCCCGTTCGCGGCGACGACATCGGCACCGTGTACGTTTCGGTCGAGGGCGACGGTCGTCCCGCCGTAATCGGCGCCATCTTCGGCTTCTCCACGTCGTCGCTCAGGGACGGATCCCGCACGGTGTACCACGAAATGCACTCTCTGGCTGAGGTGCCTTTGACGGCTGTGTGGCGCGGAGAAGCAGAGTCCGTCGAGGCGCAGTTCCCGCGGAAGCCGATCCCTGATGCGCCGCTGCCGGCCGAGTCGGCCTCGCAGCGGTTAAGACAGGTGCGCCTGCTGTCGCGGCGGTTTCACGGGCATAGCATCGATGGCCGGGGGAGGCGTTGGGAGCATCGGCTGATTCCCAGACCGCTATACGACTATGAGGCCAAGGCGCCAGAAAACAAAACAAAGCAATACAAACTCTGCGTGGCCTAGCCCGCGCAGGCGAATGTCGCGAGGCCTGACACGGCGCAGCCGTGCTGACTGGACCAACGTGATGTCGACGCGGTTCGAAGGATCCCAAAGCGACGGAGATCGGCCATGAGCGCCACCACACTGCTCGCTCTGATGTTGAGTTGCGCGAGTCAAGTCCAACCCAAAGACGACGCCGAAGCCGAGCTGCGGAAGGCCTGGCTGAAGGTCTGCACGCAGCACGCGATGGACTATCGGATCTGCCCGACCGGAAGACCTAAGGAGGAGTTCAAGTTCATTCCCACGCCGGTTTTTCGCCATGCTCAGCCGGCGCGGGGCAAAGGCGACATCGGCGGCGTGTGGCTTTGGGTCCAGGCCGACGGGCGGCCGGCAGTGGTGGGGACCGTTTTTGCCTTCAATGCGGGAGAGGGTTATCGCTGGGTGGCCCATGAGTTCCACTCCCTGGCCGACGAGCCGCTGACGGCCGTTTGGCGGGAACGGGAACAGTGGGCGCCCGCCCGAGCCGGGCTCGACTGGAAGCCGATTCCGGATGCCCCGGCGCCGGCGGATTCGCCCGAGCAGCGGCTGCGGCAGATTCGCTCCCTGTCGGAGCGGTTCAAGGCCCACAGCATCGATTTCCGGGGCGGCCGGTGGGAACTGCGGCTGATTCCCAAGCCCGTGTATCGCTATGAATTGAAAAAGCCCGATGCCGTCCTCGACGGGGCGTTGCTGGCGATCTGCCAAGGTACGGACCCGGAGATCTTCCTGGCGATCGAGGCCCGGAAAGCCGGCAACGGCTACCGGTGGCACTACGCTTGTGCCGTCTTTTCCGACTACGAACTCCACGCGCAGCTCGACGACACCGAGGTCTGGGCGCCCCCCAAGGGTGCTTCCAATTCCCGGCGTGAGCCGCATTGGTGGTACGGATACGTCGAGAGAACCAGACTGCCCGAGGAGAACAGCGAAGCCAAGAATTGAGAGGGCTCGCTTGACGATGTCCCCGACTGAGCGGCTCTGACCATGAACTGCACACTGCTGCTTGCTCTGGCGCTGACTTGTGTTGGCCAGGCTCCGTCGACTGAGCCAGCCTCGACCGGCACGCGGCGGGCGCTGATCCTTTGTGGTCTTCCTGGGGATGAGTCTCATCGAAAGATGTACGCCCAGACGGTGGAGAAGCTCCACCAGGCGCTGATTGGGCGGTGCGGCTTCCCGCCCAAGGAAGTGTGGGTAAGGTTCGGTAGCAAGCCGGCCAGCGAGGATGGTCCCGCCTTGGCCAAGGCCCGTGGACTGTCGACGCGCGAAGGGATCGAGGCGGACGTGACGGAGCTGCGCAAGCTGCTCAAGCCGGAAGACGCCCTCTGGGTCATCGTCCTGGGGCACGCCCACTACGACGGCCGTCACTCGCTGCTGAACCTGCCCGGTCCCGACGTTCGCGAGGATGAATTTGGCAAGCTCTTTGCAGGGCTGGCATCGCGCGAGCAAGTGTTCTTCATTACCACCCCGGCCAGCGGCTTCTTGATCAAGGACCTTTCGGCACGGGGGCGGATCGTGATCACGGCCACCGAACCGGATTGGGAAGTTAACGAGACCCTATTCCACCTGTCGCTGGCAGAGGTGCTAAGCAATCCGCCCAAAACAGAGGAATATGACCAGGACAAGGATGGGCGGATCACCGTGCTCGATCTGTATTTGGCCGTAACCCGGCTGGTGATGATGATTTACCAGGCGGAGGAGAATATCCCCACCGAACACGCCCAACTCGATGACAACGGGGACGGACGCGGCACGGAGCTGCAATTGGATTACCTGGAGCCGGAGCTGGGTGGTCGGGCCGCACCCAGAGGGTACCCGGGCGCCCGACCTCAGGTCAAGGCGTCGGCCGACGGGGCCTTGGCAGCCACGGTGGTCATGCGCATCGATCCGCTACCCGAGATCCGTCCGGCACCGGCCGCCGTTCCCGCACCGGAACCCGACCCGGAGCCGCCGGCTGCTTCCATACCCCGCATCGATCAGGCAGAGGAACGTCACTGAATTCCCGGACCCGAGGTAGAGGAGGTCTGCATGGCAGATTCGCACCAGGCCGTGGGTAGCCCTCAAGCCCCGAAGGCCGGCGGCGCCGTCGCGCCTGCCTCGCCGCCGGGCTCGGGCCCACAACAGGCCGTTGGCAATACGGCCCTTTCCAATGAGGATGCCGCCGTCGTCGCCCGGCTCCGCGAGGCGCATGCCAAGGTCAGGGAGGAGATGGCGAAGGTCGTGGTGGGGCAGGAGGAGATTATCGACCACCTGCTGATCGGGCTGCTATGCCGGGGACACGTGCTGCTGGTGGGCGTGCCCGGACTGGGCAAAACGCTGATGGCCAGGACGCTGGCTCGAACGCTCGACTTGGAGTTCCGGCGGGTCCAGTTCACGCCTGACTTGATGCCCTCGGACATCACCGGGACCGACGTCATCCGGGAAGACCCGAGCGGCGGAGTGCCCAAGTTGGAATTCATGCCGGGGCCCATCTTCACCAACTTCCTCCTGGCGGACGAGATCAACCGCACTCCGCCGAAGACCCAGGCAGCGCTGTTGCAGGCGATGCAAGAATACGAAGTTTCGATGGGGCGCCACACGTACGAGCTGAAACCGCCCTTCTACGTGGTGGCCACACAGAATCCGATCGAGATGGAAGGGACCTATCCCCTGCCGGAGGCGCAGCTCGACCGTTTCATGTTCAATCTCAAGGTCAACTACCCTTCGATCGACGAGGAGGTGAGCATCGTCAAAGGGACGACCAGCACGCATACCGCCCGGGCCAGCACCGTGTTGAAGGCCGACGACGTGTTGCGGTTGCAGGAGCTGGTCCGCGGCGTGCCGGTTGCCGACGACGTGGTTCGTTATGCTGCCCGATTGGCTGCGGCGAGCCGGCCGGGTGAGAACAAGGCGACCGGTTCCATTCACAAGTATATTTCCTACGGGGCCAGCCCCAGGGCGTCGCAGTACCTGGTTCTTGGCGGGAAGGGGCGGGCGATCCTGGACGGCAGATACCACGTGGATTTTGCCGACGTCCGGGCCTTGGCCGCGCCGGTGCTGCGGCATCGACTGGTGCTGAACTTCCACGCCCGCGCGGACGGTGTAGACACGGATACCTTGCTTCGGCGGCTGCTCGAAGTGGTTCCGCAAGAGGGCTGAGAGGTCATGGCGATGGACACTCGTGAACTGGTCGATCCCGCCTTTTTCTCGCGGCTGGAAAGCATCCAGTTGCGGGCCCGTTCCATCGTCGAGGGTTTTCTGCACGGCCTGCACCGCAGTCCCTACGTGGGATTCAGCGTGGAGTTCTCATCCCACCGTGAATACGTGCCGGGAGACGATCTCCGGCACGTCAACTGGAAGGTGTTCGCTCGGCACAGGCGCTTGTACGTCAAGCAGTACGATGCCGAGACCAACATGAACGTGTACTTGCTGTTGGACGTGAGCGGCTCGATGGAGTGCGCCAATACCGGGCGGAGCAAGCTCCACTACGGCTCGGCCCTGGCGGCTGCGCTGGCCCACCTGGCGCTGAAGCAGCGAGATGCCGTGGGATTGACGCTCTTCGCGGACTCGGTGGTGTCGCATCTTGCCCCGCGAGCCAAGCCCCATCAACTGGACGACATCCTGCAGGTGATCGCCTCCAACCGGGCCCGGCCCGTCTCGGACGCATCCCGGGCGCTGCACGAGGCGGCGGAGTTGGCCACCCGGCGGGGCATGGTGGTGATCATCAGCGACCTGTTCGACGAAATCCCGGCCATCGTCAGCGGCCTGGAGCATTTGAGGTTCAAGAATCACGAAGTGCTCATTCTCCACGTCCTGGATCCCTGGGAGCGCGACTTGCCGCTGGAGGGAAACATCCGCTTCCGCGATCTGGAAACGGAGGAAACCTTGACGACCCAGGCAGAAGGCATCCGCGAGCAGTATCATCAAGCCGTCCAGCAGTGGCGGACCGCCCTGGACAGCGAATGTCGCAATCGTGCGGTGGATCGAATCGAGATGACCACCGATGATCCGCTCGACCAGGTGCTGCTCGATTACCTGGTGAAGCGGTCGAAGAGCTACTGAGAGCGGGAGGGGGCCTCTGGCTCAAACCAAAGCGGTCAAGGGATTGGAGATTAGGGATTGGGGATTGGAGATCACGGATTGGGGATGTGGCCGGTTCTCAGTTGTCAGTTATCAGTTCTTGCCTGCCGACCATGAGAACTGAAAACTGAAGACTGACAACTGATAACTGAAGACTGACAACTGATAACTGAAGACTGACAACTGAGAACTGAAGACTGACAACTGAGAACTGATACAGGAAGGCAGGGCACAATGGGACTAGTGCAGATCGGATTCCTGAGTGCGCTGGCCGCCCTGGCGATTCCGATCATCATCCATCTCGTGTTTGGCTGGCGAGTCCGCCGGGTCGATCTGGGAACGCTGCGGTTCCTGAAGATCGTGCTGCGCGAGAACGTGCGGCGGCGCCGGCTGAAACGCTGGCTCCTGCTGGCTCTGCGGATGACGTGCCTGGCCCTATTGGCCTTCCTGTTTGCCAGGCCCTATCTTGCAGCACCGCGCCTGGGAGGCGCGGATCGACTGCTGGTCATTCTGCTGGACCGCTCCGCCAGCATGGGGCTGAAAACCAGTCGCGGCCGGCTGTTCGAGCTGGCAGTCCGCGAGGCGAAGAAGGCAGCCAGCCAGTGCGGTGACGAGGCGCAGGTTGAGATCGCGCTGTTCGATCACGACGTGCATCCGATTGTCGGCGCTGAAGGCTCGGGCGCCGGGTTGGCTGGCTCTCTGGCGGTGCTGGACAATCTTGCAGCCAACCTCGGCACGCCCGACGTCAGCTACTCGGCCACGAATTACGAGGCTGCTCTGGCGTGGGCTCGCGACCTGTGCGTCCAATCCGATCGCGGCCGAAAGGAGCTTTACGTCTTCACGGATCTACAGCGGTCGGGATTCACTGCGGCGGACGTCCCACCCATGCCTGCGGACGTCGACGTCCATCTCGTGGACCTCGGTCAAGCCTTCGTGGCGAACACGGCGGTCACGCGGGTGACGCCAAACAGGCTGACGGTCCGGCCGGGTGAGCCGGTCACGCTGACCGCCACCCTGCTGGGCGCCGGCCAGTTTCCCATGGAAGGTGTGCTGGTTGTTCTTCGGCTGGACAGCAGCGGCCGGCGGCAGGAGATCCGCAGCAGCATCGATCTCGATGCCGGTGCGACGGCCACCGTCCAGTTCGAATTGCAGGACTTGACGGAGGGTCTTTGGCAGGGTTACGTAGCAGTACAGGGAGAGGACGACTTGCAGTTCGACGACCAGCGCTACGTTGCCCTCATGGTCGCCGATCCGTTGCAGGTGATCCTGGTCGACGGCGACCCTGGAGAGTCGCCGCTGACGGCGGAGACGTATTTCCTGGAAGCGTCGCTGGGGCTGGCCCCCCAGGGTTCGGATGTCGGGACTCGGGGCTGGGGATTCGGGGTTCGGGGCTCGGGACTTGGGCGTCGCGGCTCGGACCCAGGTATTGCGGGACTTCGCTCGCGGGAACCCGGAGCCCCTAGTCCCGACTCCCTAGCCCCCAGTCCCCAGTCCCCAGCCCTGAGCTACCAGCCCACCGATTGCCCGTTTGAGCCCCGCAGGGCCGTACTCGGGAAGCAGGGCGGGCTGCCCGACCTGCGGGCTGCCGCCTTGGTGGTGTTGGCCAACGTGGGCGGCTTGCCGGCAGGTGACGTGCGCCGGCTCGGCGAGTTCGTCAGGCAAGGCGGTGGCCTGCTGGTGTTTTGCGGCGACAAGGTGCGAAACGAGGATTCTCGGGTACTTCAGAACGAGGGGCTGTCGGTGGGCGAGATTGCGGGCACGGCAACGGCTGCCTCGCTTCCCTGGCGTTTGGACGGCTGGGATGCGGACCACCCGATCTTCGCACCGTTCAACGACCCGCAGTACGGCGATCTGCGGCGCCTGGCGTTTCGCGTCCACACGGAGGTCAAACCGCAGAAAGACGTGCGCGTGCTGGCCTGGTTTCGCGGCGGCGCGCCGCTGCTGCTCGAGCGGCAGCTCGGCCGCGGAAAGGTCCTCTGGTTCCTCTCCGCCTGCGACCGCGACTGGAGCGACTGGCCGCGCTCGCGGCTGTACTTGCCGATGATCCATCAGATGCTCGGCTACCTGGTTGGACTGGCCGAAGGTGGTCCGGTGCGCAACGTGCTGCTGGACGCAGCCAAGGCCGGCGAAGCGGGTCCGATTCCTGGTGTCGTTGACAGAGGCGGATTTCACCAGGTGATCAACGTGGACCCACGTGAGTCGGAGCTGGACAGGTGCACCCGCGAAGAGTTCGCCGCCCGACTGAAGCTCAAGTTGCAGGACGCGGAACTACCGCCGTCCGACCGCGACGTCGCGCAAGTGGCGGCCGTCGCGCAGTCCAGGCCGGACGAGATCTGGCACTGGCTGATACTGCCGCTGACGGCTCTGCTGCTGTGCGAACAGTTCCTTGCCAATCGAACCACCGCATAACGTGAAGGGGATCGCCATGAAAGCCGGCACGACGGAGGCTGCGTTTTCCGATCGTTTCGACCGGATCTGGATAAGGATCCGGCGAGTGGAAATGTGGCACGGCGTTCTTTGGACCGTGTTCGTCGCCCTGGCCGGGGTGGCGGTGCTTACCGCCTGCGACTACGTGTTCGAGCTTCCCTGGACGGTTCGAGCCGTTGGTCTGGCGGCGGTCGGATGCACTGCATTGATCGTGGCCGGCAAGCGAATCCTGCTCTCCATGCAATGGTGGAGCCCACCCCGAACGGCCGTCGAAATGGAACAGCGTTTTCCGCAACTTGGGCAGCGAGTTCGCACCGTCGTCCAGTTCGCCGGCCGCGAGGAAACGGCAGTGGTCGCGGAAGGCGTGGCTCCGGGCCTGGTCGCCGCCCTGGACGAAGAGACGAATGCCAAGGCGCGACCGCTGGATCTGAACGTCATCATCCCGCGGCGGAGGCTGGCCGTCGCGGCCATCCTGGCGGGCACGGCACTCGGCGTGCTGCTGGGCGGGGCTCTGCTGAACTGGGAGTGGAGGCTTGCAGCGGAGCGGGCGCTGTTGGGCAATCGGCCCTACACGCAGCTTGCCGTCGCCCCCGGCGACGCGGTCGTCGACCAGGGCCAAGACCTTACCGTTTCCATCGAACTGTGGGGGCGTGCCAATCGGCAGGTGGTGCTCTACTCCTGCGCGGCAGACCGGGCCGACGCCTCATGGAGCAGGGTTGAGTTGCCGTGTGAGGATGCTCGCAGCACCGGCCCCCGCTCAGTCCGGTACGAGGCCACACTGGAGAAGCTCCGTGGCCCGACGGAATATCGCGTGGCGGCCGAGTACCCCCTGGGTGCGGTGGAAAGCGGCAGCTATCGCATCGGTGTCCGCTATCCGCTGGCTCTCCAGGCGTTCAAGGTGGCACTGACACCGCCCACATACACTGGCCTTGAGCCCAGCACCGTCGAGGGCGGAGACCTCGACGTGATCGAAGGGACCCAGGCCAGCTTCCGGATCAAGTTCGACCGTGCCTGTACCGAGGCGTTCTTGGTTTTCAGTGATTTGCCGTCCCAGCCAAAGGAAGGTGAGGCTCAGCCAACGCCCAGCCGTGTTCCGCTGGTGTTCGATGGAGCAGAGTTCGTCGCCAACGTCCGCTGCCGGGAGGACAAGCACTATGCGATTTTGGCGACTGCCCGCGAGGGGATGTCCCTTCCTGAGAATTCCTACCTCATGCGGGTCCGCAAGGATCAGCCGCCGCACGTCCGCTTTGAGGAGCCCAACGAGGCCCTGGAAGTCCACTCGCTCGCCGAGGTGCTCATGCGCATGCGCGCCGCCGACGACTTTGGCCTGAGCAAGGTGGGGATTCTCTTCCAGGTCAACAACCAAGAAAAGACGCTGCTGGTCGAAAACCGCATCCCGGCCGCCGTGCAGGACGGCGGCGGGCACCGACCGGGCACCGCCGCGAAGCGGTGGTCGGCGACGGTCGCCAGGCCGTCGCTTCCTAAGCAGGCCGTCTGCGAGGGCACACTCTTGCTGGAAAACCTCGAACTGACGCCGACCGACGCCGTGACGTACTACGCCTTTGCCGAGGACAACTTCCCCGGGCAAGCCAGGCGGACGGAGACCGAGCTGAGGTTCATCGATATCCGCTCGTTCAAGCGGATCTACAAGATAGGCGGCACGTGACCGCCGGGAGAAGGGCGGCCGATCGCCTCTCTGGAAGAGCTGATCGCCCGCCAGCGGTTCATGGTGAATCGCACGGTCCAGCTTGCCAACCGCTCCGAACGTTCCGATCAGCTCGATGCCAACGCCGTCGACGGCCTTGCCGAGACCCAGCGGTGCCTGGCGGCAGGTGCCAGGGAACTCGGCGAGTTTCTCGAAAAACTCGCCAACGAACGATTCGAGTTCCTCTACCAGGCCGAAGAGGCGATGCTGGCTTCGGCCGGGTCGCTCGAAAAGCGCGATTTCCCGCAGGGCACCGTCCAACAGAAAGACGCCGTGGTCTATCTGATCAAGGCTCGGGACAAGATCAGACAGGTGCTTGGGAAGAGCAATCCCAACGCCATGCAGGCGTTTCGCAACTTTGATCGCACCCAGCTTCAGAAACTCCGCAGGCCCAAGGATGAGGGCCAGCAGTCCGAAGAATTGGCGGCTCGCCTGCGGCAACTCTCCGGGCAAGAGCAGATCGTGTACGCCACGCTCGGCGGCAGCAAGCTGGCCGGTTCCATCCCCGAGCCGGGCCGGCGCAAGCCGGGGCAACGAGATCCGTCCAAGCAAGGCGGTCCCCAGGGGTCGCAGGGTCAACAAGACGCATCCGCCGCGGATAGTGGCCCGCCACAGACGGCCGCAAAACGCGCCGACGCAGAGCGCAGCGGGACAGACCGCAGGGACGTCGAGAAGCTTCAGCAGGAGATCGTCAACGAGGCCTACGATATCGCGCGGATCATCAAGGGCCTCGACGAGTTGCCGGACTTGGCCGGCAGCCGCATGGAGCAAGCTACGAAGAAGGCAGAGGCGGTTTCGAGCGCTCTGGCTCGCGGCAGTTCGGCAGAAGCCGCCCAAGCGGCCGGTGAAGCCGTGGACATGTTCAAGGAACTCGCCCGGCAAGTGGAGGGCCTGCTCGGGCGCGAGCCCGCCCAGAGACTCGCCGCCGCCCGGGACATCTCCGCCGAATTGGCTCGGCGGGAACGCGAGCTGGGCGACGCCGTCGCCGGAGGGCCGCCGCCGCCCTCCTCGCCGGAGCTTCCTTCCAGGGGCCAGGGGCCAGGGGTCAGGGGTCAGGGGCCGGGATTCAGCATTCAGCATTCAGCTCGGGCGGCACAACTGGCCGAAACCGGCCGCACGCTCGAAAACCTGCTGCAGACCTTGGCAAACCCGCAAGATGGAGCCAACGCGGACCTCGCCGCGCAGATCGAGCGACTGCTCCGCGAAGGGAATGTGGCCATGACCGTCCAACAGATGCAGCAACTCGAAGGCCTCCTGCTGGCGAGCCGCTGGCGTGAGGCCCGGATGAGCACAGGCGAGATCGCCACGCGGTTGGAGGCGCTTTCTCAGAGGCTCGATACGCTGCACCGCTCCGTCGTGGCCCCGCGGCTGGCGGCACTGATCGCTCTGGAGAAACGCGCCGCCGAGCTGCGCGGCAGGCTGGAAAAACTGAGCACGGAGGTGGAAATCTCCGCCTGGCACCGTGACGCCGAGGCCTTCACGCGAGACCTCCCGCGCGAATCGGGCACCGCACCCAAAGGGTACCCGGCCGCCGACGACCTCCTCAAAGCCATGCACGAGGCCGGCTGGGGATCGGCGGCGGGCGCCTGGCACTGGGAGCGGTCTGGGCCGTACTACGTAGGACCGGAAGCCTACTACTCCCATCTCGGTGCGATCGTGGAAGGATTGCAGAGCCAGGTTTACGAGCTGTTGTTGGGCGACTTGATCGCCGCCGGTGACGAAGCAGTGCCGCCAGACTACGAAAGACTGGTCGAGCGGTATTTCCAGATCCTCTCACAGAATCCCGGAGGCAAGTGATCCGAAAGCCCCATCGAAAGGAGGAGGCCATGTCGAGAACTGGTCCCAGAGGGCACAGCCCAGCCACGAACCCGGCCATTTTCACTCGTTCGCCGGGCGTCGGTTGGGTGAGATTGGCTGTGGACGTCCCCATCGCGCTGCTGATTCTCTTCTGCCTGCGGAGCCTCGCCGTCGGCCAACAGGCCGACTCGGCGCTTTCTGAGGAGGAGGTGACGAAGCGGCAGGCCGTCTGGCGGGAACTGCTCGACCGACAGCCAGCGGAGTACAAGATCTATCTGGACACGGAAAAGAAGACCGCGCTCAGCTTGCGCAAGGTGCCGGTATTGCGTTGGGCGAACTACACGCGTTCCGGTGGGCGGAAGGTGCGTGACGCAGCCACGTACATCTGGACGGCCCAGGGGCGGCCGGAGGTCGTGGCGTGTGTCTTTCCCATGTCTGAGGATGGAACGACGATTCGACTGGACATGGGGTCTCTTGCGCGACGTGGCCTGATTGCGGAGCGAGACGGACGTCGGGTGTGGTACCCGAAGGAGCCCGGAGTAAAGTTACAGCCGGTTCCCGGCAGTCCGGCGCCGGCGGAATCGGCCGCCGCGCGCCTGCGACAGATGAAAGAACTGGCCATCGAGTTCCGTTCCACGCTCATAGGATTGCGGGGAGATGGCAGCGACCGCGAGGAGTTGCGAATGCTGCCACAGCCGGTCTATCGGTACGAGAGCGAGAGTCCGGAGCTGCTGGACGGGGCGATGTTCTTCTTCGTCCAGGGCACCGATCCGGAGTCGCTGTTGCTGCTGGAAGCGGTGCGCGAAGGATCCGGCTACCAGTGGCAGTACGCTCTTGCCAGACGCAGCTCGGGAGCCCTGATGGCCCGGTATCAAGAGCAAACCGTCTGGAGGATTCCCACCCAGCATACGCCGAGGAATCCCGCGGAGACGCGCATCGAATTCGACCATCGTGTCCCGGCTCTGTGGTAAGACACGGCAGCCCGCGGTGGTCGCCCGCGTTGTGTAAACTCACCTAGAAAGGACAATGCCATGGGGGAGACCGGTCACACGAGATTGAACATGTCCGTGAGTCCGGCCCTTTGCGGATATGTTTCGCGCACCGGTGGAGGGCGATGGTCTGCGGCCGTTCACGGCGCGCTGCTTGTGGCGTTGTGTCTGGCTGGTGCGGCTGCCGGTCAGGAGGCCGGCTCGGCGCCCTCGGAGAAGGATCTGTCGAAGCGACGGGCCGCCTGGCGGGAACTGCTCGATCGCCAGCCCGCGGAATACAAGATCTATCTGGACACGGAAGAGAAGACCGCGCTCAGCCTGCGCAAGGCGCCCGTTCTGCGTTGGGCCAACTACACCCGCTTCGACGCGCTCAAGGTGCGCGACGCAGCCACGTACATTTGGACGGCCCAGGGACGGCCGGAGGTTGTGGCGTGCGCTTTTCCGATCCCGGAGACAGAAACGACTATCCGGCTGGACTTCGGGTCGCTTTCGCGAGGTGGTCTGATTGCGGAACGCGGCGGGCAGCGGGTGTGGTACCCGAAGGAGCCTGGAGTGAAGTTTCAGAAGGTCCCCGACAGTGCCGCACCGGCGAACTCCGCCGTCGCGCGCCTGCAACAGATGAAGATGCTTGCCGCCAGGTTCCGGTCAACGCTCCTGCAATGGCGCGAAGACGCCAGCGATCGCGAAGAGCTGCGGATGCTGCCGCAGCCGGTCTATCGCTACGAAGAAGGCAAGAATCCCGACGCGCTGGACGGGGCGATGTTCTTTTTCGTTCAAGGGACCGATCCCGAGTCGCTACTGCTGCTGGAAGCGGTGCGCCAGGGATCGGGCTACCAGTGGCAGTACGCTCTTGCCAGACGCGGCTCGGGAGCGCTGCTGGCGCAGTATCGAAAAGAAACCGTCTGGCAAGTCCCCGTAATGCATAGCCCGCACAATCCAGAGCAAACACGCATCGAGTTCGACCATCGTGTCCGCGTTCCTTGGTGAGTCGCGGCGGCCGGCGGCGGTCGCCTGCGCCGTGTAACGCCGTGCCATTCCGGCCGGCAACGGCGGGTTCTCGGCAAGGGCCCAGCCCTCGGGGGGCGACGTGCTGTCCAGGAGCACCCTATGCGACTGGCGAGCGTGATAGACGTCCAAGGGACGATTGACCTGGTACCCCCTGTTTCGCTTGCGTTGGTCGGCGCGCTGGCGGTCGTGCTGCTGGTGCTGCTCGTCCTGGCACGATGGTTCGTCGGGCCGCCCACATCGCTCGCCCGTCGCTGGGGCCTGCTGATTGTCCGGGCACTCGTCGTGGCCATTTTGCTGGCGATTCTGGCGAATCCTGTCCGGCTCGACGAATTGCCGGGATTGGTCGAGCGGCCCAAGGTGGTCTACCTGCTGGACGCCTCCCAGAGCATGGCCCTGGGAGACGACACCAGCCGCTGGGACGAGGCGCTGGGAACGATCCGGACGGCCAATGGCCTGGTGCCAAGAGAATCTCAGCCGCAACTGAGCATGTTCCGTTTCGGCCGCCGCCTGTCCGTCGTTGAGGCGAGCGACCTGTTTGATCCGCCATCGGCAAAGGACGCACATCGGCAAGGGCCGGGCACCGATTCCCGGACGGTACCGTCTCCGACCGATCCGGACACGCAGTTGCTGGCCGCACTGCGGCAACTGCCCGCTCGCTTCGGACAGTCGAGCCCCCGGCTGCTGGTGCTCTTCTCGGACGGACAAGCGCGAGACCCGGCCGGTCTGGACGAAATCGCCCGTCGCTATGCCCTCATGAACGTGCCGATCCACGTGATGCCGCTGGGAGCCCCGGACCAAGCGGGTGACGTGGCCATCGTCAACATGGTGGTGCCAGCCCGAGTTCGCAAGCAGTCGGAGGTGAGTGCGCAGGTCTTCGTGCGAAGTTACGGTTACGACGCAGTGCGAACGGAATTGCGACTCGCGGCCGTCGACGAGGGCGGGAACGTGGAGCGGCAGCTCAATCGATTGCCGATCACGCTCCGCAGCGGTCTTCAGTCGTTCCGCCTTAGCTTCCGGTCGGAGATGCAGGCGCTTCGTGTGCAGGCGTCGATCCCGCCGCAGCCGAATGAGGTCTCGCAGGACAACAACACCTCCACGTCGTCGGTAGCCATCGATCGCACGAAAATCCGGGTGCTCTACGTCGACGGAGCCATGGAACGTTCGCTCCGGAGTGCACAGGTGGCCACAATCGATGGCCCTCCCGTGTACTCCTACCTGGGAAGGGCCCTGCAGGAGGATCCCGACATCGAATGCAGCGAGCTGCCAGCGGTCCCTTTCCAGGTGCAGGGAGCTTTTCCCGAGAGCCGCGCCATGTTGTTTGCCTACGACGTGATCGTCTTGAGCAGCGCTGCCAGAAAGAGCTTTAGCCGGCAACAAGAGGCGTGGATCGAGGAGTGGGTCAGGGACCGTGGCGCCGGACTTTGCATGGTCGGCGGCCCCGATGGCCTGGCGGCCGGAGGGTGGCGCGGGAGCCCGTTGGAGAACATGCTGCCCGTGACGATACAGCCCAACGGGGACGATTGGACGGCAGCCGAAAGGATCGTCGTCCGGCCGGTGGCGAGTCGGCCGCCGCACCCGATCTGGAGTATCGTTGCCGACCAGCAGCAGAACCTCGCCATTCTTGACGCGCTCCCCGGCTTCCGCGGTACGAACCGCGTGCTCGGCGCCAAAACCAGCAGTACGGTGCTCGCCACCACCGAATCGATTCGCTCCCAGGACGGCCCCATGCCGGTGATCGCCGTGGGACCCTACGGCAGGGGACGCGTCATGGCGATGACCACCAGTATCAGCACTCGGTGGTCTCCCGAGTTTGTACAAGGCTGGGGCAAGGCCGACAATCGCTACTACGCAAAGTTCTGGCGCAATGCGGTCTACTGGTTAACCGAGAACTCGGCCAGCGGTCGCCGGCGGCTGATCGCCACGACGGACAAAACCTCGTACCAGCCGGGAGAAACCATCAAGCTGCAGGCAGCAGCTTATGACGAGGCGGCAAACCTCACCACCAACTGCCGCGTTGCGGTGATCATCGAACCACAGTCGTCGGCAGCGGCGCTCGACTCGGATTATGCCCCGGTCCGCTGGCCGGACGGCCTGCAAAGAAGCAGCGGCGGGCAAAGTCCCTGCGTCGCCTGGGGCGAAGAGTTCGAGATGCGCAAGCAGAGCGACGAGGAACGCTATAAGATCGAGTTGCCGATCACCGAAGAACTCGCCGGCGATTCTGCGGCACACGCCCTGCGGATCGAGCTGAGCGCCTACGAAGACTCCGCCCTGGTAGACAGCGCCTCGATCGACGTGCAGATCCTGGACGATCCGTTCGAAAGGCGGAATCCGTTACCGAATCCTGAGCTTCTCAGCCGTATCGCGGCCCTTTCCGGTGGCAAGGTATTGCCCGAGGCAGAGTCGCTGGCGGCTGTGATCAAGAACCTGTCCAGCAAGGCCGGCCCGCCCGTTATCAGGAAAGTCCCGCTTTGGAGCCGATGGTGGCTGCTGGTTCCCCTGTTGTTCCTGTTGACGATCGAGTGGGTGTGGCGTCGCAGCCTGGGGCTGGCGTAACAGGATCCGTCTATCGGAGGGGTCCGAATAAGATAAGCCCAATCGAACGCGGTAAACGTGCAACCTTCTCAGCAGAAGGAGGACGAACAATGAAGCGTTTTTGTGCGGTGTCACATCGGGGCTTGGCATGTCTGACCGTGCTCCTGCTGCTCCCCTTGGGGGTTTTCGACGCCCGGCTGCACGCCCAGGCCGGCGAGGAAGCCGAGGATGAGAAAAAGATCCTCCTCTTGCGCGAGATGCGGGAGCTTGTCGAGGGGTTCAAGGTCTATCAGGTGGACGGCACGCGCGTGCCGGCCGAACTGGTTGGCGATCCTCTGCTGCGCTTCATCGACGCGGTCGATAGAAATCAGGACGGAAGCGTGTGGGTGTGGGGCCGCACCGGCCGGCCCGCCGCAATCATGCAACTCTGGAGGGACATTCCTGATGGGAGACTCTGGTTCCACTCGATCACCTCGCTTTCGTCGGGTTTGGTGGCGGCGGAACGAGGGGACGGGTGGCGATGGTCTCCAAGCAAACCCGGTATCGAGCTGAAACAGTTTTCCCAAGCACCGACGCCGGCAACGCAAGACGCTGCTAGATTGCGCCAAATGAAAGAGCTGGCACGACGCTTTACCGCCCATGAGGTCTTGAACAATGGCCAACGGTTCGAGCTACGGCTGCTCATACGACCTGGCCACCGCTACGGCCGTCCGGAATCCGGACTGATCGACGGCGCCGTCTTCTTCTTGGCCCGCGGTACCGACCCTGAAGTCGCTGTGCTGATCGAACTGGTGGCGAAGAACTCGTCACCGCCCACGTGGCAGTACGGCCTTGCGTGCATCGCGAGCGCGGAGCTGCACGTCAGCCTGGACGGTCACGAAGTGTGGCAGACTGCTCCCGGCGATGGACGCCCCACCGACCCCTATTGGCTTTCTTGGCAGCCCGTCAGGCAGTAGGAACCGCGCTGTCTGTGTCCGGCGACTTCTCTGCCGTCCGTATGTCGGAAAA
>Ga0315277_10003889_pt1 | contig 20089 bp, 15 predicted proteins | sample YL17G05_15_MG_FD_203695 | JGI IMG/M metagenome (GOLD analysis project Ga0315277, IMG submission 203695) | Sediment microbial communities from Yellowstone Lake, YNP, Wyoming, USA - YL17G05_15 | ecosystem: Environmental > Aquatic > Freshwater > Lake > Sediment | place: USA: Wyoming | collected... | reverse complement strand
CGCGGTCGTCGCCCAGGAAGATCGCCTTCAGTCCCTTGATCGAGCGGACGGACTGGAGCAGGTGGCGGCCGTTGCCGTGCAGGTGCAGCACGCCGCCGTCGAACCGGCCCAGGATCCGCTCGACCGGTTCGCGGCCCCACTGCTCGAAATAGTCGACCGACGTCATGTGGAAGGGGTCCACGCTCTCGGAGACGATTCGGCCGGGAATCCACTGGACCATATTGCTGCACGTGCCCCCTTCGAGCAACGGCACCTCGCGGAAGAACGTCTCCTGGACCTCCACGTTCAGCTCGAAGGCCAGCTCGATCGCCCGGCGGACCATCTCCGGCCGCTCGAAGAGGCTCAAATACGTCCTGGTAGCGCCGACCAGCTCGAAGACGAAGTTCAGCCCGTCGATCAGGATGAAATGGCTGACGCCGAATCTCCCTGCCGCCGCCTGAGTGAAGACCTTCAGTTGAGCGAGGTAGCGCTGGAACCATGGGTGGGCAGGGTCGAACCGTAGCCGGTCGAGCCCCGACCAGTCCTTAAGCAGCGGCGCCACCATCGAGGAGATCCAGCCGCCTTCCGGATGGGCCATGAACTGCACCTTACCCCCCAGCAACCCGCCGTATAGTCCCTGGTCCAGCTCGCTCAGATAGGCGCTGGGGATCGAATCGTCCTCGACCGCCCGGCGCTCGCTGAGCAGGCCGTCCCAGAACGCGGCACGAGCCGACAGATCGGGGTAGCCGCAATAGCCGGCGCTGTAGTGCTCCTTGAATTGGGTGAGTGCCGCGCTGGGGACCTCCATCGCCGCAAAGATCCGGTCCGGCGCACGCCGCTGGTACAACAGGCGCAGCCGCGAGAGGACTTCGTCAGCGTTCGGCTTGTACGCAAGCATGTTCATGATCGAATATCGTTTAGCCGCCGCGGGCGCCGGGGCTTTGGCCGCAATACCGTTCAAGTAGGTGCAATATCAAGGTGGATCAAGTGGCACCGGCGTCTCGCCGGTGTGATGCAGCTTAAGGCAACGCGTTCACTTAGGCCACACCGGCGAGACGCCGGTGCCACTGTGTTGATGGCAGGCGAATCCCGAAATCCCCTTCACAGCCGGCCGACTTCATGGATCGTCTCATACATCGCCACGATGTTCTCCGTCGGGCTGACCGGCTGGATGTTGTGGCAGGGCCCACAGATCCACCGGGCCGGGGCATAGATCCGCACGCTCTGGCGGACCTCGTCGATCACGTCCCGGACGGAGCCGAAGGCCAGCGTCTGCTGGTTGTCGATCGAGCCGTGGAAGACCAGCCGATCGCCGAAGTCGGCCACCAGCCCTTCCCGCTCCATCCCCGGACAACGCCATTGGATCGGGTTGAGCACCTCGATCCCCACCCGGTCGACCAGGTCGGGCAGGAAGATCCGCGCGGCCCCGTCGGTATGATACATCACGTGGACACCGAAGGAACGTGCCAACTCGGCCATCTTGATCTGGCCCGGCAGCAGGAACCGGCGGTAGGTAGCCAGGCTCATCAGCGGGCCGGTCTGGGTACCGAGGTCCTCGGCCACCCAGGTCAGATCGATCCGGCCGCCTCCTTCGGCCGCTCTGCCCGCCTCGAAGATCCGGCGGTGGTGCTCATAGTAGAAATCGGTGATCTGCCCCAGGACGGCGTCCGCCAACTCCGGCCGCAGAACAAGGTCTTCCAATGCCCGCTCCAGCCCCCGCAGATAACCGTAAAGCATCAGCGGCTCGTAGTGCCCGGCGTGGATCGGGCGATAACCGTCGTCGGCCTCGATGGCCTGTGTAATCGGCTTGTAGTCGAACTCGTCGGGGTCGGGCCAGCGATGCGAGCGAACCTGCTCCACGTTCTCGACCTCCGCCAGCGGATGGAAAGCCGGCTCCTCGTACTCGCCCGTGCCATAGTCGACCTGCCGATAACGCACGCCCCACATGTCGGCCTCGGGATCGCCGCCCGGCGGCCGATTCCACCTGGGTTCGACGAACTTGCGGGCGTCAACGTGCAGCTTGCGATACAGCGCCTCCTCGTCGGCACAGTCCAGATCCCGCAGCAACCGGGCCGTCACCTCGTCGGTGGCCTGGTAATCGGTCGGGATGCGGTCGGCCGGCTTGCCCTCCAACAGCACCAGCCAGCGTTGGCGGGGGGTCATGCGAATCAGAGACTCTGGTCCACCGGGCCGGCTGAAAAACTCAGCCATTTGCTCGACACATTTCCCAATAGCCGGCCCGCAACGCGGGGCGGCCGGCTAAGCCCGTTCTGACGCACGTTAGCCCATTCCGGCGGGCGTTGCCCGCCGGCTATTACCTGACGTTGTGGGCACACTTGCACTCTGTTTGGGGTCAATCCAACGGCAACTTCACCGGCCGACCGCCCTCGGCAATCGAGCGGTCGATGGCCAGGCACAATTCGTGCGTGTGGTAGGCGTCGGCGATGTTGCAGTGCGACTCACGTCGCTGGCGGATGCAGTCGACCAGGTGGTTGATCTGGGCGTCGAACGGGTGATGGTGTACGTCGCCCGAGTCGGGCAGGATGGTCTTCATCTCGGTCCAGCCGGTCTGGCCGGGCATGAGCTTCTTCGACCACAGCCGGTTGTCGCGGAGCGTGCCCTCGGTGCCCACCAGGTCGATGTTAAAGCAGTAGGGCATCTCGCAATCGAACAGGGCCGAGGTCTTGCCGATCGCCCCACTTCGGAACCTGAGCACGGCCACCACGTTGGCGTCGTACTCGAAGAGCCCCTTCTTGTTGTTCGAGTAGGCGGTGACCTCGACGACCTCCTCGCCGGCGAACCACCGCAGGGCGTCGGCGGCGTGGCACCCGCCCAGGAGCATGGTGCTGCCGCCGGTTTTCTTGGTGTGGGCCCACTCCCAGCCGCCGTACCAGGTGGGGCTGATGCCGTGCCAGTAATCGACCTCCACGTAGAACAGCTCGCCGACGGCCCCCGCGGCCAAGAGCGACTTGAGATTCTCAAACAACGGATTCCAGCGGAGCACGAAGCTCACCACGCTCCTAACGCCCGCCTTGGTGACCGCCTCGCGCAGGGCCCGGTTCTCTTCCATCGAGATGACCATGGGCTTCTCCATCAACAGGTGTTTGCCGGCCTGGGCGGCGGCGATTCCCTGCGGGGCGTGTACGTGGTTGGGCCCGCTTAAGTTGACGATATCCACCCGCCCGTCGCGGAGCACCTGCTGGTAGTCGTCGCCGACGGTGCAGTCGAGTCCCAGCGTGTCGGCCAGCCGGCGGGCGCTCTGCGTGCTTCGGCTGGTCACGGAGACGATGCGGCAGTGCGGGTTCTTCAGCCAACTGGCGGCATGGGCGTAGGCCACCTTGCCGGCGCCGTGAATGGCCACTCCCAGCTTTCCGTCTTGCATATTCAGCCTCCTCAGTCACGTAGGGTGGGACGCCAGTCCCACCGTTTTGGAGACGCCCAAACTGCACCCATGGGAACTGTGTCCTACTACATTGGAGTTGAACAGGTTATTTCGGGGCGCGCCCTTAGTTCTTTTCACTCCGGGAGCGGCCTCCCTTTGGTCTCCGGGGCCAGCCAGATGGCGACCAATCCCAGGATGTACACCAGGCTGATGATCGCCCCCGCGGTTTGGTAGCCGCCGAAGAAGCCGGCAATCTGGCCGCTGCCGAGGATCACGCCGACGGCTGCCAGGACCCGGCCAGAATTGAAGCTCAAACCCTGGCCTGTGGCCCGCACCCGCGTGGGGAAGAGTTCCGGCAAGTACAGCGGCAACCAGCCGTAAAACGAGGCTGTGATTCCGCCCACCACCATGATGCTCGCGAGGAACAGCCAGTCGAACGTGTTGAGGACCAGGAACATGTAGAGGCAGGTGATCAGGGAGATCACACACATCCCGAAATAGACCGGGCGCCGGCCCCATCGGCCGCCCAACACGGGCGCGATCAGGCAGCCGATAATCGCGCCGATTGAGGAATAGATCTGCGTGAGCGACTTGGCGCTGGGGTCACCCGGAGCCAGGGTCTTGTCTACCCAATAGGGTACCCACTGCACCGAGCCCCACGTACCCAAGAGTGGGATCGCCGACAAGGCAATGGCAATCAGGGTCTTGGAACGCAGCGCCGGCGCGAAGATTTCCTTCAACGGCGAGGCGGCGCCTTTGCGAACGGCCGCCTTCCAGCGCTCCGATTCCGGCACGAAAAGGGCGATGAAGAAGACCAGCACCGCCGGTGACGCGCCCGCCACCATGATCCAGCGCCACGAGTCGGGCGTCACCGGGAACAAGTAACCCAAGGTGGAGATCATCAAAAAACCGACGTTGGCCGCCGCTCCGATCACTCCAGCCAAGATCGGTCGAGCGATCCCGGGCCAAGATTCCACCACCAGGGCTACGCCCAGCGACCATTGGCCCCCCATCCCCATCGAAGCGATGAATCGCAAGACCATCAAGTGCCAAGGGACGTCGGCCCAGTACGCTGCGCCGGTGAAAAGCGAATAGGTCAGCACGCTAAAGATCATGGTCCGTACGCGTCCGATCCGGTCCCCCAGCCAGCCGAATAAAACCCCCCCGGCAGCAGCGCCGACCAGAAACATCGCCCCCAGCACACCCAACAGGGGTCCCACGTTCTGGTCACTGGCCAATTGCGGGCCGAGAAGGTCCAGCATGGCGGGGCGCCCCATGATCGGCGGCAAGCCGATCTCCACGCCGTCGAACATCCAGCCCAACACGGCCGCCGCCAACACCAGCCATTGTGCCCCGCTGATCCGTCTTTTCGCGGCGCCGCCGGCTTGCGGTTCCAACGCGAGTTGCTGTTTGTTGCCCTGTTCGGCCATGACCTGCGGTCCTCCCGTCTTGTTCGCGCCGCCGCTTGCTCGCAAATCCACTCTGACGTCCCAATGTGGCGAATCGATCTTAGCAACCGGCACCCGCGAAAACAAGTGCGATCGGCCCGCTTCCAGCGCCTGGCACTGATCCCCTTGCGGCCGACCCGCGCTGAGGCTATCGTAAACTCGGCCTGATCGTCGGGACTTGCGCCGGTTCGCCGGGCGGGCCAGGCAGCCGCCGCATCAAGCTTTAAGAAGGGAGGGCGCCATGCGTGATGTTCTTGCTCGGTTGGCTTGGACGGCCGTGGCTGGCGCGATTTGGACCTGGTCGCCGCGTTCCTTCACCGAGGCGGCCGAACTCCGTGTGGCCACGTTCCGCTGCGACGTGACGCCGCCGCTGGGATACTTGACCTACCCGCCGACCTTCAAACCCCTGGAGAAGATCGAGCACCCCTTGTTGGCCAAGGGCATCGTGCTCGACGATGGCGGGCGGCGGTATGTCCTCTGCGCCATCGACTGGTGCGCACTCTGCAATTCGACGCACGACCTGTTCCGCCGTAAGGTGGCCGAAGGCGCCGGGACCGATCCGACACGGGTGGCCGTGCATACGATCCACCAGCACACCGCGCCGCTTGCCGACAACGACGCTTACAGGCTGCTCTTGCAGACCAAGGACCCACCGGCGTGCCCTGACCTGAAGTTCTTTGAGGAGATGGCTGACCGACTGGGGGCCACCGTAAAAGAGTCGCTCGGCCGGCTGCAACCGTTCGATCGCATCGGCAGCGGCGAGGGCAAAGTGGACCGCGTGGCTTCCACCCGGCGGCTCATCGACAAGGACGGCAAGGTCCACCATCCCCGCTGGAGCCTGGTCACGGGCAAGGATCTTCCCTTGAGGGACGAGCCGGAAGGGCTGATCGATCCGATGCTCAAGACGATCACCCTGGCCAAAGGCAACAAGCCGCTGGTACGATTGCACTACTACGCCTCCCATCCGCAGAGCTTCTACCACGATCCGAGAGTGACCTACGATTTTCCGGGCATGGCGCGCGAGGAATTGGAGAAGAAGGAGCGGGTGTTTCAGGTTTATTTCACCGGCTGCGCGGGCGATATCCTGGTGGGCAAGTACAACGACGGCACGCCGGCCGCCCGCGACAAATTCGCCCGGCGGCTCCTGGCGGGCATGGAGGCGGCGATTGCCGCTACGCGTTTGGCCCCCGCCGAGTCGATCCAGTGGCGGAGCAGCGAGGTAAAGCTGCCGTTGTATGCCGGCCCTCAACGGACGGTCGCCGAGAACCGCGCGCGGATGGCCGACCCGAGAGCAGCCATCGGCGAGCGACTAGACTTTGGGGCGATGCTAGTGGCCTTCGCCGAGCGGATTGACCGGCCGCTGGCGCTGAGCAGCTTGCAGATCGGCCGGGTGCACATCCTCGATTTGCCCGGCGAATGCCTGGTGGATTATCAATTGTTCGCCCAGCGTTCGGCGCCAGGCGACTTCGTGGCCGTGGCCGCCTACACCGACCTGGGACCGGGCTACATCTGCACCGACAAGGCGTTCGAGGAGGGCGGATACGAGCCGACCGACACCGCCGTCGGCCCCGGCTCCGAACCCCTGCTGAAGGCCGCCATCGTCAAGTTCCTCGGGAAAGAAAAAGGGACATCACTGATTTTCCGGAACGACCCAGCCGACAATCAGTGATGTCCCCTTTTAAGCTGCTGTTCATCTTTGGACAAAGGAGCAACCGCAATGCGACTGGCAGCAGGGTTTTTTCTGGTCACCTGGTTTTGCGTAGTCTGGCCGGTGGTCGCTGCCGACAATCCGCTGGTCGTGGAGCTTTGGCCGGGCCCCGTTCCGGATGAGACCGGCAACATCGGCGCGGAAAGGTCCCTGATGTCGCCGAAGCTGGACCGCCAGCAGGTCGAGGTCACCGAGCCGACCAAGATGCTGACCAACGTGAGCAAACCGACCATCACCATCTATCGGCCGGCGAAGGATCGGGACACCGGGACGGCGATGCTGATCTGTCCCGGGGGCGGCTACTGGAACCTCTACTGGCAACTGGAAGGCGAGGAGGTCGCTGCCTGGCTGAACTCGCTGGGCGTGACCGGCATGATCCTCAAGTACCGGGTGCCGCGCCGGCCCGATGAGCCCAAAGGCGAACCGGCCCGACGCCCCCTCCAGGATGCCCAGCGGGCCGTCAGCCTGGTACGGAGCAAAGCCGGCCAGTGGGGCATCGCCCCGCAGCGAATCGGCATGGTCGGTTTCTCGGCGGGCGGCCATCTGGCCATCGCGACGGCCACCAGCTTCGAGAAGCGATCCTACCAACCGATCGACGACGTCGACAAAACCAGTTGCCGGCCGGACTTCGCCGTTCTGGTCTACTCGGGCTACCTGAAGGCCAAGGACAAGGATGAACTGGCTCCCGGCCTGCGGATCCCGACCGGGACGCCCCCGGTCTTCCTGGCACACGGCGGGGCCGATATCGTCAGCCCCCCCGAGCACAGCGTGGTCATGTACCTGGCCTTGAAGCAGGCCGGCGTCCCGGCGGAGCTGCACATTTATGCCACGGCCGCCCACGACTTCGGCGTCCGCCCCAGCGACCATCCATGCTTCACCTGGACGCAGTCGTGTGCCAACTGGCTGCGGCAGCAGGGATTCCTCAAGCCGAGTTCGAGCGAGTGATAGCCGCTCCCGCATCTTTAGGGAGGGGATGTCGCAAGTGCATGTGATTTGACCGGTTGCGACCATTTGAACGGCATTGACGACAGGCCCCCCGAAGAAACTCGCCAAATCCCCTTGTCGACGGATCCGCCGACGCAGACCTCTCAGAGTGGGAATCTCTGACCTCGATTGCGCAGATGGGGGCTTCTCGATGCGCCTAAGTCATTTACAGCAAAGAACTTGGAGCCTGTACTCTGGACGGCCAACGGGCGTGCATCCTTTTCGAGGAATATGACGCATCCTTCTCTTGACAAATGAGGCGCATTGCGTATACTTGTTCCAGTGGAGCACGGGTGCTGGTGAAGGCTCTGACCATGAGTGAGTCTCTCGACATTAAAGCCGTTCGTTTGGCGATGGAGTCGCAAGGCCTTACGCAGGCAGAAGTTGTGAGACGATCGGGCCTATCGCGGGCGCAACTCAGTAGGCTTCTTTCACTCAGCGTCGCATCAGTCCGAAAAGACACAGTGACACGGCTTGCGCAGGGGCTGGATGTCTCCCCGTCGGAAATCTTGCGAGGCGGTAGACTGCACGACTTCCGCAATGCCATCGCGGAAGAGCACGAACGAATCGACTTTCGTGGAATCGGAATGCCGCAGTTCGAGCCGCAGCCAATTGAGGACGTTTTCGTAGACCTCACACTTCGTGAGCATGCTGACTCCAGCGACGCTTGTCGGCCAGGCAGTGGCGAGGTCCCAAGGAGCCGAACCCCACAACCAATTGCCGCTACAGAGTGCGTGCGGACCCAGGATCGAGTCGTGGTTCTGGGGCATCCAGGGAGTGGCAAGACAACGTTACTCCGATATTTGACCCACTGTTGTGCGAGAGACACCGCCGATGAAGGCGAACTGCCGATCTACATCCGGTTGGCGGAGTTCTCCCGCGCACAGGAACTTGACGAACGCGTGGATCTATTGAAGTTCGCCGCCGCGCGTGCGGCAGACCGCGGTTGCCCGGATGTCGAGGAGTCTCTCAAGAAGGAGCTTTCAGAAGAAAAGCGTCGCTGTCTGGTGTTGTTAGACGGCCTGGATGAGGTTGCTGAGCACGACCAAAACGAAAAGTTAATTGCCGCCGTGAAAGCGTTTGTATCGCAGTATCCAAACAATCGCTATGTCGTGACTTCCCGAATCGTTGGCTTCGAATCTGGCACATGGGCAGATCTTGGGTTCAGTGTATTTCGGGTTTTGGGATACAGCCGGAAGCAACTACACGCCTTTGCGGAGAAGTGGGCAAAGCTCCTGGCGAGAATCCAAGGTCAGCTCTACTCAGAGGTGCTAGAGGATTTGCAGTCGGCGATCTTCTCGAACCCGCGTGTTCGTGCACTCGCGTCAAACCCGCTAATCCTCACGATCCTTGTGCTGCTAAGTGGTGCGCGCGGAGGAACGCTACCTCGGCGTCGCGTTGATCTCTACCAAAAGGTTGTCGACGTTTTTTTGGATAGCTGGGAGAAGAGTAAGCGTGCAACCGACAAGTTCGACGAAACTTACAGCATCAACCTTGACGCACGCGAGTTTCGTTGGCTGCTTTCCGATGTCTCTCTGGCAATTCAGAAGGCAGAACGCACGCTCGCACCGCGGTGGTGGCTGGCGGAGAAGATGCGAGAATACCTGCAGAATAAGCTTGGATTTGAGTTGAACGACGCCAATGACACTTGCGACAGAATCATCCGTTATCTCGCTGAGCGAACCGGACTGATCGAAGAACGCGGCCGCGACCTATTTGGCTTCTCACATCGAACGCTGCAAGAGTATTTTGCGTCCCTTGGCGCCATCGACGAGGCGGACGCGTCCCCTTCAAGAGATGTAAGCCATTGCATACGGGACTATCTGTTTCATCCGCAATGGTGTGAAGTCGTGCGGTTGATTGCTGCGCAGCTTACTCCACCGCTGGCCGAGTCCCTGCTATCGAGCATCGTTGACGATCCCGATCCGGTTGGACGTTTCCTAAGACGTGGTCCGCTGCTTGCACTGAAATGCCTGTCAGACGGAACGACGGTAGCCAATCGTCGGTTAATCGCCAACGTTTTTGAGAACCTCACGGATTTGGGACGGTCAAAATGGCTCGGCATAACATTAGATGCGTTTGATGTTCTTGAGAGCCTGGAAGGTACAAGGCTGGAACGCCAAGCCAAGGATACAATTGCTGCGATTCTCGCGGCAGCCGAAGCAGAACTCGATAGCGATGACTTTGAGTGTCTTTACAACCGCATTAAGTTGCGGGAGGTCTTCGACAAGGCGGGCGACGGGTTGTTTGCAGGGTCTGATTCGGAGGCTGCAAGAGAGGTTCCTGTCACGATTGATGGCAAGGAGCACAAGGTAGTGTTTTTCAACGCGGCAATGCTATTGGATCATCCGGATGCGTGGTACAAGAGCGTGTGCGCGATTCTCGAAGATGAGAACAAAAGTCTCGAACTCAAGCAGTTAATAGTCCGCGAGCTAGGTCGACGAATCGGCACCGACCGGCGATCTCGCATGCGGCTGCGGAAGATACTGGTGTCGGACGCGGCTACGGCTCTACGCGTTGCGTCCGCATGGGCGTTGGCATCTGGATCGAATGGGCGGCACAGCACTAAACGACTGCTTGCTCGTGTTCTGGAGCAGGATCGCGACGAACAAGTCCGTGCCGCCTGTGCGGCAGGTTTGAAGGAGGCTGCTTCCGAAGATCCAACCGTCCGAGACAGACTTGTGCAGTTTCTTGAAGGTGGAGAACCGGCAGGCGTTTGTGGAGGGGCTGCCAGGGGGCTGTCCAAGGTGGCGATGACGGACGAGTCGATCGCTGATTCATTACTGCGACGGGTTCGTGATGAATCCGAAGCCGACGAAACAAGGGTGTCCTGCGCGTGGTCCTTGCAACCACAGATCGGCAAGGAGAGGAAGATCACCAACGCGTTCAAGGGATGGCTGGACGCGCAGAAGCCTCCTAATCTTCGGCGAGTCGCAGCTCAATGCCTGGCGGTGGTGATGGCGGATGAGAGTATTACGTGGGACCATCGAGTTGTTGAGAAAGCGGAACACATTCTGATGACTCTGACTGACCCCTGTCCGCACGCACTCGAGAGCCTGACCGCACTTGCGACCGCGAGGGTGGTTCGCGGTGGTCTTCGATTGGAGACGGTCCTCAGGGACTCATTAGAGCCGCTGGTTGATCGCATCGAAGTGGCCTTTGTGTTTGGATCTACCGCGCGCAAACGTCAAACGGAAGACAGCGACATTGACTTGTTCATCATTGGTAACGCGAATCTGAAGGACGTATCGACTCCGCTTCGTGGTGCAGAAAACACGCTTGGCCGCCGAATCAATCCCGTGATGTACACGCGACAGTCGTTCGAAGAAAAGTACCATGCTGGCGATCCGTTCCTGTTAGATGTGTATCGCCGGGAGAAGATACCAATCATTCCATCCTCCGCTGATTCGTCTGGAAGGAGCTTAGACGATGAGCTTAGAGCAATGGTTTCAGAACGGTTGGCTTCAACGGTTTGATCCCACGGTTGCAGGAATCCAGAGACTGATCCAAGTAGTGGATCGGGATCTCCACGATGCCCAGACACAGGGTCTCAGCGCCGACGGACGTTTTCAGCATGCGTACGATGCCGCACTGCAGTTGTGCATGCTCGTGCTTAAGGCGTCTGGGTATGCTGTGAGAAAAGGTCAGGGCCATCACAAGTACGGCATTGAGTCGCTTCGTCATACTATGGGCGACAGATGGTCTGCAACAGCCGACCATATCGAACGTTGTTCGAGGCTCAGGGGACACGCCATTTATGAACAAGTCGGAGTCGTCAGCGAGGAAGACGCAACGGATCTGTTACAGACTGCAGAGCAACTGCGGACCGACGTCATTGTGTGGCTCAAGGCGAATCACTCCAACTTGGCTCCTGCGGGTCTATAGGCACATCGGCATCCAATGGAATCCGCCCTTTCGGGGGATGTAGGGCCAGATCCGGCTTCTGGAGCCTCGTCGCAAGCTGCCCCCAGCAGGCTTCTCTGGGGGCTCGCCGACCAACGATTCGCAGCGTTGCCCGCGCACCACAGCCACCCTTCGGCGCCGTGTTGGGGGCAAGGCGTGCCACACACGCTGCGGCTTGGCAGGCCGCGGCGGGGCGGTAGAATGCGGGGGTGGGTTGGCCCGCCGTCCGGTGGCTAGCGGCGCTCCGGGCTGGTTCAGGCGTGATGCGTCGGTGGGGTGGCAGTGGCGTCTCGCCAATGCCGCCGCGAAACACAGGCACCATGCCCGTGCCACCCGTCCGTAGATGCTAAACCTTGGACCCCACAGCGTGACTGCCAACTGCCCACTGCCAACTGCCCACTGCCACCTACCCATGCCCACCGAGCCGACGCTGCTACAGGCCCGCAACATCGCCCGACGCCATCCCGACGGCCTGCGGTGGCTTTTGCAGGACGTCTCGCTGGAGGTCCCAGCGGCGGGGCGACTGTCGATCGCGGGGCCCTCGGGCTCGGGAAAAACGCTGCTGCTGCGGGCCTTGGCCATGCTGGATCGGCTGGAGGGCGGCGAGGTCCGCTGGAAAGGCCGGCCGGTAGGGCGCGACGGCATACCACAGTTCCGCAGGGCGGTACTCTACCTGCACCAGCGGCCCGCCCTGTGGGACGAGACGGTCGAGGCGGCGCTGCGTGCGCCGTTCTCGCTGGCCGTCCATAACCGGGGGCAGTTCGACAGAGGAAGGGTCGTCAGACTACTCGAACACCTGGGTCGCGACGAGTCGTTCCTGGCCAAACGCTCCGCCGACCTTTCCGGCGGCGAGATGCAGATCGCGGCGCTGCTGCGGGCGGTCCAACTCGACCCGATCGTTCTGCTGCTGGACGAGCCGACCGCCGCGGTCGATCCGCAGACGGCCGCGGCCGTCGAGGAGCTGCTGGTAGATTGGGTCGGCAACTCGTCCGACGAGCGGGCCCTGGTCTGGGTCACCCACGACGCCGAGCAGGCCCGGCGGGTGGCCGACACGACCCTGCACATGAGCAACGGGACGATCCGAGATGGAACAAGCAGTACCGCTTAGCACCGGGCAATTGGCCGTCGCCGCGTCGCTGATCGTCATCAACGGGGTGATCTCGCTGCTGTTGCGGCTGGGGCTGGAGCGGCGATTGGCGCTGGCCGCGGTCCGCACCGTGGTGCAACTCTGGTTGATCGGCCTGGTGTTGAAATGGATCTTCGAGGCCGACCAGTGGTACATCGTGATCGTGCTGATGCTGGTGATGACCCTGATCGCCGGCGGCGCCGCGGTCCGGCGGACCGGGCGCCGCTACCCGGGCATCTGGCTGGACAGCGTGATCTCGATGTGGGCCAGCTCCTGGCTGATCCTGGCCGTGGCCATCTTTGCCATCGTGCAGGTGCCGCAGCGGGGACTCTCCTGGTATCAGCCGCAGTACACCATCCCCCTGCTGGGCATGATCCTGGGCAACACACTCAACGGGATCTCACTGGGGCTGGACCGGCTGGGCGAGGAGCTGACCACCAAACGGGACCAGGTCGAGACGCTGCTGGCCCTGGGCGCCACCCGCTGGGAAGCAGCCCGGGCGGCGATCCAACAGGCCGTCCGCACCGGCATGACTCCGATCATCAACTCGATGATGGTCGTGGGGCTGGTCAGCCTGCCGGGGATGATGACCGGTCAACTGCTGGAGAACGCCGACCCGAGCGAAGCGGTGAAGTACCAGATCATGATCATGTTCCTGATCGCCGCCGGGACGTCGCTGGGCACGGTGGGCGTGGTGCTCTTGGGCTACCGCCGGCTGTTCACGCCCGATCACCAGTTTCTGCCCGGGCGGCTGGTGAAGCGGAGATAGCCGGCCTGGATTTTCTCCCAGGGGTCTGGTAGGCTGCAACATGGAGGATCAAGCGATGATCGACTCGATCGAGTTCAAGAATTTCAAGTGCCTGCGCGACACCACCCTGCCACTGAGCCCCTGCACCATCCTCGTCGGTCCCAACGGTAGTGGGAAGACGACGGTGTTGGAAGCATTGGAGGCATTCCGGGACAAACGCAAGTACGACTTCTCGGAACTCGTATCGGCAAGTGCGCGCGACGAGATGAGCGTTGGGACGGTTCAAGTGGCTCTGAAGTGGGGCGAGCCATACAAGGGCGTCGAGCCCTTCAGAAAATGGAAGCGAAGTACGAATGAGCCGACGCACGGCAATAGGCAAGGCACCAGTGGTGGGGACCAGGTCGAGCCGCTAATCTCACGAATCCGCGTTTATTCGCTGGACGCGAAAGCGGTAGCAGCTCCGGTGACGCTAGAGCGCGATATGGAGGTGTCGCCCAACGGAGCGGGGGTGGCCGGTGTTCTAACCGGTCTCCGTGATCGGGAGCGCGAACGGTTCGTTGCATTGGAGGGTGAGTTATCTCGGTGGTTACCCGAATTTGACCAGATCCAGTTTGATGTGGACGCCAATAGGAGCCGGGTCTTCATGCTGCGCACCCGCGAAGGACACCACACTATTCCTGCTGTTTGTCTGTCGCAAGGCACGCTTATCGCCCTCGCGATGCTCACCCTGGCGTATCTCCCCGATCCACCGTCGCTGATCGGCCTGGAGGAGCCGGATCGGGGCATCCATCCGCGGTTGTTGCGGCGAGTGCAGGATGCCATTTATCGCTTGAGCCACCCCGAGAGTTGCGGCGAAAAGCGCGAACCGGTGCAGGTGATCGCAACGACGCATTCGCCGTACTTCCTTGATCTGTTCAAAGATCACCCGGAAGAGATCGTCATCGCCAACAAGATCGGCCTGGACGTGCAGTTTCAGCGATTATCAGAACAGCCACACATTCAAGAGCTACTCGAGGACAGCCACTTGGGCGACATCTGGTACACGGGGATTCTCGGAGGAGTGCCTGCCAACTCATGAAGGTAGCGGTTTACGGCGAATCTCCGGCCGACGAGGCGGCATTGCGAATCCTCGTTGACGCACTGATTGGAACTCCGACGGAACACATCGGTTTCCCTTGGTTGAAGTCCCGAGGATGGCCTTCCATCCTGCAGAACCTGCCGAAGGTCGTTCAGCATCTCCACTACCAGACAGATGCTCAAGGGCTGGTGGTTGTGGTCGATTCGGATAAGTCAGAACTGCCCCCTCAGCCTCTCCGCAAGCTCGGTGATAACGACGACCGATCTCGAATATGTCGGCTGGAACGCGAGCTTTGTTTGGTGAGGACTCGCCTAGCAGCCGTGCCGCAGCGGAGTGAAATGAAGATGGCGATCGGTTCGGCGGTGCCAACAATCGAAGCGTGGTATCGTTGCGGGCTCGATGCACACGTCAACGAGGCGGCTTGGATACGTGCTTTGGAGTCCAACGAGTACACGTACGACGCAAGCCGGCTGAAACGCGACGTATACGGAACTGACAGGCCGTCACTGGAGTTGGCAACAGAAGTCGCAGTACGACAGGCGCAGCGATTGGTGGACGAGGGAAGATTAGGGTTGCTCGAACAGCTCTTTCCCATCGGTTTCGGCTCACTGGCGGACGTAATCCGAAGCTGGTAGCTGCTGCGTCGGCGACTGGAGTCGCCTCCTACAGTCGCCTGAGGCTGTCTGCTGGGGACTCACCAGTCGCCCGACTTGCGGATCTCGGTCGAGGAGACGTCTTCGCGGAACTCCTCCGCGGGGACCTCGCGGCAGATTGCCCGCAGGGCCTCCGGCAGGTCGAGATCGGAGAGGCGGACAAAGCCGGTTCCCACGTCACGGCTGAAGACCAGGAAGCGGCATCCCCGACCGGCGATCCGCTCGATGGCGGCCAGACAAGCCGCACTGTCGTCGCCGTAGTAGCGGGTATCGGCGATCCGCCGCAGGGTGTCCACGCCCACAATAAACGTGGCCCCGGGAAACAGGGCGGATTTCTCCTCGAACGTGGCCGCCCGCGTCAAACACACACGCTGTTGGGGCGCAAACTGCCCCAGCCGGCGCTCGATCTCCTGGTAGTCCAGCGGCGGCTTGTCCACGTTGACGATCGACAGCTCCATGACCACGGGCGTGCCAAATATCTGCCCGGCGATCTCGGCCATGCGGAGATGCCCGACGTGCAGCGGGTTGAACGCCCCGGGGAGGACGACCCGGGCCGGCATCCCGCCCGCGCATACCGTCTCGACCCTACCCAGCAGCAGGTCCTGCCACGGCCGGGGTGCCACCGTCTGCGACCGGTCGATCTGCTCGCCTTCCAGCAGGTCGAGCGGAAGCCGCTGTTTGACGCGGCACGCCTCGGCCAGCGTATTGATCAGCAGGCGGCCCACGAGCCGCTCTTCGTCCGCCCGGCTGCGGCTGCCTTTTTTGAGCTGCAACGACCAGGTGGCCGTCCGCCGAGCGGTTTGCAGCGCCAGGTGGACGCGATGGGCTCCCCGTTTGGGCCGATCGGTGGCCAGGCTGGCCGTACAGGCCACACCGGCCGCCGAGTGCCTCCCCCCTTCGTAATCCCATGCGCGGCGAAACGCGACCATGGCCATCGCCCGGGCGGCCCCCGCCGAGCAGAAGGCCTCGGGCCGGCCTCCCAGCCAGGCGATCAGGGCCTCTTCGCAGTAGGGCACCACCGCTTCCAGCAGCGTCCGCGAGGCCCCGGGCACCTCCAACAATTCGGCGATCGCCCGGCTCCCTCCGCCGGAGACCACCAAGACGACCCGCCCCGGTGCGGCGTGGATTCGCTCGACGAGCCCTTCGGCGGAGCGAGGCGCGTCTTCCGGGGCCTCGGGCGCGACCTTTGACGATTGATGATTGATGATTGATGATTGATGATTGGTGAACTCGCCCCTCGCCCCTCGCCCCTCGCCCCTCGGCTCACGACTTCCTTGTTGAACATCGCCTCGGCGACGGCCTCGCGGAGGGCAAGGTCCTCCGCATCGCCGAAACGAGAAATGACCTCGTCGTAGGCGGCCAACTCGTCTGCGCGGCGGTCCAGCTCGCCCAGCGCTATGCCCCTGTTGACCATCGCCCAGGCCACCTGCTCTCGAAGGCGGAGGTCCTCCGCAAGGCCGAAACGGGCGATGACCTCGTCGTAGGCGGCGACCTCCTCTTGGTGGCGACCGAGCTCTCCGAAGGATACCCCGCGATTGATCATCGCCTTGGCCACTTGTTCCTGCAAGGCGAGATCCTCGACAGCGGCGAAACGGGCGACGACCTCCTGGCAGGCAGCGACGGAGTCGTCGTGGCGGCCCAATTCGCCTAGGGTGGCCCCCTTGTTGACCATCACCTTGGCCAGTTGCTCGCGGAGGGCGAGATCCTCGGCGTCGCCGAACAGAGAGATTGCCTTTTCACAGACGGCCAGCGCCTCTTCGTGCCGCCCCAAGCTGCCCAGACACACGCCTTGCATGTGAACGGCCAGCACGAACTCGGGATCCGCGGCCAAGACGGCCTCGAATGACGCCAGGGCAGAGGCATAGTCCCTGCGGACAAAGGCAATCCGGCCGTCGAGAAAGCACGGCCACGCCCGCACGTCCGCCGACGCGGTCTCCGCCCGGAGTCTCTCCAATTCTGGGACGACGTCGGGCTGGTCGCGGAAGGTGGTACATAGCTCCAGGTACTTGTGGAGCAGGTCCTCAGTTGGGTCCATCATGAACCCCTTTCGTGCGCGGCTGTTCGCCGACTACCCCCCGACATGTGGTTGTGCCATGGCCGTTCCGGGCATCTCAGGTTCGCAGATACCGCAACTCCTCCGGACCGGCGCCTCGCGGCGTCTTTGCTGATCGCCGCTGCGTCCCCACTCCCGGACCCTCTGTTCTTTTAGCGTGCCTCCGGGCTGTTGGCAAGCTGGCAAACCGGACGCAGGCGAAACGGGCGGGATCGGGGCCAAGGGTCAATATGTTCAATCTCGCGTTTAGCCTGGATTATTCATAGGGGTGCCACAGCGGGGTGCCACGGCCGTGTCGGCCGTGTCGTGCTGGGCAAGCCGCGGGGTTTGGAGCACGGCCGGCACGGCCGTGGCACACAAGAACCGCTGCGACCCGGGTCCCATGAATAATCCGGGTTTAGCCGCCGCGGCTACGCGGCGGTCGATCTGTTGGCGTTTTCCCTGGTTTCCGCCGCGTGGCCGCGGCGGCTAAACGGGATATGCGCCGCGGCGGGACCGTCCGCAACGGCATACTATTTACGGGGTGGTTGGCCAGTCTACGGTCGGGGAACTTGACCCCAGGTACCTGGCCCTTCAAGGAATCCCAAAAAAACCTCAAGATCGATCCGGCGGCGGCGAACTACCCTTCGGGCCCACAGCCCGCGACCGGCTTTGGCGGTGCCCGGTCGCCGGGAGATTTTGGCGGACCGAAACACCTTCACTCTCACTACTTGTTTTCAGCAGGAGGACGGGGTCATGATCAAGAAAGTGATCATTGTCGCAGGCGTCGTACTTTTGGTGGTTATTTTGCTGTTCGGCCGCAGCGCGGTCAGTTACGTCCGGACCTCGGCCGGATACGTCAAGGAATCGGTCCGCGACGCCGTGCCCATCGAGTTCGAGATCAAGCGGGCGCGTGGTGAGATCGAGAACCTGCTGCCTGAAGTACGCAAGAACATGTACGTTATCGCCAAGGAGGAAGTCGAGGTCCAGAACCTCGAGAACCAGGTCACCGAGGCGGAGGCCGGCCTCCAGAAGGACAAGGGCGAAATCGTGCGGCTGAGCACCGACGTTAAGTCCGGCAAAGAGGTCTTTCAATATGCCGGTCGGAGCTACTCGGCCGGACAGGTCAAGGTGGATCTGGCCAACCGGTTCAAGCGGTACAAGACGAACGAGGCCACGCTCGCCAGCCTGAGGCAGATTCTCTCTGCCCGGCAGCAGAGCCTGGCCGCTGCCCGCGAGAAGCTCGAAGGAATGCTGGCTGCCAAGCGGCAGTTGAAGGTCGAGGTGGAGAACTTGGAGGCCCGGCTGCAGATGGTCGCCGCCGCGAAGGCCAGCAACAGTTACCAGTTCGACGACAGCCGGCTGGGCCAGGTTAAGGAGCTGGTCAGCAACCTGCGGACGCGGCTGGACGTGGCCGAGCGCCTGGTCAGCGCCGAGACGAGCTTCCACGATCAGATCCCCCTGGACGAGGCGGCTCCGGAGAACATCGTCGACCAGGTAACCGAGTACTTCTCCACGGACAGGCCATCGGCGGAGACGGTGGCGGCAAACTAGGGGTTCGTCTCAACTCAAGTGAGGGTCTGGGGTGGCGCTGGCGTCTGGCCAGTGCTGACCTGAGAACGGGCAGGATGCCCGTGCCACCCATCGGGCAAGATGCTCGTGCTACCCATCGAACACGGGCAAGATGCCCGTGCCACTTATCCGAGATGGACCACTAGGCCCTAACCCATTACCGGTATACCATGTTTAGGCTGGGCACTAGATTTCGGGGAATGACTGCCATGGACTCCCCCAATGCACGCCGGGCCGACAGCTTTATGTTGTGGGTGGATGCAGTGGGCGGGTTCTGGGTCTGTCTGGCCGATGAGGTCACCCTCGGCCAACCGGCTCGATCCGGCTGGGTCGACATCCCCATCTTGGCCGATATCTCCAGCCGCCACGCCCGGATCCGACGCGACGGGGAAGGCTACCTGATCGAGGCGATTCGGGAGGTCCGGCTGGAGGGCCGGCGCATCGACAAGATGGCCTCACTGGGCCATGGCAACAAGATCGTGCTGGGCGAGCGGGTGCGGCTGGTCTTCCGCCGTCCCCACGCGCTGAGCGCCACGGCGCGGCTCGATTTCGACAGCCATCACCGCACCCATCCCTCGGCCGACGCCGTGCTGTTGATGGCCGACTCCTGTATCCTCGGGCCTAGTCCCCAGAGCCACGTTGTTTGTCCTGATTGGCCCCGCGAGGTGGTCCTCTACCGGCACGACGAGGAGCTTTACTGCCGCACGACCGGCTACTGGGAGGTCGACGGGGTCCGCTGCAAGGGCCGCGGCCGAATCACACGTAATTCACGCGTCGAGGGCGAAGGGTTCTCGCTAAAACTGGAGGAGATCGGACAGTAGGCAGTAGGCAGTAGGCAGTGCGCAGTAGGGGCTCATGGGGGTGGCAATTCATTGCCACCCTGACCTGGGGACCTGGGCGAGCGCCGGTAGCCAGACTGGGCACAAGCCGGACGCGCGTGATACAATGAGGGGAGCGGACTGATGCACGAACAGGTAGTTGCCATGAACCCCAACGGCCGCGACGCGCCGGATTCCTCTCCTGGTGAGCTCGAAGACTCGGGCTCGCAGGATCGGGCCGAGCGCCCCACCGCCAAGTTCACTTACCCCGGCGGCTCCAGGCCGTTGGAGGGTTATACGATCAAACGGGGCATCGGACACGGCGGGTTCGGCGAGATCTACTATGCCCTAAGCGACGCCGGCAAAGAGGTGGCCCTGAAGCTCATCCGGCGAAACCTGGACATCGAGCTCCGCGGCATCCGCCATTGCCTGAACCTGAAGCACCCCAATCTGCTCTCTTTGTACGACATCCGCCAGGACGGCCAGGGGGACACCTGGGTGGTGATGGAATACGTGTCGGGCGGGTCCCTGGCCGACGCCCTGGCCTCCTACCCCCACGGAATGCCCGCCGACCAGGCCCTTGCCTGGTTCCGCGGCACCGCGGTCGGCGTGGCCCACCTCCATGACCGCGGCATCGTCCACCGCGATCTGAAGCCCG
>Ga0315277_10003888_pt1 | contig 20091 bp, 15 predicted proteins | sample YL17G05_15_MG_FD_203695 | JGI IMG/M metagenome (GOLD analysis project Ga0315277, IMG submission 203695) | Sediment microbial communities from Yellowstone Lake, YNP, Wyoming, USA - YL17G05_15 | ecosystem: Environmental > Aquatic > Freshwater > Lake > Sediment | place: USA: Wyoming | collected... | reverse complement strand
CGGCGGGACGGTGGAGATCGGCACCGTCGCAGCACCGAAGCAGGTCAGGATCAGGCGCATCCACCTTGAGGAGGATGCAGGCAAGCTCATTCACGCGACCGAGCACGGCACCGTGAGCGGCGCCGCGACGTCCCTCGTGGACTACAACAGGTGCGGCGTGCCGCTGATCGAGATTGTGACGGAGCCCGACATGTCATCGGCCGAAGAAGCGCGCGCGTTCCTGAACAACCTCAAGGACATGATCCAGTACCTGGGCATTTCCGACTGCAAGATGGAAGAGGGCTCACTCCGGTGTGACGCCAACGTCTCCATCAAGCCAAAAAGCGAAAGGGCTCTAGGTGTGCCTGCCGAGCTCAAGAACATGGGCTCCTTCCGGGCTGTCGCGCGGGCCATCGAGTATGAGGTCGAGAGGCAGAGCAAGATCCTGGACGCCGGCGGACAGATCACGAGGGAGACCAGGCGGTTCGATGAGGACACCGGTATGACCATGCTCATGAGGAAAAAGGAAGCCACGGAGGACTACCGCTACTTCCCGGAGCCGGACCTTGTGCCGGTCAGGATAGACGAGCGTTGGAAGGAAGAGGTGCGAAAGCGCCTTCCCGAGTTGCCGGAGGCCAAACGCAGGCGATTTGTCCAGGAATACGGGCTGCCCGAGTACGATTCTGGCGTGCTGGTCGCATCCAAGATCATGGCGGGCTTCTTCGAGGACTGCGTGAAGGCATACGGGAACCCCAAGGTCGTCGCGAACTGGGTGATGGGCGAGTTGATGCGGTACCTCAACGTCTCCGGGAAGGAGATCGGCGAGGTTCCGGTGACCCCCCAGATGCTCGCGTCCATGCTGAAGCTCGTGGACGCGGGCACGATAAGCGGCAAGATCGCAAAGTCCATCTTCGACGAGATGTGCCAGACGGGCAAGTCGCCGGCGAAGATCATTGAGGAAAAAGGCCTGACCCAGATTTCGGATACCGGGGAGCTCGGCTCGATTGTCGAGCGAATCATCGCGGCAAACCCGGCAGTGGTACAGGATTTCAAGGCAGGCAAGGAGAAAGCCCTCGGGTTCCTGGTTGGTCAGGTCATGAAAGAGACCAAAGGCAGGGCAAATCCAGGTCTTGTCAACAAACTGCTCAGGGAGAGAATTGGGTAGCGCTGATCCCGGCAAACCATAGCCGGTCTGGCGCCCGGTGGGCGCTGGCAGGCTGGTCGCAGAAATGCACGGCATGTGGTGATCGAACAAGAAGCCCCTACTTGCGGGGGCTTTCTGGTGTGATGCGCCGGCGGTAGCGGGAACCAAAACTGTCTACGGCCGTAGTTATTGTCTGATACTAGGTTGGGGGGATTTGCACTGCTTAGGTTAGAGAAACTCTCGAAGACGTACCGGGGCTCGAACGTGCGCGCGGTCGATGACCTGGACCTTGGAGTGCGCGCGGGGGAGATATTCGGATTCCTCGGCCCGAACGGCGCAGGCAAGACAACCACGATCAAGATGATAGTCGGGCTGCTCAAGCCGGATCAGGGCAAGATCACCGTGGACGGCGTGGACGCGCTGGCCCGGCCCCTTGAGGCGAAGGGCCGCATCGGCTTCGCGCCCGACACGCCCGAGCTGTACGACAAACTCACCGGCCGGGAGTACCTGTCCTTCATCGCGGACGTCTTTGAGGTCCCGGCAGGCGAGCGTAACCGGCGGGCCGGTGAGATCCTCGAGATATTCGAGCTGAAGGACGCTCTAGACGACGTCATCCAGAGCTACTCCCACGGGATGAAGCAGAAACTCGCCGTGACGGCGGCCCTGCTTCACAGGCCTCCCTTACTGGTGCTGGACGAGCCGATGACCGGGCTCGACCCGAAAGCCCAGCACGCGTTCAAGGACTACATGCGCCATCACTGTGACGAAGGAAAAGCAGTCTTTTTCTCAACCCACATCCTTGAGGTGGCGGAGCGCCTGTGCGACAGGATCGGGATTATCAACAAAGGAAGGCTGGTCGCGGTCGGCACGATGGCGGAGCTTCGTTCGCTAGCGGCCGGGGAGTCCACGCTGGAAAGCATCTTCTTGGAGCTGACACAGGCATGACGGCGAATGGCAAGTTGTGGACGCTGTTCTGGACCATCTTCCGCTCCTCATACGGCATATCCGTGCTGAAGTGGCGCTACCTCAAGCGCAGGGAACGGCTCTGGGAACCTGTGTTGATCGTGTGGGGCATCGGCACACTGGTTGTGGTTTTCGGCTTTGGCCTGTACCGGGCCGCTCTGGCAATTGCCCAGGTGGGTGGTTCGCTCGGGCAGTCTTCACTCGCACTCGGCATGGGAGCAGCAGCCGTAATAGGGCTTACCTTGCTGTTCGGGTTCTTCTGGATACTATCGTTCTTCTACTTCGCAAGGGACAACAATATCCTGGTGCCTCTCCCGCTCAAGCCCGGTACGATCGTGCTGGCCCGGTTCTTTGTGGTGCTCGCGGGCGAATACGTCACGGCGCTGTTTGCCTTTGGCCCGGCGGTCGTGGGATACGCAGGCGTCGTCGGGTTTTCTTTCGGTAAGGCCCTTGTTTCGGTCCTGGTCTTCCTGCTGCTGCCGGTTACGCCGCTTGCCGTATCCGGGCTGGTCGCGCTGGTGCTCATGCGGATGATCAATCGCAGGCACCGTGACGCATACATGATAGCCTTCAGCATTGCGCTCCTGGTGCTCATATTCGGGTTCCAGACCTTCATCGTGCGGTCAGACTCTAGTGCTGACCCTGAGCGTTTTCTGATGGAGCTCGTTACAGCACGGTTTGGGCTTCTGAGGTCCGTCACTCGTAATCTGCCGCCGGCCTTCTGGGCTGCAGTGGCCATAGACACGTGGCCTTCGGCGCAGAGCCTCTTGAACCTGGGCATGCTTGCCGTGACGTCCGGTGTCGCACTCTTTGTGTTGCGCTGGGTCGGTGAGACGCTATTCTACCGAGGACTCATCGGCGGCGAGGAGCAGGCACGCGGCGCTCGACCGAGGGCGGGCAGCCGGGCCACGGCCTTCAGGAGAGCGCTGGGCGACGGTGAAACCCTTTACGCTCAGGTTTCTGCCTCGGCTGCGCTCGGGTGGAGAGAGTGGACTCTGTTCATGCGCACGCCAATCTGGATGCTGAACGGGCTCCTGCCTGGGCTGATAGCCCCGTTCGCGCTGGTGATGCCCATGCTCGCCCGAGGGGGCATGGGCGAGTTGTTGGCGCAGCTAAACACCCCTGCGGGCCGGCTGTACGCCGGCCTGGCGTTCGCCGCACTCTTCACGTTCATGGGATCAGTGAACTCCATCGCCAGCACTGCGGTGTCACGGGAGGGCCGGCGGTACTGGATCTCCAGGACGATGCCTCAAGATCCTGCGAAGCAGGTCCAGGCAAAACTCCTGATAGCCAGCCTGCTGCTCGGGCTCAGCATGCTGCCGTCAGTGATTGCCTACATCGTGGTGCTGAAGCCGCCGGTAATGGGCGCGGTGCTCCCGATCGCAATAGGCCTGCTCGGGGCCCTGAGCGGTATGGCCGTCGGGCTGCGCCTGGACATGACAAGGCCCATGCTCCGGTGGGATGACCCACAGGAACCGGTCAAGAGGAACCTCAACGCGATATTCCCGATCGCCTTCGCAGGCGTGTACATTGCGGTTGGCGTTTTCCTCGTGAACGGGTGGATCAGGCTCAAGTGGGATCCGGCGCGGATTTACATCGCCGCGCTGGTCATTGCAGCAATCGTCGCGGCCTTCAGTGTTTCCGGCCTGCGAGGGGCGGCGAGGGCGGCGTATGCGAGGATTGAGCAGTAGGGGGGATTCCGGGACCTAGGCTGCGACAATTCGCTAGCGCCATGGCAGCTGCTTGCGCCGCTCGAATTATTCGAGTCCTCCTATATGCTGGCTTGGAGTTTGCTCGCCCAAAATGGCGTACACACTCCGGGAAGAGGGCGCCACGACTGCGGAATGAGCCCTGGTCCTAGTTCTTGTCGCGGTGATCGTGCCCCGGATTCGATAGGCAAGGGCGGCGGCGATGGCAGAGGGTGCCGACTCCAAGGGGGTATTCACCGCCCAGCTGCAATCTCTATGCACCGATAGCAGATCCGTTGCCATATGGTCTGGACATCGTGGTCTGTCTAGAGAGTACCATTCGGTAGACAAGCAAGTATGGCGGCTCGTCCCGGTTACTGCGGCGGCTTGCACAGACTGCACGGCCCATACCCCTTGGCCTTCGCCTCCTGGAGACTGATCGGGATCTTGCTCTGCGATAAGCTCCTACACCCGTCAGCATGGTATTTGCTACCCGTCTTCGTTATGTACACGGTCACTGAAGAAAGTGGCGTGGTGGCCACCAGCGGAGGTGCGGTGCTGGTCGTCTGCCCGGGCTTCTGCGTCTTCACAGTTAGTGCCTGGCCGTCCGACAGCACCATCACGCTCCCATGGAGATCCGTCCTGTAGACGGTGACCTTCTGCGCAACGAGCCTGTCCAGGAGCGCCTTCACCGGATAGCCATATGAATTGCCTGCGCCGACAGAGATCACTGCATACTTCGGTGCGACGGCCTTCAGGAATTCCAGGCTGGTCGTGTGCGAACTCCCATGATGCCCCACTTTGAGTACGTCTGCCGTTGGCTGCCTCGCAGACGACAGGAGCATTTCGCCTTCGGGCTTCGCTCCCGCGTCGCCGGCGAACAGGAATGAGGTAGTTCCATACTGGATCTTCAATACAGCCGACCAGTCGTTCAACTCGTCATACGATGTTGTCGTAGGTGACATGAAGTAAGCCCTCAGGTTCTCCGCCTCGAGTATGCTCCGACCGGCCTTGGCCTCGAAGACGGCGAGCCCCTTGTTCTTGATTGCGAGCAGCAGGTTCTCGTAGGTTCGCGTGGTGTGGGATGCCCGTGGCATCGACAAGTTCTTCACAGGGAAGGAGTTCAAGACCTTGACCATGCCGCCAATGTGATCTTCGTGGGGGTGAGTCGCGATCAACCAGGCAAGCTCACTGACGCCCTGACCCTTTAGGTAAGAAACAACCGTTGGGCCATGGGCGGAGTCGCCGGCGTCGACCAGGATGTTGCCGAGCCCTGGAGTCTGTATGAGAATGCTATCGCCTTGGCCGACGTCGATGAAGTGTACCATCAGTGTACCGGTGACAGTCGACAGCTTTGGCTGCTCTGTTGCTGGAGGTGCCTGCGGCGGAGTAGAGAGAGTCGACGGGCTCGTCGCCTGGGGTGAGGCCGGAGTACCTGGCGCCGCCGGTGTGGCCGGCTTCGATGCCGGTGAGGACCCACAGGCAGCCGCGCCGATGGCAAGCAGTGCCAAGAGGACGAGGGCAACTAGACCAAGCCGGAGCGGTCTCACGAGCGGCCGACCTCCTTACCCAATAGGCCTACTTGAAGAGCTCGTCCTCAAGCTTCTTGACCCTCTTCCGTTGCTCGGTGGTGCCGGTACTATCGATGACCACACTGAATCTCACGACATCGCCTCCGCGGGCGTCCCGTGGCAGGAGGTCTCTCGGGAAGTTGAATACTGTCCCATCGTACTCGATGACTGCCCAGGAGCCCTCGAAGCGGTCAATGATGGCTTTCATGGTTGTTCCTCCTCATCTGGGGAGTCCGTCTCATCGGTGGCGGCCGCCCCATACCCCACTCAATGAAGAAGAGGCTGTGAGGAGCCGGAAGGGCTATCAATGGCCCAAGTCACATAGGGAACAGACACATGACAAATGGGTACCGAACCGCCGCAGCCGCGACGAAGCGTGCGTCCGCAGTCCAGAGGTCGCAGTGCTCTCTTTCTGCCAAAGCCAGGTAGGCAGTATCGCACACGGTCGGCTGGCCCAGTTCTACGGCTAGAGCGAAAGCCCTATCCAGCAGACCGGAATCCCAAGCGTATCTGATCCCGAGCCTGTCGAGCAGGCCGAGGGATTCTACGCAGTGCTCTGCCGATATCTCGCCTCGCCACATCTTCCTCCTGAGGACTGAGGCTACTTCGAGTGGTAGGAGTTGTGGGGCTATGATATTCTCTTCAGCCCACAACTCCAGCCACTGTAAGGCCTGGTCGCTTCCATGTTCCCTCGTGAGTAGCTTCAGCACCAAGCTGGCATCAACGCAGACTATCACCGGCCGATGTCCTCACTCTTGGGGTCGGAGGACGTCTTTTCCGAGTTCGTCTTTGGGGTGTCCTGCAGGCCATTTGACACCCTGATCTCCCGCAAGTCCTGAACCGAATCAGTTTTTCCTGAGCCGCGCTGCGTGAGCCGGAGACTCTGCTGCAGCTCCCGTATATCCTTGACAACGGAGACGCGTTGCACCCTGGTGGTATATTCAACGACTGCCTCCGCCACCACCGAATTCAGAGAAATCTTGTTTGTTGCGGCATACTGCCTGAGCCAGTTGTAGGTCGCTTCCGGGACCCGGACTGTGATGGCCTTCAGCGATTGATCATCTGCATTACCCATGTGCATCACCAGGTGCATCATATTCTGATCTACTATTACTGTAAAGGCACGCCGCGGGCCATACTCCTCCGCACCTCATCCATCACCGCGATAAGCTGGCGGCTCCGCTCGACAACACCCTGCTCGGTGCACCCACTGGCCAGGGCACTCCACAGGACCTCCAGCATCTCGGTCACCGGGTGTGTGTGCCATAGGTGCTGGCTCCACGCATGAGGGTCATGGCTCCATACGTTTGTCGTGTACTTGTAGGGCTCTGCCCGGACGGCCAATACGGCTCCCGCCACATCAATGTCTGCCTCGCGCGGTGAAGGAGAGTCCGCAGTGAGAGAACGGGCCACCTCGCCCGAGGCGACGATATCACCCTCGAAGCGCAGCATGAAGACCACGGCATCGTCCCGGCCTTCGCCAGCCGGGCACCCTGCGTCGCCACCCGCTGGGCCCGCGCCCGGCCCGAAGAGCCCTCCGCCAAACGCCTGCGCACGGACGAGGGGCGTTCTTGCGCACTGCAGGATGAAGTCCACTACTTCCCAGCCAAGGTCCTCGAAGACCCTTGCACCAGCACCTGCCCGCTCCCGCAGAGCGCAGAAGATAGAGTGCAATCGGCCCAGGTTGCCGCTCGTGACTTCCGCCAGGAGCTTCTTGCCGGCGATGGTATAGCTCAGGTCCGTAGGCGTGATGAGCACCTGCCCCTGAGCCACCTCCGCGATGGACTCGAGTTCTGGCAGCGAGAGAGCCATTGGAAGCGGGCACATCACTGCCTTACCTGCGACAAGCGCTTCGCGCACCACCTCGGTACGCCCGGCATACGGCCCGCCCACAAACACCGCGTCGACCCGGCTATCCTGCAACACATCTCTCCAGTCACTCAAGAACGTCACGCCAGTCGCATGTGCCTGCGCCTCGGCCGCCTCTGCCTGCGCCCCAGCCGCCCAGCAGTGCAGTTTGACCGGGCCTTCCTTGAACGGACTCGATGCTCCAAGGCGCAGCCCGAGCGCCCTCGTCCTTTCGTCTGCGCCGATCACTCCGAGAGAGAACTGGCGTGCCATCACGCGCACTCCCTTTCGAAAGCCGCCACATCCTCGGGCTTGCCGGTTTCCGCCGATCGCGCCGCGGCGAGCGCCAGCAGCAACGCTGCTCTTGCTTCCTCCGGGGGGAGCGGTACAGGCAGGTCCTCCAGGACCGATCGGACGAATAGCGACAGCTCCAGTGTATAGGCGTCCTGGAAGTGAAGCAGCGTGTGGTAGGCGTCGGGGAACCTTGCAGCGTTGTCATCGAAGCGTATGAGCCCTAACTGGTCTGCATCCTTGGCCTTTATGTAACCCTTGGTGCCGAAAACCTCGAACTGGTGGAAGAACGGGTGACCCTCGGGCAGGCAGTTGCTGACTTCAGCCTGGCCAAGTGCGCCGCCTGAGAACTCAATAATGAAGCTGATGAAGTCCGGTACGACTCCGCCTTCCCGCGTGACCTTGTGCTCGGCGTACACCCGGGAAGGGGTGAGGCCGGTAAACCAGCGGATGAGGTCGGTTTCGTGAATCGCGTTCGTGAGGATGGCTCCGACAGCGATGCTTGGGTCGCTCGTCCAATGGCCCGGGCTCCAGTAACCCTGCTGGCCTGGCGCCGGGCGCGAGCGCCTTTCATTCTCCCTGACTATCCTTACCGTCCCGACCTCGCCCCGGTCGATTGCCGCGCGAACCTCCTGGTAACGCGTTGTGAACCGCCGGCTGTGGGCTATCATCAGCTTCACGCCGGCAGTCTTGCAGGCCGCGATCATCCTGGAGGCCCCGTCGAGTGTGGTGGCCATGGGTTTCTCTGAAAGGACGTGCTTCCCCGCAGCTGCAGCTGCCTCGGTCTGCTCGGGGTGGTAGTACTCAGGGGTGGCGAGAAGAACCATATCCACGTCCTTCCGCTCTATCGCCTTCCGGTAGTCCGTGTACGCATCCGCTCCAAAGATGCTGGCAGCCCTCTCAGCCGCTTCTTTGCGCACGTCGGCCGTGGCGACGAGTTTCACTGCGCCCGGCAGCCGGAGCATCGCCGGCACGTGAGCGCTCATCCCGATCCCACCGCAGCCTACTAAAGCAATCCGGACCGGCTTCATTGTGACGCCCCTTTCATCGAGACTATGTTCCCGGCCTTCATCACCATCTGGACGTTGCGTAAGCATGCGAGATCCTGTATAGGGTTACCCTTGACCACGAGGATGTCTGCATCAAGCCCCGGCTGTATCGCCCCGGTCCTGCCTTCCAGCCCGCACGCTCTGGCTGCAGCCGAAGTTGCCGAGACCAGCGTGGCGAGCGTTGAAAGGCCGCCCTGGTTCATGAGCTGGAGCTCGTCCACCATCGCGTCAAATGGGGTGAAACGCCAGCCCGAGTCGGTCCCGGCGACAAACTTGACACCGGCCGATACCAGCCGGCCAAAGTCCACCAGTCCGTTTTCAAGCTTGCCCTGCCACTGGTCAAGCTGTGCCTGCTGCCCGGGCGCCGGATTGGGACGGTTGGCCTGCTCGCGTGGCTTTCCGGCGCCGGCGCCCCCCGCCAGTGACTTGAGAACATAATGCGGGATGTTCAGCGTGGGGCACACAACCGCGTCTGACCGGGCGATCATCTCTGCCACGGAGGGGCTGAACTTCTCGTTGCCGGCGGCATCCACAAGGAACCCGGTGTGCTCGATCTGGTCTGCCCGGGCCTCCATGGCGTAGGTCATCGCAGCACTGTTCAGGCAGTGCACGGCGGCTTTCCGGTCCAGGCGGTGAGCCTCGCCCACTGCCTCAGCGATTTCCTCTCTACTGAACGACGGCAGCCAGGGCATCGTGCCCACTGTGCCACCGCCGCAGCCCATGACCTTGATGAAGTCGGCGCCCATCTTGCACATCTGCCGGACCTTCTCGCACACCCCCTCAATCCCGTCCGCCTCGCCGCCGAAGTACCAGCAGTGCCCGCCCGTTATCGTGATAGGCTGGCCACACAGCACTAAGCGTGGGCCCTCCACCCAGCCGGCCTGGATGGCACGCCTGAGGTCAAAGGTCGTCGTGCCTCTTGCGCCGCAATCCCTCAGAGTGGTGACCCCCGAGTGTAGCGCCGTGCCGGCATTGCGGGCGGCTAGCATGCCCAGCACATTGTCGGACTCGTTCACGACGCGTTCAAGAGGAGTACCATCACCGGGCAGATTCAGGTGGTTATGGCAGTTGATGAGCCCCGGGAGTATGGCCGCGCCGGGGAAGTCGAACGTGACCACATCTTCTCGGGTGGTGTTGTGTGACGGCGGGCTGTCCCCGGACTGGCTCGCCGGTAAGCTGGCCTGGGTGACATGTCCAGGGGCCTGGCCCTGGTAGACGCCATCTATGCGGGAATCCTTGATGACCACGACCGGGTCGGCAAGCGTCTCTCCGAGGCCGTCAAACAGGTTCTGGGCCTTGATAACCACCGTCCCCATGGCAAGCACCTCCCGATGTGTCGCGGAGGTGCTTCGTGCAAAGGCGCAGGCAATTCCTGCCGCCGGGGAGCAGCAGTTGCCGTGCGAACACAGAGGATTCGGCGGTTTTTGCTTGGCAGCCCGGCTGCGCGGAGATGCCTACTGCAGATGTTCAGGTCAGAAGCTCTGCCCACAGCAGAGGTTCCGACGAAAAGCTCTGCCCATGGCACAGGTTAGGCTTTCAACCTCTGCCGCGTGGCATATATCTCATAGTCATCAGCGTTGAGGCAGGCGCCTACGAAGGGTTCGCTCTGGTTACGTTCTTGTTGAGTAAATGCGCGGGCACCGGGTGGCTCATTCCCGCCTGCTAGGAGTGCGACTCGGGCGACGGAGCAACGATGGGGCAGGTGGCTGACTCTCAGGCCGGCCTGCCCCACCTTAAGGCCGGGCCTATTCGGCTCCGGCTCGGGCAGCCACGCGGACCTCTACGGCCTGCATACCTTTGATGAACCTCTCGCCGGCCTCAATCGTTGCCCGCAACGATGCTGCCCTCTGCTCCAGCAACGAGATCTCGTGCAATATCCAGGCCAGGCGGGATTTCTCTTCTTCCAGCGACTGTACTACCATCTCACGCACAACGCCGTTCATTTCAGGACCTCCCAGTAATGGGGCCGCGCGCGGCAGGTCTGAGCCACTCCATGAATTCGCTTTTCATAGCGGTCAGCGTCTTGGAGAACTTGGGCATGGCAGGGTCGGAGGCAGGCGATACCTTCACGTGTATGAGCCGTGGCCCGCGTGTCCGGAGCGCCTGGAGCAGGGAATCTGTGCACCCGGCAGGTGTATCCACACGATGGACCCAGCGGTACCCACATGCAGCGGCCACAGCCGCGAGATCGGCAGTGGCGGACGATGTGCACTGGCCGCCCGTCGTCTCGTACACTTCGTTGTCCAGCACTATGTGAGTGAAGTTATCCGGCAAGTACCTGCCCACTGTTGCCATCGCGCCCATCTTCATCAAGGCCGACCCGTCGCCATCCAGCACGATGACTTCGCGGTCCACTCCCAGCGAGACGCCGAGGCCGACCGGCGACGCACAACCCATCGAACCCAGCAAGTAGAAGTGACTTGGTTGGTGACCAAGCGAGTACAGCTCGCGCCAAACCTTACCCGTCGTCGCTATCACAGCTTCGTTCCCGCTCAGAGCGTCCCAGACGGCACGGACAGCCTCCAAGCGGTTGATCCTCAGCGCAGCGGGAAGAGCGAATCCGCCGGACATCTCAGCCGGCGCTGCCACAGGATGAGCCTGCCGGGCGTGAACCATCCCGGCCGGCGTGGCGCCGGGTGCTGTTGGCCATTCAGGACTCCAGCCTATCTGCGACTTCGACACCACCAGCGCCGCAGGCAGGTGCGATGCCGCCATGGCGCTCTCGAGCCGGTCCAGCGCAGGACCGATGCTGGAAGCGTGTGCGGGGAACTCTTCCCAGGCTATGCCGAGAAGGGAGAGCAGGTCGCAGGTTATCCGGCCCATGAATGAGTGTTGCGGCTCATCGCCATCGCCGCCGCGCCTGCTCGTGACGATAAGCGTGGGGATGCGGTAAGGCTCGTTGAGAGAGGTGAGGGGATTGACCATGTTCCCGAGACCAGAGTTCTGGCACATGATCACTGTCTTGCGCCCCGTGAGGTATGCCCCGGCGGCTATGCCGGTCGCTTCGCCTTCACTGGTCGCGGCCACATACTCGAGGCCCCGGGTATTCTCGATGCACTTGATCAACGCACTGAGATACGAGCACGGAACCCCTGTCCAGAATGTGTAGCCCCTCATTACAAGGGCGTCAACAAGTGCCTGGGCATCGACCACATTCATGACCCCCGCACCCGATCCGCGCTCATGACTCGACTGCAATCCAGCATATGTGCAAAATCTGGTGCGGGTGTCACATGAGACAGGCTGAAAGGCCTAGTGGCTGGTGGAACTGGGGGGTTGAAGCTTACCCTGGCTGGCCGGGGCAGGAGTTGTCAGGCAGCCGCGACAGCTTTTCCGCGTACCGCCTCACGTACGAGCACAAGCGTCAGCATTGCACCGGCAATGCCCAGAAGACCGACGGCCCAGAATCCCCATCGCAGGCCCACCATGTCCCCGAGGAGGCCTACCAGCACGGGGCCGGCGAACATCCCGAAGGCGTAGACCGCCTGGAAGAAGCCCATTGCGGTGGCGCGCCGCTCCGCCGGGACAGACCTTATGGACAGTCCCATGAGCAGCGGCAGCGCGGTGCCCCTGCCCGTGCCGCCAACGATCTGGGCAACGTAGAGCGGGAGCATTTGTTGCGCGAATGGGATGTAGAAACACGATGCCGCGATAAGGACGAAGCTGGCCGCAATCGTGTTGCGCTCACCGAAGACCCGCCTGAAGACGGTGCCGCTCAGGGTCGCCACAACAACAGTCGGCAGCACTGCAAGGGTAGAAAGCACGCCGGTCTCAAAGTCAGAGGCTCCGATGGATTTCGCTATCACCGGCGTGAATCCATAGACAGTGCCGTAGGTGAGGAGCTGGCAAATCACTGCGAGCAGGGAGACAACCAGGAGGTGACGGTCACTCACGACTGAGTAGAAATCACGCAGGTTCAGGCGGCCGTTCCCCGCCGTCCGGACCTCGGTTATTCCGAGGCTCAGGACCAGCGCGACGGCCGCTGCCGTAGCCCCAACGAGGAAAGGGGCGGCCTGACCGAACTGCCCGGCCACCCAGCCGCCAAGCAACATCGCGCATATCTGGCCGAGCGACAATGATGAGTTGATGAGCCCGATAGCTCTGGGTGCTTCGCCGGTATCGAAGTAGCTTGCAAACAGGACCGTGAATACCACCCACATGGAGGCCGACACGCCTGACAGCGAGCGGGACACCAGAAGGCTTGTGGGGTCGCGAGAGATGTAGAGGCCTATTGCGCTGAGGAGCCCGAAAAGCACACCAAACACGATGAACGCTTTCCTGCGCCCGGTGCTGTCTGAGAAGAGGCCCAGGGGGACGCGGAGAACCAGCTGGACGAAGCCGTAGGACCCGATAATGATGCCGACCATCTTGTAGGAAGCCCCGATGGACCGTGCGTAGGGCGACAGTGTCGGAACATACGTGTACATTGAAAACCAGTACAGCGAGGTGATGGCGCAGAAAAGCGCCACCCGCGGCTTGGTCCTTGAGCCCTCCAGGGCGACTACCTCCGTTGCTCCGTCCGGACTGAGATTGAATTGGATTATACACCTTAATCCGCTGCATCGCAGCATTTGCTTGCTGGCAGAAGGTCCTAGCGCGCACATCCGGCGAACTCCGCACCAACTACCAAAGGAAGGCCGGTGCAAAGGCGCATGAAAGATGGGGAAACCAAGATAATCCCGGCGGACAGACTGCTCCTTTCCGATCCGACCCACGTGTGCGTTGTTGTTCGCGATGTCGAGAAGACTGCCCAGACGTATGCCTCGCTTTTCGGCGTCGGCCCGTTCGTGATACGCCTGATGAAAACCCCAAGGTCGCATGCCTCCGTCGGCGGTGTGCCCGCCGAGTACACGCTGAAGTTCGGGTATGCAAGGACTTCCACGATTACCCTCGAACTCGTGGAGACCGTCGAAGGCAGGACCTCCTACAGTGACTTTCTCGAAAAGCATGGTGAGGGGCTCCATCACATCGGCTACAGGGCTTCGCCACCGTTTGATGAGGAGCTTCGCCGCTGGGAGCGGCTCGGCATCGGCACCTTGCAGGTCAACTACCGCGACGACAAGCGCTACGGCTGGGCGTACATGGACACACAGGCCATCGTCGGCTCGATTATCGAGATCGTCTGCGACCCGGCGCTCGGCTGGTGGGAAAGCCTTGCCCTGGCAAACGACTTGAAGGGGCCTATGAACAAATAGTCGTTAGGTCTGCAGGAACGCGTGACGGCCGCGAAGAAGAGTAATGTTAACCTTAAGGGTTAACATTACTCTTGTCTGGCGTGGAAAGTAGTGTTAGATTGTGATAAAGGTTGTAGAGGTGGTGGATTACCATGGCGCCTGAAGTGAAACGGCTCGAAACTGACTATGCAGTCCGTCCTGGGGAGACCCTTTATGAGACCATTGACGCACTGGGGATGACCCAGGCCGAACTGGCCAGGCGTATGGGCAGACCGATTAAGACAGTCAACGAGATCATCAAGGGCAAGGCGACGATCACTGCCGATACGGCCCTGCAATTGGAGCGGGTCTTGGGTGTACCTGCGCGCTTCTGGCTCGCTCTAGAAGCAAACTACCGAGAGGACCTTGCCCGGTTAGATGAGCGGCAGACTCTTGATCCGTCAGCGGCTGCGTGGCTCCTCGCGATTCCATATCGCGAGATGGACCAATACGGGTGGGTTGACATATCCAGGTGCACTAGCGACGCGGACACGCTGGGAGTTGTTCTGAAGTACTTTGGAGTCGCATCAGTGGCTGCATGGAATGAGACCTGGACCTCACCACATGCTACGTTCCGCAAGTCGTCCCTATTTGACGCAGCTCCGGGCGCAGTGGCAGCATGGCTCCGGCAAGGCGAGGTTGTTGGTCAGTCGATTAGCTGCAGTCCTTTCAGCGTGAAGAAGTTCCGAAAGGCAATCGAGCAGGCGCGAGCCTTGACAACAGAGCCGCCCGATGTTTTTGTTCCGGCGATACAGGGTTTCTGCGCTCAGACAGGAGTTGCGGTGGCATTTGTCAGGGAGATGCCCAAATGCCCAGCCAGTGGAGCAACCCAGTGGTTGTCCTCAACCAAGGCACTCATCCAGTTAAGTCTCAGGTACAAGAGCGATGACCACCTCTGGTTTACTTTCTTCCATGAAGCCGGTCATGTGCTACTTCATGGCAAGAGACTTGGATTCTTGGAAGGCCAAGAGACCACGTCAGCAGAACAACCCGAACAAGAGGCCAATTACTTCGCAGAAGACATGCTCATTCCGAGAAGGCAGTGGGAGGAGTTCGTAACCTCAGGGACATTATCCGCCGTCAGCATAGGTGCCTTTGCACACAGGCTGGGCATTGCACCCGGGCTAGTTGTCGGTCGTCTCCAGCACGAGAAATTGGTTCCCTACCGGAGCCGGTTGAACGCTCTGAAACGACGGTTCAGCTGGGGCCTGTAACAAAGTGGGCAACAGCACTCGCTGAGGGTGCGGCGCTGTATTAACCGCCCACGCTGTGGTATAATGCTAAGCAAAATAGCGACTGGCAATGAACGGGAACAGTAGGCTGGTGAAGGGTCTCAGAGAGACGGGCGCCCGGTGGGCGGTGCGAGCCCGGTGTCCTGGAACCAGTCGAAGATCGCCCGGGAGCTCCAAACCGAAAGCAGTCGAGTAGGCTTTGGCGGAAATCCCACCGTTAGCAGGGAAGGGCATGATGCTGTGCCTGTGAGTGGACCGTCAGGTCAATCAGGGTGGTACCGCGGGAGTCTGGGCTCGTCCCTTTTGGGGCGAGCCTTTTCGTATCATGGGGCAGGCGCAAGAGCTGTGGTGCGTTTCACGGCCCAGAGGAAGGGAGCAGGTCAACTTGTTTAGCAAGCCGCGAGGCAGAGCCAGCTATCCTCAGATGGAGGAGCAAATCCTTGACATCTGGAGGAAAGAAGATGTCTTCAAGAAGAGCCTCGAAATGAGGAAAGGCGGCCCAGAATTTGTGTTCTATGAGGGGCCTCCGACCGCCAATGGCCTTCCTCACGTGGCCCATGTGCTGCCGCGTGCGATAAAAGACCTGATACCCCGTTACAAAGCCATGGACGGCTTTCATGTGGATAGGAAGGCTGGCTGGGACACTCACGGGCTGCCTGTCGAGCTGGAGGTGGAGAAGGACCTCGGCATAAGCGGCAAGCCCCAGATAGAGGAGTTCGGCGTCACTCGCTTCATCGAAAGGTGCAAGTCCAGCGTCTTCCGTTACCTGCGTGAGTGGGAATCGGTGGGCACAGAGCGCATTGGGTACTGGCTCGACCTCGAGGATGCCTATGTCACATACACTCGCGGTTACATCGAGTCGGTCTGGTGGGCGCTCCGGCAGTTGTGGGACAAAGGCCTGCTCTACCGCGGCCACAAAGTTGTGCCCTACTGCCCGCGCTGTGGCACGTCGCTCTCGAGCCACGAGGTGGCTCAGGGTTACGCCGATGCCGAGGACCCGTCGGTTTTCGTGCGGTTCCCCACGGTAAGTGACAACGACACGTCCTTACTGATCTGGACGACGACGCCGTGGACTTTGCCCAGCAACACCGCTGTCGCGGTCGCCGAGAAAGAGGACTATGTGGTGGCGGAACTCGATGGCGAGCGCTTCATTCTTGCCGGAGCGCTGGTCGATAAAGTCCTGGGCGCTGAGGCAAAGGTCCTCGAGACGATGAAGGGCCGTGACCTGGTGGGGTCCGAATACTACCCGCCCTTCCCGTTCTTCGACACAGAAGCGAACCGGTACGCGGGTGCTTTCAAGGTTTACGCTGCGGATTTCGTGTCTCTCGAGGATGGCACCGGGATTGTCCACATGTCGCCGGCGTTCGGCGAGGATGACATGAGACTGGGCATGGTCTACGGCCTGCCCCTGTTCCAGCCGGTTGACGGCGAAGGCAAGTTCGTCGATCCGGTGAAAAACTGGCAAGGCCAGTTCGTCAAGGAAGCTGATCCGAGTATCACGGAAGACCTGCACGAGCGAGGCCTGCTCTTCCGCAGCGGGAAAGTCACTCACACCTACCCGTTCTGCTGGCGCTGCGACACGCCGCTCCTGTACTATGCCAGGGGCAGCTGGTTTGTCCGCATGACCGAGATCAAGGATAAGGTCATCGCGAACAACAAGAAAATCCACTGGCATCCTGCGCATATCCGGGACGGGCGGTTCGGCGACTTCCTGGACAATATGGTTGACTGGTGCCTGTCCCGCGAGCGGTACTGGGGTACGCCGCTGCCGATCTGGGAATGCGAATGCGGCAAGCAGTATTGTGTCGGGAGTTTCGACGAACTGCGGAGCATGGCGGCCGAGCCTCTTGGGGACTTCGAGCCGCACAAACCCGAGATCGACGACATCTACCTGATCTGCCCCGACTGCGGTGGCAGGATGAAGCGTGTACCGGAGGTCATCGACTGCTGGTTCGACTCAGGTTCGATGCCATTTGCGCAGTACCATTACCCGTTCGAAAACCAGGACGTGTTCAAGTCGCACTTCCCGGCCGACTACATCTGCGAAGCAATTGACCAGACACGCGGTTGGTTCTACAGCTTGCTTGCTATTTCGACGGCCGTTTTCGGGACATTTCCCTACAAGAACTGTTTAGTTACTGGACACGGCCTTGACGAGAACGGGCAGAAGATGTCTAAGCACAAGGGTAACGTCATCGAGGTAGGCACGGTGACAGACAAGTATGGGGCTGATGTGCTGAGGTGGTTCCTGTACGCTTCAAGCCCGCCCTGGTATCCCAAACGTTTCGCGATGAGTGCGCTTGAGGACATCCAGTCGCGCCTCATCGACACCCTCTGGAACACGTACGTGTTCTTTGTGACATACGCGGAAATAGATGGATACGAGCCAAAGGGCCTTCCGGCGCGGCTTGACCTGATGGACAAATGGATCTTGTCCAGGCTGAACTCGCTCGCGCGAGACGTTCGCGAGCGACTTGACAACTATGACATCACGACCGCCGCGCGGAAACTCCAGGGGTTCGTCGACGAGCTGAGCAACTGGTACGTCCGCCGCAACCGGAGGCGCTTCTGGAAGTCGCAGCTCGACTACGATAAAGAAGCGGCGTACGCGACGCTCTACGAGTGCCTGGTTACGTTGGCCAAACTGATGGCACCGTTCACCCCGTTCATCGCGGACGCGCTGTACCAGGGCCTTGTGAGGACGGTGGATCCAGGCGCGCCTGTCAGTGTGCATCTCGTGGATTATCCGAAGTTCAATGAGGCGATGATCGACGCGCGCCTTGAGGAACAGATGGAGCAAGTGAGGGCGTTCGTCGGCCTGTGCCGGGCTGCCCGTAACGACGCCGCGATACGCACACGGCAGCCGCTTCCAGCGGCCTACCTGTGGGGTACAGGGGCCCAGAGCACTCAGGGGCTTGAATTCATTATCGCTGACGAAGTGAACGTGAAGGAAGTGAAGATGGGCGGGTCGGCAGGCGAGTTCGTGTCCTACAAGCTCGCGCCGAGGTTTGACCTGCTCGGGCCCAAGTACGGCAAGAATGTGGGGCGGGTCGGCCAGGCAGTGCGGGCCGATGTGTCGCGAGAGCATGCCCAGGCGTTGATGGCCGGGCAGAGCGTACACTATGAAGTAGCAGGTCTCGAATTCGACCTGCTGCCGTCCGAGGTGGAGGTGCGCAAGGAGCCGCGGCAGGGCTTTGCCACCAAGGAGGAAGAGGGAAGAGGCGCCGCGCTCGACCTGACTGTCACGCCAGAACTGAGGCGCGAAGGACTGGCCCGCGAGGTCGTGAACCGCATCCAGAAGATGAGGAAGGACGCTGGTTTCGAGGTCGAGGACACTATTGTGGCGCACTACGACGGCTCCGAGGAAGTCGCCGCGGCCATCGAAGACCATGCCGACTACATCAAGCGCGAGACGCTTTCGCTGCAACTCGTCCGAGGCAGGGCGGAGGCTGACCTTGCCCAGGACTACAAGGTCGATGACATGAACTTGCACCTGGAAGTGAAGCGCGAGGGGTCGATCAAGACGACGCGGTGAGATACCGGAACCGGGCCATGCTATACTGGTAGTACGCCAAAGATGTAAAAGGGAGAATCTCCGTTGAAGGCCCCTGTTTCAGACAAGTCTGCTTTCACTGAGAGGCAAAAGCAACTGAGGGAGGCTGCCGGATCGGTCATTGTATCCGGCAGCTCCAGCACTGACCTGCTCTTTGGGGAACGGAGCCTGGAGCGGTGTTCTCCTCCTCGTCCCAGAGATGAGGCACGCACCAATGCCGTACACCGGTCGACAGGGCCGGAGCCTGACCATACGCCACGCACATGACGTGGTCCTGCGAAGCGCATAGTCTAGATAAATGCGTCGCCAGTGATTGCTAAACGCCACCGCCACTGCTCTGGATAGCGTGCGCGCCACCTTCCGGCGCGTTTCTTCATTTGACACCAACCTGGGTTTCCGGTCATAATAAGTTGTACACAGAATTGTGCTCAACTCCGGACAGCAAACGCGCCAGAACAGACTGCCGGTGATCCAGGAGGTGCTCGCATTGTCCGACACGCTCTTGCAGCAAGACCATCTTCCGGGTCCCTCTGAACAACCAGCGAAAGAGCTGCCCACGGTGTTCGACTCAACGAAACTCACCCTCGTGGATTTCCTTGATGTCGATGGCGACATCATGGAGCGTGCCAGGCAGTTCACGGGTTTCCTTGATGATGCGAGAGCAAGGGGCCACTGGCACTTCCGGAGGGTATCGACCACCGGCAGTGGTCCCACGCTGCAGGTCATCGAGCCCGAGACCGGCGAGGTCCGGGAAATGGTCTACATGGCGTCAAATGACTACCTCAACCTCACACAGCACCCACGGACGATCGCCGCGGGCGTCGAGGCGGTGAAGAAATACGGCGCCGGCGCTGGGAGCGTACCGCTGCTCGGCGGCACGTTTGACATACATGTCGCTCTTGAGAAGGAAATCGCGGCGTTCAAGGGCTGCGAAGCGGCAATACTGTACACTTCAGGCTTCGGCTCCAACTGCGGCACACTGCTCACAATGCTCACCAGGGCGGACGTGGCCATCTGCGACCTGCTCATTCACGCGAGCCTGAAAGACGGTTGCGCCAACACAAATACTGAGCACTTCCGCCACAATAACATGGACTCGCTGGAGAAAGTGCTCTCGCGCTGCCGCAATAGGTACCGCACGAAGCTTGTCGTGGTGGACGGCGTATACTCGATGGACGGTGACATCGCCAGGCTTGACAGGATCGTGGAGCTCGCCCATGCGTACGGCGCCTATGTCATGGTGGACGAGGCCCACGCCACGGGAGTCATCGGAGAGAACGGGAGAGGCACGCCCGAGCACTGCCACGTCGAGGGACAAGTCGACATAGTCGCGGGCACGTTCTCCAAGGCGCTCGGGTCGGTGGGCGGGTTCATCGCGTCACGGCCCGAACTCATAAATCTCTTGCACTTTTTTGCCCGGTCCTACATGTTCTCGACGGCGCCGACTCCCCAATCGGTGGCCTCGTTGCGGGAAGCGCTGAAAGTCATAGTCGACGAACCCGAGCTTCGCGCAAAGCTCTGGGAGAACATCCGGTACTTCCGGAAGAACCTGCTGGACCT
>Ga0315277_10003887_pt1 | contig 20095 bp, 18 predicted proteins | sample YL17G05_15_MG_FD_203695 | JGI IMG/M metagenome (GOLD analysis project Ga0315277, IMG submission 203695) | Sediment microbial communities from Yellowstone Lake, YNP, Wyoming, USA - YL17G05_15 | ecosystem: Environmental > Aquatic > Freshwater > Lake > Sediment | place: USA: Wyoming | collected... | reverse complement strand
GCGCCGCACGTTTTCCTCGATCTCGGCGCGGGTCTGCCTCCACCAGGCAGTCGCCCGGAACCCTTCTTGCTGCGGAGCCTCGTCCAGCACCGCTCCCGCCACCGCCGGCAGCGCCGCCAGCAGTTGCACCAGGTCGGCCGGGTCCTCGACCGCCGGGTAGAGCCGTTCGAAGATGCGGTGGTAGACGTTGCCCAACTGCCGTACGCCCAGCCCCTCGGCCGGCTCCTGGCGCGGCTCCAGGCCCAGGACGTTGCCGACGAAGAAAAAGAACGGGCAGGCGCGGTAGGCTTCAAGGCGGCTGGTGCTCCAGGCGTGCACGGGGCCGAAGCGCTGGGAGAATGGTTCGGCCAGGCCGCTCAGATCGCCATCGTAGGGGGAACCCTGCGCACCCTCTCCGCGCAGGCTGAAGAGGCGAGCGGCCGCCTCCAACGCCGCCAGGCGGGGCGCATCCACCTGGCCTACCCACACCCGGACGTCGCCGTAGCAAGGAAAGGTCGCCAGGCTCTCCATCAACTCCGGCCACGAACCGGCCAGGGCGGGCGCGGGGACGCTCTCGCTGGTCAAGGTCTCCGGCTCCACGTCCACGAGGCGGCGCACCTCCTCCCAGAAGGGAGAGGCCTGCCATTCCGCACCATTGTCGGCCAGGCGGGGACGGGTGAGGAGCAGCCGTTCGCGGGGGCGCGTGACCGCCTCGTAAAAGAACTCCGCCTCGGCGCTCTCGGTGGAGGGCTCGAGGGGCAGGCCGAACCGCTCGCGCAACTCCCGGCGGTCGGCGTCGCGCAGGAAAGGGTCTTCGTCCAGCGTGGCCGGGAATTCCCCTTCGGCCAGCCCCAGCACGGCCACCGCCCGGAAGGGCAGGCCGCGGGCCTGGACCACGTCGGCGACGAGGACCTCCTCCCGCTCGGGGTGGACCGGCAACCGGTAGGAGGTCGCCTCCACGGCCCCGGCCAGTTCATCGAAGAAGCGGGGAAAGTCCACGGCGGGCGTGCCCAGCGCCTCCTCGGCCCACACCAGCCCGCGCAGGACGTCCTTGAGGGCCTGGAGCGCGGCCACGTCCCGCTCCGCCGCCGCTGCGTCCCCTTCCCAGGCCCGAGCGACGACCCGCAAGGCCGCCGGTTCCTGGGAAGCGGTACCCCGCTCGGACTCGAGGGCGGGGTCGGAGCCGATCAGGGCCTCCAGCCAGCCCACGAATTCCCGGTAGGGATGCTGCCCCGGAGGCGGCGTGAGCCGCTGCACGAAGCGCTGGAACTTGCCCCACAGCGCCCGAGCCGCGGGACCGGCCGGCACGCCAGCGGGCAGCCCCCGTTCCTCGTCCAGCCCCTGGTCGGACGAGCCCGCGGCTGGCCTCTGGCCGGACGAGGCCTCGCCTGGTCCTGGGCCCGCCGGGGCCTCGTCCGCCGCTTCCCCGGAGCGGGCGGCCAGGCTGGCCAGGGCCTCCGCCCACTGGGCCAGCCCGCCGATGACGCCCCCCCAGCGGGCGGCCGCGTCGAGCGCCTCGGCGTCCTGGGGTGCGATGCCGATGGGCTCCGCGCCCGGCGTACCCGCCGTACCCTCGGCGGGCAAGGCCGACGCGGATGCAGCGGGTGAGTACACCCGTGAGGACATCCAGTCGAAATAGGGCGAACGCCAGGCCTCGATCACCAACCGGCGCGGAAGGGCCGGTCTGGGGTCACCTGCGGCGAGGGGGAGCAGCAACCGCAAGAGATCGAGGAGCGCCGCCACGGCCGGGTTCGTTCGTAGCGGCAGCCCATCCACCAACCGCACCGGCAGCCCGAACTCGGCGGCGGTCTGCAAGAGAAAGGGGCGGTAGGGGGCCACGTCGCGGGCCAGCAGGGCGACCTCGGCAGGGCGCGCACAGTCCTGGACCAGGCGGGCCTTGAGCCAGCGCAGCGCAGCGCGCACTTCCGCCGCCCGGTCGGGGGCCGCCGCCAGTTCGACGGCCCCGGCGGCCGCGACCCGTTCCACCTGCTCACCACAGAATAGCGCGGCCTCCAGGTGGGCCAGCGGCGCGGCCTGGCAGGAGCGCTGCGCGGGCAGCGGCTCCGCCCGCACACCCAGCCTCTCCTCCAGTTGTTGGCGCGTCCGGTCGAAGCGGCGGTGGGCCAGCGCCCGCCCGCAGCCCACGCCGGTGCCGGTCAGCGTGACGATCAGGCTCCCCACGCGCGGGGCCAGGACCTCCAGCAGCGCCAACTGCACCGGCGTGAAATTGTCAAAGCCGTCCACGGCCAGCAGCGGCCAATCGGCGGCCACAGACGGGGCGCGCTCCTCCAGCGCCTCCACCGCCAGCCAGCCCAGGCCGGCCCGGTCGGCCCACCCTTGCGCGCGCAGGTGGTCCTGGTACGCGCTGTAGACCAGCGCCAGTTCGCGCAGGCGGGGTTCGTCGCCCAGGGCGGCCACCGCCTGGGCAAACAGGTCGGGCCAGGCGCGCACCCCCTTCAGTTCGCCGATCAACCCTTCCAGGACCCGGACGAAGCCGGGGCGGTCCACCAGCGGGGCGTAATGGGCCAGCGGCAGTTCGTCCACCACCGCCCGCACGAGCCGGTAGCGGACGGGGTCGCTCAGTTCGGTGTAGACCTCACCGGCGGCGCTCAGGACCTCGGCGTACAGTTGATCGAAGGTGAGCACCCGCACACCGATGGCGCCGCCGGCCTGGGCCAGGCGGCGGCGGAAGGCGCGCGCCTGCAAGGGGGCCGGCACGACCACGCGCGGGACCGACCGCAAATCGCGGGCCAGGTCGCGCGCCAGGTTCAGCACGTAGGCGGTCTTGCCGGTTGAGGCCGGAGCCACGAGAATCCTGGTTCCCAACTCGTCCTCCAACTCCAGTTGCTGCCTGTAGATTCGACTGCTGGCTGCGGATCTGGCGATCCGCAGCCAGCGCCCAACAATCACAATCTTACCACATATTGCCAATCCTCCCAAGTGCCAACAGGACCCCGACGGTAGGCAGTTTTGTGTTTCAAGAGAGAATATGCTATACTGAGGTACAGCACGAGGACATGTGCAGTGAGGAGTGACAGGATGACTGCGGAAAGAGTGACCCAGAGACAAATTATTGAGGAGTTGCGTGACCTTGAGCCAGGTCGTTGGCTCGAGGTGCTGGACTTTATCGGCTACTTGAAACATCTTGCGACGTCGGAACATGAAAGGGCACGCCCACGCAAGATGACTGCCCGTGACCTATTGCAGTCAGACCTGACAGGAATGTGGGCCGACAGGGAGGACATCGGCGACAGTCTGACGTTCGCCCGTCAACTGCGCCAGCAGGCGGAGTATCGCTGGAGAGCTACCAATGATATTGGTTGACACGGACGTCATGGTAGACGTGATGCGACGACACAGTCCTGCCATAGCCTGGCTAGATTCGCTGGGTCCTGAGGCGATGGGAATACCTGGTCTTGTCGCCATGGAGTTGCTGCAAGGATGTCGTAACCGACGAGAGCAAAAGCGCGCAGAAAGCGTGCTGCGCTCCTATACGCTGTATTGGCCCAGCCGAGAGGATTGCGCGCGGGCTTTCGATGACTTCACTGCATACTACCTGAGCCACAACCTGGGCATCTTGGACGCACTGATCGCTGAAACCGCGGTGGGCTTGGGCGTACAACTGGCCACTTTCAACGAGAAGCATTACGGAGTTGTAAGCACACTGAGGACGATCCTGCCATACACGCGATAGCAGTGCGACCTCATCGCAGTACTCGCCTCATCACCGAAAAAAGCATGCCCTGCCCAGCCTCTATATGTCCCGCAGCGTAGGAATCCTGGACTCGCAAGGCACCCCCGTCTGGCACAGGCCGCACCCGTAGCCGTCGAAGCCATAGTTGGCTTTCACGAACTCCTCCGTGGCCGGCTTGAGGTGCCGGGAACACGCCACCTTGTCGTGGCCCGCCTCCGTGATCGCCCCCACCGGGCAGCGCGCCATGCACCGTCCGCAGATGCCGTGGCTGAAGAACAGGCAGTACGCCCGGTGGTCCTCGTAGGGCCGGGGCGTGGGCGGAATCTGCATGCGCGCTACCACGGAACCTACCCGCACCGCCCTTCTCGTTGGCCGGGTCCTGGAGCGTGTTCTCGGGGCTTTCGCGGATGAAATCCTGGATGACGCCCGTCACCCAGGCAGCAGGATCGTCGAATTGTCTCACGTCTGGAATCCTCATGACCTCCCAGGGCCATGGCTCCCCAGACAGGGGCTATGAGCCACCGTATGGGGCATCGAAGTACGAGGCGTGCGGTTTGATGTCCAGCACGGGTGAGCCGTCCAGCGCGTCCAGTCCGACGACCTCCAGGACGTGGTCTTCGACGCGCTGGACGCGCACGACGGTCAGGCCGATGGGGTTGGGCCGGTATTGGCTGCGGGTGGCAAACACGCCCCGGAGCGGCCGGCTGGGGTCGCCCCGGGGATGGAGTTGCAGGTCGTAGCCGGTGGATTGGTGGAAGTAGAAGAGCACGACGACGTCGCTGCCGGGCTCCAGCCCCACCAACCCCTCGGCCAAGGCGGGATCGAGCACGATGCGGGCCGGGCGGGCGCGCAGTGCGTCGTCCGCCAGCCCCGTCCCCTCATCCCGTTCCACGTGGCCGATGGGATGCAACACGATGGCCTGGGGCCTGGAGTGTGGGCTCTGGCCTGTGGCTACGTTCCTGCCTCCCACGACGACAGGTATTTCTCCTGTTCGCGCGTCAACACGTCAATCTCGACCCCCATGGCGTGCAACTTGATGCGAGCGATCTCCCGATCAATCTCTTCGGGGACCGGGTAGACGGTGCATTCCAGTTCGTCGGCGTGGTTCCGCATGTACTCGGCACACAGCGCCTGGTTGGCGAAGGACATGTCCATCACCGCGCTGGGGTGCCCCTCGGCGGCGGACAGGTTGACCAGCCGGCCTTCCGCCAGGAGATAGATGTGGCGCCCGTCCTGGAGGGTGTACTCGTCCACGAAGGGGCGCACCCGGCGCGGCGCTCCTGTGGCCATTTTCTCCAGCGCCGGGATGTTGACCTCCACGTTAAAGTGGCCGGAGTTGGCGACGATGGCGCTATCCTTCATCACTTCCAAGTGCTGCCGGTCCACCACGTTGATATCGCCGGTGGAGGTGATAAAGATGTCGCCGACCGGCGCAGCCTCCGCCATCGGCATGACCCGGTAGCCATCCATGACCGCTTCCAAGGCCTTGAGCGGGTTGACTTCGGTGACGACGACGTTGGCTCCCAAGCCCTTGGCCCGCATGGCGATGCCGCGGCTGCACCAGCCGTAGCCGGCGACGACGAAGGTCTTGCCGGCGATGAGGACGTTGGTGGCGCGGATGACACCGTCCAGCGTGGATTGCCCGGTGCCGTAGCGGTTGTCGAACAGGTGCTTGGTGAGCGCATCGTTGACGGCAACGATGGGGTAACGCAACACGCCGTCGCGGGCCATGGCCCGCAGCCGGATGACGCCGGTGGTGGTCTCTTCGGTCCCGCCGATGACGTTGCCGATCAGTTCGGGGCGCTCCTTGTGGAGCGTGCTCACCACGTCGGCCCCGTCGTCCATGGTCATGTGGGGCTTGTGGTCGAGCGCGGCGTGGATGTGCTTGTAGTAGGTCTCGTTGTCCTCCCCCTTGATGGCAAAGACGGGGATTTCATAGTACGAGACGAGCGCCGCCGCCACGTCGTCTTGGGTAGAGAGGGGGTTGGAGGCGGTCAGCACTACCTCCGCCCCACCCGCCTGGAGCGCACGGGCCAGGTTGGCCGTCTCGGTGGTGATGTGGAGGCAGGCGGCCAGGCGCACGCCTACCAGGGGCCGCTCGCTCTTGAAGCGCTCGCGGATGAGCCGGAGGACCGGCATCTCCCGCTCGGCCCACTCGATGCGCAGGCGGCCGGCGGGGGCCAGGTCGAGGTTTTTGATGTCGTGGTCAATTGGCATGGGAATCTCCTTCTGTCAGCATAGTAAGAAGTAAATGAGCAATGAGTATATGAGGACTCTCATCAGCGGGTATAGAGCACCCTTCCTTTGGTCAAGATTTTCTCGATGAATTGGTCCCCTCTGGCGCATCTGTTTTCCAGTTCAGCCGGCGTGAGCACTAGCGGCGAGAACGGAATTGCGCCTACAATGTCTGCAGCCAATTCACAAACCTCTGCCCAACGCTTCGGGAACGACTTGTCGGTTTCCTTCAGGATCAAGAGGTCAATGTCGCTGGCCGTGCCAGGTTCGCCGTAGGCGTAGGAACCGAAGAGGATGATCCTCTCAGGCTGGTAGGTCACTTCCAGCACTTTAACAATCTGATCTAAGAGAGGCCATATGTCTTTCGCCATATTTCCACCATTGTTCCCCTCGAATGCCCAGCCATAGACGTTCGGTGATGTCGAGTGTCTTGCGGCTGGTGTGGAAAACGTACAGTTCGCGTTCCGGGGCTTCGCGATGCAGTTGAGCATAACTTCTCATAGCGGTGACCGAGTCAGGGAAGGCAGCCACAACTGCCAATTGCTCCAGGACCCGTTTGTTTGCCTCAGAATGGGCTTTAGTAGCCTCGATCAGAATCCATCGCTGAGGATAGTGCTCACGGATTTCCTGCCATTTCATAACGTAGATTCTCCTTCAGCGAGCATAGAGCACCCGAAGGTATCCTGCCAGTGTGCCGAAACGGTCTCAAAGCTCAGGCCCCTCCATCCCCAACACCTTCAGACTTCGTCAAAGCTCGCAAAACCGCTCGTTAGACAGCAACGTCCCGCCGCACTGGCTCATCGCAAAGCGGCGGGACGTAGTCATTGAGACCGCCGGCTTACCGCACCAGCAACACATCTAACGCCCCGCCATCGTCAAAGTGCTCGCGGAAGCGAACCACGAACTCGGCCAGCGTATAGTGGTGGCTCTGCGGGCCGGGCTGCTCCAGGGCGTAGGTGGCCGCCAGCGCGCCCAGCCGCCCCACCAGGTCCCAGGACAGCCCCAGCGCCAGCCCCTTGATCAGCCCCGCCCGGAAGGCGTCACCCACGCCGGTGGGGTCATCCATCTGCCGGGGAGGCACCGGAGGAATAGCGTGCAGGGTGCCCTTCTCCCACACGCGTGCGCCCTCCGCCCCCAGCGTGACCACGCAGGCACGGGCAGGGGCAGCGCGAATCGCCTCGGCGCTCAACCCCGTCTTCTCCCGCATCATCTCGAACTCGTACTCGTTGACCACCAGCAGGTCGCACCCCTCCAACCCCAGGCGCAGGTCGTCGCCCGAGAGGCGGATGATCTGCTGGCTGGGGTCATACAGGTACGGCAGGCCCAGTTCCCGGCACTCGGCGGCGTACTTGACCATGGCCTGGGGGTCGTTGGGGGAAATGACGACCAGGTCAGCCGGCAGGCCACGCAGGGAAAGGTCCCGCGCGCGCGCCATGGCGCCGGTGTAGAAACTGGCGATCTGGTTGCCGTCCAGGTCGGTGTTGACGAAGAACGAGGCGGTGAACAGGTCCATCTCGTCGCGGGTGAGCGAGGTGTCCACGCCGTGCTGCTCCAGCCAGGCGCGGTACTCGCCAAAGTCCTGCCCCACCGTGCCCATCAGCCGCGGCCGCTCGCCCAGGAGCGCCAGGTTGTAGGCGATGTTGGCCGCGCAGCCACCCCGCTGCCGCCGCATCTCGTCCACCAGGAAACTCAAGGAGACCCGGTGCAACTGCTCGGGCAGAATATGTTCGACGAAACGACCCGGAAAGGTCATCAGGTAGTCGTAGGCGATGGAACCGGTGACGACGATATCCATAGTGCTCATTTCCTCCCAGGAAACTGCTTCTCCTGCCTAACCCGCAAAAAGCGTCTTCAGGTAGACCCACAACACACGCAAGCCGGTACGGAACGCCTTCCTACCCACAATGCCTTTTCCCTGTGCGGCTGTGCGAGGATGGTAGGCAACGGCCACCTCCTTAATCTCGTAGCCACGTTTGAGTAACTTGCAGGGCAACTCAAAGTCCACGTCAAAGTCGTGACCGCTCAACTTGAGCGAGCGCGCCACGTCCAGCCGGACCAGTTTGGTGCCGACGGCGATGTCGGTCAGCCGGCCGCCGAAAAGCAGGTTAGCGATCAGGGTGAGAAAACGCACACCCCAGTAATTTTGGGCATACTCGTAAACCCGGCGCCCACCCAACGTGCGCGAACCCAACACGGCGACGGTCTCGCCGGGAATGACTGTGGCAACCATGCGTGCCAGGTCGGCCGCTTCGTATTCCAGGTCAGAATCGAAGATGACGGCATAGTCCCCCCTGGCCTCGGCGATGCCGGTCAGGATCGAGGCGCTCTTGCCCATGTTGCGCGGATGAAAGACGACGCGCACCCCTGGCAAGTCTACCGATTGGAGCAACTCGCGCGTCCCGTCGGTGGAAAAGTTGTCCACGACGATGATCTCTTTCTCCCAACCGGAGCCAGGATCAACGGCGTGGGCCTGTTGAATGGCCTCGAGAACCGTTCTGCGTTCGTTATAAGCACAGATGATGATGGATAGTCTCATGGCAGATCAGTGAAGTTGTATATCCGTAAATTCGTAGATTCGTATATTCGTACATTGGCAGGCTGGTCACAGGCGAGCAAAGAACTCGGCCAAGACCTCCAGCATGTAGGCGATGCGGGCATCATCCAGACCCGGGTAGACGCCGACGAAGAAGGTGGAGCGCAGCACCTGGTCAGAATTCGGCAGGTCGCCCACACTGCGGTGCTCGATGTGGCGGTAGCCGGGCTGCCGGACGATGTTGCCGGCGAAGAGCAGCCGCGTCTCGATGTTCATGCCCTCCAGCCAGTCCGTCAGATTCCGGCGCGTGAACGGTGCGCCCGGCCGCACGGTGATCGGGAAGGCAAACCACGATGGATCCGCCCGCTCGCTCCAGGCTGGCAGCAGCAGGAATTCCTGGTAGGGCTTTAGCCCCTCATACAGGCCGGCAAAGTTCCGTTTGCGGGCAGCGATGAAATCCGGCAGTTTGTCCAATTGGGCCAGCCCGATGGCGGCCTGTACGTCGGTCATCTTCAGGTTATAGCCGACCTCGACGAACAGGTAGCGGTGGTCGTAAGGCTCCTCCAGGCCGGGGATGCGCCACTCGAACCGCCGCCCGCAGGCGCCGTTGGGAGCACTGTTGTGCTGGCACCAGCAGTCCCGGCCCCAGTCCCGCACACTTTGCACGATGCGGGCCAACTGGGGGTCTTGCACGAGCACCGCCCCACCCTCGCCGGTGGTCATGTGGTGAGCGGGGTAGAAACTCAGCGTGGCCAGATCTCCGAAGGTACCGACCATCTGGCCGTCGTACGTGGTTCCCAGCGCATCACATGCATCTTCGATAAGGTAGAGGTGGTGAGCGCGGGCAAACTCCAGCACCGGTCCCATCTCCACAGGATTGCCGAGCGTGTGGGCCAGAAAGATGGCGCGCGTGCGCTCCGAAAGCGCCGGTTCCAATTGCGCCGGATCCAGGTTATAGGTGCCCAACTGGCAGTCCACAAAGACCGGCACGAGCCGGTTCTGGACGATGGGAGCGACGGTAGTCGGAAACCCCACGCCTGGGGTGATGACCTCGTCACCGGGCTCCAGCGGGCGCTCCAGCCGGCGGGAACAGAGAGCGGTCACGGCGGCCAGGTTGGCCGAAGAACCGGAGTTGACCGCCAACGCCTGCGACACCCCGACATAGTCCGCCAGCCGCTGCTCGAAGGCCACAGCACGAGGGCCAGCGGTGAGCCAGAAGTCGAGACAGGCGTCCACGGCAGCCATCAGTTCCCGCTCGTCGTAGACGCGGCCGCCGTAATGGACGCGGGTCTGGCCAGGGGTAAAGGCAGGGGAGGCATGGGCCACCCGATAGTACTCAGCCACCAGGTCCAGGATCTGTTGACGAAGAACGCGAGCACCCCTGTCAGCCACATCTCTCCAGAATTACGCTGGCACAAAGGAGACCAAAGGGATCGTCACTGACTTGAAGGCCTTCTTCTCGCTCAGCATAGCCTCAATTTCCTTCAGCACATAGGCTTTGTAATATCTCTCTCCACACTGGTCGCATACGCCGGCAGGCACATTCTCCACCACGGCCACCAGTTGATCACCCCACCAACACGCTTTGGTGACCAACCGTCCTTGCACTCTACCACCGCAGAAAGTGCAGTCATCATACTTTGCCATTTCTCATCTCCTTGCTCTTGTCCGAGCATCAAGCCACTTTGGCAGCGAGGGTATATACACAGTGATAACCCGTAACGTTCCTCTGGGGGACCTACCGCATACCACGTGAATCGGGTACCCTGCGGACCCATAGCCCAAGACCAGGCAACTGCCATTTGTCATTCCGAGCGCAGCGAGGAATCTGCGTTTCGATCCTCTCGGGTCATCAGGGTAGTCCTCGACCATCTCCGCATCAAGCAAGGCACGCTCCACATCGGCAATGGGTATCTTGTCGGCCTGACGCTCTTGCTCTGCATGTTCAGAGAACTCGTACTCACCTGTCTGCACCTGGGTTCGTATCCAATCTAGTTCAGTGTGCTCTCTGTGCGTAAATACCACCAAACCCCTCCACTGCCCAGTCTACTGTGCGCTGCAAGCCTTCCTCCAGCTCCACCTGCGCCCGCCAGCCGGTCAGCCGGGCCGTGCGGGCAGCATCCGCGACCAGGTGCATGACCTCGCCGGGGCGGTAGGGGAGCGCACCAGGGAGCATCTGCCCGCGCGCCTCTGCCATCGCCCAAATCTGCCCAACCACCTGACGGACGGTGTGGGCCTGCCCCGTGCCCAGATCGAGGCTCTGCCCCTCGATGCCTGGCGCTTCGGCGGCAGCCAGCATCCCCTCCACCACGTCGTCCACGTAGATAAAGTCTCGCTCCTGCATGCCGGGCGTCATCGGCAAGTCCTCGCCCGCCAGTGCCGCCCGGATGGCAGCGGGTACCAGCATGTGGGCCGGTTGCCCAGGCCCATACACCTGGAAAGGCCGCACGGTGACCACGGGCAGGCCGTGCACTCGCCAGTACATGCGCCCGAAGGCCCACGCGGCGACCTTCGAGGCCGCGTAGGCGTTGAACGGGTCCAGGCCCTCGACCGCTTCCCGCGCCCCGTACTCGTAGCAGGTACCGACGAGCAGCACTAGATTCCTCGCTTCGCTCGGAATGACAGAGCGCCGGACGTCTCGCCCTCTCAGTGCCTCCAGGAGATGCAGCGTGCCTCCGGCGTTCACCGCCAGCGCCAGGTTCGGCTCCACACCAGGGTCGGCGACGCCGATAGCGGCCAGATGGAACACCACGTCAGGCTTAGCGTCTTCCACAGCGCGCCGGACGCTCGTCGCATCAAGCACATCCAGAATGATGCGCCTGGCCTGCTGCGGCAGACCCGCCACCCGCTCCGGTGGCTCTCCGGGGAAGACCCCAGCCCCCACAATAGCCCCAGCGTGGACCAGTCGCCGCACCAGCAGTTGGCCGATGAAACCGGTAGCCCCGGTGACGAAGACTCGCTTCCCTGCGAAATCTACCAACTCTACCGGCTCAAGAACTCCCGGTACCACGCCAGCGTCTCCCGCAAGCCCTCCTCGAGCGAGTAGCGGGGTGCCCAGCCCAACACGCGGCGGGCCTTGCGGCTGTCCAGGTACTGGGCCTGAATCTCGTTCGGCGCGTCGGCCAGTACCACCGGCTCCAGTTCCGGATGGTCGGAGACGGCAATGATGGTCTGTACCGTCTCCAGCACCGACTTGGGGTTGTCCATCCCAAAGTTGAACGGTTCGCCCTTCACTCCAGGATCGCCCATGCGTTCGGCCAGCGTCAGGTAGGCGTTCACGGCGTCCCTGACGTAGAGATAGTCACGCACCATCGTCCCATCGGAGCGGATGATGGGGCGCTCGCCACGGATGACGCTGCGGATGGTGCCGGGGAAGATGCGGCTCCAGTGCAGATCGCCACCGCCATACAGGTTAGCACAGCGGGTGACGGCGACCGGCATGTCATACGTGGCGGCGTAGGTGCGCGCGATCAGGTCGGCACAAGACTTGGATGCGTCGTAGGGATAGCAGCCCAGCAACGGAGCATCCTCGGTGTAGGGCAATCTCTCGTGGACGCCGTAGGCTTTGTCGGAGGAGGCGACCACCACGCGCGTGATTTTGGGCGATCGCCGGGCGGCCTCCAGCACCGTCCAGGTCCCCTTGACGTTGGTCTCAAACGTGGAGAGGGGGCCCCGGTTGGCGATGGGGACGATGGTCTGCGCCGCCAGGTGCAAGATGGCATCAATCTCGTGCTCGTGGAGCACCCGCTCGACCAGTTCGTAGTCGGTGACGTCACCGCGCACAACGGTGATGCGGTCCCGGTAGCCGGACAGGCGCAGGTAGGAGCAGGGCACCTCGTCGCGGAGCAGGCCGACGACGGCGGCCCCCATCTCGACCAGCGCGATGGTCAACCAGGAGCCCAGGAAACCGGCACAGCCGGTGACGAGGACGGGGCGGTCGTGCCAGAACGACGGATTGCGTGATTGCGCCCGTGGGTACACCGGGTGAGTACACCGAAGCGGATTGCGGATAAGGGGTCTTGGGTCTTGAGTCATAGAGCCTCTCACTCCCATACCTTCCAGGGTACACTCTCGCGCCAGATCGCATCCAACTCCAGTGCATCCTTGAAGGTTTTCATCGAACGCCAGAAGCCATCGTGGCGGTACATCATCAGTTGACCATCGGCAGCCAGCCTGGGCAAAGTTTCTGCCTCCAAGAGGACGTTGTCACCACCGGCCAGATAGTCCAGCACTCTACGTTCAAAGACCATGAAACCTGCGTTGACCCAATAATCCAGTAGTGGCTTCTCTTGAAACCCAACCACCTGCCCTGCCTCGTCCAGCGCGAAGATGCCAAGGTGGGACCGCAGGCGCACACCAGTCACAGTTGCCAGCCGGCCATGCTGCCGATGGAATGCAAGCAATTCATCCAGGTCCACGTTGCCTACTGCCTCACCGTAAGTGACAAAGAAGGTATCTGCCTCAATGTAGCGTGCAACCCGGTACACACGCGAGCCCTTCTCCGTACTGAGGCCTGTATCGGCCAGCGTGACTTCCCACCCCTCCTCGGAATTGGATTGATGGCAGCGGATACCGTCAGGGTTTCCCAGGTGGATCGTGAAGTCGTAGCTCATAGGCTCGTATTCGAGAAAATACCGCTTGATCGCCTCCGCTTGATGGCCCAGCGCCAGTATAAAGCGGGTGTGGCCGTAGGTAGCGTAAATCTTCATCACGTGCCAAAGGATGGGGCGGCCACCGATCTCGATAAGTTCCTTCTTGGTCAGCGTATCGCCGCGCATGCGGGTACCCTCTCCGCCGCAGAGAACGACGACGGGTAAGGAGGATGCTTTAGGTGGCGAGGTTTCAGTTTTCAAGAGGAGACCCCCATAACTTGTCGCAGGCTCACGCGGAATGGCGGATAGGCGATACCATTTTCGGTCACGATGCCGGTCACGTAGCGATACGGCGTCACGTCGAAGGCCGGATTCGCCACCTGTATCCCGGCCGGCGCGACGGGCTGACCGTCGTAGGTCAAGCCGGTGACCTCTTCGGCAGGCCGTTCTTCGATCGGGATGTCGTCCCCCGTGGGCAGCGAGAGGTCAATCGTGGAGGTGGGCACGCACGGGAAGAAGGGGATGCCATTGGCCTGGGCCACCACCGCCAACTTGTACGTGCCAATCTTGTTGGCCACGTCCCCGTTGGCGGCCACCCGGTCGGCCCCTACCAGCACGATGTCCACCTGCCCGGTGCGCATAAAATGGCCGGCGGCGTTGTCGGCGATGAGCGTGAAGGGAATGCCCAGTTGCTGCAACTCCCAGGCCGTGAGCCGGGCTCCCTGCAAGCGCGGCCGCGTCTCGTCCACCAACACGTGCACCCGTCTGCCCTGCTCGTGCGCGGTACGGATGACACCCAGGGCGGTACCATAGTCCACCGTCGCCAGCGCGCCGGTATTGCAGTGATGCAAGATGGTATCGCCGTCCTGGAGCAGTGCCGCGCCGTGCTCTCCCAGCCGCCTGTTGGCCTGGACGTCCTCGTCAGCCAGGGCCTGAGCCTCAGCCACTAGCGCGCCGGGGATAGCAGACGCCTCCGGCTCAGCCTCAGCCCGTCGCAGCAGGCGTGTCACTGCCCAGGACAGATTGACCGCCGTGGGACGGGCAGCACAGAGCGTCTCCGCCGCTGTGCGCAGGTCGGCGAGCAATCCACGGCGATCCTGCGCCCGGCTCGTTCGCCCGGCCAGCGCCATGCCAAAGGCGGCCGCCGCGCCGATCGCGGGTGCCCCGCGGACCACCATCGCGCGGATGGCCTCGGCCACGTGGCGATAGTCCTCGTACTCCACCAGGCGGAACTCGGCCGGCAGGAGCCGCTGGTCAATCATCCGCACTTTGCCGTCGTACCACTCAACGCTACGCACCGCAATCCTGGCTCCACTTTGCCATGATGTCAACAGGTGTGCAATGGTAACATGGGGAAACCGCTTTGTCAAACCTGTTCCACGGGCTACAAAGAGCCGCGAGTTCACTGCCAACGATAGCGCGGCAGCACCCTGACTGGCACTGCCGCGCGTTCGAGGTTGCTTCTCCGGCTCAGGCTACAACGTGGTCAAGTCGTCCAGGTCGGCGAAGACCTTGGACAGCGGCTCCACTTCGGCCTTGCCCCCTTCCGCCTTGCGTGGGGCCACGGGGGCTTGCAGTGAGACACCCTCGAAACTCTCGATGGGACCATCCGCATACGGATTGTCGCCCCGATAGCCAGTGCCAGCAGGGATCAGTTTGCCAATGATGACGTTTTCCTTCAGCCCCTGCAACGGATCCTCCCGGCCCTCAATGGCTGCCCCAGACAGGACCCGGATCGTATGCTGGAAGGAGGCTGCCGAGAGGAAACTATCGGTGCTCAGGGACGCCTTGGTAATTCCCAACAACACAGGCCAGCCCCTGGCAGGACGCCCGCCCGCTTCGATCACCTGGCTGTTGATGTCCTCCAGCGTCAGCCGGTCTTTCAGTTCGCCTGGCAGGAGATCCGTATCGCCGGACTCGACGATCTGCACCTTACTCAGTATCTTGCGGAAGATGACCTCAAAGTGCTTGTCGCTGATGTTCACACCCTGCGAACGGTACACCTGCTGTACCTCCCAGAGCAGATAGCGCTCCGTGGCCTCACGGCCCAGGATACGCAGGATGTCGTGAGGGTTCAAGACACCCTGGGCCAACTGTGTGCCAGGCTCGATGCGCTGCCCCTCTTCGACCAACAACCGGCCGGTCGGAGGAACCTCGTACTCTCGCTGCTCGCGCCGCTCGTGGATGATGGTCACGCGTCGCTCCTCACGCAGCACCCGGCCACCCTTGTCCGCCATGATGTACTTTTCGTCGTGCCACGAGGCAAGCGGAGTACCCGCCTGAACGTCGTCGCCATCCTCCACCAGGATTTTCCAGCCCAGTTTGATGTCGTGTTCAAGCCGTTCGATTTCACTATCTGCGACGACGACGGTCCGTTGATCGTTGACGCGGGCAATGTGCACCGTGCCGCCGATTTCAGAAATCGGAGCCTCGCCCTTGGGCTTCTTGCGCGCCTCGAATAGCTCTTCCACGCGGGGCAGGCCGACGGTGATGTCGCCTCCGGCCGCCACACCCCCGGTGTGGAAGGTCCGCAGGGTCAACTGAGTGCCCGGCTCGCCGATGGACTGTGCAGCCACGATACCGACCGCTGCGCCGATGGCCACCCTAGCCCCGCGGCCCAGATCACGACCGTAACAGGCCGCACAGATGCCCTGACGGAGTTGGCAGGTCATGGGAGAGCGCACGAACACGGCCTCAATCCCGGCCTCTTCAATCAAGGCGGCGACGGCCTCGTCAATCTCCTCGTTACGCTCGAGCAGCACCTCGCCAGTCTGGGGATGCACGACAGGCCCGGCCACCATTCGCCCGACCAGCCGCTCGGCCAGGCTTTGCCCACCCACATCGTCGGCAACCCGGATCCAGATGCCGGCCTGGGTGCCGCAGTCGTGGGCGTTGATGATGACGTCCTGAGCCACGTCCACCAGGCGGCGGGTCAGGTAACCTGCGTCGGCAGTGCGCAGGGCGGTGTCCGCCAGCCCCTTGCGCGAGCCGTGAGTGCTGATAAAGTACTCCAGCGCCGAAAGGCCCTCGCGCAGATTGCTGCGAATCGGCATTGGGATGATGCGCCCAGAGGGGTCAGCCATGAGGCCACGCATTCCAGCCAACTGGGCAATCGGGCCGAACCCTCCTTTGGATGCACCTGACTGGGCCATAATGGCGACGGAACTGGTTGGAGGAAGCGCCATGGATACGGCTTCCGAGACCTGTTCACGGGCGCGCGACCATAGTTCAATCGTGCGCGTATACTGCTCTTCCTCGGTCAACAAACCACGGCGGTACTGCCGATCCACTTCGGCCACCACGTTCTCCGTGTCCGCAATGACGGCCGCCTTGCCAGATGGAATGACCAGATCAGAAATGGCGATGCTGGCACCAGAACGGGTGGCGTACTTGAACCCGATGTTCTTGATCTGATCCACCAGTTCCATCGTCGCGTCGCTGCCCAGCCGGCGATAGCACAGGCCGACCAGTTCCTGAAGCGATCCTCTCTCCAGCGGTCGATCGATGAAGCGTAGTTCATCGGGCAGGATGCGGTTGAAAATACAACGTCCCACGGTAGTTTCAACCGGCCGCGAGGAGACGGGCCGGCGATCGTAGACCTGCAGCACGGTGATGGGAGCGTGCAGGTCAATGTATCCCAGCGAGTACGCCAGTTCCACCTCGTCCAGGTCAACGAAGGACCTGCGCTTGTCGTGGGCCCGGGCCGGGTCCTCCATCGTCAGGTAGTAGACCCCCAGGCACATGTCCTTGGTTGGGCTGACGACAGGCTGACCGTCCGCAGGCTTGAGCAGGTTGTGGCTGGCCAGCATTAACTGGCGGGCCTCTTCGACGGCCTGGTGCGAGAGCGGCACGTGGACGGCCATCTGGTCGCCGTCAAAGTCGGCGTTAAACGCACTACAAACCAGGGGGTGGATCTGAATCGCTTTGCCCTCGACCAGTACCGGCTCAAATGCCTGAATGCCCAGGCGGTGCAGGGTAGGAGCACGGTTGAGCAGCACCGGGCGATCCTGGATCACCTCCTCCAGCACTTCCCACACCTCGGGGCGCTCACGTTCGATGATGCGCTTGGAGGCCTTGACGTTGCTGGCATAGTTGTACTCGACCAGTTTGCTGATCACGAAAGGACGGTAGAGTTCCAGTGCCATCGTCTTGGGCAGGCCACATTGGTGCAGCTTTAGTTTAGGGCCGATGACGATGACGGAGCGGCCGGAGTAGTCCACGCGCTTACCGAGCAAGTTACGGCGGAAGCGGCCCTTCTTGCCCTTCAACATATCGCTCAACGACTTGAGTTCGCGGCGACCACGGCGGGAGAGCATCTTGCCGCGCTGGCTGTTGTCAATCAGGCTGTCCACCGCCTCCTGGAGCATACGCTTCTCGTTGCGCACGATCACGTCGGGCGCGCCCAGTTCCAGCAAGCGCTTGAGGCGGTTGTTGCGGTTGATGACCCGGCGGTACAGGTCGTTCAAGTCGGAGGTGGCAAAGCGCCCACCATCCAGTTGCACCATCGGGCGCAGGTCGGGCGGGATGACCGGCAGGACGGTCAGGACCATCCACTCAGGCCGGTTGTGGCTCTTGCGCAAGGCCTCGACGATGCGCAGCCGCTTGGTCGCCCTCTTGGAGCGCTGCTTGGACACGCTCTGGCGCACTTCGCGCCACAGTTCTTCGGCCGACTTGTCCAGGTCCAGGCCACACATGATCTCATAGAACGCCTCAGCACCCATGCCGGCCCTAAAGACCTGGCCCCACTTGCTCTTCAGTTCCCGCAGGCGAGGTTCATTAAAGAACTGGAGTTCAGACAATCCCAACAGTTCCTCACGATCGGTCTTGAACCTGGCACGTAACGCGGTGATGTCTGCGGCCAATTGATCTTTGATGCGATTGACTTCGTCGTTGGTCGCCTCACGCCAATGCTCCAGGTCCGCCCTCAGGGGAGATGTCAAGTCTTCCTGTCGCGTCCGCACCTCCGCCTCCAACTGGCTGAGATGGTCCTGGACGGTTTGATTGAGCAGGTAGAGGTGCTCCCGTCCGGCCGTCGCGTCTTTTTCGACGATCACCGTCCCTATAGGCTTGAAGACGAGGGGAGCGCGTACCACCTTACCCTGGCGATCTTCGATCTTAGCCTGTAGCGCCTGGGCTTCCTTGATGACCTGCTCCGTGGCAGTGGCCAGTTCCTCATCCAGCCGCGCCCGGACCTGCTCCAACTGCCCGTTGAGGCGGGCCTCTTCCTGGGCTACCTGTTGCTCCAGGGCTGTGATGCCTTCCTGGGCCACGGCCTCCAGTTGCGCCTGCTGCTGATGGAATTCCGCATCCAGTCGCTTCAGGGCCTTCTGGCGCGCTTCCTCATCTACGCTGGTGATGACGTATTGGGCAAAGTACAGCACGCGGTCCATGTTGCGCTTGGAGATGTCCAGCAGGATGCCCAGGTAACTGGGGACACGGCGGGTGTACCAGATGTGGGCGACTGGGGCGGCCAGTTCGATGTGCCCCATGCGCTCGCGCCGCACGGAGGCACGCGTGACCTCCACCCCGCACTTGTCACAGACGATGCCCTTGTAGCGAACGTTCTTGTACTTGCCGCAGTAGCATTGCCAGTCCTTGGTGGGGCCAAAGATCGCCTCGCAGAAGAGGCCGTCTTTTTCGGGGCGAAGGCGACGGTAGTTGATCGTCTCGGGTTTGGTAACCTCACCGTAGGACCAGGAACGGATCTGCTCTGGAGAGGCCAGGCTGATGCGCAAAGCGCGGAAATCTCGTGCTTCTAATACTTGATCGTCTGGATCATTCATGGTCACCACCTGCTTGAGGATATCACAACATGCACGAAAGAAGCGCAGAGGCTTTTCGCTCAGCGCTTCGTCGAGTAGACACTTCGTCCAATCATTAGCAGGTGTATTATAAGGACTTGTGCCGTTTTGTCAAGTTCCCGCCGACCTCGATTTGACTCCAGTCCACTTGTCCTGTAAAATACGTGCGGCTGGCGGGTACAGCGCTCGAAAGGACCCTTGATGAAACGTATCGGCATCGTCGGTGTCGGAGGGATGGGAACCTGGCACGCCGCACGCTGGAGACAACTGCCGGTCGAATTGGCCGGCTTTTATGACGCATCGCCCGGCGCCGCAGAAAAAGCCGTGACGCAGTTCGGCGGGCGTGCCTTCGCCAGCCTGGGCGATCTGCTGGCCGCCGTGGACGTAGTAGACGTCTGCACACCCACCCCTCACCACAAAGCGCCCGTCCTGGCCGGCGCTGCGGCGGGCAAGGACATCGTCTGCGAAAAGCCGCTGGCCCGCCACCTGCGCGATGCCCAGGACATGGTCACCGCATGCCAGGCGGCCGGTGTGCGGTTGTTCGTCGCCCAGGTCGTGCGCTTCTTCCGCGAGTTCTCGCAGGCCAAAGCGATTCTGGATAGCGGTGCGTTGGGCCGTCCTGGCATCATCCGCACGGCACGCGGCGGCAGCCCCCCCTCAGTCCCCCCCAGTGGAGAGCGCTCATGGTTTGCCGACCTGGAGCAAAGCGGGGGCGTGATCATGGACGTTAGCATTCACGACGTTGACTTTGCTCGCTGGTGCCTGGGCGACGTCGAACGGGTCTTTGCCCGTGGCCTCGACCTCGCCGAAGGCCAGCCCTACAGTCACGCGCTCATCCTCTTGCGCTTCAAGAGTGGAGCCATCGGCCACATCGAGGGGAGCTGGGCCTATCCCCCGGGCCGCTTCCGTACCCTGTTTGAGATCGCCTGCGATCAGGGGCTGGTCGAGTTCGACAGCCTGGCACCAGCACCGCTGACGGTGACACTCAAGTCGGACGGTTCGCCGCAGGCACCGGGCATCCCACAAGTTCACAGCCCGCTGGCCCCCCAAGACGATCCATACTTTCTGGAACTGGAGCATTTCCTGAACTGCCTGGAGCACGGGGACGAGTCCCTGGTTTCAGCGCAGGATGGTCTGGAAGCGGTCAAGATTTCACTGGCGGCCATCGAGTCCATGCGCACCGGCCGGCCGGTTGACCTGGACAAGTTTGAGGAGTAAGCGCGATGACGAAGACCATCCGAATTGGAATGTTGAGTTTTGC
>Ga0315277_10003886_pt1 | contig 20099 bp, 15 predicted proteins | sample YL17G05_15_MG_FD_203695 | JGI IMG/M metagenome (GOLD analysis project Ga0315277, IMG submission 203695) | Sediment microbial communities from Yellowstone Lake, YNP, Wyoming, USA - YL17G05_15 | ecosystem: Environmental > Aquatic > Freshwater > Lake > Sediment | place: USA: Wyoming | collected... | reverse complement strand
TTTCCCCGTTCGCGAGCACCAGCTCCGCCAGATTTTTTCTGCCTTCTGCAAGCTTGTTCCCAGCCTCCTGGTGGATTCCCATCTCTTTAATCAGGTTATCCATCTCATTGATGGCTTGCTCCACCCGATCATCAGAGTTCTGAATATTTTGATACTGGATTGCTATCTCGCCGTAGGATTTGAGTTTCCTGCTTCCGGGAAGCTTTGATATCAGGAGTTGGCGTTCTGAAACATCCTCAACAGCATAGGTAAAGATGTCCGGTTCAAATCGATCGTCAGGATCGGAAACGAGGCTGTTCTCAATAATACCGCATAATGATTTCAGGCGATTTTTATAACTGATTGAAAGAGCTGTTGCTTTTTCCCTGTATTCCTTATCATCATTATTAAATGTATTCAAATTTTCCTGGGCAAGAGTTTGATAAGAACAAGCATCATCCAAAAGTATCTTGGCGAATTCAATGGCCCTGTTGACATTATCAGCATGGTTGGTTTGTTGGTTGCTGGGAATCAGGAAAGGAACGAATTCATTCAGGAACCCGAATGCATTGTGTCCCTGTTGAATCTCGGATTCAAAGGCATGGGTTTTTTCCAGAAGCCCTTTTAGTATTCCCAGGCCGTTATCGCTGTAATGGCATTGTTCGCTGATGGAACAAAGTGCGCGAAGCGCTTCCGTCAGGTAAATCTCCAAATCCATCAACTGATTCAGGGCAATGTCCCGGTAATAGGGATCCATAAATTCCAAAAGAAGATTCTTGCGAGCCAGGTTCAATTCCACCTCGGCGTACCTTCTTATGGACTCTGTCATTATCAGAAGAGTTTCTGTGGTTTTGTCCGATAAATTCTGGGAATCTGCCGGAATCTCTCCCCGAAGATAGGTTCCTATACCGCGGTACTGTTTATCTGCAAGGAGTTCAAATAAAAGGTCCGTGGAAATCAGGGCATAATCGGAAGCCTGTTCAAGAATTCCTATCTCTTCGATTAAAATATTCTCTCCACTTTTATTGTAGGAAGATTGCTCGAATTTTTTATTAAATGCCTCCAGCATCTTCCTGTCGGTTAAAATATTATATGCAGCGGGCCTTCGGATTCTTGCCTCCATCAGGCCTTTTACACCTTTCTCATCAAAAGGGTTGGCATGGATCATAGAAACATATAACCTTTCTGCTTCCACTAAGGTTTCCTCATCAAAATCCAAGCCAGGTCCCAAATCAAGATTTTCATTACCTTTTGTAATATTCTTATTGAGATAAAACGGAGTTGATGTGTTCAACTTTGAGTTTGCAATATCTCCAAGATTTTTAATAATATCTGGGAAATAAGCAATTCCGGCAAAGGGTTGACCGAATGAAAAACATGTTCCTGGGTTGGCTCCGCTCTCACCGATATTTTCATCAATCACTATGCCCCCCCCGCCTAAAAAGGTTGCCGGTATACTAAGGTTACCTGAAGAGGGTTGGAGATTCTGGTAATCAGAGTGAATAAACAAACGATTCTTTGATGGTATTTCCAGAATCTTGTCTTTTTGAAAAAGGATATAATCTTTGTCTGGGGTAATCTGACGATTGACATAGTACTTTTGCTCAGGAGAAGCCATTTCGATATTTTTACCTGTTTCACCATAATAAGTTAACAAAGCGAACCCCTCTAATGTTTGCGGATTTTCTCCTGAAAGAAAACCCCGGGTGGTTTCCATAATCTTTCCCTCGGTAATGTCGCTGATATTCTCAACCCGTGGAAAAGTTAATGTTACGGAACGTGATAATGAGATGGGAAAAGGATTTATCCTGTTTGAATAAATAGGAAGAATTTGTGGATCGGGATCAATACCTGTATTGAAGGTTAATGTGATGGAACTATCGGTTCCGGTTTTCCCATGAATCTCCGTTCCGGGCGGTATAACCGGGGATGGAGAGAAATATTTTGGTGTAAGCATATTTTTCCCTGCCTGGTCCATAATAGGAACATGGGATTCGTATGCTCTTGCCTTGACAACCTCTCCATAATATTCACCTTTTCCGATGTTTTCGAGATAGAAGAATATTTTGTATACCAATGAAAGAGCGAGAGGTTTTGTTGTTCCATTATCATTTTGCAGGGCATTCAGATGTGCCGTTACGCACCAAACGCCTTCAACAGGATTATCATCGTCAATTATTTTAACAATATGGGTATATTGATCTCCTAATATATAAGATCCATTTTTGTCTCCCTCAATAACGATAAAAATATATTCCGGGAGTTCGAAATTATCATCATCTATTATTTCAATTTCAATATATGAAGAGTTATATCCATTCAGCTCATCATAAAAAATGACTTCAATACAAACGACTCCTTGCGATTCTATCACTTCAGTTATTTCTTTTGGAAAGTAAACCATTTTTTTATTAGTTGAATAGATATTAATATAAGGTGTTAACATATTGTAATCCTCTCCCACAGTTGCGGAAAATCCAATTTCATCGATAAGAGGATTGTAAATATCTTCCATAATGGAATATGCAAGTGTTCCTGTTTTCCCGGTGAGAACCCAGCCTTGAGCCCCAGGTTCGGGAAAAATAATTTTAGGAAAACAAACCAGAAGGAAGATATAAAAGGATAATTTAATTCTGCTTTTCATAGATTCAATTCCTTGAAAATTATTTGTTAATCGATTAGGACCCTTTCCCCAGAAACATATTAAAAAGATACCGAAGAATCAATATTTTGAAAGGGCCCTGCCCTTTTCATTTAGAACAAATTGGAACTTCAGGTAATATAAAAGTCAATATGAATTTCCTTGAATTTTTCTTATGGGTGATAGTACTACACCTTTCCCTTAATATGCACGTATCGTTCCCGGGATTGGCGCGAAATCAAGGGAAAATTGAGGGGAAATTTTGCACGAAAAAAGCCTCATAAGCGCCCATTTCCGAGCACTTATGAGGCATGTAAAATACGGATGTTACATCTCGGGCGTAACGAAGGTGGACACCTTTTATTTGGGAAATGCGCGTAAAAATATCATAATATTTTTGAATTTTTTATCAGAGGGACAAAAACCTTGAAGATCTTTTCGGTTTTTTCCTTGAGCCACTCATAATTAGACTGCCAGTCCTCCCTCTTGTAAATATCCGAATCTTTTCGAACGTAAATCCGGCACATCCGTTTGGTTTCCGGATTATGCCAGATAAGAGTTTCCACTATTTTTTTTCAATGGGTAATGGGGCGTCCTTCGACTCGCTTTGCTTGCTCAGGATTAATGGATTGTGAATTGTCCTTCGACAAGCTCAGGATATCCGATCGTGTCGGATTTGTGTATATAAATTCGCGCTGTTTCGCGTGATGAGCGGGGAAATATCTGTTTCTCCACGTTTTTTTTTGCATGCCTTATTTTCAGTTGACCGGAGAGTATTGTTTCATTTATGGAATTATTAAAAACCGGACAAGAAAGGGGATGGAATTCAGGGAATGCTTCATTGCAGGTGTGAAAAAGATTGGCATGTGGATCATTCCGGATGGTTTTCCATTGAAAATAGATACGGTTGAACTCTCCCATCATTCATTTTTTCGTTGACCGGAATCTTATCCCTATCCAATAAAATCTGCATTACAATTATTTTTCAGGAGAAGTAAAAAATGAGAAAAAGAATGTTGAGGGCTTCGAATCTCCTTAGCTGGCTTTTGGCGTTTGTGCTTCTTGCCGCTTTTCTTCAGAATCCGACTGCCCAGGATCCTGCTAAAAAGCCTGCCGGGGATCCCAAGGGCACAGTGTTTCTGATCCATGGGGAGACGATCACGCCCGATGGCGCTTCTAAGAATCTCATCCCCGGTGTGATAAAGGCAATGGAGGAGAGGAAAAAAACCGATGAAAAAGCAGCCCCGCTCCAATTCCTTGAAATTTCCGGCAAAGACGATCAGGAACTGGCAAAAAATATTCTCAAACTTCCTCCCGACACAAGGAAGAACCTGGGAGGGATCATCCGGCTGACGCTCGAAATCCCGCTGAAAACAAATACCCCGGAACGTTCCCAAGCCCTTATTGAAGTGTATCATTATCCCCTTCCGCCCATGACGCAAAAATATATCGAAAGCCCGGAATACAGCTTCAAATTCGGATCCGATTCCGCGCTTCTGGCAATCTCTCTTTATGAATCCCTCTCTGTAAGGGAGAATAAAAGCGATGACGTGTGTTCAACAGCGACTATAAGCCCAGCCGTTTCTGCCAATCCTTATCTTCCGCGCGATCTATTGCGAAAATCTGTGCAAGTCACGCTCAAATCCAGCGCCCTCGGATCCCCGGAAGCTGCCGGACTCCTTGCCAAAAAGATTGTTCGCGCTCTCCAGAGCTTTTCGGGCAATGAAAAATGTTACATGATGGGCGTTCTATCCGAAAAGGTCCAGAGACATCAAAAACCCAATAATATTGAAATCCGGGTTTTCAAATTCCTGTATCCGAACAAGGATTTTTCCGGGGAGGAATCGAAGAAAAGAGAAGAGGAGATGAAAAAGGCGATTCAGACTGTCAATCCGTTCCCCTCGAATCTCTTTTTCATCAAGGACCTCGAACCCCTTGCCCCTTACTCCTTCAAGGCGATTGATATTACCAGACAGGAAAAGGATTTCTGGTACGAAGTGGATCAGGGCGCGTTTGTCGCTTCCTCGCTCACGGGCATTGTGCGCACCATCCCCAATAAATTCTCACGTTACGCCCCGCTTGAAAATAAATATACGGAAACAAAAGAGGAGCCCGCTCCTGTAACGAAATTGGATTATGTCATAGAAGGCGCGACTGTCTTTGACGGGAAAAAAAGCTCTGCCCGGCTCATTACCGACGTCGGAATCTCCGGTGAGAAAATTGCCCTCCTCGGCAGTCTCAAGGACATCCCGCGCGAGGCGACGATTGACGGCCGGGGTCTTTTTCTCACCCCTGGATTCATTGACATCCACAGTCATGCGGACTGGAATATTATGAAACTTCCCTCCGCGCCCTCGCATATCAGGCAGGGCATTACCACGGTTCTTGGCGGGAACTGCGCCTCGTCCCCCCGCGGCGCGGGTTCTTATTACAGGGAGGCGGAAAAATCCGGCAGCCTCCTCAATATAGGACTCCTGATCGGCAACAAACCCGTGCGGGAGGCTGTCTTGGGAAAGAGGAAAGGTCAGCCTTCTTATGATGAGGTGTATCGCGAGAAGGAACTTGTGGATCTGGCAATGGAGGAAGGCGCGTTCGGCCTTTCTTCCGGACTCATCTATTCCATCAGCGAGGAGGCATTCACCTGGGAACTGGCGGAACTTTCCAAGCAGGTGAAACCTTATGGCGGATTTTACGCCTCCCATGTGCGCGGCGAGAGCGAGGATGCGCTCGACGCCATCAGGGAGGCCATTTATATCGGCGAGATTGCCGAAGTCCCGGTTCAGATCTCCCACATGAAGGTGATTGGAAGGGAGAACTGGGGGGATATGCCGAGATACCTGGAGATCATGAAGACTGCCAGGGCGCGCGGCATGGATGTGACAGGCGACCAGTATCCCTGGCGATCCACAGGCCCAGCCGCGAATTACAGGCTCCATAGAATTCTTGTCCGGGATGCGATCAAGAGAGAAACGCCGGAGGTTGTTCTTCTCAAGGACATGCCTGGTAAATATGCCAAATACTCCGGCCGTCTGCTCACCGAACTCCTGGAAGAGGAACACATGACTCCCGAGGATCTGATAAGCGACCTGAATCTCACGCCCGAATCCCCCATCTTTGCCACGTATCTTTGTCTCGGTGAAGAGGACGTCCTTCTTCCCATGAAAGAGGATTTTGTCATGGTCTGTACCGATGCCTCTCTCGTCTCGCCGGAAGAAATGGAAAAGGGAAAATCCACGGATGCTCATCCGCGGCGGTTTCGTACCTATCCGGAGTTTTTGGGAAAATATGTGCGGGACAAGAATGTGTGCTCCTGGGAACTGGGTGTGTATAAATGCACAGGTCTTCCGGCGGAAAGAATGAAGCTGAAAGATCGCGGCGTGATCCAACCCGGCGCTTATGCGGATCTGGTTCTTTTTGATCCTCAAAAGATCCAGGCCAATGCCGACTACAGGGATCAGAGTCCTCCGCCCCTGGGGATGGTTTGGGTTTTCCTGAATGGCCAACCGGCGCTCAAGAGCGGCGAATTTGTCCCCCTCAAGGCGGGAAAGGCGCTGCGAGCGTATGGAAATCGAAAACCTTAGACATGAGGCTTCTGGCTCTTTTCTTTGGGGAGCAGCTTGATCCAGTCCGGCGGCAGAAGGCCGATGAATTGCACGCCGACGCGCATCTGTTCATCCTGTTCCGGTTTCACCCATACGATCTTTCCCAGCATTTTCACCCCGTCGGTTTTATCCGACAGCTTGAGGTACAGGGAGATGATCTTGTTCGTGGCAAAGGTGTCTTTTGCTTTGAAGCAGATTCCCCTGTCGCTGATATCTTCCAGTGTCCCGAAATGGTAATGGGTGTGCTTTTTTCCGATGGTGTGCTCCACCTCCATCGAGTATGCCACAGAGACACGGTGTTGCCGTCTTTCTCTGACGCGGGCGGACTGTTCGCCTTTCTGCGATTCGGGCTTGCCGTCTTTGGGCTTCACCGATTCCTCCTTCATCCGGGAGGCATTCCCTTTGTGTAAAACAAGCGGGATATTATTCTTGAAATGTTTGCCAAAAGACCAATTCCAGTTGTTATTGCTGATTCTTTCAAGAGCCTCCCTTGCCTTCTGTTTTGAATTCAGAAAAAAGTCTGTCTGTTTCCGGGGGACAAGTCAATATCTATTATCATCCGTAACGGAGCCAAGATGCGCCCCCCTTGAAAATCCCATCCCTTATTTGCTTGACGGATGGAGGATGAGCGTATAACGATGTTTTTTAGAATGTTCGCATCGCATTTTTGGACTGAAAAAAGGTTTTGTCCTGTTAACAGGTTTTAAGCACACCGAAACGGAAGGATCGCATGAACCCGGAGTTTTCGGTGTTTTTTCATATATGAAAAATTTTTTTGGAATATTCAGTCGCATCTTCGACAAGCTGGTTTTCGGGTTTGTTCGTCTGCCGGATCATAATGCGCCGGCACGGGTCAAACGCAGGAGCGGAATTCTCGCCTCCCTTGAGGAGGGGATTTTCGCCCAGATATGGATCATCCCGACAAGCGGAAAGTTTTTGATCGACCTGGTGCTCCTCTTCGGCGCAGCATCCATCCATCTCGGCATCATCAATGCGGTTCCCTTTCTCACGGCCCCGGCACAGCTTATTGGCGCCTATCTGGTCACGCTCAGCGGATCGCGAAAACGCGTTCTCCTTCCCGCTGTGACCATCAGCCGGCAATTGTGGTGGATTGTCCTGATTCTCGTTTTCCTGCCGATCAAGTCCGGATATAAACTCTGGATCTTTATCGCCCTGTATGCAGTCATGAGCTTCACCGGACAAATCTCCGGCAATGCGTGGCTCAGCTGGCTTGGCGACCTGCTGCCGGATAATATCCGGGGCCGCGTGATCTCAACCAGGAACGGAATTCTCATTATTGTGGGCATGGTTGCGGACTTTGTCTTTTCCCAGATCCGTGAAACTCTTGGCAAGGAGTCTCACAACCTCTATTTGTTCATCTGCCTGGGGATCGCCTCGTTCGCCGGCTTGAAGACAGTGCTTGCCTTTAAAAACCAGTGGGAACCTCCGTTTACCCCATCCCCTGTGCCCAGGATGAAAAACATCCTGAAGGATATATTCCAGTTGAAAGCCATCCGCCGCCTCATTATAGCCCTGATGATGTGGAATATTGCCATCGGCGTAGCCACTTCCTTCTGGACGCCCCATATGATGCTCAACCTCAAGATGTCTTTTACCACGATCTTTTTGTATTCCAGCGTGGTGATGATCTTTCACTTCATCATGTCACGCGGTATTTGGGGGCCTGTGATTGACCGGGCCGGAACCGTGGCTGTGGTGAGCTTCTGCGCCCTCCTCATCAGCTTTATACCGGTGATCTGGCTTTTCATTTCAGCGGATTATATCACCCCCTTGTGGTTTGAGGCTGTACTTAACGGCCTGACGTGGAGCGGATTCAATATCGCCATCTTCAACCTGCCGTTTTTCATCCTGCCCAAGAAAAACCGCTCCTATTATTTTGCTTTTCTTTCCGCCCTGTCCGGTCTGGCCCTGGGCGTGGGCGCCCTCGTGGGCGGCATCATCGCCCAGCTCCTCGAACCCATGCACGTTGAAATCCTCGGCATGACTTACATCAATTACCATGTCACATTTCTCCTGTCCGCCATCCTGCGCGGCATAAGCGTGTTCCAATTGCGTAAAATTCCCGATGCCCGCAGCAAAGGCATGACTCATATGCTCAAGGTGCTGGGAGAAATACTGGGCAGGATCATTACCAATCCCCGACTCTTCTTCATTTCACAGGTGAAAACTGCGCCCAGGAATAAAAGAGCGGATCTTCCCGCCCCTCCTGTCCCCCGCCCCAGAGAGGCAAGGTAAAGCGTCCTGTTTTATGGAATGGACATTCAAATTTTTTCTCAATCCTTTTATTTCTTGAGAAATGCGGGCTACAACCACCGTTCGAGCCATTTGAGGATTTCAGCCCGCATCGCCGGAGTTTCCTCGTGTCCCGAATTCTCACGGAAAAGCCTCCATGCCTCCGGCGCCCCCATATTCTCATAAGTATCTTTCAAATGGCGGTCAATTTTATCCAGTCCCGCGCCGGGAGTCAGGGAATCCCGGTTACCCGCAACAGCCAGGTGGGAACGCGGCGCGATCAGTTCATTGATCGTTTCGGTCCTGAAATGCTTGAGGAGACCGGGCACATAATAAAAAAGCCCGTGCGCATCCAGCCCGTTTTCTTTGATCAGCTCTTCAAAATCCGTCAGGCAGCAGATATCCACGCATACCCTGATGCGCTCATCCAGCGCAGCTGCCCACCATGCCATTGTGCTGCCCATGGACATCCCGATCGTTCCGATCCGCTTTGGATCCACTTCCGGACGCGAGATAAGGTAGTCCGCCGCCCGAACGGTGTCATACACCATCATGCCCCACAGAACCCGGCCGTTCCACAGCATCTCCTTGAACAGCGACGACTCAGTGCGGTTGTGCCGCTCTCCGAAGTTCCAGGCGTCGATCGCAAGCGCAGCCCAGCCGCGCTTCGTGAATTCCTCCGCATAAGGCTGCGATTGCAGCCCCCGCCATCCCTCCACCAGTTCCCTCTTTCCCAATTCATAATCGCCTCCGTGAACATGGTTATAGAGGATCGCAGGGATCCGGCCACGCAAAACGCGTGGTCTTACAAAAAAAGCAGTCACAGGCTCGATCCCGTTCAAATCCAGCGACAGTTTTTCCAGGATGTAAGATCCTCGCTGTTCATCCGAGATTTTTTTGGCCGATATCTTCCTTTGGAGGGGTGGCAGATCTCCCAACAGGCTCCATAAAAGTTCTCTTCTCTCTTTTTGATCCAATCCTTTTTCCCTTTCATTATAAATCCTTTTTTTCGAATCCCGTGAAACATCAAGACTGTTATGGATGGCCGTTATTTTTTCTGTTCTTTTTCCATTTCCCTCTTGATCATTTGAAGCGCGGGCATACGCATTTTCAGATCCCCGTTCTCCGTGTCAATCTGAAGTCCCTCCTCCAGCGCTTTTTCCGCCTCTTCAATCCTCTTGAGGGAGGGCTGCATCAGGGAATCAACCAGCATGAGCCGCGCTTTGAGAAAATCGGGTCTGGCTTTGATAGCCTCTGCGAATTGAGGAATCGCTTCCTCGAATTTGCCGAGATTCATCAGCGCAAGCCCATAGTTATACCTTTGAAACGGCTCCTTTGGGTCTATGGTCACAGCCTTTTGAAAATGAATCAGCGCAGGCTCCAGCCGGTTGTCCATTGCATACCCCAAGCCCAGGAAATAATGGTAGTGCGCGCATTCCGGCGTCATCCTGTTTGCTTCTTCCAGATGCTTGATTGCTTTTTCAATGTCCCCTTTCTCAAGATAGATTTTCCCGATGTTGAAGTGTGCCACATCGTCTTCAGGCTCTAGTAAAAGAGCCTTTTGATAAAGATTGATCGCCTCTTCCTTGTCCCCCTCCTCGCTTATGATCGCTGCCGCTGTGTTGACAACAAATGGGGAGTCCGGATTTTTTTTGAGCGTTGCCTTGAACAGCGTGTTGAAATCCCGGTAGATCAGGCTCTGTTTCCAGGTGAGAAAACCCAAAACCAGGCAAAGGATCGCAGCTCCAGCCATGAGCTGCGGCTTCTGATCCTCCCTGAGCCGTTTCGCCCAGAACCCCATTCCGCCGGCAAAAAGGGCTATGAGTCCCAGGCTGGCATGATACTGAAAATGATCCGCCACAAGCGAATACCGCATGGGATAAATGTTGAAAAATCCCAGCGCCGGAAAAAGCGTTCCGCAGAAAAATAGATACGCAACCACCGGCCCTCTTCCGATCTTCCTCCGAAGAACCCAGACTAGGATACAAGCGCAGATCACCCCCAGGGGAAAGAGGAAGAGGCTGGCATGGGATGAATCTATATTCCAGCGCGGATATACGAAAATGAGAGGATAGGGAAAAATCAGCTTCCCCATATAGAACCAGATGGCGCGTCCGGCTATGAGGCATCTCTCGATGAATGTGTAGTTCCAGAATTCCCCTTCCGCCCCGACTTGATGCCGTTCCATCCCTATTGTCAGAATCCCAAATCCCAGCCCAAGGATAAAGAATGGGATCATCCTCCAGATATCCTTTTTTTCCAGCTTTCCTCTTTTGAAATACACGATCAAAAGGAGGGCAGCCGGGAGGGAGCAACTCACAGTTTTGCTCAAAAGGGCGAGGATAAAACAGAAAAGCGACAATGGATAAAACGCCGGATGAGGCGATCTGTTGCCCGAAGATTCCGGTTTCTTTAATCCTCTGAAACGTAAATAGAAATTTGCGGATAACAGGTAAAAGAAAAGGGACAGAACATTTTTTCTCTCCGTGATCCATGCAACAGATTCCACATGAACCGGATGCAGGGCAAAAATCGCAGCCCCGAACCATGGCCAGGGAATTCCCAGGTAACTCAACACAAGAAAAAAAAGGACTGCGTTCAATCCATGAAGGAGGATATTCACCACGTGATATCCGGAAGGGGAAAGTCCCCAGAGATGATATTCCACCCAGAAAAAGCTGTGGACCAGGGGATAATATTGCGGTGTGGCGTTGAAGTCAAACCAGATTCTCTTAAGCCCGTTTAAATTCCGCAGGGTTGGATTTTCCAGAATGTAATCCTGATCATCCCAGATATAAGTAAATCGTGTTGCCTGGAAGTAACAAAGAAACGTCAGGACAAGGAGAAAACCGGCTGAAAGCCGGAACCGCCTTGTCATGCCTTTCTTCTCTTTCATGTTTTGTTGTTGTTCCGATTAAAAATGCGATCTAGAGCCATCGCTCGAACCACTTGAGGATTTCCGCTCGCATGGCAGGCGTTTCCTCATGCCCTGAGTCCTCCCGGAAAAGCCTCCACGCATCCCGCGCCCCCATCTTCTTATATGTATCTTTCAAATGACGGTCAATTTTATCAAGTCCTGCAGCCGGAGTCAGGGGATCCCGATTCCCGGCAATGCCCAGGTGCGGCCGCGGCGCAATCAACGCATTGATATCCGCTGTTTTGAAATGCTTGAGGAGACCGGGAACAAAATAAAAAAGTCCGTGCAAATCCAGCCCGCTTTCTTTGATCCAATCCCTTTTCCTTCTCATCATATCTATGGTTATTGTTTATGATATAGCGCCCAGTTTCGGATGACCTCTATTCCCTTCTGGAGAATGGAATCTATTCCTTTAAAAAGATCCATCTGAGTCGGATACATTGGGACATCTGGCGAAATACCGATGCCCACGAACTCCCGCCCGTCCGGAAACATGTCTCTTTTAGACACCACCATAAACGTTCCCCCCCCGGGCAATGGGACAGAGATTGGATTCCCGGTGCTTCCAGCCGTTTTTTCACCGACAAGAACAGCTCGTTTGGAATACTGTAACGGCGCCAGAAAATCCTCGGCAGCGCTCTGTGTCGCGGGGCCGGTCAGAACCACCAGGGGACCCGAATATTTTTTCCCTTGCCGCGGTTCGACGATGGAAGGACCGCCCTCTACCCAGCCGGTGGGACGACCCCATGACCGATAGGCCGGCACATAGGACAGGCTCTTCCATTTGTCTGCTTTTAATGGTTTGTCGGTCAGAAAACTCGCAATATTGTAAGCATAAGTGCTATTCCCTCCCGGGTTGTAACGTATATCAAGAATAATCCCTTTAAGTGTGGCAAGATCGAGGGAATCGAAGACCTTCTGGAATTCTTCCACAACTTTCTCGCTTCCAAAATTTGAGATTCGAATATAACAGATGTCCGGCTCGATAATCCTTGTTTCAATCAGGGGGTCAATCATGAACCACCGCACCCATCGCCACTGAAACGCTTTGCCGTCCTTATCCTTCGAATTTCTAGTCAGGGAAACTTCGCGCACCGTGCCGTCCGGGTCTTGCAATTTGACAGGCACCTGGCTATCCTTTGGTCCGCTGAGAATGCCTGCCAGTCCAATCGCCTCATCCGCTTGTGAAGTCCCGCAGGAGTGAAACCGCAGAACGTTTTCCTTGAGAAAAGTTCGCGCCGGGACGTGTTCGCCGATCTCCAGGACCACTAGTCCCGGAACGATTCTCTGTTTTCTGATTTCCTCGGTATCCCCGGTTCTGGCAACAACGAATTTATCTTCCACGACCTGAAGTTCCACAGGCGGATGATCATGTCCTGGTTTCACATACATCCAGGGAGGCATAACCATTGTATGTCCGTCTTTGAGCAGTGCGGCGAATTCCATCAGAACATCATAATATTCCTCGATGTCTTTTGCGCTGATGACACGCGGGGTATATTCCTGCACTTTCTTATCCCAATTGAGATCCGGGATCCGGTCAAAATAGGGAAAGTTGAATTTCGCTTCAGACCAGATGGTCATTAATCCCAACAGTTTTTGTTCAACCGATCCTGTCCATTGCTCCTTGGTATCCGCCGAATAGCTGAGCGGCTGCTGCCCTTTTTGGACATCGGCTGCTATGAGCAGCGGGGCAGCAGTTAGAAGTCCCAAAATTACCGGAATGAGCATTTTAACCTCCTAGCGGAAATGCATCCTTTTTTTTCTAACTACGAGCAGATAAATCAGCACATTCCAGATTCCGCTTTCAAGCTGATTTGTTCCTGACCAGGAATATTATATCACGCAGAGGCGCCTCTGCGTGAGATGAAAAATCAACAGAATCTGACTCAAGGACTTATTATTACACACATCCTAATATCTCTTGCGTGATAATTCAGCAAGGAGTAGGAGCTATCGCATCATTTGAATCGAATATATTCGAGAGACAAAAGAGTTTTCGGGCGCTTATGAAAAAACTTGATGTGATCATACCCACACGGGATCGAATTCCCGCACTCTCCTCCTGCCTGGACTCCATTGAAAGACAGACCCTGGATAAAAGGGAATTCGAAGTCTTTATTGTGGACGATGGCAGCTCTTCAGAGACGCGGGAAAGATTAAACACCCTTGCCCGAGAATATTCCTTTCCCATGACAGTTCTTCAAAATGAAGGAAGAGGCCCTGCGCGGGGAAGAAACCTCGCCCTTGATTACTCCACAGCAGAGATCGTCCTTTTTCTCAATGACGACGTGATCCTGACCCCCGAGCATTTCCAGGTTCATCTCGATTATCATGCCAGGCGCCCGGAAAAAACTTTCTGCGTCAGGGGAAAGAGCGCATGGGATCCCAGGATTCCAAATACTTCCCTCATGCGTTATATCCGGAAGAATGTCATGCGTTATGATATTATAGTTGATGAATCAATCAGGGAACTCGCCTTTTTCCACACCATTGATTTATCCCTCAAGAGGCAGCTCCTGCTGGAGAACCGTTTTGACGAGGACTTTCCCTATCCCAGCGTGGAAGATACGGAACTGGGCTGGAGGCTGAAGAAAAAGGGGCTTTTGACCCTTTATGTCACGCCCGAAGTCCTGTGTTATCATTGCCACACAATCACCGCCCGATCCCTTGTTAACAGGGCAAAGATCTCAGGCTATAGCGCTGCGATCGTGTTGAAAAAACATCCGGATTTATATGATCTTTTCCTGGGTCGGCTCCTCCGCACATCCAACAAAAAAAGACTCCTGAATATTTTGAAAGCCCTTGTCACCTTCCGGGGGGATGAATTCTGGAAAAATTTGGAGGAATTTTATTATCTTCGCTCTCTCCTCTCCTCCCAGAGCCGCCTCAAGGAGGATCCATCTTCAAGACACAGGTAATGCGTATCTCTTTATATTGATATGTTTATCGTTTAAGCTGGGTCTTTTTGTATTGACATTACGTCTCCTGCAAGGTAAATTATTGTTTTATTTATTTATTATTTATTCTTCCTAAACGATCAAGGATTTTGTGCCATGCGCATTGCCTTTTTATGCAATCATCTTATCCGGGGGAATATCCCCTTCGGTATGACTACGATTGCATCCTTTATTCGCAATCGAGGACATCATTACGACTATTTCAACAGCGAGTTGAATTATGAGCTTTTGAAGTCTCAACTCCAGGCTTTTCAACCGGACGTTATCGCTTACTCTGCTTCCAGCGGCTGTATCCCCGGTTATCTGGAGATAAACGGAAAATTGAAAGCCGATTTTCCGGGGATTCGAACCATATTCGGCGGACCTCATCCGACCCTGGCTCCGGAGATGATTGAATATCCTTCCGTTGACGCCATTTGCCGCGGAGAAGGGGAGTATCCCTTCGCAGAATACCTGGATGCCCTGGAGCAGGGCAAGGAACCAACGGGAATTGACAACCTTTGGATCAAACACCCGGACCGCTCCATTGAACGAAATAAGATCAGACCCTTCCTTCAGGACCTTGATAAACTTCCCTTTCCCGATTACAGCTTTTCAGAAAAATGGGAGGAAATGAGGGATTCCAGGATCGGCTATATTATGGCCAGCCGCGGATGCCCTTATATGTGCACCTATTGCATCAATCACATCCTGAAAAACCTGGCTGAGGGACAGTTTGTCCGACTCCGTTCCGTGGATAATGTCATCGCGGAGATCAAGCAGATCGTCAACAAATACGGCATAATTTATGTCAGCTTTCAGGATGATCTGTTCGCCATCAAGGTTTCCTGGCTTCGGGAGTTCGCGGAAAAATATCCCAGGGAGGTGAATCTTCCTTATTCCTGCCACCTCACCGCAAACCGCTGCACACCCGAGATCGCAGACCTCCTCAAAACCTCGGGGTGTGACATGATGGTTATTGGTCTGGAAAATGGGGATCCGGAACTCAGGGAAAAATATCTGAACAAACATACCACCAATGAGGAGATTATCACATCCAGTAAACTGATGCACGAACGGGGCATAAAATTCGTCACTCAAAACATGATAGGAATTCCAGGAGAGACCCTCCAATCCGCCTTGAAAACCATTGAATTAAATATCCAGGCCAATCCTTTTGTCCTTAATTTATGGTTTTTCCAACCTTATCCCATGATCAAGCTTACAGAGATATCGAAAAAGATGGGCGTGTTCCCAAGAGGGTATGAATTCCCACCCTCCATTTCCATGCACATGGCCCTGGAACTTCCACACAAGGATGTCATGCAACTCCTTGGAGAATTGAGTTTTTACCTTATTGATCATCCGCGAAGATTCAAAGTCGCGAAGTATCTTGTTAAAATCTTTGGCGGGAGATGGCCGACTGTGCTTTTTCTAAGATACCTGAAAACACTCGTTAAAGTCAATCGACGCAGCTTTGACAACTACTATAGTAAATGGATCAAGACTATCCGGGCAGGGGAAGACCCTCGCTCAGTGGATTTGGCATGATAATCAACAGCCAGAAATGGATATGTAGGATAAAAAAATTTCCGTGATATATCAAGACCTGAAAAAAAATATGGATCAGGAGGATAGTTCCAGGAGTTTCAGAAAGTCGATCTTTATGCCCGTCTTGACGCTTTGTTCCAGAAAATTCCTGGTTTTGATCCTCTTTTGGGAGAGTTCCGGAAGAAAAGGAATGCTGTGCCCGAGATTGATGCAATGCGTGCACCAGCATCCGCCTGAGACGATGCGCTTCCTCTGCTTTTCCGCCATCTGGTTATGCCATACGGTTCTGAAGGAATAATCGTTGTCCCTCACATTGCCAACGGGATCGAACAGTTCGCAGATTCTCACCGCTCCGTCAGGCTCAAGCACTCCGACAGCCTCGCCTGCCTGGCAATGAAAATTCATCTTCTGATTCTCGAGGGCATAAATCTGTAATTTATATATCTCGATATGATAGGACAGGATATCCATTGTCTCTTCCGGAGAGGAGCGGGACAAAAGTTCCAGGTTTTTCTCCAGGACTTTTGCCTGGATCGAGCGAAGAATGGGAGCGCCCGGCTGCTGGAGATCCGGGTCCTGGGGACTCCCCCGGATCGGCTCTATGGAGATATAATCCAAAGGCAGATCCTTGGCAATAGTATCAATGAATTCGGATATCAGCGATGTGTTTTGGCTATGGATGACCGTCAGGGTGGTAATCTGTAATTTTTTATATTTATCCCTTAATTCCGCGAGCAGGGAAATGGTTTTCAAGGCATTGTCGAAACTGCCCCTTGCGCCTCTCAGCTTATCATGCAATTCCCTCGGCCCATCCAGGGAGATCCCGATCAGGATCCTGTTCTCAGGATGGCGTTTGAGGATTTCAAGCGCCAGGTTTTTGATTTTTTCCGGCAGCATGCCATTGGTCGGCATGGTAATGCTCTGCTCCGGAGTTTTGATGAATACATCTATGATTTCAGCCAGGTCCTTTCGCAGGGTGGGTTCTCCTCCGGTCACGAGCAGATGATCAAAGGGGAACATGCCGGCCGCTATTTTTTTATATTCCTCGAGAGTCAGGGGATTTTCGTCCGTATTCAGGTTTTTCCAGTAAAAGCAGGTTCTGCAACGGGAGTTGCACCTGGTGGTCACAAAGAGCGTGAGAACGCTCAGGCGCTCCTCCTTTTTATCGTTGGAAAAGAGATCTTTCAAAAATCGAAAATTCATGAGTCCTTTTTTGTCCCAATAGATCGCCATGTCAAGTCCTTGTTATAGAGTTTGACGATCAGGGGGCGTATCTTGATTCCGATTGAACCGCCAAGACGCCAAGTACGCCAAGGACTAACGAGGTGCGAATGCTGAATGTGGAACAACCCCTGATTCCGAGTTCCGTATTCCACATTTGTTTCCGCCAAGAAAGAGTATCTTTATATTGACCATAAATCCCATAAATTGTATAAAAGTTCATCAATTTGTTCAATAAGAGAAAAATATGGGAGGCATCTTATGGAAAAAGAAGATAGAATTATTTATTCAATCAATATCGAAGATGTTCAGAATGTGGCAGAAGAAAATCTTTCAAGGAAACTTTCCCCAAAAGAATTGAAGATCGTAGAGGATAAGTTGGGGGATTATATTGATTGGTTCCAAGCCATTGAAAATTGCATTACCAATGATATATGCCAGGAGGACGATTGATCCATTTTTGATGTATAATAGGAATACATCTTTTCAAAAGGTTGTTATAAATTTTTATTTGAATTTCGAAAAATAGGCATCAATTTCAGATTTTAATTCTATACCGGCTCTTTCAAAACAATTTAATAAATCCTCATAGTCACCATCATTTCCAAGAAAATCCCATAATTCATAGGCAACTTTTAGTTCGTTTTCTAAATCTAACATCCCCTTTATTGTCCATCTTTCATAAGGTCTTGGTTCATAGGGATTATATGGTATAGCAATATATGAGTTTACATTTGCATTAGGATTTTGTGCTAAAAAAATTGCTATCCATTCCAATAATGTTCTTTTGAAATCCTTAAAATTACTTACATTAGGTTTGGCTGTTTTTAAATCAAATAAATGTATTGTTTCCTTGTAATCCTGAACAAATAGATCGACCTTTACGGTTTTTAATGTGTTCATTACGCCCTTGTTGCAAACTTTCCTTATCCTTTCCGTTTCATCCTTCTTATTAGGATCCTTTCCAGAAGTTAGATCATTCATAATATGCTGAATTTCTGATTGGGCTTGTTCACTTATAGTATTTCCAACCACATATTGTTTTTGAGCATATTTAAATTTTGTACTTGCTAAAGTTACTGCAACAGGTTCAAAAATAGAAGTACCAAATGTAGTATTTAAAGAATGGATAAAAGAAAATAATGCCATTCTATCACGACCCAATAATTTATAATGAAAGGGCATGTTGCTAGTTTCAGGTTTGTATGTATCCAATTTATTCCTAATACTATTTTTGATTGTATTCTCAATTTTATTAATTTGTTCTCTCGTTAATGGCATTTATTCTTCCTTGAAATGAAAGATTGTCTCCGAATAGGCGTTAGATCTATCTTTTTCAACTCTATTTAGAACGGGGCGCTTAAATCTATTAACAATTTTCATATCGGATAACTTGGCAATATCAGGATAAAGATTAAATTTGTCATTGGCGACTAAAAATATATCATAATCTTTTTGAAGATATTTTTTACAGTTCTTTAGAGATTCAGATATCCCTTTAACATAGGAATCTCTTGCTTCTTTTCCTTGACCTTTGGAAAGGGGGCCAATTTCCAATTCATCTTTACGTTCAAAACCAAATATTTCGTATGCATAAGCATGTTGATCGTGATAATCAATAAGTCCTACATAAGGCGGGCTTGAAAAAATTCCTTTAATCTTCTGTTTCAACAATAATTCTACAAACTTAAGATTCTTTTTTCTAATTTCTTCATAGGTGTCTATCGTTCTGCTATCACCTGTCAAACAGATTTGATAGGTGTTGGTTCTCAATTTATCGAATTCTTTAAACCGATATAATGTGTCTACTGTATACCTTTGCCACCAATCTAAAATCGAAAATATCGGTTTACAGATTTTTCCGTGCTTTTTACAGTAATATGTGGTCGTAACAGGTTCTTTTAATGTTGCCAAATCAGCATGGGTGGTTGTTCTACAAGAACGAACTGTTCTGCTTAAGATAATTGCCAATACTTTTTTTATATCTTTATCCTCTATGTTTTTTAATTCTTCAAATAGAAAATCTATTTCTTCTCGAACAGGATATAGAAACCATTTATTTAAAAACGATTCATTTTTATCCTGTTTTATTTTAATGCAATATTTATTTATTAAATCATTATAAATCTTTAAAAATTCGTTTTCCTTTTCGTTGGCATATTTATTCTCATTAATTTCACCTTTTATTATTTTTCTCTTATATTCCGGAGATGGAAAATATTTTGAGTTGAATTTTGTAAGTTCTGATAGTAGATATTTTTCAAAAACAATGTTATTTTTATTTTTTTGAAAATCTTCCAATCTTGAAGTCAATATATGTATTGCTTCTGTAATTGAAGTAAGATTATGCTTTTCTATCTTTACATTGGCAATCATGACGTTAAAAGAAGAAATATCTATTCCAATGGCATGAATGCCTGATTCATTTGCTTGGATTATTGTTGTCCCACTTCCGCAAAAAGGATCTAATACTATATCACCTGGACGGAAATAAACCTCTTTTTTAAATTCATCAGTATGATTATCGAGAAAATATTCTACTAATTGGGGAATAAATTTTCCCTTATATGGGTGCAATCTATGAACATGTTTTGTCCTTTCTGATTCTTTGTATTCCACAAAAGACAAATGCCAATTAAGATCATCACCCAATTTCTTTTTCCACTGTTTTTCTTTATCATAAGAGTCGTAATAGTTTTTCAGTTCTTCAATATTTATTAAAGGATTACCATTACATACATACTTTTTTATCCTTCCATATTGCAGTAAATATGAAATATTAGATATTGTAACGCTGCGATTCAAATATTGTGAAGCCCAATTGACCGCTTCTTTTAAGTTAATCAGCTTCTTTTCTTCTTCTCTCAGAAATGTTAATTGTCCCATCTCTTATTATCTCCAATTAAGATATCTCATTTCTTTTCACACATAATGCCATGCATAACAGGCGATAGTAAGATCAATGAAATTGTTCGGAAATTTATATTACTGGCATG
>Ga0315277_10003885_pt1 | contig 20105 bp, 23 predicted proteins | sample YL17G05_15_MG_FD_203695 | JGI IMG/M metagenome (GOLD analysis project Ga0315277, IMG submission 203695) | Sediment microbial communities from Yellowstone Lake, YNP, Wyoming, USA - YL17G05_15 | ecosystem: Environmental > Aquatic > Freshwater > Lake > Sediment | place: USA: Wyoming | collected... | reverse complement strand
TCTCCACAACATATTTACCTTGGGGCTCGGTGTGGAACATCGTGTAGAACTTGACCACCCCATAAAGCTGCGAGATGGGTATGTCCTGCTCCACGGAAATTTCCTTGAGCACTTGCTCAGAGATGTAGCCGTGCTTTTCCTGCGCCTCATGCAGGATATTCATGAGCAAAGGGGTGCCTTTTTTCCCTTCCATATTTATCAATTCATACTTCGCTCAAAATCTTTATATACCTAACCTACGCACAATTAACGAGGCGCTGCCATGAAAATGGAATACTATTACATCAAAGATTCGCTTTTCAAGCAGGAGTATGCCCTTTCGCTGGCACAGGAATACGTTGAGATGATTTTGTACTCTGTTGTGGCGTTCTCCCTTCCCTTCATTCTGGGGCACGAGCAGCTCCTCGTGGGCTCGGTTGTGAACTGCGCCCTCGTGCTTGCTGCCTTAAACCTGCGCGGTGCGCGCTTATTGCCGGTCATTATTCTTCCAAGTGCAGGCGTGCTGCTGGCAGGCATGGTGTTCGGCTCGCAATCAGCTTCACTTGTTTACATGCTGCCGTTCATCTGGCTGGGCAATATACTGCTGGTGTTTGCAGTGAAGGAGCTTGCACTTTCAGGGAAAAGGAACCGCCTGGCAGCGCTCGGAGCAGGCGCATTTGCAAAGACCGCCTTGCTCTTCTCAGCAACGTTTATACTACTCTTGTTTGGCCTGGTGCCTGTACAGTTCATCACGGCATTCGGCATATTTCAGCTCGCAACAGCCCTTTGTGGCGGAACTGCCGCTCTGGGGATGCAGGAAGTAAAGAGACGGCTTGTGGTTGCCTGAATTCGTCTCAGCCTTGCTCTCAGAAGAACAGGACTTTCGCGGCCCCAACCAGCGCCACTAAAATGAGCACTTTCTCTACGAAAGCATCACCTTTCTTCACAGCCAGTTGACTGCCAAGGAACGCTCCCAGCATGCCTCCCAAGCTCAAAGCAAGGAAGTGCGGCCAGCTCACAGCGCCGCTGATGATGTAGTAGGCGCTTCCTGTCCAGACTGCGACTCCCATCAGGACGGATGAAGCCGCACTGGATTTGACCATCTTCATTCCCCGCCCCATTGTCAGGACCATCATGGTAAGGGTCTTCGCAGAGGCTCCGAAGATTGACTTGTAAACCCCTACTGCAAAGACAAAGAGAGCTTCCAGCGGCTTGTTCTCCTTCAGGAAGGCCAGGTTTATCCTGTTTTTCAGCAGGAGCATGATGACACCCAAAGTTAGCAGGGCACTTATCAAGGCTTTCAGGATAAAAGCTTCAAGCGAGAGCACTATCTGAGCGCCCACGAGTGCTCCTACCATGAAGAACACTACCAGGTTCAGGACCGGCTTGATTTCGAGCTTTTTATGCCTCCAGTAGTTCAGGACTGTCACGATGTCCGGAAACATCTGGGAGGAAAGGTTTGTTGCTATGGTGTTCAAGGGGTTGAGCCCAACCAGGAGAAGGGCTGGGACTGACAGGAAGCTGTATCCGCCTGCTATTGAATTGTAGGAATAGCCGACAACACCCACGATAAAGAGTATGAAAAGCTGCAGGTAATCGAGCATGCAAGCATTAACTTTTCGCATCTATTTAACGGTTACCAGCTGTCAGTTCCCTGAATTGCCATTCTGAGCATGCCTTTAGCACAAAATTTTATAAGCTATGCGCTTCAAAAGTAATATGAAATGCTGGTGATCTAATGAAAGGAAAAGTAAAGATGTTTAATGCCGCACGTAGTTTTGGATTTATTACGGGCGAAGACGGCAAGGATGTGTATGTGCACACCTCGGCGATTGAAGGCGGTGCCGCGCTAGCTGTCGGCGACGCTGTAGAGTACGAGGTCGAGTCAAGCGAACGCGGACTGCGCGCAAAGAACGTAAAAAAAGTCTAAAAGTGCTCGCGAAATCGTAGAATGCCGTTTCTAATATTCATTCCCTTAGCCTTGCGCAGAAAAGCTGGAATAAAACAAGTGCAGGGGGAGAGATTTGAACTCTCGCAGGCCTAAGCCAACAGATCTTGAGTCTGTCGCGTTTGACCAGGCTCCGCCACCCCTGCGCGGGTATAAATTACACATGCGCTGCTTTTAAGTTTATTTTCAGATCAACGCCTTTGCTATGTGCATTATTGCCAGCAAGCCAAGAGAGTTGAACGAGAACGATATCAAGACGAACGCTTTGTCGTCAAATTCCTCCAGACCGAGCAGTACCGCAGCCAACTCATCCGGCAACGGAGATGCAAGTATAAAGGCAGCAAGCGGCAGGGAAAGAAGGAAAAAGAGCTTCGATTTTATTTTCGGAATTTTTATTCTGTGATGGTCTATCCTTATAGGCTTTTTCAGCTGCTCCTTCACATTCTTGAAGATTAGATAGTCGCTTACCATAGCTCCGAAGCCGCCTATGAGTGCTGCGACTGTCAGGTTGAGGTTTTCGCTGAGTGCGGAGAAGAGCACTACTGCAAAGGGGGAGGTCGCACCGTAGCTGTAGAAGAACCCCCCTAAGAACGCCCCGACATAGCCGTAATCGCCCATCTTAAGCACGAACCTCTCAATAGTGCCTGAAGTCCACAACCAGATGGAGGATAACGTGACGAGGATCAGCAGCAATGGCCTGCGATGCTTTACGAGGAACCTTTTAACAGACTTCAGTTTCATCGAACAGTAGTGTTCTCTTAGTATTTAAAAATCTACTTCTTGCACATCCTCACAAAATTAGCATAGATCTCTTCCCCATGTTCAGTGTGCTCAACTTCCGGGTGGAACATGCAGCCGTATATCGGTTTCTTCTCATGCCTCATTGCCTCGTTTGCGCAATCCTTCGAATGGGCAAGAACCTTGAAATGGGGGACACTCACAACCTCGTCATTGTGGGAAGCCCACACGTTGAATTTCCTGGGCAGCCCCTTGAAAAGGTCGTCCTCCTCATCAATTGATAGCTCGACCTTGCCGTATTCCGGCTTTGGGGCCGGCTGGGCCTTCCCCCCGAAGTGCATCCCGATGAACTGGTGTCCCGCGCATATTCCCAGGATGGGCTTGCCGAAATTATCGATGTAGTCTGAAACTTCCTTGAGCTCCTTCACCTCACCCAAGCCAAGCCTTATGGCACCGCCGGAGAGGACAAGCCCGTCTGCATCCATCTTGTCCAGGGGAGTCTTGCAGGGGATTATCTCAGCATCCACCTTGAGATAGCTCAAAGTCCTCCAAATCCTGTGGGTCCACTGCGAACCCAGGTCGACAACAAGTATCCTCATCATTCCCACTCTATGCAGGCAGGCGGCTTGCTCGTAACATCGTAGACAACCCTGTTGACATGCTCCTTCAGCTCCCTAGTAATCCTGTTGGAGATGTTCTCCAGTATATTGTCCGGAATCCTTGAATAGCGCGCGGTCATGCCGTCCACGCTGTTGACAGCCCTCACGGCAACGGTGTAACCATAAGCCCTTTTGTCCCCAAGCACTCCAACGCTCCTCGAGGGAAGCAGGACGGCGAAATACTGCCAGGGGAGCTCCATCTCCCCGCTATCCGCAGCTCTCTCAAGCTCCTCCTCAACTATTGCGCAGGCCTCCCTCACAACCTCGACCTTCTCGGGTGTAGTCTCGCCGACAATCCTTATTGCAAGCCCAGGGCCCGGGAAAGGCTGCCTGTTGCATATCTTCTCAGGAAGCCCAAGCTCCTTCCCGACCTTCCTCACCTCGTCCTTGTACAAATCTCTCACAGGCTCGACCAGCTTGAGCTTCATGCCTTCCGGCAGGCCGCCCACATTATGATGGGACTTTATGGTAGCCCTCATGCCCGAGCCGGACTCAATCCAGTCAGGTGCAAGAGTTCCCTGACTCAGAAACTTGGCTTTCTCCTCCTTTGCAACCTTCTCGAATATTTTTATGAAAAGCCCCCCTATAATCTTCCTCTTCTTCTCGGGCTCCCTCACCCCTTTCAACGCGGAATAGAACTGCTTTCTTGCATCGATGAAGCGCAGGTTCATGTTTATCCTCCCTGCAAGCTCCCTTATGCTCTCTGGCTCGCCCTTTCTCATGAAGCCTGTGTCCACGAAAACAGCCACGCACCTCTTGCCGAGCGCCTCGTTCATCAGCACGGCAGTCACTGTGCTGTCAACCCCGCCGGAAACAGCAATAATGGCTTTGCCTACCCCGACAGTCCTTCTTATCTGGGCAACAGCATCCCCTATGAATTGTTTTGGTTTAAATGGCATACTACTGTATTGGATATCACAATATAAAAAATCTTTCATTCCAGTTTGAATGCGCAGCCGGCCGTTCTGCAATCTCCTGTCAAGGGAGAGTTTAAATATCAAAAATGAGTAATTTTATATGGTGATGTTTATGGTAGAGAAGAAAGTCAGGAAGGAATTGGCGGAAGCGCACGTAAAAATGTGGGGAGATCAGCAGAAGACTAAGAAAGAAATCACAAGCGAGATTGGAAAATTCGGCCCCAAGAGTGAGAAAATGTTACAAGGACAGACCTTTGCGGGCTACCCCGTTGAGCATTTAGGGTCTACGACGGAGAAGGAGAATACGGGCATGGTGATGCTAAAGGCAGGGGTATATCAAATCATTCTTTATAAGGAAACTCCTGAAGAAGCTAAAGCAGTTGTTAAATGGTGGAACCGTGGAATTTTAGGACTGAAAGAAAATAGTGCAGAGTATATAGTTAAGGATCTTATTGAAAACATTGCTGCCTTTGGCAAGATCTACGGAGACTTCAGCAACATAAAATCTCCAAAGGAGGTAATGAAGGCAGTGAAACTTGCTGCGGATGTCAATATTCTATACCGCAGCGAGCCAGTGCGGGAGTTATTCAGAGAACTCGAGGAAGATAGGGATAAGAAATCGATGCCAAACACTCAGAAGTGAACTGCACATACTGACTCTGGCTTTAAATATTCAAAATGCGTAATTTAATAGGTGAACTTATGACACTGAAAGAGAAGAAACCATTAACAGGGAAGAAAGTCCCAATAGAAGAAATCCTAGCAAGAGAGATACTTGACAATCCTAGCTCTTGTGTTCAGCCTTCACGACGATTACCTCCTAACGAACGTCTTGTCCAAGTAACAAAACAGGCAAACGCGCGGATCCGTGCAACTGAGGCAATGCGGAAACTAAAGAAAAAGCCCAATATTGCGGCTCAGAAATCTATGATTATGGGTGTTGAAATGGAGCAGGATAGCCATATCAAAAATTATTGGTCTGGTGCTAGTTCTAGTCAAACTACGCATACGGCGAAGTGCATTGCAGTGGATATTGGGACTAGAAGCGTGCCAGGTTGGGGTGGTAACAGACTAGGCGAGATATCAGTAAGGTATATAGATTACGACACCCGCGACGGAGAGTATTACACCGCCAATGCGAAGATACTGGGAGATGTTGTTTTTGGTTTTGACAGGGATGGCAACTTTAATGACAAGACTGAATTACGCGGGGGTGACTCCGCTTGGATTAAAAGGTTCGATAGCTTCGATATTAAGAAACTTCAAGACGATATGAGGGCATTCGCAGAGCGCGACGATGTCAAGCAAATATTTAAGGAGACTTTTCTTGAGAGAGCACTAGGCACGAAGGAATACAACAAGCTTAAAAATCACAAAGAAACCCCTCTGGAGAAGAAAGTCCGAGAGCTAGAAGAGGCGTCCACACAGTACGACACAAGGGGCTATGGACATTAAATATGCATAAACCGCTTCTTGCACATACCCGACTACTCATCATTTAGAAGAATTATGTGCAAAGCCTATCCCACTGAAAAGTAAATAAATCTGTATGTTCCTAATTTATACTAATGGTAATGAAGGTAAAGGAAATAAGAGTAGGAGACTGCATGCAGAAAGTGGTCGTGACGCTCAACGAGGACAGCACAGTGATGGAAGCGGCGAAACTGATGAGGGACAAGAAGGTCGGCTCAGTAGTGATAATCAAGGACGACCTGCCAGTTGGCATAGTCACAGAGGGCGACATAACCTACCATGTGGTTGCGGAAGGAAGGGACCCTAGGAAGACTCTTATGAAGGAGATAATGCGCTCTAAGCTCAAGGTGATAGGCCCCAATGAACTCATAGAGAAGGTTGCGGGGATTCTGAGGGACGAGGGAATAAAGCGACTGCCTGTAGTGAATGACAAGGGCAAGCTCATAGGAATCATCGGGGAGACGGACATCGTCAGGATATCACCAGGGCTCTACGACATAATACGCGAGAAAGCGGAGCTGGAAAGCTTCGGCTCTCCCGAGGTTGTTTCTGGCGCATGCGAGATATGCGGGAACTACTCGGAGACGCTGAAGAAAAGTGGCGGGAAGCTCGCCTGCGAGGAGTGCATAGAGGAGGAGTCTGCCGGATAACGCTTATATAGGGATTCGTTCATAATATATTCGCTGTGCAAAGGATGGCTGATGGAGAAAGCCGATCAATGAAATTCGGTCAACATTGCACAGTACACTTCTACTCTTACTCTATCCATTACCTCAGAGAGTAGCAGCAAGTGATGAGAGTGAAGAAATTCAGCCCCATGGCACTGAGGAAGCTCCAGAAGAAACAGAAGCTGCTCGACAGGACCCTGAAAGACCTGGCTGAGGGCGGCGCAGCAGTGCTTGTGGAGGGAAAGAGGGACAGGGAGGCCTTGCAGCGCATAGGGGTGAGGAACAGGATATTCCTGGTGAACATGAGCCCGGACAAACTGTGCCTGAGGGTTTCGAAAGTTGCCTGTGAAGCCGTAATCCTCACGGATTTCGACGAGGCCGGGCAGAAGCTGTGCAGGAGAATTGAGGAAGCCCTGCATTCGTACAACGTGCTTCCGAATACAGAGGTAAGGAGAAAGCTGAGATACCTCCTCGGGGTGTACAACTTCGAGGATATTGACAGAAGAATGGAGGAATTCAAGAATAAAATTGAGGGTGATATGGATGGCTAAGACGTATATTGACACTGTGAAATATGTGATTTACGCGAATATTGAGATAGGCGGGCTTGTTGAGAAGCCCGACGTAGTTGGAGCAGTTTTCGGCCAGACCGAGGGACTGCTAGGAGACGAGCTGGACTTGAGGGAGCTGCAGAAGAACGGCAGGATAGGCCGAATAGAAGTGGACCTGCAGACCAGGGGAGGCAAGAGCGTTGGCAAGATACTGCTTCCTTCTTCATTGGACATGGTGGAGACAAGCATACTTGCGGCTGCGCTTGAGACAGTGGACAGGGTAGGCCCGTGCGAAGGCCGGGTAAATGTAGAGAAGATAGAGGACACCCGCAATGTCAAGAGGAAGGCGGTTGTCGACAGGGCCAAATCCCTGCTGAAAATAATGCTCGCGACCCAGATACCGGAGAGCAGGGAGATATCCCAGCTTGTCAGGCAGGAGGTCAAGACTGCTGAGGTTTCTGAATACGGGCCGGAGAAGCTGCCGTCAGGACCGAATGTGCAGTCGTACGACTCCCTCATAATAGTGGAGGGCCGAGCTGATGTTATAAACCTGCTCAAGAGTGACATAAATAATGTCATTGCAGTGGGCGGGGCGAATGTGCCGAAAACCCTCGCAAACCTGTGCAGGGAGAAGGAGATAACAATCTTCCTTGACGGGGACAGGGGAGGGGACATAATCCTCAAGGAAATCTCGCAGGTTGCGGACCTTGACTACATAGCCCGGGCGCCTGCAGGCAAAGAAGTGGAGGAACTCACAAGGAAGGAGATAATCAAATGCCTCAGGAGCAAGGTTCCAATAGAACAGGTTGTGGAGAACTCAAAGCCAAAGCAGGAGGAGAAGCAGCAGTACGCTCCAAGGCCTGAGATGCATTACCGACAGCCAGAGGAGCAGCCGCAGCAGGTTTTTGAAAAACCGCAGCCGGAAGCAGCAGAGTCTCCTCTGCAGGGCATAGCAAAGATAAGCACGGAGATTGAGCCGCCGCAGATTCTGGTCGCAAGCCTGAACGAGCTTGAGAATACATTGAGGGCAAGGGTGTATGACGAGCAGCTCAACCTGAAGTACGAGATTCCTGTGAGGGACCTGATAAAGACCCTGACGGACTCGGGCCCTGTCTACGCGGTTGTCCTTGACGGCATAGTAACCCAGAGGCTTGTTGATTTGGCAGAGGGAAAGAATGCGAAAATACTGCTGGGCGTGAAGCTCGGCAATATATTCAGAAGGCCGGAGGACATGCTGGTATCAACCAAGTTCTGATTTTTTTTATTTTTTTCTTTTTTTAATTCAGCTTGGGTAGAAGGGAATGTAACTAGGGTTACATAGCCGATTGCTGGAAAGTTACCCCTTCCAGAGGTTTATAAACCAATACCATAAAAGATAGTATAGGTGGATTTGTGGCTAGTGAGTATCATCTAAAATTTCTTGGTAAAATTGTCTCAAAAGCAAGGTTTTTCAGGGGCTTCTGGCCAGAAAAGCAAGTAGTTGACAAATACCCTTTTATTTGCGAATGTTCTTTAAAAAATATCGGAAAAGAAGACTTCCAAGGTGCCAAAATAGAAGAAGTGGAAATATATTTTGGTGGGAGAATCGATGGGATTAAATGGAAAAATGATGTAAGTTTAGAAGATGTTCCTTTTTTAGCGCCTGATCAATCGCATCCATTTACTTTTACTGTACCTTGCGCTACTCAAGCAGGTCCCGCGGTCCTTTGTCTAAAAGTTTCATCAGAAGATGGTAAGCGAGTTATAATTCATCAAACAGATGGGGGAGTTGATAAAAATGACCCCCAAGTTGTGCGGATGTTCTTTGTGGCTGATGAAAGCGCACTAAAAAATCATATTTATACGCGGATAGCTTTACTATTGGCATTAGGTGCACTAATTACTAACGTATTCGTGGGAGTTATACAAATTTGCATAGAAATTCTCATAGCCAAAGGAGTAATTTGATTAATTACTGAATTTATGTGCAAAGCCGTTACCCATATAAACTCCCAATTCCTTATCCCTTCGGTGGTGGCATGTTCGAATCTCTCAGGGAGCATAGGTTAAATTTGTTCATGTAAAGGAATACGCTCCGTTTGTGAGCGTACAATCCATTATGAAATTTCTAGAATAAGAGACCCAAAAACTGTAAAGGTGATTAGTATGAAACACAAAGAAGTAGCAGAGTTAAAGGCTCTTGAATCTGACTGGTCATATATACTAAGAAGAATAATTTACTGCGGAGAGAATTCATCAGGTGGAATTTCAGATATTATAAGCCATAGTTATAGACCATACGCAGAATTGATGTACCTTGAAGCAGATTTTAATGATCTAGTTTCACGAACTACTAATATTATCAAGAATTTTGATATTAGTGAGGAAGTGTTACCAAAAAAGGTCAAATTTCCTATTTATACAAATGTGTATAGCGGAGACTTTCTAAACAAAGGGGAAGTTGAAGGAACTCTCCAAAGGATGAATCAAAATGTGAAAAGGAGTTTGTCAATCTTGTCAAACTTAACTAGTGAGATTGTACTCTCTTCCGAAAAAGAAGAAGAGCTTGAATCTCTCAAAAATGAAATTGAAACAACTATTAAAGAGAGATTGCCCCTCTATTCTTCAGATTTAAATCGTTCAATTGAAAGTTTTAGAAAAGGTGAGTTCTTAGGCTCAGCTTTAATCGCTGGAAGAGTCCTAAGCGTAGTGCTTCGCAAAATTGAACGTACGCTATCAAAGGGGAATGAAACTGAAATTACGATAAAAGAAATAAAGAGTTTTCTAACAACTAAAGGCGTACTGGAAAAAAGTGGAGGTTCAAAAATTCTTGAAGCTATGAAACTTTATAGAGATGAGCTTTCCCATAACGTGGGAACCTATCCATCTCCCGAAGAATGTGTTATTATTATAAACGGGACAGTGTTTTTGTTAAAGAAGATAATCGAAAAAAATATTCATTTAGAAGTAAACCTGTAGTACCTTCAAAATTAATATGTTAATTATGTAAATTATAGAGGTATAAGCATGGAATTGAAGATTACCCATTATCTATTTTTTGTTGGTTCAGTCACTTTTGTATTTTTAGCACTACATGCATTTTCTCTATTAAACATAGTAGTGGATGCGTATTCAATCTCATTATTGATAATTCTGCTAATCTTACCGTTTGTTCCTCGTTTAAGGAAGATTAAAGTTCCCGGTTTTGAGGCAGAAATATCACCAGAAGTAGAAAAGATAGAAAAATCAACTAATAGAATAATAAAACAATCAATCGATAAGATAAAACCGCTACCCAAGAATAAGATGAGGGAATATAGTGAAAAAGAGGTTACCGAATTGAGTAGGTACTTATATTCTCTTGCCGAAAATGACCCACAACTTGCACTAGCTAAACTTAGAATGGAATTAGAATTGGTTGTACGGGATGTCTATAAGTCAGTAATCAAGAAACAAGATAAGCACGACCTGTTTAGTTTACACCGCATGATTCAAAAACTATCCCAAGAAACAGCTATCAATAGAGAAATGCTCAGTAATGCATCTGACGTAATAGATATTAGCAACATAGCTGTGCATGAAGGGAGAGGAGTAACACGAGCAGATGCTGAAAGAATGATTTTACTGGGTATGAAGATTATAAGTTATTTTTATGGATACTCTAAAGCTATTAAGAGTCTGGAGAAGGAGTTCGACGAGTGGCTCAGCACAAAAAATAAGCTAAGTTCCATCTGATTAACATGAATGTCTACTAGAACATGAAAAATCTCAATTTCTAAATTTATGTATAATATACCATCCAGAAAGCGCCGTGAAACAGGCGCCTGAACCGGGAAAAGCCGGGAAACGACGCAGTCCGGAACCTCTGAAAATGAGAAAAAGCTGAAAAACAGCCAGTTTCACTCCTGATTCCTGCATTTACTGCAAGAAAAAGCGGTTTACGCCTGAACAGGTTTCTGCCAGTTTCTCTTCGGAGCCGGTTTTTTAGTGAAACTGACCTGCCTGCTGCTCAGGCGGCAGCATACAGCAGGAAAAAGCCGGTTTCACCGGCTGAACACGAGTTGTTTTATACCTAACCGAGATTAGCGAGTTTTTTCCTGATTTCACCGATATGAATCATGCCCGGAAGGATGATTGCTCACTGCCTTGTGAGGGTTATCTTCCACTGGGAGCCGCTGGCCACTGTGCAGGGCTCGTCATTTACAAGGCATCTTGTGAAGCTCAGGGACATGATGTCGCTCGTGAAGGAGCCGGAGAACTGGCGCAGCCCGCCGCTGTCCAGCGTGAGTGAGGAGGAGCTGGCCGTGCCGGAGACCTGCCCGCTGAGCTCGTTGTCCGCAGGGCCCGCGCACCCGACTGGCGGGACATCGTAGTTGCCGGCAATCCTCTTCTGGCTGGTTGAGATGCCGGAGAACACATAGTCGCCCGCGAGGTCGTTGCCGTCCTGCTGGAGGTTGAGGGTGAAGCTTCCCGTGGTGGTGCACTGCGCCCCCTCCACATCTTCTCGGAATGAGGCTGTGCCTCTCCATGTGCCTGTCAAGTCGCCTGCAGGGCTGATTGTGCTGTTGTTGTTTCCAGGGATGAGGCCGTAGATGCCGCAGCAGCCGGAAAGCAGGACAGCGAAAGAGAAAGCCAGCAGAAGACAAATGAATATCCTCATGAGACCACCACTCAAAATTGCTCATTTTAAATATTTAAAACCAGCGCCAAAAGAAAATGGGCAAGTATCCAGCAATCATTCAAAAGGAATATAAAAATGCAGCATCAAAACACCATCATGGACCTACCGGAGAGCACTAAGGAGATTGCTCTGCCCAAGGATCCGCTAGAAATGATAATCGGACAGAGTGAAGCTGTTGAGGCAGCCAGGATAGCCTCAAAGCAGAGAAGGCATCTTCTTCTTGTCGGCCCTCCCGGAACCGGGAAGAGCATGATTGCACAGTCTTTTGCGCACTTCATCCCGCCCCCGAGGCAGGAGGTGGCGGTGCTGCACAACTTCTCCAACCCGGAAAGGCCCATGCTGGACGTGAGGGAGTTCAAGCCATCCTCGAACCGAGAAGATGGAGTGGTCACCCCAATCTCAAAAGTTCCAAGGTATATTGCCGAGAAGCTGTCATCAAGATGCGGAGTGTGCGGCAGCGTGACTCCGAACCTGCACATCTGCTCAAAATGCGGGGCAGACAGGCAGGCCAAAGGCTTATCTCCTTTTGAGGATTTGTTTTCTAGTGCAGGGAACATGGCAAGGGAAAGGGTATATGCGACAAGGAAATGCCCGGACGGTAAGGAGGAGATAACCGTATACGAAAGGATTGATGATGAGAAGGTGAGGGTTTATGACAACAAGTCCCTCACGAGAATCATAGACTCAGAAGTCAAGCCGAGGAAGGTGATAGTTCCGCTCAAGAGAAGCTCCTTTATCCAGGCAACAGGCGCCTCGGAGACAGAGCTGCTTGGAGACGTGCAGCACGACCCGTACGGAGGGCATCCTGAGGTTGGAATACTGCCGTACATGAGGGTGGTTCCCGGCGCAATTCACGAGGCGCATGAGGGAGTCCTCTTCATAGACGAGATAGCAAACCTGGATTTCCTGCAGAGGTACATCCTCACAGCAATGCAGGAGAAGAAGTTCCCCATAACAGGAAGGAATGCCTCCAGCACAGGAGCGTCCGTGAGGGTTGACGGCGTCCCGTGCGATTTCATACTTGTTGCTGCATTGAACATGAGCGATTTGCCTTCTTTGCTCCCGCCACTCAGGTCCAGAATAACAGGGAATGGCTATGAGGTGCTCCTCAAGACGCACATGGAGGACAATGAGGAGAACAGGGGGAAGATGGTGCAGTTCATAGCGCAGGAGATAGTGAAGGACGGGAGGATACCGCATGCGAATGCCGATGCAATCCTGGCAATAATAAGCGAGGCGAAGAAGAGGGCGAAGAACATAGATAATGTTTCTGCACTTACCCTGCGCCTCAGGAGCGTAAGCGGAGTGATAAAGCTTGCCGGCGACTTGGCTTTCATGGAGGGTGCCGAGCTGATAGAAAGGAAGCATGTGGAGGCAGCAGTCAAGAGGGGCAGGACAATTGAGGAACAGGTCAGCGACAGGTATGGCTCATTGTGGAGGGCAGGAGCAAGCGAGTACGGCTATAGAATAGATAAAGGAGACGGAAAGGAAGTTGCCTAGATTTCTTCCTTTCCAAAAATTCGGTTAATCAAGGTGTTTTTCTTCCATCAACAGCTGAGGCACTGTCTTCCGGGTTTTTTTCTTGTCGGTACCACTCCACTGACCAAAATCTCTTTTATTGAAACTGAATAACTCCTGCACTTCTTCGCTGCGGAACACTTTTTTGACGTCCTCAGCAAGCTTCGCAGCCTTCACTCTGCCCATCGGTGTTTTTACTTCGCTGTAGTCCCCGTGGATTTCGCCAGATGCAGCATCTGGGTTCTTTATGACATACTCCGCCCTGTTCTCCTTCCCCCTACTCAAGAAGCTCTTCCAGCTGACAACCGCACTGACTTCAGTTAAGGAGTCCCAGGATTCGCCAGGACGTTTGTTCGCATGGAAAGTGATACTGTATGGTCCTGCCTTTGTTCTAATCGAAATTGAATCCTTATCCGCGCTGGATGAGCAACGCTCAAGTGGGTAGCGCCCGACGGTCTGCCCCTGTAGCACGTTCTGGTCTTTTCCGTCAACTTTTCCAACAGTCTTCATTACCATAAATCTCACCAACTAAAAGTTCTTCACTTTCTTCTTTTTCATGGACTCCTTTATCTTCTCCTCGGCGGGCTTTGCCGAGACATCCCGGCTTGCGGATTTTTTAATCTTCTCAATCGTCTCTGCAGCCCGGTCAGCCCAGAAATGATCATTGTCCGCCTGCTTGTCTATGAACGTGTTGAGCGCATCAATAGCCTGCTTTCTGGTTCCCCGTGATATGTTCGAGTAATCGATTTTGTTCAAGCCTTCGACAGCCCACGCCCCGATTTTTTCCTGAAGGCTAATCGATACGAGCCCTTTCACTGCCATTTCCTTGAGCACAGGGTTTACTGGATTTACCAATCCGTCGCTGGCAAGGCTGGTAAGAGTCCGTGCGCATGTGCTGTAAACCTCAAAGTTTGCATCACCCAGTCCGGCAACAATGGCGTCAACCATAACTTCCCTGTGTTTTTGCGAGATTTTTCCCACGGTTCCCTCCCACGCCATCTTCTTGAAAATCTGAGCCGCCCCCTCCCTTGCCACGGGTGGCTGTCCCTTGTCCTTGAGAACCTCTGCCAAAGGCTCGATTGCCTTACCCCCTTTGGAAGCAAGTTCGTTCCGTATGTCACCGCTGGTATCCCCCATCCTCCACCAGCTTTCTGAACCCAGTTTCAGCGCTTTGACGAGCTCTTCTACTTCGGCCATAAGTATCACCACTTAAATTGCTCATTTTGAATATTTAAAACCATAAGAGCGTAGCATGGTTACAAACATTGCCTTCTGGCATGCGTCCAACAAGTCACAGGCATACACTAACATATTTTAAATCAAAACTTGATAATATTCAAGCCGCGAGGGCTCGTGGTCGAATGGTAAGACGTCACCCTTACACGGTGAAGACTCCCGGTCCGATCCCGGGCGGGCCCACTCAGAGAATCGGAAGGTATCTCTCCATCTCCCAAGGCGTAACCTGTTTCCTGTAAGCATCCCACTGCTTCTCCTGAAGTTCAACCATTTTGTCGAGTATAAACCCTCCCAGCGCCTCTTTCATAATGCTGCTCCTGCCCAGCTCCGCAGTTGCCTCAGCGAGAGATGCAGGCAGCACTCTTATATGGAGCTTTTCCAGCTTCTTGTCGTCAAAATGGTACACATTCTCCTCCAGCGGTTCCGGCGGGGCCATCCTGTTCCTGATTCCATCAAAACCGGCAGAAAGCATCGCCGCGAAAGCCAGGTAGGGATTGCATGACGGGTCCGGGCAGCGGAGCTCTATCCTGCTGGCCTTGCTGTCCCCCCTTATCGATTTGGGCACCCTTATGAGGGCGGACCTGTTGATCCTAGCCCAGCAGATGTAAACAGGCGCCTCATAGCCCGGGACAAGACGCTTGTATGAGTTGACCGTTGGTGCCACAACACCCGCAAGCGGTCTGGCATGGGTGAGCTGGCCTGCGATGAACTGATGGGCAATTTTCGAAAGGCCGTACTTGTCATCGGCATCACAGAATGCATTCTTGCCGTTTTTCCATATGCTCTGGTGTACGTGCATTCCCGAGCCGTTTATCCCGAAAATCGGTTTCGGCATGAAGGATGCAAAGAGGCCGTATTTCTTCGCGATTATCTTTGCGGTATTCTTATAAGTCAAAACATTGTCTGCTATGGCAAGCGCATCGCCATACTTTATGCCTATCTCGTGCTGTCCAGGAGCCACTTCATGGGAGCCCCTCTCTATGTTCAAGCCCATCGAATCCATGCACTGGATGACCTCCCTTTTTGCATCCACGGCCAAATCCAGCGGACCCAAATCCCAGTAGCTCGCAGCATCGTGTGGCTCGGCAACAGGAGCAAGGCCGTCTGTCATCTTAAAAAAGAAGAACTCAAGCTCTGGCCCAACCCTGTACTCGTAACCCTGCTCCCTGAGTTTCTTCAAAGCATGCTTTAAGTTCCCCCTCGGGTCTCCCTCGAAGGGTTTTTCGTCGATTGTATAAACATCGCATATTATCCTGGCAACCGTATTCTTGGTCCATGGGAGAAAACAGAAGGTTTTCAGGTCCGGCTTGAGCAGCATGTCGCTTTCATGAATCCTGGCAAAACCCTCAATCGAGGAGCCGTCAAACCACATACCGGAGTTGAGCGCATCCTCCAGCCTGCCCATTGTTATCTCGCAGTTTTTGGCGATGCCGAAAATATCCACAAACTGCAGGCTCACGAACTTCAATCCGCTCTTTTTTGCATTCTTGAGTATTCCCTCCTTCAGCTCACTCTCGCTCACAGCGTTCACCCCCAATGAATAGCTAGCTTTGCCCACCAAAATATATATACATTCGTTCTTATGCCAAAAAAATATGAAAAATCTGGCTGCTAATAATCCTACATGCAACCCCTCCATAAAAGCTTATTAAATTCACTTGCCAAAAATACTCTTGCGCCGTGGTAGCTCAACCTGGGAGAGCATTCGGCTGAAGACCGAATGGTTGCCGGTTCAAATCCGGCTCACGGCATTTGCATCTTATTTCGGAATGCTTTTTAATGTTAAGCCGCTTAACTTAATAGCCAGAAAAGCCCTGCATCGAGGAACAATCAATATAAAATGCAGGCATGCGGCTGTAGTCTAGTCTGGTTAGGACTCGAGCTTGCCAAGCTCGCGAGCCGGGTTCAAATCCCGGCGGCCGCACTTGCGATCGTAGTCTAGCCTGGTAGGACTTCGGCTTTCCAAGCCAACAACCCGGGTTCAAATCCCGGCGGTCGCACTCTTCTAGACATTGCGCATAGATCAATTAAACTATGAGACGATTAAATGGGAAAAGTTCAACGAGGGAATAAAACAAAGCCGATGAAGAAACTAGGTGAAAAAGACCATAAAGCATTGGCGATCTGGGCAGCTGATTGTGCCGAGCGTGTTCTACACTACTTTGAGGAAAAATATCCGGAAGACAATCGTCCTCGAAAAGCTATCGAAGCATGCCGAGAGTGGGCGCGTACTGGAGTGTTTAGGATGGTCGATATACGCAGGGATGCACTCGCAGCCCATGCGGCGGCTCGCGAAGTGGGAGAGGATAATGCGGCCCGTTCTGCTTCCCGTGCCGCAGGTCATGCATTGGCGACTGCGCATGTTCCCACTCATGCTCTTGGTGTTGCTTACGCACTGCAGGCTGTTCGCAGAGCTACGGGTTCGGAAGATGCCGTAGCCAGAGAACGTGCTTGGCAATTCCGGCACCTTCCAAAAAATCTTAGGCCGTTCATCAAAGCGAGCATTTCAAGATATGGGAAAAAACAGAATCTAATAACGCAAAATTTGATTATTCCAGCTACTTGGTGAGGAAATAGCCTGCAGCGAAGCAGTCCCCCAATCCCACGGTCATCTTGGGCTCGCCAACATCAAGCGCAGGCGCAAAATAGGCATTGTTCTTGAATTTTATCTTCCTGAATTCCCCGTATTCCTTAATTCCCTCCCTGTTCACCTTTACCCTTTTTACGAACTCCCCCAATTCACCGAATGAGGCGTTCCTCCCGTTTGCAGCCCTATGCGCCGCGAGCAGGGAGCCGAACAGCAGCGGCTTCTCGCAGCTGCTCCCCCTGGTGACAAGGAAGGAGAATTGCGGGCAATGGAAGACGGCATCGCAGAACATGTCGCAAATCCTGTCGCACGACTTCCAAATGTTCCCCTTGATTCCTGCAACTTCCTTGACCTGCTCCAGCTCGTTCTCGTTGAACCCCATGCTGTCGCAGAGCGGGAGGATTTTGCGCGTGACCTCCCTTAGTACCGAGAGATTCTGGAAGTCTCCCAGCTCCACATGCACCTTCAAACCATAGTTGAGCCTCTTCAGCCCCTCAATGTGCTTCCTGACTTTGTCTATCTTCCTTGAATTGCTTCCAGCTAGGCTGTGGAAGCCCGATACCACCGCCCTGTTCACAGTATCTATAACCCTCGGAGCAAGCCTTCTGAACTCTTCGTCAATCTCCAGGAGAGCGCACGGAGGGTTGAAGGACGCGATAAGCCTGTTTGAAAAGGGAGCTTTCACATTCTGAAAGCTGTAACCTTTCCTGAACTCCATGACGAAATGAACCGGGACATCGCATTTCTCGTGCACATCTGGTGGATTCTTGAAGCTCCCGTCTGCAATAAAGATTTTCTCTGGATGCTCGAAAAGCTTCATCTGCTCGCTGCATTTGGACGGGACGTGGACGTAGCAGTGCACGCCAAGGGCTGAGGCAATGTTGCTCATGTTCCCAGCCTGCCCCCCCATCCTTAACTCGTCATAGCCAACCCCATTCATCAGAATTTCCAGAGTCGTCTTGTCTATTCCAACTTCCCTTTCCTCCCCATTCCTGATGCATCTCTTAAGCAGGTTCGATATTCTTGCTGGAAACTTCTCGCCGCCTTTAAGATGTTTGACTGCGTCTATGTTCACATTATAAGCGAAAAGGGCATTACCGACAATATTCCCCTCTGCGTATGCAAGTGCATCACTGTAAGAAGACTCCCAGTCCATGCTATAGCTTTGAGAGGCGTGGCTTAAAAATGTAGCCGAGGAATTTGTAGGCAAGCCTCGCAGCAAGGAAATCAGAGGAGATATTCCCCTGTATCGGGCACAGCTCCACCACGTCGAATCCTACAACGTTCCTGCTGGCTGCAACTTCCTTCAGGATGGCAAGCACCTCATTCCAGTGCAGTCCCCCGGGCTCAGGAGTACCGACAGCAGGTACTTCGGATGGGTCGAACGCATCCAGGTCTATGGTAACATAAACGTCCCTCTTCAGGCTTGAGACGATGAATTTTGGCTTCAGCGAATCCTTAGCGTGGAAAAGCTTCAGTTTCTTCCTCTTTGCAAACTCCGCTTCCTCCTTGCTCATGCTCCTTATGCCGACCTGAACAGTGTCGCACAGCTCCGAAATCCTCCTCATCACCGAGGTATGGCCGAATTTCGTCCCCTCGAACTCGTCCCTCAAATCAGAGTGGGCGTCAAGCTGCAGGACGCTCATATTTTTGTATTTTTTTGCAAGTGCCCTCACAGCGCCCAGGGAGATGGAATGTTCACCGCCAAGCATCAGCGGGAATTTCCTGTTCTCAACTATCTCGGAAACAGCCTGCTCAATCCTCTCCACTGTCTCCTTAGGAGAGTTCATGGACGGCTCCAGCTCATCCAGGGTATGTATCCCCACCCTTGCAGGCTCGTAGCCCAACTCCTCATCATACAGCTCCATCTGCCTTGAGGCTGCGATTATCGCACGTGGGCCGTCCCTGCTTCCTGCCTTGTAGCAGGTAGTTGAATCATAGGGAACAGGCAAAACTACTACCTTCGCTCTTTCAAAAGAGGAGAGCTCCGGCTCAATCCCGGGAAAGTTATACGGTGGACGTGAATGGAGCAATCTCATAACATCACAAGTAGAGCATTATAAACTAAATCAAGGTCCACCAATATTTCGGTATTTTCCTCCAGACTTTTTTTGTAGCAGGACATTTATAAATTTATCTTGCATTCCCCTCCAGCAAATGCCTACCATATCCTCAAACGCAGCACGTTTGGAAACTGGAAGTCCTTCTTCCCCCCGCCGCAACCCTCCTTGTACTCATCAACAGCAGGAATCTTGCCAACCTCCTCCGCTATGTTCACCATTATGCTCGCCCCTGTCGGAGTGCAAAGCTCGTGCTCTACGTCCTTCGTGTAGAAGCTGAACTTCCTGCTCTTGAGTATCTCAATGGCCGCCGGAGCAGGCTTATTTCCAACCGCAACTGGCGCGGTTATGACATCGGAGTCGAATGCACCCAAGGTTGCAAGCCCAACAGCCGAGCCAACTATGTCCGCGACAGTATTTATACTCCCGATTTCAGTCAAGTGTACATCATTCAATCCACGTATTCTGCGCTCTGCCCCGATGATTGTCTCAAAACTGTTCCATGCAAAATCGCACTGCTCATCATCGAATCCGAGTATATCCACGGATGAGCGAATCAGCTCAGCCATCTTTTGAGGAGAACATTTCTCATCTACATCGGTTTCAAGGATTTTTGCGCAGACTCCGTTCTTGTCCACGTCCTTGAATGAGACATCAACACCCAGCGCCAGCTTGATGCTGCCAGTTATCTCGCCCTCTGCCCCCAAGTCTGCAAGAGCTCCGAGAATCATGTCCCCCGAGCAGCCCATCTCCGGTATAAAAAAGAATCGCGTCATGCTTTTATAATCTGCATCCCTATATTAAAATACGCAGGATACGCCACTGGCCTTGGGGGTTAGAGGCGGTGGCGCATGAGGTGCTTATGGCGGGGAGAGCGCATGGACATAGATGACCTGTGGAGGCTTACGCGTTTTGAGCACTCGATAATGCTGGCTGTTGCCGTTGCAGTAGGGGAGATGATAACTCTCCGCTCGTTTCCTCAGCTCTACCAATTTGCATTAAGTGCGCTGCCTCCAATGCTCGTAGGGGCTGCGAGCTTTGCCATAAACGATTACTTCGATTTGGAGAGCGACAGGATAAACAGGAGGGCCGACAGGCCGCTTGTTAGAGG
>Ga0315277_10003883_pt1 | contig 20112 bp, 13 predicted proteins | sample YL17G05_15_MG_FD_203695 | JGI IMG/M metagenome (GOLD analysis project Ga0315277, IMG submission 203695) | Sediment microbial communities from Yellowstone Lake, YNP, Wyoming, USA - YL17G05_15 | ecosystem: Environmental > Aquatic > Freshwater > Lake > Sediment | place: USA: Wyoming | collected... | reverse complement strand
GTGAACGTTTGGAAAAGAAGTAGCGGCCGTTGCGCTCGAACGGCATCGTGATGCGTTCGATTTTCATCAATTCTGTTAGCCGCTGCCTGATCTTCTCCCTCACTTTCAGGGAGTCGATGAAAGAATGGGAGTAAGCATTCTGTGCGTCAATCCACGCTCTGGTTTCGGGACTCTCCTGATCCTCCAGCCACCGATAGGGATCGACAATCTCCACGCCGTGAAGGACGTCTTTGACCTCAATCCTCTCGGTATCCGGCGGTTTTCTGTATTCGTTTCCCTGCGCCAGGGCAAGTGCCCACGTGAAACCTAAGAGCAGGAGAATCGAGAGTACGATCAGCGGAGATTTGTCGAAAACCCAGAGGTGCCTCTTGTGCGAGCTTTTTCCAGCAAGACGGTAACCGACGTGATGGTGCATTTTTGCTACCTCCTTTTAGACAAAGGGCAGACCACAGGCGCTTGTACTGATGTAGGTTAGAAGAGCTGTATGCCACTGCTTCAAACACTTACACCTAATCAGTCATTACTACATACCGGTCGAAACGATAGATTGTTTCAACCAATAGCATTGACCGATAGTTGACTAATGGTTGACTAACAAGAGTAGCACAAGACGCGGGGTCAATCCAGGCCTAGAGCAGATTCGACAAAGTACCCAAGTGGAAGACCCAGTAACTGGGACGCGCGTCAAGATCACGTACACCCGTGAGCCTTCCTCCGAGTCCGAGGCTCTCTGAAAGCAGACTCTCTCAGCTTTTTATTGCACTACTCTATAGGACGCCGTAGATTATTGTTCGCGGGCGACAACACGTAGTGGCGGAATGGCTTCGTGCCACGCTAACGTCGAGTCACGAAAGTGAGGGGTTTCAGTGCGCATCGCAATTGGTTCGGATCACGCAGGTTTTATCTACAAGGAAATGATTCGACACGCACTCGTGGAGCAGGGCCATGAGGTTCGGGATTTTGGCACCGTTTCAGAGGATCCGGTGGACTATCCCATTTACATCCGGCCGGTTGCAGAGGCCGTCGCGCGAGGAGAGTTCGAACGCGGCATCGTTCTCGGTGGTTCGGGAAACGGAGAGGCGATGGTTGCGAATCGAGTGCGTGGCATCAGATGTGCCGTTTGTTGGAATCACGAATCGGCCCGCCTGGCGCGAGCAAACAATGATTCTAACGCATTGGCGCTTGGTCAACGTCTCATTTCTCCGGAGGAAGCGCTGGAGATTGTGCGCGTATGGCTTGACACGCCGTTCGAAGGCGGCAGACACGCGCGACGGATAGCGGAGATAGACGCGCCTCGCCGCGATCGCTAGCTCTTGCAGCAAATCTCTGCCGTTGTCTCGCGAGAGCGGATTTTGCAGCCTCTAAGATGTCCGGCAGAGACGGACATGTCTCGCTTGGATCCCTATTAGATTTCTAACTGTTACAGCAGGTCTCTATTCTTTCCTCGCGAGGACGTCTCTCGCGGCCTCCACAATATCCACATCTTTGAGGTGATATTTCTTAAGCAAACCTTCCGGATCACCCGATTCGCCAAACGTGTCACGAACCGCGACCATTTGCTGGGGCACCGGATGGTTTCTCACCAGCACCTCGGCCACTGCGCCGCCCAGCCCGCCGTTCACTTGATGCTCTTCGGCAGTAACGATTGCCCCTGTTTCTCCGGCAGAACGGATGATCGCTTCTTCATCAATCGGTTTTATTGTGTGCATGTTCACGACTCTAGCTTCTATCTTCTCTCGGGCAAGAATCTCGGCCGCCTTCATCGATTCAGATACCATCAAGCCGCACCCGATTATTGTGAGGTCCTTGCCGTCCCTTATGACGCGCGCCTTACCGACCTCAAACGGGTCGGATTCTCTGGTGATGACCGGGTAAGGGGCTCTCCCCAGCCTCATGTAGACTGGTCCGCAGATTTCGACGATCCTTCGAGTGGCCTTCTTCGTCTCGATTGCATCGACGGGACAGATAACGATGATGTTCGGCAAAACCCTCGTGATGGCAAGATCCTCCAGACACTGGGCCGTCGCTCCATCTTCTCCGACCGTGAGTCCGGTATGCGACCCGATCAGCTTCACGTTTCTCTTGTTATAGCAGACGGAAATGCGCAAGATTCCGTAAGCGCGATTCGTAAGAAAGACCGCAAACGAAACGGCAAACGGGATAAACCCGTCGAGACTCAATCCCACGCATGTTCCCAGCAGATCCTGCTCCGAGATCCCCAGATTAAAGAATCTGTCCGGAAACTCCTTCTTGAAGTGCTCCGCTCGCGTCGCATCTTCCAGGTCCCCGGAAACCACCACGACCTTCCCGTTTTCCCTGCCCAGCTCCACGAGTGCCTCTCCGAATGCGTCCCTGGTGGCTTTCATCTCCCACATCTTCAGCCTCCTTGACCGTTGAATCCCAGTTCTGCCAAGGCTTGCCTCAATTGCTCTCCGCTGGGCGCCTTGCCGTGCCAGGCAGCCTGACCCTCCATGAATGACACACCCTTGCCTTTGACGGTATGAGCGATCACGAAGGTGGGTTTTCCTTCTATCGTGTCGAATGTATCCAGGGCACCGAGTATCTCTTTGAAATCGTGACCGTTCACTTCAATGACGTGCCAGTTAAAGCTCCGCCACTTGTCTACCAGGGGTTCCTCTCCTTTGATCGATGCCACCGGGCCGTTTTCCTGAACCTTGTTGTAATCTAAGATCGCGCACATATTGTCCAGCTTGTGGTGCGCTGCGGTCATTGCGGCCTCCCAGACCTGACCTTCCTGGATTTCTCCGTCACCGAGGAGACAGTAAACCTTGAACCCCGCTTTCCGCATCTTCGCTCCGAGGGCAATTCCGTTCGCAACCGACAGCCCCTGACCCAGGCTTCCCGTCGATAGCTCGACGCCGGGAACCCCGACGTGAACGTGGCCCTGGAGGCGGCTTCCCAATTTCCTGAATGTGCCGAGTTCTTCCTTCGGAAAATATCCACGGTTTGCCAGGGTCACGTAGAGTGCCGGACTTGCGTGACCTTTTGACATTATGAATCTGTCTCTGAGGGGCCACTCAGGATCGTCTGGTCTGTGGTGCATCCTGCAGAAATAGAGCGAGATCAATATCTCCACGGCAGACAATGAACCTCCGGGATGGCCACTTCCCGCCTCGGTTATCATCTCGAGTATTTCTTTCCTGAACTGCCTTGCCATTTCCTTCAAAGCGCCAACATCGACACACGTTTTGTCCATACTTCACCTTCTTCAATGGTCCTGCTTAACCGTACAACTAATTGGAGTCTTACTCTCTCCCTTGCTCATATGAGTCACCGTCTTCCGCGGTCCTGCTTGACCGCACGGCCAAGCACACATGTGCCATGGGTAACTGCAGCCAACCATCTCAACCTTTGTGACCTTTGGGCCGATAGAACCCAAAGCAGACATGAGCTAGGCGTAGCCTAGTTTCTCTTTGAGTTCGCGGCAAGAGGGTTTCTTTCCTCTCGCGTATGCTTGATGGGCGGCCTCGATGATCTTGATCGCCTCGGAGTTGTCCCTCACGAGGAAAAGACTGTCCAGATCGGATGGGGATAACAGCCTTCTCCGAAGGGGCCAGTGCTTGACCCAACCCATGAGATCCTTCCACATATCCCCCATCAAAATGACGGGGAGATCAGCGATTTCTCTGACCTGGATCAGTTGCCAGGCGTAAAGAAACTCAAGGAGCGTCCCCACGCCTCCCGGAGTTACAACCACGACGTTTGCCAGAAGCATGAAAGTATCCAGACGCGCGGAGAACCGGTGAAACTCCTTCTTGATGTCAAGATGCTTGTTCGGGGTCTGCTCCTGGGGAAGGATTATGTTTAGACCGACGGAAAGAACATGGCGATCTCTCCGCCCTTCATGGTGTCCTTTGTTGGCAGCATCCATGATCCCCGGACCGCCGCCGGTGACAACGTCAAGCCCCCTGGACCCGATCGCTTTGCCAAGCCGGTAGACTTGCCGATAAATCGGATCTCTCTCCTTGATTCTTGCCGAGCCAAAGATTGCAACCGTGAAGCGCTTCTTGGGGGTTTCCCTGTCTGGGGCAGTCCGCTTCGTCCTGGAAATCTTCATCGCCTCTCGTCCTCCGGGCTTCATCGAAAATCCTCCTTCCTCCAGAGACACACGCCGCGAGACTTGTCTTCGGCTCTACCAATAGCAAGTGCTGGAAGCTTCCTGAAACACTCACGTCCCATGTAAGCCGATGCATGCTATCGACTATTCATTATGGAAAAGCCGAGCTTAAATTGCAAGGAATCCTGTCACGCACTTCCAGCGTGGTTTCATTCCCGGTAGTTTGTGATTTTCCCACGCAGATCTTTTGTGTACTTGTAACTTCACCAAACCACGCTATTATAGATATGGCAAAGGTATTCGGCCCTGGAAGACGAAGACTCTCTCGGCGCAAAGCACAAAATCGTGCTTCTTCAACGGGATTATGAACATCAAGGCTGTTGAAACATCCGTAGATGTCAAAAGCTATGGCGATGGTTCCCTGGGCGGAAAAGGCACTGGTCTAGCCAGGATCAATGAATATCTACTTCCCAAATCGAGCAACTTGAAGACTTGGATTCTGACCACAAGTTTCTATGACAGGTTTCTTGAGCTTGACAAGACATTTGGAGACGAGGAACTAAGAACCGTCGCCTCCATCCTTACTGAGCTGGGAGACATCCCTGTCGGCGTCCGCTCGTCGGCCACCAATGAGGCAGGTATCTCTGCTAAAGGAATATGCCAGGTTCGCGCGGGAGAGAATACCTCCTTCATGCTTCCGAACAATCATCCAGACTTCGAGTCACGCTTCAATCAAGTCGTTCAGGCGATCTACCATATCTACAGCGACTTTCTTCAGAGACAACCACCCGACGGGCGCGAGAGAATGGCCATCGTGATCAATCCTATCCACGGAGTATTCGACGACACAATGGCGGGTCCCGTCCACTATCCATATATTTCCGGAGTCGCGAATTCGTTTTTTCCGCATGCCCTCAAGACTCAGAACCCAAACGAGGGTTTTGCGCGAATCGCCTTCGGCCACGGCTACGCCACCGTTCTGGACGATTTTCCCGTCATCTCCATGGTCACCATCAAGAATCCGGTCCCGGTGGAATTGCTCCAGATAGGCAATGGTCAGCAATTCTTCTACGCCCTTGATATGACGAAGAACCGCGAACTCAAGGGAGAAGAGCTGGAAACCATGAAGAAACTACACGTCCGGTTTGCCAATTATCACAAAATAAAATTGCTCGGGATACACAACAATCTGATTACCATTGAAGAACTTGTACAACACAACCACTTTGGTTTCCAGTCCGGCCTCGTAGAGATAATGGACATGATCTCTGCCAAGATCTCGGCCCGCTTTCAAATCGAATTCGTTTTCAACATTGATTTTAAAAAGAAAACCGAGGCGGACGGCGTCTTCCACGTTGTGCAATTGACCCAGTTGCCGGAACTAAAGTTCGAGGCGATTGATATTCCGGATCAAGTGAAGCACACGTATCTCTCCATAGGCAACTCACAGGGGCACGGCATCAAGAAGGGAATCAAATTCGCTGTAGTTGTTTCCCCCTTTGTCTATACAAAGAGCATGCAGGAAACTGTAAGAAACAGAATATCTGACATCAATCGTCAGATGAGCGAACAGAACCAGGACTACCTCATCGTCGTGCCGGGACGCCTCGGGAGCAAAAACAATGACTGGGGAATTTACGTGGACTACAAAGATGTCGACAAAGCGGTCGCAATTTTTGAGTACGGCGTTGACGTAGCGGGACGTCCTGAACCTTTGCCCGAAGATGCGAGTCTGACAGGCGGAATCTATGGAAGCCATTTCCTTTACATGATTCAGGGAGGTTTCGATGAGGAACAAAGGAAGGTTCAAACTCGAATGTACGGAACCCAGGGAACGCACTTTCTAACCAACTTGATGAGCAACAACGTCATATACGGCTTCATTGCGCCCGCACAAGACAAGATTGACCCCTGGCTTTTCTCGACAGCAGGCGAGAACGACCCATTATCTGTCCTGACATTTCCGCACGGCGCTACTGTTTACGCCGATTCCATAAACCAGCGTTGTGTTGTCGTCTCTGAGAATGAGTGAAGCATGATCACAGGAAAACACACACCCAATCTGCCCAACAAACCCAACCGGGAATTCGCGTTCATTCCACGGGTCATCAATCCCGTGAAAATCGCAGACGCAGTCATCTTATCGGCTGGCGAGGACGTGAGAACGGCAGCGAGGATTCTGCGGGAACGCATGCCATGGGTGAGGACGCATGTTTTGTCAAATCCCGTGTCTGTGACGAACTACAAATCTGATCAAGCCACAGTGTTCATATTCGACGACACCGCCATGACCATCGTCGACACGGACAGGATACGCCAGAACAACGGAAATGGCGTCCTGATTCTTCTCACATCAAATCCGTTCATCTATTGTTCTCCACCCTCCGTTGCACAGGGAAAACTCTCCTACGCGTCCAGAGTCGATTTGGTCTTTGCGATGAACAACATCGACTTCCCTCCCGACCGAATTATCACGTCCGTGGTGAGATCGGCCGAGGATCTGTTGAACATTGAAAAGTATTCGAGAGTCAAACGCTTCATTTTTCTAATCGTCGACGATGAACCTCGCTGGTTCTCTCAGTTTCTCCCGGTTCTCTATGAAATCATCGGTCAGCGTGCCGATGTCATGATGACCAGGACCTACGAAGAGACCCTCAGGTTTCTCTTTGGCGTAGAGAAGGAATCCGAGATCGACAGAGAGAACTATCGTTTCATGGGGTACGGCGACGACGTAGTTTGCCTGATCACGGATATTTTCTTTCCCAAGGGCAATGATGGGACTTGTGATGCCGGCGTGGACTTGCTCAAACTGACGCGTCAATTCTATCCGCGCTATCCTGTGATCGTCGCTTCCAAGGCAAGGGCGGCAGATGACCTCGGGGACTTGGGATTCGTCCTTCCGAAGGGGGATCCTGGAAGCCTGGAAAAGCTCAGGGAATATATACAGAATTTCACCGGCTTGGGTGATTTTGTCATTTGTAACAGGAAAGGCAAGGAACTAAGGCGTGCCAAGAACATCCACGAGGTCTACGATCTTCTGCTCGAGACGGAAAAGGAAACCGAAGAGGCCAGAGAGCTGCGAGAATTGATACAAATCTATGCAGACAACGATCACTTTTCAACGTGGCTCTACATGCACAGTTTCAAGGAATTGGCAGATCTATTGAGGCCCAGGCAGAGCAAGGGGCGAGAGCTTTTTAGCACGTTGAAGAGACATCTTAGAAGAGAAATACTCCGGATGAGCTGCACACCATTGACCATTGAAGGTAGAAAGGTCTTCGAGCTCGAAGACCTCCTGGAAGTACTTAGAACAGTCTCCGCCGACAGACTGCAACCGTTTTCTGATAACGATGCATTTTCCTCCTGGTTGGATCGAAAAGGTTATCCAGAATTGGCAGAAGAGCTTCGCCCTATCCACGTAAGCGGAGAGAAAATAAAGGAGACCTTGGTGCATCACGTTGAGAAATGGATGAGCATCTACCGAGAGCGAAACCGAGAGCGCCGTCATGCATGAGGGAACGGACAATCGGCAGGAAGTGACGCGTTGTTTTTTTGTCTCTGATCTTCACGGCAGCGCCCAACGGTATCAGAGGCTGCTCCGCGTCATCGGTCTGGAGACTCCTCGGGCCGTATTCCTGGGCGGTGACCTATTACCGTCAGGCCTGGGCTTTCGCAGCTCCGCAGGCTTGCCTTCCGGGGATTTCGTTGAAGAATATCTCGTCAAGGAGTTCCTTCTGCTGCGACAACAAATGAAGGACGCTTATCCGAGAGTATTTGTCATCATGGGAAATGATGATGTTCGCTGCTTCGAATCGTCAGTCACTGGTGCGGAAAGTGAGGGCGTGTGGGAGTACCTTCACAATACGAAGGCGTCACTGCGGAGTTTCCAAGTCTACGGATACTCCTACGTCCCTCCCACTCCCTTTCTGCTGAAAGACTGGGAGCGATACGACGTCTCCCGCTACGTCGATCCCGGCAGCATCCCACCGGAAGAAGGAAAGCGTTCTATCCCGGTTGGGGAAGATGAACAGAAGAACGCCACGATTGAGAAAGACCTGGAACTACTGACCGGGGAAGACGATCTCGAGAGGGCCATTTTTCTGTTCCATGCCCCGCCCTACGATTCCAATCTGGATCGTGCCGCATTGGACGGCAGGATGATTGACCATGTTCCCCTCGATTTGCACGTGGGAAGCATCGCTATTCGACGCTTCATCGAGGCCCGACAGCCTCTGGTTACACTGCACGGACACATTCATGAATCGACCAGACTGACTGGTTCTTGGCGTGATCGCATCGGTCGGACCCATGCTTTTTCCGCCGCTCACTTCGGTCCGGAGCTGGCTCTGGTTCGCTTTACCCTTGAGGATCTCGACTCTGCGTCTCGTGAACTAATCTAGACGTAGGGCAGCATGTTCTCAGCTCGCTTGAAGAAACCTGCGTTCAAAACTATTCTCTATTGGCCGAGATAAAGGGGAAGAACGTAGTGGAGAAATCAACGGTTTAAGCTCGTGGGCAAAAATCTCGAGTACGCGGACTCATTCTGAGAACGAATGGCGTTTCATCATCTGTAGCGGTCTTGCAGGGTCGGTGATGGCTCCAATCTTGGCGGCATAGCTTGTTTTTTGGGCAATGTCCTCATCCGTTACAACGTGGATGTCCAGAAGGCCATCGGTTCTGTATCCGGTTCGAAGGTAGTTCATTTCGGCCAGGGCAAGACTCCACCCCTCCAACCACAGCAGAAGCTCTTCGTGTTGATCCTCGGTTCCCTGGAAGTGGACTAAGATGTCAATGTCACTGCCCGGGCCCGCTGTAGCATTCTTTGTGCTGCCAAAAACGTAGAATCCCATGACTCCAAAACGCTCAGGGTCGAGTTGCGAAGCGATATGCTCGGCCATCTCCAGCCTCCATGCCCAGAAATTGTCTGATTGCTTCTCGCCGTAATCCTTTGAAGCCAGGGAGGAGCGTGTCTCGACCGAGGGCTCTGTCAAAAACCCGATCGCTTGATCAAGATCTGCGTTCATTAACACTCGCAGTATCAGACCGCCGGCGGCTCTGGGGACTTCAATGAGCTTTATTGTGTTGGACACGGACCTGAATTCCGGCAAGACATCCGGCAATATGTTGTCCGCACGCCTGAAAAAGGCTTCGTTGAAGATCGTTCCCTGCTGGTCGGGATAGAGGGGAAGGTAACGAATCTCCGCTTCGACCAGGTCCTGGAAAAAGTGCGTGCCGAATGAAAGATCGGGCAAATAGTTTCCTTTCTTGCGAGCGATTTCTATGAGGAGTGCCGTGTTGTTGATGTCGGCGTAGGTGACCTTCACTCCCAATTTGATGTCGCCCCTGCTTCCCCATCGGCCGGGTCCCATGAGTATGAACTTCCTTCTTGGCAGAAGCTTATTGAGTCTCCCCACTGCTCTGCCCACCTCAGTCAACGAGGCCAAGTCGGACAGTTCGTCATAGGAGAGCGGGTCAACGTAAACGACATGGGTGATATCTGGCACGCGACCGTTGGAAACGTATCGATTGGCCGAGAACAAGATTCTCTTCTTCTGGATGTCCTTGGGGATCGGCGCCGGCCTGCTACCTTCCATGTAACTCTGAGGGCGACATTGGAGCAAATAGAAATCCCTACCGTCTGATGCGAATTCAATGTCCACAGGCATCGCCAGTTTGTCCTCTAACAACGTGAGCAGGCCCTGCACCTGGTCGATAAAGTGAGTATCGCTGATCAGACCGTCAAACGTTACCACGGCATCGTCCCTGTCGAAATCAATGTTCTTTCCTACAGGCTTGCGCATCTGTTGACCCTCAAAGACGGAGACGATCTTTTCAATTCCTGGGATTTCCGACCCCGCTTCCTTCAATAGATCCTTGATCTCGACGGTTCCAAACGCATTGGTCTTCAGATTGATGACGTCTATCCTCTTGGGTGCGTAACGGACGATCTCATCGAGAGTGACGTTGACTCGAAGCCCAGGCTGGCCAGGTGCGATGAGAACAGGGTAATCATCTCCTGTTCGATCTACAGCACGTGTGCCAAGTCCTGGTACAAGACGTATCAAACCGTCCGCTGCCTTGATGCGCGGTGACCAGCGAAACTCATTTCTGCTAAATGCCACACCCGCGAATGAGGGGATAAAATAATCTCCCACTCTGGTTCCCACCACCTCCTCAATCATGATCCCCATCTCCTCCGCAAAATCCAACAGGCCCCGTTCAGCTCGATAGCTAATTGGATCGGGGCCGAAAACAGAAGCATACACTTCTGCTATGGCGTCCGTCAGCGCTTCCAGGCGCTCCTGCTTACTCCCCTGATTGGCGATAAAAAGGCTCTTGTATTTTCCCGAGAATGAAGAACCAGTTCTATCTTCCAGGAGACTTGAACTTCTAACAATGAGAGGCGACTGCTCAAAATCGTCAAGGACCATCGAGAGTCCCTGGATAATCTCCGTAGAAAAATTGGAATTCTTGAATGTCTGGATGATGTGGGGATATTCGAGGCGAACCTGGTTAATGTCCTTATACTTCTGCTCCACAACTTCATTGAGATTATTGTGAGTCAGAAAACTCAGCAGACCGTCAGAGGTGATGTACCAGGTTTTCGGGATCTTGATATTGCCAAGATGGGGCGACTCTTTGCCCGACTTCTCGAGAACTCGCTCTGCCAGGAATAGTCCGGCGCTCTTGCCCCCGAGTTTGCCCTGACTTTCTGGTGAATAGAGAATGCGATCCAGAATATCATGGAAGTCGTCAATTTCGATGAATCCAATGGCGTTGTCAATGAACTGCGGCTGATCCGAGAGAAATCGTCTGATCAAAGAGACCTGGACGCCCCTTTTTGTTGCAGGAGGCAGCTCGATTCCCTCTGGAACTATGTGGTGGTAGCGCCGAATGGCATCCACGACCCTTCCCAGCGGCAAATTCTGATTAACCAGTTGAGCAAGAAAACCCAGGCGCTCCTCGCGGAGCCATCTTTGTATGCTGGAGAGCATCTGCTCGCCGGTGAGGTGTCGGCCGGCCATGGCGAAAATCTCATCACTGAGACCGTCGGAAAGAACCAGAACGTTCTTCTGGTAAGGGCGGTTGTCATCACCGACTCCGCCCTCCTCCCTGCTGCCCAGGTCGATGACAGGCTTCTGGAAGAACTGGTCAGCTTCTTTGATTCCGCTCCAGCATAGGAAGTTAAGCATCCGCCGCGCGATATTGAGGAACAGATCGTGATCCGTTCGGCGCAACAGATTCAGAGCTATCTTCCACTCTTCAACTTTATGTTCCGAGAGATCTCTTCTCGCGGTCTGGTACTCGTGTACAACCTGTTTCATCAGGTTGTACACGATAAAGTGGCCCATGCGATCCACGATAGTATCGAGCAGTCTGGTCTCTTCCTTCAAGAATGGACCATCATCTGCTCTCGGCATTTCGCGGGCATAGTAGATACTGACGGTCCCGACCCTACGACCCTGGACGATTATATCGGCTGATTGCACCCACGGAGTTTCCATGAAATTCGGTGACACGTATGTGCGACCTTCAACTGTGATCCTGGCCATGCAGTTATCCGAGTACTGCCAACCCGGAGGGATTGCCCTGACGACACTCTGACACACTTCGTCAATATCGGCGTCTGGCTTGTTGAGTATTTCTTCAATCTCGTAGAGACAATTTAGTTCCTTGGCTCTTTCCTGCAGAAACCAAAGCAGATCATCGGAGGGTTTCTTCTTCTCATCCATGACGGATCACTCCTCGGCCGCTCCTTCCATCAACCCTTATCTTCAGAGGATTGGGAATCCTCACGTGCCTGACAAATTTCTCTTCGGAAACCACAGTCTGGCTGGCGAGCCAGTCCCAAGCGATCTTGTATTTCCCGATGTGTTCCACCGAGAGATAGACAACCCGGAAACTGGTAAGGTTATGGAAAAAATGTGAGCCTTGACTGAGCATAAAGTTCATGTTGGGGAGAGTGGCCTCGACGATCGCTTTCGCCCCCGAAATCTGTCCAAAATTGACGGGAATCCCACCGGATGGGTCGGAAGATCCCCAGCGACCAAAGCCGATAACAAGAAACGGCGTGTCGGAGGACACCAGCTCATGGTTGATCTTCTCAAGTTCTTTGGCTATTGCTTGCGTGCATCTCACGTCGAACACTTCGGGTTTCACGTATACGATATCGCAAATAGTATCGATCATTCCGTTACCGAGCGTCGCCTCAGAGGCAACGACAACGTTTTCTTCGGTCAGCTCGGACAGAGAAATATCCACAACCGCATCGGACACTACCATGGGCCTTACCTGAAGAAAACCGAAACGTGCGGGTCTCGCGTGATGCTCATCGAGAGTCACAGCGAATTCAATTTCCACCATGCTGCCCAAAACGTCTTCGCACACTTTGAGAAGCTCCTTTATGAGATCGGTCAGACGAATCTCCTCAAGCCTCAAAATAGAGGCAAAATTGATGATCCTGGGTCCCCTATCTCCAACACCGATCACAATTTTATCGTCGTCAGGCTTGTAGGTGGAGGCAATGAAGCGCAGGGTTCCGTCCTGCTCGGCGGCGGACAAATCCTGTCTTAACATGTATTCGACTTCTTTGATCGGGTTGTATTCCAGGGGCTCTCCCATGTTGATGGCCCAGAACCCCTTCTGCGTTTCCTTCAGCAGGTCCCTCACCGAGTTATACGGCGGATTTGCCTGTGGATAGGCCGGCGAATAGGACCATGCAATGCCCTCGTCGACGATGGTTTTCCCAAGCCCGAGGGCCAGGTTAACAACGCCGTCCTCAGGTTGAGCAGGTTCCATGGGATAGAAATTGTACGAGCGTGCGACGCCTGAAATATGAGGGTAGAAACGGTTATTGGCCATGCAACCAACGACTTCTTGAATTATAACGGCCATCTTTTCGTCAGCAGTAGTGTGCCTGGTGGCCTGTATGTAATTCTTGGCGTTTTCGAAGAAGGTCGAAGCATAGATATACTTGATTGCCTCAACCATTCTTCTAAAACGAGTATCGGTATCGTGCTGGTTATTGGGAATCATCTTCGTCACATACACGCTGGCAAAAGGCTCGAACATGGCATCTTCAAGCATGCTTGAAGACCTCACTGCAAGGGGCGTATGAACCTGTGCAATCAGAGCTCGCAGGTCCCCCACAAGTTGCGCAGGCAGCTCTGCTCTTTGGAAGGCATGAGCTATCGAGTCATTACGCATGCTAGAAAAGGCAATGTCGTGAAGATTGTTCTGTTTCAAAAAAAGATCGAAAGAATCAGTTCCTATTACTGTCAGCGTAGGAATGGTGACATTGATATCCGGCATGAACTTGGGGGCAATCTTTGTTTCAAGAACTTCCTTCATATAGGCCAGGCCCTGCGCCTTGCCGCCGAGCGATCCTGAGCCTATGTAGGTGAATTTCTCCGTACCCGTGAAGAAATGGCGGTCAAAGGGGGTCAGTCTTTCCAGGTAGGAACAGTTGATCTTCTTGGGCATCAGATTTGCCACGTTGGTCAGCAAGGCCGGGGGGGAGGGTCTCAACACTCAGATCAAAGCCAGCCACGATCCTTGCAAGCCTGAACCACGCGAGCCACGGCGATGTAATAGGCCGCGTCCCGCATATACAGCCCTTTCCTCTTCGCAAGCTGCACAGTATCGTTGAACGCAGAAGTCATCTTGACATCGAGTTTGCCAAACACTTCGTCCTTTTCCCAGTAGTAATTCATGTTGCTTTGGACCTGCTCGAAGTAACTGCCGATCACACCGCCAGCATTTGCAAGGAGATCGGGAATGAGAAAAATATCGCGTCCCGCAATTACCTCGTCAGCCCCTGGCGTTACGGGACCGTTAGCTCCCTCGGCGATGATTTTAACGTTCCGGTTTATTCGGTCCACATTGTCGGTAGTGATCTGATTCTCCATGGCCGCAGGGATAAGAATCTCCACGTCTTGTTCTATCCAAGCTTCACCCGGAAGCACTTCGTAACCTAACGCAAGAGCGCGATCCTTATTGATGCCCCCAAAGCGGTCGGTGATGCCCGTAAGAGCCTCGAAATCCACGCCGGACTCCTTCTTGAAGCAGTAAGCTGTCTGGTCTTTCTGGTCCCAGCAGGCAACAGAAATCACCTTCCCCCCTATCTGCTGGAATAAACTGACAGCGGGCTGGCCGACGGTTCCGAACCCCTGAACGCTGGCTCTCGTCTGCTCCGGTCGAAGTCCTAGTTCCTTCATAGCTTCTCGAATCACGAAAACCACGCCGAAACCCGTAGCTTCCTTGCGCCCCAGGGAGCCTCCCAGACCAACCGGCTTGCCAGTAATAAAGCCGGGACTCTTATGTCCCCGGATGGACTCGAACTCATCCAGCATCCACAGCATGTGCTGGCTGCTTGTCATGACGTCTGGGGCGGGAACGTCCACCAGGGGGCCCAGATCTCTGGCTATCTGGCGCACCCAACCACGACATATTTGCTCCTGCTCTTTCATGCTCAAATTGTGAGGGTCACAAATCACTCCACCGTTGCTACCACCCAAGGGAATGTCAACAACAGCACACTTCCACGTCATCCACATTGCCAAAGCACGGATGATGTCTATTGTTTCTTGAGGATGAAAGCGAATTCCACCCTTTCCGGGACCTCTAGCGTCGTTGTGCTGAACCCGAAAACCGCGAAAGATCTTGACACTTCCATCGTCCATGCGAACGGGTATGCTGAATTGATACTCTCTCATGGGATAGCGCAAAAAATCTCTGGTCGCTTCATCCAGCTCAAGCATTTCAGCAATCTTGTCAAACTGGACTTGCGCCATTCTGAAAGGATTGAATGACTTGCCACTCATTGAGCGATTCCTTTCTTCCCGTTGGGGTCCCAAGAGTTATTGTGCCGCCTAGAGTTACTGCTTCGACTGAGCTGGTTTCGCTGCCAAACAGACATCGCAGAGCCGATCAAGTCCTGTACATCCTGTGCGTTCGGAGGAGCCTTAACATATTGCGAAGTCACTGGCTAGCCTGACCCCATAGGTTCCCTCTACTTGACAACATACCTTCTGATATCTCGGCTGTCAAGAAACGATTCTGGACCGGACTCTCCGGACGTCCAGGGTGTCCGCACACGCTGCACGGCGGACACTTCCGATGTATAGGATTGCCTTGCGCAACTGGCTCCCCAGGGGTCTGGAGCCCCTTTCTGCAAATGCTTTTGCAGAAAGAGAAAGTTACAAATTCTTTGACTTGCCGAAGGGCCGCGGGTAAGATTGTGGTCTTACGAGAACAATCGCTTTGTTGCTCAAGGGCTCAGTTGACTACCAGCGCGTAGCTCTCGACCCGCACCAAGGAGGACCCTATGGCTGACTATGTTGCCGATTTGATGGCCCAAGTAAAGGCAAAGAATCCTGCCGAACCGGAGTTTCATCAGGCAGTAGAAGAAGTTGCAAGATCCCTGACTCTTGTAATGGAGCGTCATCCGGAGTACCGCAAGGCCAAGATTCTGGAGCGCATCATTGAACCCGAACGCATGATAATGTTTCGAGTCCCCTGGATGGATGACAGCGGTAACGTTCACGTGAATCGGGGCTTCAGGATTGAGATGAACAGTGCCATAGGACCTTACAAAGGCGGCTTGCGGTTCCACCCCACCGTGAACCTCGGGATCCTCAAGTTCCTCGCTTTCGAACAGGTCTTCAAGAACTCGCTGACCACTCTCCCCATGGGCGGTGGAAAAGGCGGTGCCGATTTTGACCCCAAGGGAAAGAGTGACAATGAGGTGATGAGGTTCTGCCAGAGTTTTATGAGCGAGCTCTTCCGGCACATCGGCCCTGATACAGACGTTCCTGCTGGAGACATCGGAGTGGGAGGACGCGAAATCGGCTTCATGTTCGGACAGTACAGGAAACTCCGGAATGAGTTCACCGGAGTCCTGACGGGCAAGGGACTGAACTGGGGCGGGTCATTGATTCGTCCTGAAGCCACCGGCTACGGGGCGGTCTATTTTGCGGCAGAGATGCTCTCGACCAGAAAAGAAACGATGAATGGAAAAACATGCCTCGTTTCCGGAAGCGGCAACGTTGCACAGTACACCATAGAAAAGATCAATGACCTCGGCGGCAAGGCGGTGACCCTGTCCGATTCCAACGGTTACATCTATGATCCAGAAGGAATCGACGAGAAGAAATTGGCCTTTGCTATGGATCTCAAGAACGTACGACGTGGCCGAATCAAGGAGTACGCAGACAAATACAAAGGAGTCACTTTCACTCCTTTTGACGCGAGTCTGGACTACACTCCGCTCTGGAATCACAAAGCAGACTGTGCTTTCCCGAGCGCTACCCAGAACGAAATCAACGCCAAGGATGCCCGAAATCTAGTCAAGAATGGCGTATACGTTGTATCCGAAGGCGCCAACATGCCGACGGTCGCTGAAGGCGTAGACGTTTTCCTGGAAGCAAAAATTCTCTTTGGCCCAGGTAAGGCGGCGAACGCCGGCGGGGTCGCTACTTCCGGGTTGGAAATGACGCAAAACAGTATGCGTCTGAGCTGGACGAGAGAAGAGGTGGACAGCCGACTGCAACTGATCATGAAGAGCATCCACAAGGCGGCCTGGGAAGCTGCGGAAACTTACGGGGCCCCGGGCAACTACGTCAACGGAGCGAACATAGCCGGGTTCCTCAAAGTGGCTAGCGCAATGATGGAACAGGGCTTGGTTTAGAGGAAAACCGAACCAGAAGCAGAGGGTGCGGGAGGGTTTTCCCTTCCGCACTTTCTTGTGGTTTGGCTTGTAGAGCCAAAGCCACCTACTGAACGGGTACAATCTCCTCCAAGGTGTCCCTGCGTAATCTCAAGAAAGGCCAAGAAGGCTGTGGAACCGCAGCTATTCCCCGCTTGCTAGCGCCTGCCCAAACGCCTTCCAGAAGGGATCAGTCCGGGGATGCTCGAGAGGGATCTCTTGGTCCTTCTCGGCCAAAGTGACCCCGTGTTCTTCCGGACAGGTCTCCCCTATCAGCGCTGCCCGGATCCCTTTTGCTGCCAGACACGAGAGCAGTGTACCCGTCTTGGCCTTCTTGCAGGTGATAATCAGGGTTCCCTCGCTGATCGCAGAGAATGGATCGATCTCAAAAAGACGGCATATCTTCTCTACCTCTTCCGGAACTGGGATCTTTCCTCTGTCGATTCGCATCCCCACGTGAGAAGCGCGGGCCACCTCGTACAGCCCTCCCCAGAGACCGCACTCTGTGGCATCGTGCATGGACGTTACGCCGGCATCACGCACACCAATCGAGGCCGCGCTGAGTGCATCCTCAACGACACTCATCTGCCAGAAGAGTTCTTCGGCGCGCTGCGCGAAAGCCGGGCCGTATGCTTTCTCAACCCGGCGCGGAAACGTCACTGCAAAGAGTGCAGAGGCTTCAATCGCCGGCCCCTTGGTCATTATGATGTCTTCATCTGGTGATGCCATTGCAGGGGTAACATAGTGAGTCTTTGGACCGATGGAAATCATAGTCGCGCCGCCTATCATGGGATAATCAGTTCCCTGGTAGCGAGCGGTGTGTCCTGTGACAATGGCGATGCCCAGCTTATCGCACTCCTGATGCATCGCCTTCCAGAGGGTTACCAACTCATTTTTTGTGATGCCCATGGGAAGATTGAGATCGATGGCGAGGTATCGAGGCCGGAGACCCGAGGTGGCAGCGTCGGAGGCGAGGATGTGGATGGCGAACCATGCTGCCCGCTCCCAGCCGTACTGAGGGACGACGAACACAGGATCGCAGGTGATGGCCATCACAGAGCCGGCACCAATATCAATAATACCGACATCCACGCCGTGCTGAGGGGGCACAAGAACGGTCGGATCCTTACGCCCGAGCATGGGAAAGATGATCTCGTCGAATATCTCTGGTGAGATTTTTCCGATTTCTGGTAGGTCGTTCCCTGTCGCCGTCATCTTCATTTTCGGCTCCTCTTCCGAATGTGCCGGCGTCAGGAAATAGCGGGCGCGGTAACGAATCGTGCTTTTCCTTCGCAGGCATTGTCCCAACAGGTTCAGGGGGTCGGTTCCGCGCTTCCGGCGCCAGCGGAACCCTCTCAGCCGGTTTAGCTCCCCCAAGCACTCTCATAAATCTATACCATTTTATTCGCAGGTTTGTCAAACTGATGAACTTTCCGCAGGATTCGGGATTATATGGTTAGAAAGGAGGGTAACCCCATGAAGAGAGAATCCATTCGGGTCCCTATCGCGACGTTGATTGTGCTGGTTGTGCTGATGGTGGCGGGAGTGTCGATTATTTCCTTCGTGCCGAACGCCTACGCCGCAAAAGAAATAGTGCGGCCGGAGGAAATCAAGAGCATGAGACAAGTAATCTACAGCGACGAGACCTACACCAAACTGGCGAAGCTGTGGAAGGAGTATTTCGCCGCCTATCCTTCCGAATACGCCTATGCCAACTGGATGTATGCTGCGCGCTACGCAGGAGACAAGAAATACCCGGATTTGCTGACAAAAGGCTTGAAGAAGTACCCGACCAACCCTACCCTACTCTACCTGAAAGCGCTTGAACATCACGGAACTCACGGCAACATGGAAGGCCGAAAGTATCTGGAGCAAGCGATTGCCCTCGACCCAAAATACATTGATGCATGGTTTGGGCTCGTCGTACAGTACATGGACGCTGGCGATGAACAACGGCTAGACCTTGCTCTACGTCACTTGCTCGAGAGCGGTATCATCACAGATGAAGTAATGGACTACAATTACAATATGTTGATCACTTTGGATGAGAATGCAATCCTTGTCACCAATGGGGACAACGACACGTACCCTGGTTGGATCCTGACGCGCATTCTAAAGGTGCGACCCGATGTTACGATTGTAAACCGCAGCCTGCTCAACACGGATTGGTACCCAATGTATGTCGTTGAGCGCGGCCTGCCGCGTTTTATCGGTAAGAAGGAACTGGACGATCTACGCAATTCGATTCTCCATGGGACCAAAGGAAAAAACGCAAGTCTTTCTCCGGGTGGACCGTTTGGTGATACCCTCATCCTAAAGATCATCGAGTCCGCCAGGCAAGCAGGACGACCTGTGTATTTGTCGAAGACTGTCAATGTTACCGGCAAACTCGAAGATGTGGCCGATAAGGGCAGAGAGTTGGGTCTGGTTACGCTCGTAACGCCATCGCAGATTCTTTACGCTCAACAGCTCCGAGAAGTCTACGGCAAGTGGATTGAGGCTTTTCGCACGGAGGGGCTGGAAAGCTGGCGACTCAAGTATGCGCCGCAGACGGACGCGGGCCGACGCCTGATTCCCAATTACGCAGCGGGGATAGTAGCGAATCTGGAGAATCTAAAAACGAACGCCCCGGAGCTTCGAATTAAACTGTTCCGCTGGTACATTGAGCATGTAGAGAAGCTTCTCTCAGAGGACTTTCGATATAACTTTGCGCAGGCGTGGTGCTGTTCCGCGTCCGACGTAAAGGAAATCGATGCATGGCGTAAGGAACAGGGTTTGGAGTGCAAGGAGCGGTGAACCCAGACTGGGAGTGTTTCTTAAGAGCACGGCGCGGAGATGAGGCCGCGTGGCGCGAGCACTACGGATGCCGGGCGCGCCGTCCACAATGTGGAAACCGGGTCTGCGGTCACGCGAGGCAGTCGCGTACGCGATCCTGAGGACTGCGGCGCTGATTGTCGTTGGCATTTTTGTAGGATTGGGGGCTTCGAAGAGGATACATCGGGGGTCCCAGTTCGTGTCGTCCTCTAATAAAGGGAAGCCTCAGCTTCTAGTGGAACAACACCCAGACAAGCGCGTATATTCTGGAAGGTTTCTTTGCGGTCGATCGCGTTTTGCCAGATTCACCCGCGAGTGAGGCCGGCCTCAGGGCGGGTGATGTCATTACGAAAGCAAATGGCCGACCCGTCAATGGCATGAGCTGGGACAAACTGAGACAATTGTTGATGCAGCGAGGGAAAAAGGCGACGCTCTCCACTGTCCGAAACGGTAAGGCGAGAGAAATCACACTGACACCTCGCCGCCTGCTTTAGCTGGACGCGGTACAGGCTCG
>Ga0315277_10003882_pt1 | contig 20112 bp, 12 predicted proteins | sample YL17G05_15_MG_FD_203695 | JGI IMG/M metagenome (GOLD analysis project Ga0315277, IMG submission 203695) | Sediment microbial communities from Yellowstone Lake, YNP, Wyoming, USA - YL17G05_15 | ecosystem: Environmental > Aquatic > Freshwater > Lake > Sediment | place: USA: Wyoming | collected... | reverse complement strand
ACACGGCAACACTGACCTTGAGCAACGTGTTCGGCGGGGATCGCGGCGGATATTGGATTACCGTCAGCAACGCGCTGGGGGTGGTGACCAGTGCCGTTGCCAATCTGGGTGTCAACGACCCTTGGCTCAGCGGGCAACCTACCAGCCAAAGCGTGCAACCGGGGCAGCCTGCCGTCTTCAGCGTTGCGGCCGTCGGCACCGCACCTGTTTACCAATGGCGCAAGGACGGCGTTCCTGTTCCCGGGGCCACGGCGACCACCCTGAACGTGACCAACGCGCAACGGTCCGATGCGGGGCTTTACGATGTGGTCGTCAGCAATGTCTTCGGCACCGCCACGAGCACAGGGGCGATGTTGACTGTGAATCTGGCCACGACTGATTCTCTGGATCCAGGTGCAAACGGCGCTGTGTACTCACTCGCAGTTCAGTCGGACGCTAAGATTCTAGTGGGCGGAGAATTCGTGACACTTGGAACACAGCCTCGAAGCCTTCTGGGGCGCTTGAATCCCGATGGGACGATTGATGCCGAATTCGCGCCAAATGCCAGTGGGAATTACGACGCCTATTGTTCTTGTTTTGCCGTGCAGCCAGACGGGAAGATCCTCGTTGGGGGGTACTTCCTGACTCTCGCAGGGCACTCGCAGGCGGATTACGGTCGGCTCTTCAGCAATGGTACTCTTGATTCCACCTTTGGTCTGTTCAGTGATGGCTGGGTCACCTGTTTACTCCCGCAAGCCGACGGCAGGATTCTTATGGGTGGCGCCTTCACGACCTTGGGTGGCCAAATCCGTAACTGCATCGCACGGTTCGATGCGAGCGGAGCTTTGGATCCCAGCTTCAACCCGGGGGCCAACGGTGCTGTTCTCCTTATGGCCATTCAGCCGGATGGCAGGATTCTGGCCTGCGGAGCGTTTACCACTCTGGCAGGCCAACCCCGCAGTTACCTCGGGAGACTCAATGCCGACGGCACCATAGATGCAGACTTTAGCGCGACCGCGAACGCCCCAGTGTATTCCCTCGCCCTGCAGCCAGATGGAAAGGTCATCGTTGGCGGCTCGTTTACCAATCTGAATGGGCAGAGCCGCAAGTACATCGGGCGGCTGAATGGCGACGGCACGCTGGATACCTCGTTCAATCCCGGAGCCAACGATTTCGTCAACACCCTCGCCATTCAAACAGACGGGACGATAGTAGCGGGCGGCCGTTTCACGATGCTCGCAGGACGGGCACGCAGCCGGCTCGGTCGGCTCAGTGCCGATGGAAGATTGGACAACACATTCGATCCAAGAGCGGATTATACGGTAAACACTGTCGCCGTGCAGGCCGACGGCAAGATCATTGTGGGTGGCAGTTTCACCAACCTTGGTAGCCAAATGCGAGCACGCATTGGCCGCTTGGCGAATCCAGACCCTGCGAATCAGACGTTGTCTTTCGACGGCTCGAGAATTAGCTGGCTGCGATCAGGAAGCAGCCCAGAACTCTGGCGCACGTCCTTCGATGTCTCAGCCGACGGCACGAACTGGGTCAGCCTGGGGGCGGGAACTCGCATCTCCGGCGGTTGGCAGGTGACCAACGTTTCCGTCCCACTTGACGCCACCCTCCGAGCCCGAGGCTTTGTCCAAGGCGGTGGCTATTACAACGGCTCAAGCTGGTTTGTGGAAAACCAGGTGCAACTACGGCCGGAGGTCCTTGCCGCCTCATTCACCTCGAACCAGTTTGGCGCCAGCATCCGTGCCATGCCTGGCCTGGCCGTGGTGATTGAAGCCTCCACCAATCTGATGCAATGGACCGCCATCCTCACCAACGTGGTGCCCGGCGGCGGGATCGTGTTCTTCACCGATCCTGATTCCGGCCAGTTGCCGCGCCGCTTTTACCGCGTCCGGTATTACTTGGGGACGTTGCCCCCACCCCGCATTCTTACCGGCGACGGGAAGTTCGGGTTCCACACCAACGTGTTTGGCTTTAACCTCTCGGGCGTGGCCGGGCAGACAGTGGTCGTTGAAGCATCGTCGAATCTCGTGAACTGGGCGGCACTGGCCACCAACACGCTCGGCACCGACCTGTTTTATTTCAGCGACGTGGCGGGCACAAACTTCGCGTTGAGGTTCTATCGCGCCCGCGTGCCGTAAGTCCGCTGCGCCGGGCCGCGTTGCGCTGGACAAGGCACTCCTGCTCCGTCATGCTGTGAGCGCGCTGCAAAAGCACAGCGCAAAACCCAGTTAAGCCATGAACGAACCTCCGCCACTTCCCGAAACGCCGGCCCCCGCCGCGTCTTCCCATCCTCCCATGTCGCTCGCCGCGCGCCTGATGAATGTCTTTGCCGTGCCAGGTGAAGTCTTCGAAGAGGTGAAGGCGGCCAGCCATTCGGCGGCGAACTGGCTGGTGCCGGTCTTGATCGCCTCGGTCGTGGGGGTGGCTTCGGTGATCATCGTGTTCAGCCAGCCGGCCATCCAGCAGCAAATCCACGAGAAACAGGTCGCCGCGATGGAGAAGAAGTTCGACAAGGAAGTGCAGGCGGGCCGGATGACGAAGGAACAGTCGGATAAAGCGTTGGAGACGATGGAAAGGTTCCTCGGTCCAACCATGATGAAGATTTCCGGCTCGATCAGCTTTGTGTTTTACAGCTTTGTCCGGGTTTTCTTCTGGGGGTTGGTGCTATGGCTGGCGGGGCGATGGATGCTGAAGGCGCAGTTCGGCTATCTCAAAGCCGTCGAAGTCGCCGGGTTGGCCGGGATGATCGGCGTGCTGGGAACGATCGTGTCGCTGTTGCTCCGGGTGAACTTCAGCAACCCTGCGGCGTCGCCCAGCCTCGCCCTGACGGTCGGCGAATTCGACGAAAAGAATACTCTGCACATGCTGCTCGCGATGGTGAACCTGTTCGAGCTGTGGCAGGTCGGCGTGATGGGCGCCGGGCTGGCGCGGCTGGCCAGAGCGCCTTTTCTTCGGGCCACGTTGCCGGTGCTCGTGATCTGGACAATTATTTCGGTCGCGCTGGGGACGCTTTCCTCGCTGGCTGTGCGGCTCGGGTCATAACCGGCAGCGGACGCTTGCAAGTGTTGGCGGACTTGGAAGGCGGGAAAAGGCGCTTTGCCTGGGGGATGGAAGTCTGGCCGCGGCGGAGCGGGATCCGAGCGGAGTTCAACTGAAACATTTTCCCGGTTGCAGTGTCCTAGCTGGAAGGAAACAAAATGGCAAACTCGAAGAAACGGCGGAAAGTCATCATCTTCACCGTCATCGGCGTGGTGCTGGTTGCGCTCACGCTGCTGGCCATCTTTCGCAAACGCGAGGTCGTCATCACCATCCAGACCGAAAAGGTGGGGCGGCGCAACCTGACCGAGCTGGTCGTGGCCAACGGCAAAATCCAACCTGTGGTCCAGGTCAAAATCAGCGCCGAGGTCAGCGGCGAAATCATCGAGCTGCCCGTCAAGGAAGGCCAAGCCGTGAAGAAGGGCGACCTGCTGGCGAAGATTAAACCGGACGCCTACCTCGCGAATCGCCGGTCGGCGGAAGCCAACTACCAATCCGCGCTCGCGGGCAAGCAGCAGGCCGAGGCGAATCAGCGGAAAGCCGAACTCGAATTCAAACGCAACGAGGACTTGTTCAAGACCAAGCTTATTTCGGACTCGACCTTCCTGGAGTTCAAAACCGGACTCGAGATCGCCCAGGCGCAGGTGGAATCGTCCGCGCACCAAGTGGACGTGGCGAAAGCCTCGCTGGCCCGGGCCGAAGAGGAACTCGCCAAAACCACCATCTATTCGCCGCTCACCGGGACGATCAGCAAGCTCAACCTTGAGGTCGGCGAGCGCGTCGCCGGCAATACCATGATGGCCGGCACCGAGATCATGACCGTGGCGGACCTCAACGCCATGGAGGCGCGTGTGGACATCGGCGAATCGGACATCGTGTTGCTGGCGAAGGGCCAGAAGGCGCGGCTGGAGGTAGATGCCTTCAAGGATCGCAAGTTCGCCGGCCTGGTCACCGAAATCGCGAATTCATCCAAGACCAGTTTTGCCGGGGCCGGCGGCTCCAGCCAGGAAGCCACCAAATTCGAAGTCAAAATCCGCCTCCAGGAAAAAGAAGCGTTCCGCCCGGGCATGTCGGTGAGCTCTGAAATCGAGACGCGCTCGCGTACCAATGTGTTGACCGTGCCCATCGCCAGCGTCACGACGCGCCTGCCCAAGGATGCCGGCAAGAAGGACGCGAAAGGCAGCAAGACGAATTCCGTCGCGTCCACCAAAACGAACGCTCCCGCCGCCACCAGCGCGGCTTCCGGCGGCAGCACCAACGCGCCCAAGGCCGATAAGAAGGCCAAGGAAACGCCCAAGCCCATCGAGGTCGTGTTCGTGCTCGACGGCGAACGGGTGAAGATGGCGCCGGTCAAAATCGGCATCAGCGATGACAGTTATTGGGAGATCACCGAGGGCTTGAAAGAAGATCAGGAAGTGATTTCCGGAGGTTACAAAGCCATCAACCGCGATCTCGAGGACGGCAAGAAGGTGCGCAAGGGCAAACCGGAGAAGGAAGAGGACAAGGAGAAGAAGTAGCCGTGTCGTTGATCCGTCTGCAAAACATTTCGCGCCGCTACCAGATGGGCGCGGAGACCATTCACGCGCTGCGCGACGTGTCGCTCGTGATCGAACGCGGCGAATACGTTTCCATCATGGGTCCGTCCGGCTCGGGCAAGTCCACGCTCATGAACGTCATCGGCTGTCTCGACACGCCGACTTCCGGCCGTTACGACCTCAATGGTGTGGACGTGAGCCAGATGGATGACAACCAACTCGCGGAGGTCCGCAACCGCGAGATTGGATTCGTCTTCCAAACCTTCAATCTGCTCCCGCGCTCGAACGCGCTGCATAACGTCGAACTGCCGCTCATCTATGCCGGCCTGCCGTCCGACGGGCGGCGGCAAACCGCGCTCGACGCCCTCACCCAGGTCGGCTTGGCGGACCGGGTCCACCACAAACCGAACGAGCTTTCCGGCGGCCAGCGCCAGCGCGTGTCGGTCGCGCGCGCCCTCGTCAACAAACCTTCCATCCTGCTGGCGGACGAGCCCACCGGCAACCTCGACTCGAAGACCGGCGAGGAAATCATGGCGCTGTTTGGCGAGCTTTCGCGCCGCGGCAACACCATCCTCCTGGTCACGCACGAAGAAGACGTCGCCCGCCACACCCGCCGCATCATCCGCATCCGCGACGGCCTGATCGCGAGTGATGAACAGCGCGCGCCCGCCCACCCGACGGCGCCATGAACCTGTTCACCGAGGTCCGCGAAGGCCTGCGCATCTCGTGGGGCGCGATCCGCGCCAACAAAATGCGCGCCTCGTTGACGACGCTGGGGATCGTCATCGGCATCGTCACGGTCACGCTGATGGCCACGGCGATCGAAGGATTGAACGCGGCCTTCCTGCGGAGCATCTCGATGATCGGCACGGACGTGTTTTACGTGCAGCGTTTCAACTGGATCAACACAAGCGAGACCGACTGGTTTAAGGCGCAAAAGCGGCGGCCCATCCGGCCTGCGGACGCCCAGGCGTTGGCCGGCCAGCTTACCCTCAGCGGGGCCATCGCGCCCACGGCGGCCATGTTGCGGTCGGTGCGCTTCAAGAATCGTCAGGCCACAAGCGTCTTCGTCGTCGGGACGACCGATGAGTTTCAGAACACCGCTGGCGTCGGCGTCACCTCGGGCCGGTTTCTTTCGACTGCCGACGCCCGTGGCGGACGCCCGGTTTGCGTCATCGGGACGGAGGTGGCCACGAATCTTTTCCAACGCGAGTCGCCGCTGGGCCAGCGGATTCGCATCGGTTCGCAGTCGTTTGAAGTCATCGGCGTGCTCGACAAGCGCGGCACCTTTCTCGGCCTGCTCAGTCTCGACAACCGCGTCGTCATCCCGTTGAGGCAGTTCCTGCTTTCGTTCTGGAACGAACCGGACATCTCCATCGAAGTCAAGGCGGGCAAGCTCGTTCAACTGGACGAGGCGCGCGAAGAACTGCGCCACGCCTTCCGGCGCGTCCGCCACCTCGCGCCGGGCGAACCGGACGATTTCGCCATCAACCAACAGGATCAGTTCGTGAAGATGTTTCACACGGTCGCCGGCACGATTGCCGCCATCGGCCTGTTCATCACCGGACTGTCGCTGTTCGTCGGCGGCATCGGCATCATGAACATCATGTTCGTCTCCGTCGCCGAGCGGACGCGGGAAATCGGCATCCGCAAGGCCATCGGCGCCAAACGGCGGGCGATTCTGCTGCAATTCCTGACCGAAGCCGCGTGCATCTGCCTGCTCGGCGGGCTGATCGGCCTGACGATTGCCTGGCCGGTGACGTGGATTGTGCAACGATTTCTGCCCGCCACGCTGTCGCTTCCCGTCGCCGGGCTGGCGCTGCTTGTGTCGCTGGTGACCGGTTTGGTGGCTGGCTTTGTCCCCGCGTGGCGCGCGGCGCGGATGAATCCGGTGGACGCGTTGAGGGCGGAATGAAGTTCCATCGTCCAACCCTGCTGCTGGCCGAGATCCGCGAAAGTTTCGCCATGGCCATGCACGCGCTGACAACGCACAAGCTCCGCTCTTCCCTCACGTTGCTCGGCGTGTTGATCGGCGTGTTCTCCATCATCGTCGTCATGACGGCGATGCGCATCCTCAAGGCGAACATCGAGACGGAGATGAGCCAGTTGGGCAGCTACTCCTTTGCGATCCAGAAATGGCCGGCGATCCAGTTTGGCGGCCCGAAGGAGTGGGAGCGGTACTGGCGGCGGAAGGAAATCTCGCTCGCGCACGGCGAACAGGTCCGGCAGAAAGCCACGCTCGCCGGCAGCGTCGGCGTCGAGGGCAACTTCTGGGGCGGCCAGATCGAAACACGCTTCCAGAAAACCCCGCCCACGGTGGCATTGCTCGGCGAAACGCCCGGCAGTTTTCCGACCAAGAACTGGATCGTGGAGGACGGCCGCGGCCTGGCCGAGACGGACGTGGACAACGCCCGCGATGTTTGCGTGCTGGGCAACAGCCTGGCGAAATCCGTTTTCCCCGTCGGCTCGGCGGTGGGGCAGCAGGTCAAGATTGACGGCATCAATTACAACGTCATCGGCGTGCTCGCGTCCAAGGGCACGACGATGGGAGGAGAGCAGGATAATTTCGCCGTCGTGCCCATCACGACCGCCTTGAACCGCTACGGCTGGCGGCACCACAGCCTGACCATCCTCGTGCAGGCCCGCGACGCGCTGAGCTACGACGACTGCGTCGAGCAGGTCCGCGGCATCCTGCGCGTCGCCCGCAAAGTCCAGCCCGGCGCGGAGGACGACTTCGAGGTGTTCTCGAACGATTCGCTCATCCAGCAGTTCAACACCTTCACGCTGGCGGTGCGCATCGGCGTGATGGTGATCAGCTCGATTGCCCTGCTCGCGGCGGGCGTCGGCATCATGAACATCATGCTCGTCAGCGTCACCGAGCGGACGCGTGAAATCGGCATCCGGCGCGCGGTGGGAGCGAAGAAGCGCAACATCCTGACGCAATTCATCCTCGAAGCCATTGCGCTGTGCGAAGTCGGCGGCGTGCTCGGCGTCGTGCTAGGCGTCCTCGGCGGCAACGCCACCGCCTGGTATTTCGAAGTCCCGCCCGCGATCCCCGTGGACTGGATCATTCTCGGCCTGGTGATCTGCTCCATCGTCGGCATCATCTTCGGCACCTACCCGGCCTACAAGGCGGCGAACCTCGACCCGATTGAGTCGTTGCGGTACGAGTAGCTTTCGCTTCCGGCAAACTGTGCGCCTCATTCCGCGTTCCGCGATCTGCGTTCCGCGTTTGCGGCGGCGCGCGTGGCTTCAGCACCGCTTTTCAGACGGGGCGAGCATTTCAACGCAAAGCCGCTGTTCCATCGCCCCGAATGGCCAATACCAAGAACCGAACCGCTTCTGTGTCAATGGTAAGGGGCGACCCCTTTATGCTGCCCCGCCTCTTGGATTGCGCGAAAAAGTGCTTCGCTTGGGTGCGTGCCTGGGGGAATGGGACTTTCAGGCTTTGCCAAACTGACCAACTGAATCAACGTCTTACGATAAACCGATGGTTGTGGAGCAATACGCCCTAGTTCCGTAGCCATTTCATGAACCAATTGCTGCATCTCAGCTTCTTTGTCACACCGGAGGGCGTTGAACGATACGATTGGCCCTTGCAGGCTTTTTGTGGTCGCTCCCTTTGCCAACAACGGCATCAGTGGTCTCTCGGCTGCCCAGCGCGCTCCCAATTCGATCAACACCCAAGGAGATCTCAGACTGGCAGGGGTAATCAGTGCAATGAAGTACGTGGCCTCTACAATCTCGCAACGCAGATGACCTTCCGTATTCGCTCCCGCTGGCAGGCGATACCCGTCAACGCTTGTGCATCGAATCTGGGCCGGTTCTAACGAAAGCGCATCTCGCAGAAAGACGATGAGCGCTTCTGCAAGTCTTGCGTCTTGGTTGCTGTGGCTGATGAACACGTCAATCATGGTGACGAGCCTAAACGTCTCTCGAATCATTTGCAGCCAAGATTTTCACAGCCACCCTCCCGATAATCTGTCGGAGCTTGCCAACGGCGTCGAAGAAAATAGTCTGGCGACATGAAAGCGAATCGGTTTGTGATCACACTTCTGTTGCTGCTGAGTGCCACTGTCTTTCAACTCCCAGGTCAACAGAGCGAGGCAGATCGCAAGCTGCTAGCCGACATCCGCGCCAAGGCGGAAAAGGGCGATGCCCAGTCCCAGTTTGAATTGGGCGCGGCATTCTACTTTGGCAATCTTGGCGTGACGAAGGATGCGGTGGAGGCTGTGAAGTGGTGGCGCAAGGCCGCCGGGCAGAATCTCGCAGAGGCTTGCTACAATCTGGGCGTCTGCTACGCCAATGGCCGAGGCGTGGCGAAGGATGGGGCGGAGGCGGCGAAGTGGTATCGCAAAGCCGCTGGGCAGAATCTCGCCCTGGCTCAATACAATCTTGGCGTCCGCTGCCACAATGGCGACGGCGTGGCAAAGGACGATGTGGAGGCGGTGACGTGGTATCGCAAAGCTGCAGAGCAGAACGTCCGTGAAGCTCAATACAATCTGGGCCTCTGCTACGCCAAGGGTCAGGGCGTGGCAAAGGATGAAGCGGGAGCGGTCAAGTGGTATCGCAAAGCCGCTGAGCAGAACCTGCGCGAGGCTCAGTACAATCTGGGCGTCTGCTGCGCCAGTGGCCAAGCCGTGGAAACGGACCTTGCAGAGGCCGTTAAGTGGTATCGCAAAGCTGCCGAGCAGGATGACGCATCGGCTCAAAACAATCTGGGCCTTTGCTACGCCAAGGGCCAAGGTGTGGCGAAGGATGAGGTGGAAGCGGTCAAGTGGTATCGCAAAGCCGCCGATCAGAACGACGCCACGGCTCAAAACAATCTGGGCCTTTGCTACGCCAAGGGCCAAGGCGTGGCGAAGGATAAGGTGGAGGCCTACAAGTGGACGCTTCTGGCGGCAACGCAGGGCGAGGAACGGGCAAAGGAACTCCTGAGCGTAATGCAGATGAAGGGCTGGATGACGCGCGAGCAAATTGGAGAGGGCCAAAAACTGGCGCGCAATTTCAAGCCACGCGCGGTGCCTTCCGCCGGGAGCGAGAGTTCCAGCGCGGGGATTACCGAAATGCGCCCGGCGTCTTCTGGCTCCGGATTCTTCGTCACGGAGGATGGGTATCTTATCACCAATGAGCATGTGGTGAAAGGCTCGACGCAGATTCGTTTGGTCACAGGCGCGGGTCTGATTTCAGCAAGAGTTATAAAGTTGGATGCGGCGAATGATCTGGCGTTGCTCAAGGCGGAGGGGCGGTTCGCACCGTTGCCGGTGGCGGCGAGTCGAGCAGCGAAATTGGGAACCACGGTGGCCACGCTGGGTTTTCCCAACATCGGCTTGCAAGGCTTCGCGCCCAAGCTGGCCAAGGGCGAGATCGCGTCGCTGTCCGGCGCGGGGGATGACGCGCGGTATTTCCAGATCAGCGTGCCGGTGCAACCGGGCAATTCGGGCGGGGCGTTGGTGGACGAGCGCGGCAACGTGGTCGGCGTGGTGTCGGCCAAGTTGAGCGCCAGCGCCGCGCTCAAGACCAGCGGGGCGTTGCCGGAGAATGTGAACTACGCCGTCAAGAGCAGCTATCTGTTGAGCTTCCTGGAATCCGTGCCCGAGGTGTCCGCCAAACTCAAAGAGCCGAACACCAAGGAACGGAAGTTTGAGGACGTGGTGAAGGACGCGGAACAGGCAGCTGTGCTGGTGCTCGTGTATTGAGCATCAACGTGCTGCTGTGCATCCTGCCGGCAGATCAAACTTCTCCCTGGCGTTTCAAAGTGATCTTCCGGCAAGATGCCGGAAGCACGCTCAACGTGGTGAAGCCAGCGCTGATTGGCGGCAGATCAATCCTCCGCAAACAAATATTCGAAATCCGCCTTCGAGAGGCTGCGGGCGAAGTCCGCCGAGCAGGGAGGCGATGAGACAGTCACGTCTGCTTGGGCTTGATCTCGCCGCTGAGCAGACGTTCCAATTCGCCCGTCAGCTTCAGCTCCTGCGCCCAGCGTCTCAAGTAATCGCGGTCCAGGGCCTCGGCTTGCACGGCCACCACGCCCGCCGCATCGCCAAGCTGCCGGTCGGACGGCGAAATGCGGTTCCGAATGAGCTTGTGCAGGACGACGTCCTCCGCCGTGCCAATCCAGGCCGGTTCGCCAAACAGCGTGACCTGGACGCGCCGCCGCAACATCTCGCGATCAAAAGGTTCGGGTTTGGGCAGCCAGAAATCCACTTTCAATGCCGAGCGCGTGTCAATGGCGTTGAACTGGTGCGGTGATTGGAAGGCGGCGCGCACGGCGGCTTCCTCAAGGTAGAAGTCCCCGCGGAACTCCTGCAGGATGCGCGGCACAGCGGCCATTGGCAGTTGCACGACGAAATCCAGGTCGTGTGTGGTGCGCGGGATGCCCCAGTAGTTGCTGGCCATCGAGCCGGTGAGGTAGTAGGTCACGCCGCTCCGGTTCAGCCGGCGCAGACAATCCACCAGCAGTTCGCGCTCATTCATGCGGCGCGGGCGAGTTCCAGGCGGCGACGGAGCAGGCGCTCGACTTCGGCGGCATCGGCCTGCGGATGTTGCCGGCGGATGCCCTCGCGGGTGACCTCGCAGGACAGTTCGTGCAACTCCAGCGCCACCGCCAGCCGTTGCTCGCCGGTCATCCGGCGGTAACGCCGGATTTGCTCGTCCAATGCGCGGCTCGCGGTCATGACTTTTCAATAGTGCAATCCGGCGCGCCTGACAACTTCAAGTTCCGGGCGGCGCAATTGCCATGAGTGCGCCCTGAATGCAGCGTCGTGGATTGCTCTCAATCCTCCGCGAACAGGTACTCCAAATCCGCCTTCGAGAGGCTGCGCGCAAAACCTTCCTCGCCGAGCACGTCGGCAATCGTCTGCGCCTTGCTCTGTTGCAGCTCCCAGATTTTTTCCTCGACCGTGCCAGGCGCGATGAGCCGGTAGGCGTTCACAGTCTGCGTCTGGCCGATGCGGTGCGTGCGGTCAATGGCCTGCGCCTCGACCGCCGGATTCCACCACGGGTCGTAAAGGATCACGTAGCTGGCGGAAGTGAGGTTCAAACCCGTGCCCGCAGCGCGCAGGCTCAGCAGGAACACGCCCGGGCTGGCGTCGTCCTGGAACGCGGCCACGACTTCCTGCCGGTCCTTCGTCTGGCCCGTGAGCATGTGCGTCTTGATCTGGTGGACGAGGCATTCCTTCTCGAGCAGTTGCAGCATCTGCACGAACTGCGAAAAGACCAGCACCTTCTGCCCTTCGGCCACGAGCGAGTCGAGCAACTCAAACAGCGTCTCGGTTTTGCCGCTGGCGGAGTCGTTGCCGACAAGCTGGGGGTGGCAACAGATCTGGCGCAGGCGCGTGAGCGCGGCCAGGACGTGCATCTTGCTTTTGTTGAGGCCCTGCGTCTCGACGGCCTTCATCACCTGGTCGCGGCTGCGGCGCAACTCGGCGAGGTAAAGCTTCCGCTGCTCCTCGCCGAGCGGGCAATCGCGGCGCTGCTCGATGCGGTCGGGCAAATCTTTCGCGACGTGCTTCTTCAACCGGCGCAGCAACAGCGGGCGCAGCTTGGCGGACAAGCGCCGCCGCGCAATGCGCATTGCGTTTTCCGCGCCTTCACCGCCGCCGCGTGGTTCGTAGGTTTCGATGAATTGCTCCTGGTTGCCGAGGTAACTGGGCTGGATGAAATCCACAATGCTCCACAAATCGAGCAGGCGGTTTTCCAAGGGTGTGCCGGTCAGCGCGAGGCGGTGAGCGGCGCGCATCTGCTTCACCGATTGCGTGACCTGCGCGCCGGGGTTTTTGATGAATTGCGCCTCGTCAAGAATCAGCGCGTGAAAATCGAACTTCTGCAACTCTTCGAGGTCGCGCCGGAGCAGCGCGTAGTTCGTGACGATGAGGTCGTGCTGCGGGATTTGCTTCCGCAGGTTGTGCCGCGCGGCGCCGCTTTCGAGCACGAGCACCTTGAGGTTCGAGGTGAAGCGTTCCGCCTCGCGCCGCCAGTTGTGCAGCACCGAGGCCGGGCAGATGACCAGCGACGGCTTCGGGTCCTTGCGGTAATGTTCCTTGAGCCAGACGAGCCACGCCAGCGTTTGGAGCGTTTTGCCCAGGCCCATGTCGTCCGCGAGAATGCCGCCGAGCCGGATTTTGGTGAGGTGACAAAGAAAATCGAACCCCGCGTTCTGGTAGGGACGCAGTTCGGCAGTGACCGTTTCCGGCAGGCGGGCCGCCGGCACGCCGTGGAAATCTTTCAACCGCTCACGCAGTTCGCGCGCCTGGGGCGAATCGCCGAAGCGCTGCAATTCCTGCTCGTCGAGATGCGCCGCGTGTTCGAGGCCGACCTTCTGCGGCACGGCAACCAGACCGTCCACGCCGAGTTCCGCCATCGCTTCCTGCGCGCTTTGCACGGCGCCCGTGTCCAACTCGACCCAGCCGGAGTTCGGCAATCTCACGAAGCGGCCGTTCGCGACGGCCAGGCGTTCGAGGTCGGCCTTGGTCAGCTTCATGCCTTCGGCTTCCCACTCGGCGGACACGGCGAGCCAGTCAATGCCGCTGCCCTTGACGATGAGCTTGGGCTTGAGCCGGCGCGGCGAGAGGAACAGACGTTGAAACGCCGGGTTGCCGAGATACTCGGCGCCGGTCGGCCGGTCTGGCCACGCGCGGGCGAGGACGTTCAGGAAATTCTCGTTCGGATCGCCGGTCCACAAACCCGGCTCGGGCGTAAACCAGTCGAGTTGCTTCAGCCACTGCGTCGCCGGTTCCAGGCGCGGGTCGTCGAGGATTTCCGGTTTGTCGGTGGGCCTGCGTTTGCCGTCGCGAAGCTGCCATTCATGGCCGTTCCAGAACCACAGGCTGCCGTCGCGCAGGCTGCGGGCGTGAAGCCGCAATTGCACGGAGTCGTCCAGCAACTCGAAGACAAACTGCGGCGCCGCCGGATGCGTGAGGCAAAGCTGATCCCAATCCACGCCATTTTTCGCCTGCGTCCGGCGCAGATGCGTGAGGAGGCGGTGGCTGAGCTTGCGCACGGGCACGGACGTGCGTTGCGCCCAATGCGCCAGCACGGCGGGTGGCGGCCCGTTTCGCAGCAGGTAGAACGTTCCGCCCGCCAGCACGAGCGGCGGTTGCTCCGTGAAGAAACGGACCCCGCTGAGCGGATGCGTGTTGCCATCCGGCAGCTTGAGCTGGTGCGTGAACGCCAGCTCCCGGTCGCCGTTCTCCAGATGGGGCGCCAACTCGGCCACCTGCCCGGCAAACGCGAGCCGCGCTCCGGCGGCGCTTTCCAGCCGCCCGGTGTGTCCCCAGTGTGCGAGCCAGTGCAGCAACTCGACGTCGCTCAGTACCAGTGTCCCACTCCCGTCGTTGCGGGTCTTGTGCGTGTCCGCCAGCCACGTGATGAATTCCCAATCGGCGGGCGCGAACAACTCCTCCTCATGCGAGGCGCGCGTGACCAGCTCGATCATGTCCTTGAGCGAGCGCGCTTTCTCGCCGGTGCGGGGCCGCAACAGCAGAAACTGCACGGCCAGCCGATGGCGCGCGGGCGCGGCCTTGTCCGGTTGCGGTGTGCACACGACCCGCAGCGTGGCGCGCGGCTGATCGAGCAGCGCCGGCTTTGGGGGGAACAGCCAGTTCTCCAGATCCCGGACGAAGAGTGTCTCCTGCGCGGCATCCTCGGCGGCGGCAAAGCGCTCGGCACTGGAGTGGGGTTGGAGTTCGTTGGGGAGCGGACGCTTCGCCCGCAGAAACAGGAAGGCCAGCTCCTCGAGCCGGGCGTCGCCGCGCGTGGCGAGCAGGCGCGGCCACCAATCCTCACCGGCGAAGTCGCGGCGGGCGAGCGAGAGCTTCCCGAAATAATCCTCCATCAACAGCCACGCGCGCTGCGGGTCGGCGCACGCCGCGAACTGCCGCAGCAAATCCTCGCGCTCGGCCACCGACGTGCGCGTGTCGGACAATTCGCGACGCAGGTCCGCGAACGCTCCGTAGGTTTGCGAAAGGACCGTGTTCTGCGCGTCGTACTTGTTCGTGCCCGCCTGACGCGGACCGTTTCCGTTTTTCAGCAACATTTTCGGCATCTGAAAGTCTGCAAAATAAAAACCCGCTAGGGTCCTATCATCTCCGCACAGGGGCGGCCCTCCGGTCAATCACAAAGGGAAGAATTCTTGCCCGCGCCCCAGGCGGAGAGTGGGCCGCTGGCATCACTTGACAGGCGGAGGCGGCGCGTCTTCCGCCGCCCTCTCGCCAAGCCCCAGCTTCTTCTCCAACTCGGTCACGCGCTTGAGCAACTCCGGCAACTGCTGGAGCGCAATCATCTGCCGTTTCATGACGCGGTCCGGTTGCGCCGGATAACCGAACCACTTCTCGCCGTCGGGGATGTTGCTCATCACGCCGGACTGTGCCGCGACCGTGACGCGGTTGCCGAGCTTCAGGTGGCCCGCAAGCCCGACCTGTCCGGCGAGCACGACGTAGTTGCCCAACCGCGTGCTGCCGGCGATGCCTGCCTGCGCCACCACCAGGCAATGCTCGCCGATGTTCACGTTGTGGGCGATCTGCACCAAGTTGTCAATCTTCGTGCCTTTGCCGATCACCGTCGCCCCAAGCGCCCCGCGGTCCACGGTCACGCCCGCGCCGATCTCGACGTCGTCGCGAATGATGACGTTGCCGATCTGCGGCACCTTGCGGTGCATGCCGCCATCCTGCACGTAACCAAAACCGTCCGATCCGATAACTGTGCCGGCGTGGATGCGGACGCGGTTGCCGAGGATGCTGCGGGCATAAAGCGTCACGTTCGGAAACAACAGCACATCCTCGCCGAGCACGCTCTGCGATCCGACGAATACACTCGCAAGCAACACCGAACGCGCCCCGATCACCGCGCCATCGGAGACTGTGCATTGCGGCCCGACATGCGCGGTGGCATCCACCTGTGCCGTTGGCGCGACGACCGCCGACGGGTGAATACCCGGTTCGTACTTCGGCTCCGGGAAAAAGAGCGGCAGCACTTTTGCAAATGCAATCCGGGCGCTAGGCACACGGATGAGCGTCTTCTGCGACTTCACCGGGCCGTCCACCAGAATGGCGGACGCGGCGCTCTGCTCAGCACGGGCGAAAAAAAGATCGTTCTCGGCAAAAGTGAGGTCGCCGGCTTGCGCCCGGTCGGCCGGCGCGAACCGTTGGAGGACAAGCGTGCCGTCACCGACGACTTCGCCGACGACGTGCCGGGCAATTTCCGCGACCGTGTATGGCATGATGGATGAAGCGCGCGCGTATCTGGCGCGGGTCTGCACCCACTATGAAAAACGGCGCATGGTAATTCAATCCCAAGTTTTCTCCGCATGCGCGCCGGCCAATCCTCCGCTTGAAATCGCGCCGCCGAGCCGCATTCAGCGGATGAAAAGACGCGCACGCCGCTGTGCGAGATGGGTCCCCGTAACCGTGATTGCGAATTGGCCGCGGAAGGTTGTTGTGTTGCCACTCAGGTTGGGACTACCGCGCTAGCCGGAGTGCATAGCGTTGCCGGGCGGCATCAAAACGGAATTGCGCGAGGTTTGCGCTCAACCAGGGGAGCGCTTTGTCGGCGGGGCCATCGTAGCCGGTCAAGGCTGCGAGCTGTGGCAGGTCGCGGCGTTGCCTGGATTCGTCGCGTGAGCCTTCGAGGCTCAACACGGCGCGGATGAGCGCATCGGGCAGCCCCTGCTTCGCCGCTGCGGTGGCGAGATCATCTTCGCTGGTCAGACCGAGTTGCGTCCACCTCCACGCCTCCCGCACTGCGGCGGCGGTGTCGAAGCCAGGGCACTGCTCCAGTGCGGCAAGGACGCGGTCATGGCCGTACTTGAGGCGCACGAAATGCCAGCGCAGGTCGGCGTACGTGGCCGGGTCGCGCGCCTCGGCGGCGATGCGCAGGGCGTCGGCGGGCAACGGCTGGCGATGGTCGCGGAGTTTGGCGACGAGCACATCGCGCGCGTCCACCTCCCAGTGCTTCATCACGAAGACGGACACCAGTTCGCTGTCGCGCTCCAGCGCAGAACGGAGTTCGGCAAGCTGCGCTCGAGTTACGAGCTGACTGACAAGGAACGGGACAGAGTACTCCAGGTTTGAGTCCAAGGGCAGGCGGCGCAGCAGCACGGGCAAACCCTTCGTGCCGGCGGCTCTGAATTTCTGCGTGAAGGCCTGAAGCAGCGTGTCGTCCCAATGCTCCGGCCCGTTGTCCAGAACCGCGCCGAGGTAGGCGTCGAGTTGTTCGGCCGTCGGGTTGTCGGGGAGCACGGCGCGAGCGATGGCTTCCGCAGCGTCGAGTTTCACCTTCTGCTCGGGGATGTTGTCGCCGCCACCCGACCAGAGAAAGTCGTCCTTGTGGAAGGTAAGCCGCGACGTGCCCTCGTACTCCGGCACAAAAATCCACAAGCGCGCCTCGCGCAGCCAGTCGGCAGCAGTCACGCCGGCCAGACGCTCGCGCAACGCCGGGTACGGGTAGCTCAGGCGCATGGTGCGGTGCGTTTCCCCGCTCAACAATGCGGGGAAGGAGGCGAAGGTGTGCCCGTCGTATTGCCGGCTCAGGAAGGCTTCGCCGGCGCCGGGATGATGCAGCACATAAGTGCAGCGTGGCCCGCGGCCGTAACTGTGGCCTTCCGGAGCCGTGTTGATGTCGCGGTCCAGCAGCAACTGAGTGGCGCATTCGTCAACCACCAACGAGATGGCACCGTCCGCCACCTGCACTTCTCGCAACGTCACGCGCCTGCCGGGCAACACCGGAAACGTCCCGGGCTGTAGCGGCGTTTCGGCGACTTTCTTCACTGCGAACAAATCCACTTCCAGTATGCCGTCCAGTTTTGCCACGGGCAGTTGGTTGGGGAACCGTTTTGAAAAGCTTGCCTCGAAGAACGCCCGTCTGAGCCAGTTGTCAGGGTCTTCGTTGAACCAGAGCGTCGTGGCGGGCAGGAAACTCTTAAGGATACTGAAGTAGCGATTGCGACTGCCCTGCCACGATTCCGTGGGCCGCTTGCGCTCCGGAGAGATGACCGGAGGAATGCGCGTTGGGCGGGCGTCGCCGACGAAATGAAGGTCGGTGGACACGTGCTGGGCGACGGCGACATGTTGCGCCGGCACGCCGTGGACAACTAGTTCGGAGGAGAGGTGCTGGCTTTGAGGGTCCTGCAACGGGAGGTTCGTTTCAACCACTGTCACCGTGAGCGGCGCGGACTGCGTGAGCTTGGGACGCAGGAAACTGTTCGGCCAGACCAGGACGATGACCGGAAGCGCCATTAGACCCACAGCTAGCCCCACCACACCAGCGAACCACGTCCGGCCCCGCGCTTGCAGAACCCACGCCATCAAGGAGCATGCCATCATACAGAGGGATGCTACAACCGTAGCGCTCGTGTCCCGCGTGGTGTGGTCCTCCGATGTCACCATGGCTTCTTGGAGCACGCGCGCGTGACGCAACATTTCGACGACGACCATCCAGGCGATGATGCTGCCGACGGCAATGCAGATGGCGAGGAAGAACCGGTTCAGGTCGCGGGTCAGCGCCGCCAGAGTGGCCACGCCGAAGACGAACGGCAGGGTGTAGAGCAGCGACTCACCCACCGCGCAGAGCACCAGGTGCGGCGAATAGCCGCGCACGGACCAGCCGACGATTTGCAGCGCCAGCCGGGGCGCGAGCAGCCCAAGGACAAGGAACGCCGTCTTCGCCCAGAACAAATGGTTGCGGCGCAACGGGCGCGTGAGCCACGCGGCTTCCGTCCCCACCAGCGCGTCCGCCTGCACGAGCGACGCGATGAGCGCCAGCGCCACAAACGCCTGCCACAGCACGACGAAGAAACGCAGAGCGCCGACGGCCTCGCCCGAGAGCGAGTCGAGGTTCGCCAGGAACGGCTCGAGGGCGAACGCCAGCCAGAGCACTAGCAGCCGCCAGCGGAAATGCCGCAGGTCGGTCCGGAATTGATGGACGATGAGGTTCATGGTTTCGGAGCGGCGGCGGGTTCGCGGGCGGCCAGATTCTCCTTCAAGACAAACTGCCGGCGGGCAGGGTCAAAGACGAAATCCTCCGGGCGATGCGTTCGCATCCACGCCAGGACGGCTTCATTATCCTGCCGTTTCTCCGGGTCGAGGCCGGACAATCGAACGCCTGGCCACAAGGCTTGGGCAAGATGCCAGCCGCCGACCGAGTCTTTGAAAGCCGGGTCGTCCAGGAACAGGAAGACACGTTGGAGAGCGCTAGCTTCGCCCTGGCGCAGCGCGAGCTTGAAGGTCTCATCGAACAACATTTCCTGACGGAACTGACCGAGAACGCGGCTCTCCTCGCGCCAGCGACGGCGAACGATGTCGCGAAGCGGCACCTCCAAACCCGGCAACGTGCGCAACAACTCGAGTTTCGGCTCGTCGGGTTGACGCTCGAATTCCTCCAGCAAGCGCGGGTAGGTTTGGGGGTCGCGAATCCACGCGATGGCGCGGAGAGCCGAGAGAGGCAGCGACCGCACGTGCGGGGCGCGCGCCAGTTGCAGAACTTCGGCGCGGGCATCGTCCACCCAACCGCGCGCCAGCAACACCTCCGCCAGCTCCGGCTCGCGCGCCAGCGCGGCGACGAGGGCGGGCTTCTGCGCCTCAGTGGCGCCGCGTTGGAGGGCGTTGACCACGCTGCGTTTCGAAACCCAGCTCATCGCAGGCAGGCCGTCGAGCAGGACGTCGAGATGAGTCGGCACGAACCGGGCGAGTTCCGCGGTGAGCGGGTCGCGCAACTCCAGCGGCCGGCCATGCGCGTCCACGAGCCGGAGGAACTCGAGCAGATAAAGACTCACCTCGCGACGGGGCGCATCGGGCGCGGGGGATCTGAGGGCGGCAAGTCGCCGTTTGAATTCTGCGCGCGGCAGGCGGTCGTTGTTGGCGAAACCGAGGCTAGGACTCGTCAGAAAGAAATCCGCCAGCGTGAAGGCGGGGGATTGCCACGTTTCCGGCACGGTGCCGAGCCAGGTTTTCTCGAAAACGAGTAGCCGGCAGCGAGCGATTTCCGCCGCCGTGAGTTGGCTGTTGGAGGGCAGGTGGAGAGCGACGTGGTGCTGGGCGAGCGCCGTGTGTGTCGCGCGGGTGGCGCTGCTGCCGAAAAAGTGCGGCAGCCAAACGAGGTGACGCTGCGGATCGTAAATCATGAACACGAAGCGATTGGCCGGACCGAAGTCGGCCGTGGAGCAACGCGAATCCCGGGCGGTGGCGAGTTCAATCTGGCGGCGGCGTACATGAAACTGCGCCCCTGTCCACGGCAGCGACTCCGTGGCGAGGTATTGCCAGGAGCCGAATTCGTCGGTGGCCGTGGCGCCTGGCGTGAGAGGCAGGTCGGCCAGTTTCCTCCAGCGGAAGACGCGTGCCTCGAAAGCCGTCCGCAGCGTGAGCGGTTCAGCCAGTTCCTCTGTGCGGGCCGGCAGGTCAAACCGGCCCGCCTGGAAGCTGTCACGCGAACCGGGCATGAACGGCGTTTCCATTCGGAACAGCACGTCCTCCGGGAACTCGGCAGCCCACGCGGCAATGTCGTCGCTGTGGTGGGAAGGGTTCCAGAGCATTGCGTTGAAGAGTCGTTTGTGGCCAAC
>Ga0315277_10003881_pt1 | contig 20121 bp, 12 predicted proteins | sample YL17G05_15_MG_FD_203695 | JGI IMG/M metagenome (GOLD analysis project Ga0315277, IMG submission 203695) | Sediment microbial communities from Yellowstone Lake, YNP, Wyoming, USA - YL17G05_15 | ecosystem: Environmental > Aquatic > Freshwater > Lake > Sediment | place: USA: Wyoming | collected... | reverse complement strand
GGCATCGAACATGGCCTGGACTTCTGCGGCAAGTTCTTCCACTGGCAGAACCACGAGCATCACCACTGGGGCCTGGGCCTATTGACTCCGGCCATGGTCCACTACGGCCAAGCCGACACGGTGTTGGGTGCCCGGCAGGCGGTGCTTACCGCGGCCCATGCCGCTCATCCCGAACGATTCGTTCGGCAACCGCCGCGACCGATGGCGCTGCCGAGCGAAGTCTGGATTAACCCTCCGGCCGATGGGCCGGAACCCCGCATGTTACAACTACCGCGCGACACTAATTTCGTACCGCAGTTGTCTCAAACCGGTTGACACGCTCCGGACTGGTTGGCGCATGCCAGGAGGGACTACGGTGCCGCCACAGCGGTATACGGCAATACACAAGTGTGTGTAGTTCCACGCTCCCTTTTTTGTTGGAGGACGCACAATGAACAGGAAAAGTGTTGACCCACCCGCGAAAAAACAAGAGCCCCTACGCCACGACGTAGAGGCTCGGTGCACCAGTCTTTGCCGGAAGCCAGCCAACAAAGGGATGCACCCAAGGAAGTCTACCATGAGGAGGAGCCCGAAGCCAGTAGGAGAAAACCCGATCGCTTCAAGCAGGCCATGCTCTGGGCGATCTGGGTCGTGGGGATCCTGCTGGTGTACGCTTTGCTCGCCACTCTCGTGGTTTCCCGGTTACCCGAAGGTAGTGGCCAGACGCTTGCGAAAATGTTCCTGGCTCTAATCAGCGCAGTGCTGGCTCTCCTGCTGGTGATTTGGAGGCTTTTGAAGGGGCAGGATTAGTTGGCCGCAAAGCTCCAAGAGGGGTAATGCTTGCCGACGACTGCATGAGGCGTGTTGTCAAGCCGAAGACGCTCCCAAGGGTGCGTGTATCCGGACGTAGCACGAGGCGTACGTCTGGACGGCTGGAAACGCGCTCCGGAGATGGACTCTCTTGATCCTGGACACGTTGTGGATGTTGACGGCGCGATTAAGATAAGTGGCCTGCTGGAGTTGAGCACTCGCAACTCATTGTTGTCCCTCGTTTTGTGACATGCTGGCGGGCGGGCGCGCGCGTCGGTGGCTGGCAACCTGGAGAGACTGAGCTATTCAATTACCGGACACCTTCAGGCATGTCGCGCGCGCCTTGTTCTCCGAGAAGCTCATACACATAGACCGCTCTGAGAGTATCGCCGCCATGTGCCCGCAAACCGGATACCACTTCCTCGAACCGCAGGCCCTGGCCCGCGTGGAGAACCTCTCGGTGGTTGCCCGGGGCGTGGTCGAGGGGTTCATCAGCGGCCTGCACTCCAGCCCCTACAAGGGCTTTAGCGCAGAGTTCGCCGAGCATCGCGAGTACACCGCCGGCGACGATCCGCGGCATCTCGACTACCGCATGTTGGGCCGCACCGACCGGCTCTACGTCAAGCAGTACGAAGAAGAGACCAACATGCGGGTGCAGATCCTGCTGGACGGCAGCGGGTCGATGGGCTACAGCCACGAAGGCAGGCTCAGCAAACTGGAGTACGGTTCCTACCTGACGGCCATCCTGGCCTATCTGATGACCCGGCAGCAGGATTCGGTGGGGCTGAGCACCTTCGACACGCAAATCCGCCTGGACATGCCCGCCCGCAGCTCACCCCGCCACTTCAACGAGATGATGCAGCAACTGGAGGCCGTCCGGCCGGGCGGGGAGACGGACATCGCCGAAACCCTGCACCGGCTGGCCAACCGGTTCAAGCGGCGCTGCCTGATCGTGCTCTTGAGCGACCTCTACGACGAGCCGGAGGAGGTGATCCGGGCGTTGCACCACTTCCGGCACCGCCGCCACGAGGTGATCGTGTTCCACGTGCTGGACAAGGCGGAGATCGACTTTCCCTTCCGCGACGTGATCGCTTTCCACGACCTGGAGACCAACGAGCGGATCCAGGTCGATCCGGCCTACGTCCGCCAGCCGTACCTGGATGAAATCGAGGCGTTTATCGAGGGTTACCGGCGGGCGTGTGCCGAGGCCCAGATCGACTACGTCGCGACGGATACCTCGGTGCCGTACGATTTCATGCTGGCCCGCTACATCGCCAAACGGAACGTGTCATGACGTTTGCCGTGCCGCTGTTTCTGATTGCCACGCTGGCGGCGGCCATTCCGGTCGTGCTGCACATGATCCACCGCCAGAAGGCGAAAGAGCTGCCCTTCAGCACGCTGCGGTTCCTGCGCTTAAGCGTGGAGAAGACGCGGCGGCGGAAGCGGATCCACGACGTACTGTTGATGGTGCTTCGGGCGGCGGTGTTGCTTCTGCTGGCGATGGGCCTGGCTAGGCCGACGCTCACCAGCCTCAGCTCGCTCTGGGGCGGGGCCGATACGGCCGTGGCCATCATCCTGGACAACTCGGCCAGCATGGGCATGGTCGATCAGGGCCAGGTCCGCTTCCGCACCGCCCTGGGGGCGGCCGAACAGATCGTCGGCCAGCTCCGCGAAGGTGACCAGGTGGCGCTGTTCCTGACGGGCGGCCCCCCGCTGCCCGAACTGGGCAAACTGGATCGCACCCAGGAACAGGTCCGCCAAATGCTGCTCCAGTGGCTCAACGCGCCCTCGCCAACCGGCGGGGTAAGCTACGAGCGGGCCGACCTGACCGTGAAGATCCAGCAGGCCCGCACGCTGCTGGCCGAATCGGAGGCCGCCAGCAAGCAGATCTACGTGCTCACGGATCTCCAAAGGCTCTCATGGGAAAGCTCTGGTAGCGGCGAACGTTTAGCCGCCGCCGGCACGGCGGCGAGCCCCGCAGGAGAAGAGAACATCCCCATCATCCTCGTCGACTGCAACCGCGCGCCCGCGCCCAACGTGGCCGTTGCGGGCGTGTCGCTGGCCACGGCCGTGCCGGTGGCGGGATTGCCCGTCAAGGCGACCGCCGAGCTGTTCAATGCCGCTCCCGACGCCCAACAGCGGCGCCTGGAACTCTACGTCGACGGTCAGAGGGAGGAAAGCAGCCCGGTGCTTAACGTCCCGCCGGGCGGCCGGCTGACCCACGAGTTTACCTTCACGCCCACCCGCGGCGGACTGCATCGCGGCGAGGTCCGCCTGGTGGGTGAGGACGGCTCGGCGTTGGACGATACACGGTTCTTCACCGTCGAGGTCGATCAGGGGATTCCCGTGGCCGTCGTCAAGCCCCAGCGGCACGAGATCCCCTACCTGGAAGACACGTTCTACGTGGAACAGGCCTTGGCGCCCGGCAAGTCGGGGGCCTGGGCGATCCGCCCCACCCCGCTTGCGGCCGGCGATCTGCTGGGCGAGCCGCTTTCCGACTACAAGGTCATCTTCTGTGTGAACCTGCCGGCGCTTCCAAGCGAGACGGCCGAGCGGCTGCGGGCGTACGTCGCCGGCGGGGGGAACCTCGTCTGGATCTGCGGCGACAACGTCGAGCCGGCGGCCTACAACCAGATGGACCAGCAGGCCGCCGGGCAGTTGCTGCCCGCGCCGCTCTTGGACGTCCGCACGGCCGTCGCAACTCGGGGACTGTCCCAATTTTCGCGCAGCGAAAATGGGACTGTCCCCCTCGTGTCGCAATTTTCGCGCAGCGAAAATGGGACTGTCCCCTTCGGCGGCGAAAATGGGACTGTCCCCCTCGCCCCGCTGGCCGATGCAAATCGCGACTCCTGGCAGATCGGCTTCCTCGACCGGGAGCACCCGGCCTTACGCCCCTTGGCCGAGCCGGCCGCGCTCTACCAGTCGGTGTTGGTCTACAAGCACGTGCGGATGGACCCGAAGGGCACCTCGGGCGTCTGGGTGCTGGCCCGGCTCGACGACGGCGAACCGCTGCTGGCCCAGCGGGACGTGGGGCGAGGTAAGGTGCTTCTCTTGGGCACCAGTGCCCACGTGGGCTGGTCGAACCTGCCGCTGCGGCCGATTTTCCTGCCGCTGTTGGTCCAGCTCACCTACCACCTGGCCGGCGTCGAGCAGGCCCGGCACATGCTCCTGGCAGGCTCGCCGCTGCTGCTCCCCTTGGAGGGCGCGGCGCGGCCGTCGGGCGTCGAGATCCTTCCGCCCGGCGGCGAGCTGATCCGCCGCAAAACAGAAGACCCACAGGGACAACCGCTCAAAATGTTCCGCTACGACGACACTCACCAGGTCGGCATCTACGAGTTGCGATTACTCGAGGCCGGCGGGACGAAGCAGATCGGTTTCGCCGTCAACGTCGACCCCGACGAGGCCGACCCGGCCAAGATCGAGCCCGAAGAACTCCGCGAGCGCTTCGCCCCCACGCCGCTGGTCTTCGCCGACAACCCGGACGACCTCTCCGGCACGTTCGCCTGGCTGCGGGAAGGGACGAGCCTTTGGGAGTGGTTCCTTACGGCCGTGCTGATCGCCTTGGTCTTCGAGCCGCTGCTGGCCAACCGCTTGAGTCCCAGGCAGGCAGAGACCACGGCGGGTGGCCCAGCTTCGCAGAAGCTGGGTGCGCAGCACAAGAAAGCCGGCGGCAACGTCCCCGTCGAGGTTGGGCCGTACCCGTAGATCGACGGCCACCTGCGGTTTCCTGTGTTTTCGGCGTCCAGGTTATCCCAAAGTGTGCCACCCGCGTAAGGCATTGCGGCATAATGCCTTGCGTCAACCTGGGCCGCACAGCGCGCCCTTGTGCGGGAAATCTCGACACAGGTTCTTGGCAGGAAGATCCTTTCTTCACTAGCGAAGGAGTCTATGGGAAGCGATCCTCGCGTCCGGCGACCCGCCGCTTACAGAGAGACTTCCGCAATGATCCCGGTTTCCGACGAAAAGAAGGACGGACAGTTTGTTCAGATCTTCGCCAGGTACCAGACTCAACTGTTCAGGTACGTGGCTTCATTGGTGCCCCACCTTCAGGATGCTGAGGATGTGCTGGGCCAGGTGACGATTGTCCTGTGGGAGAACTTCGACGCCTTCAGTCCGGGTACCAGTTTTCTTGCGTGGGCGCGCCGGATCGCATACCTGCGAGCCTTGGAATTCTACCGGCAGTCTGCCAAGCGCCCGCTTCTGTCGGAGGGCCTCATCGAGCAGCTTGCGCGGGAGATAGAGGATCGCGATGAGGTCTCGATTCGACGCCTTGCCGCGTTACCGATCTGCCTGGAAAAGCTCCCCGCAGCCGACCGTGACCTCATCCAGCGGCGCTATAGGGAAAACGTGAAAGGAATCGAGCTGGCTCGACAGCTCGGCCGCCCGGTTAACTCGGTCTACAAGTCGCTGGGGCGAATTCGGCGGGCACTGCTGACCTGCATCGAACGACAACTAGCCGCGGAGGCCACCGCTTGAGGCACACGGAGAACTCGTGATGACAAGCCGAAACCACCCTGACCGACTCGACGAACTCCTCGAGAAGCTGTGCGAAGACGGACTCGACGCCGCCGAGGAAGAGGATCTTGCCCGGCTGCTTGCAGAGTTTCCGCAGAACCGAACGCGGTATCTCGAATACCTGGAGTTGCACTCGGCACTCTGGCAAGGCCCGAGTACTGATCGAGTCAAGCTACCGGTTGCCTTAGACAGGGCTTACACGATGCTTGGTAGTGCGGTGAGCGGCGTCTCGGACGTAGCATCGGGCGATGCCTCTCCGCGCGACCCCTTGAGGCCCTCGGCTCCGGCTCAGCGAACGCAAGCTAGACCTAGTCCGCTTCTTGTTCGGCTTTATCGGCGCGCAGCGGGAACGGGCTTCAACGGCAGAAGGGCAATCACAACTGCCGCCGCGGTGATTGCCGTTGCAGTGCTAATCGCCATCTACTATTTCGGCGGCTCGCCGAGGGGTTCCACAGTCGCCTGGGCCGACGTAGTGACTCGGGCTGGGCAAGTAGACTACGCACACGTCTACTACTTCAAGAGCCGCCAGGGCAAGCTCGGACTGCACTTCGAGGGCTGGTACGACCGCGGCAGACTTGTCATGCGCGGAAGCAGGGGGGAGACGAACTACGACGACGGCCAGGTCTTGCAGGGTTTTGACGCCCGTGGGATGCGAACCACCCGGAAGCCGTCGCTTTTCGCCGACGGAGGGGCCTTCCTGGAAGTATTCACGGGCGGGCTGCTCTCGGAGAGAAATCCGCAATTCAACCAACAGATCCCCGTCAGCGTGAGCGCCGATTTTCTCATCTACAGCTTTGATCCGCTCCCTCGCGACCGCGACTTTGGAGACAGCGTTCACATCACAGTGGGTAAGGATTCGCTGCTGCCAATCCAGGTGAGATTCTCACACAAGGACGGCGACTATGACCTGATTGTTTTCGACTACCAGGCGCCCAGGAAACCTGTCGAGTTCTTCGAGCCACCCACGGCCGGTTTGCCTAACGGCCAAGCGGAGATTCTCCTCGATGCTGATGCGACGTCTATCGATCTCCAGGCAGCACCAGGACTAAAGCGGGCCGTCGTACGCCTGTTCGCCAAGTACGATGGGCCTGCCGATCAATTCCCCTCGGACTATGTCCAGGGCGACCTGCTTTCAGCCGACTTCGCCAGAGCATTGTCCAAGGATCTACGAAAGACATACGAGAGAAGAGGCGGCCCCGTATTCAGGCTCGAAGTGTCCTTCATCACAGCAGAAGGCTACCGCAGCGCAACACATCAGTCGATAGCATTGTGGCTGAACGAAGCGGGTCAGTGCGGTACGGGCGCCGAACACGGGGGCCTAGCCGGCTGGCCGGACGGCAAATACCGCAACATCAGGTTCTCCCCGCTGATAAGACCGACCGATAGGGAGAACGTGTATGTTGTTGAGATACGCTGCGCCCTGGAAACTGAAGCGCAACAGTAGCCGAAGAGAACCCCAACGCCCAAGAGCATATTTGCACCGTCGCCACCCAGAAACCTGCAAGGTCCTTGCAAGGAGCCTCATTATGGAAAGACTCAGAACCATCGCCGTCCTTTCTCTGATTGTGCTCTCGTCGACGCTGGCCAAGGCGATAGGCGGAGAGGAAGAAAGAAACCCGCAGCAGAAAAGCACTCTCGCAGTACTGGATGTCAAGATTGATCCGGTGCGCGAGGGCAAGAATGTCTTACATGTCCAGATCAGGAACAACTCCAAAGAAGACCAGACGTTTGGCATTCACATCCAGACGCTCTCTGGCAATGCGGGTTGGGGGACCGCGTTCTTTGAAACCATAAAGGCCGGTGCAACCGACTCGCTGCGCTTCGCTTTCAGGCTTCGCGAAGCCATGAGCCCGAATGGATATGTGAGACTACAGTTCTATAACCCGCCTTCTCCCGATCCGTCTAAGTTTGAGTTCGCCAACTGGTTCATGAAGAGCGTGTATCACAGCAGCGACCTGGAACGCCGCAGCGTGGAAGACGCGGAGGCGGCGCAGGTGTCGCGGGCCGACACCGACAATGTGATCCGCACGTTCAAGGGCTTCCAGGCCGCCATCAAGAACGGGAAGTTCTCAGAGGCCTGGGCCCTCTGCACCAGGGATTACCTGCAAGCCGACCAGATACTGTCTCTTGCCTGGTTGTGGGAATCGTCCGACGATTTCGAGCCGGAGGACTTGCTGCCGTGGGACATGTACCAGCTAGTCGAGTTGCAGCCGGGATCAGTGTGGGCGAAGGGGAGTATGCGGCGTCTGAAGGCGCCGTATCGGGGCGAGACCTGGCTGATAGACTTCGCTCGCAGCGGCGACCAGTGGAAAATCGACTGGATCAGCGGCTATGCCCCACCTAGGCCGCGCGGCGAGTGGAAGCAACGGCTTCTGCCGCGGATGGAGAATCGCAGCACGAAGCACTTCGACATCTACTACTTCAAGGGCTCCACCGCGGAAAAGGAAATCGCCCAAATCGCCGAAACCAAGGAGCGCGGCTTCCAGGAGATCTGCCGCTTTCTCGGCAAGGACTCCGATGCGCGGATCTGCACGGTGCTCTTCGAGACTGAAGGGAAGAAGCGAGTCAAGACGGGCCACCAGGGCTCCGGCTGGGCCTTTGGCAACACCATTGTCGAGGTCTACAACGCAAAACAGCGTATGGATCCTTATCACGAAACAGCCCACATCTTGATGGGCCCACAGGGAAACCCGCCCGCCATATTCAACGAAGGCTTTGCCGTCTATATGTCCAAAGAACTCGGCTCGGCGGCAGCGAAGGACCCCGGCGGCGGGCGATCCTCGATTTACGCGCAGGCCAGAGAGTTGAAGGAAAAGGATGACTGGATCGACCTGGACGAACTGCTCACCTATGGCGAGATTGGCCCGGCATGGAGCAGGCCGCCTGTGGCGTATCCTGAGGCCGCCTCTTTCGTCAAGTTCCTGATCGACGTATACGGCAGGGACAAGTTCCTCCAGGCCTACAAGAGCCTGCAGAATTCCAGCGACAAGGCAGTTCAGCAACAGAACAGGGAGAAGTTGCAGCAAATCTACAACAAACCACTCGGCCAACTCGAGCGAGAATGGCAGCGCGCGTTCTCCGGGTCGAGCAGCAAGTCTGAATCTCCACCTGTATCATCAGCCCCAACCACTCCCGCCCAAGCGATAACCGTGACATTCCTAGAATTCCAGCGCTCCGTCAAGGAGGAGAAGTATGAGACCGCCTGGGGCATCTTGGCGAAGTCCCTCCAGTCTCAATATCAGAACGACTTTGGAAAATGGAAGGGGCAAATCAGTTCCCGTGACGCCAGGGCGATGTTCCTCAACCTCCAGCCTGGGTCCGTCGCTGCGGAAGATATGCCGGGGCGAGGTAAGGTCTACGTGCTGGCTGCCAAATCTGGTGGTCAGGCTTGGAGAATATACTTCATCCAGGAAGACGGCCGGTGGAGGCTGTTTGAGGCACAAGCTGACAGAGACGGCGGCCAGGATGCGCCGCCTCGCGCACGTGATCAGGCCGCCCTCGAGCTTCCCGCCGATTTCAGAATCGCTGACTACGTCGTTTCTTATGGCAGCAGGGGAATCGACTACGCTGCACTCAACGATCCCGGCAACACTCCCATTCTGGAGGCCTGCCTTACGCTCACCAGCGAACAACACCTCAAGAGCCTGGCAGTACCCGATCTTCAGGCCCGGCTACGCGGGCTCGAACGTGCGGGCCTGATCGAAGGATCGAACGGTTCGTACATGCTGGCCTTTCCGGCCGTCGTCGGGGCCAAGAGAGCCCGGCTGCAGCAGCGCGTGGAACGGGCCGCCGCGGAGCTCATGCCCCTTGCCGAGAGCATGACCGACCGAATCCGAGGGCACCTGAAAGACCGCAAGGAGATGCTCTATCACGTTCTCTGGTCATGTATCATGGATGGTTCGCCTGCCTGGAACGCAGCGAGGTCCGAAATGGTGAAGCAGATCAGCGCGGGTGACACCTCGATAGACAACAAAACCTGGCTGATATACCCTCCGCATCCGTTTGCGGTAGGAACCAACAGCTATGACATATCCTCCGGGCATCTCCGAATTACCTGGACCCGCAACACGCCTAATCCACAGATGATACGCCGCGTCATCATACAGCATGAGGATGATCTGGCGGAAGCAATTGACAAGGGCCACCCTGTGAAGGCGATAGCAGCCCTGCATCAGGCCGGGCTCGTGGACGAAGCGGGAAGGGTCCAAATCTATGCTCTCGATTCAAACGCGGATGCTGACCTCATTCAAGACTACACGAAGCTCGGCAAGGAGTTTGGCCGCAAGATGGCGGCCCACGTCGATGCCGCGGCCATGAGCAACACCCTGCAGGCGTCACCCGGCGCTGCGTTCTTGATTGCCTACCATGAGATATGCTGGCAATTGCTGGAGAATCTCGCTGAGAAGCAGGCGCTGACCATGCCCAGCGTCCTAAGCCAGACAAAGCCGGACTTGGAAAAGGCTTATCAGCTCGTCTCTCTTGTGCGCGGCGCACGAGAAGGCGCATCGCCGGGTCACCCGTAAGGTTGGATTCCGCCCGCGGCTGCGTCACCAGTGACGCTTTCTTGTACCTTTCGCCCCCAGCTTGTGCCAACCTGGGCCACGCCAGACCTTATCGCACCGGCGGCGGGGCGGGGCCGGGTGGGGACGTCGGGCCGACCGGGGGTGGAGAGGGGTTCGCCGATCGCGCGGCGGCCGGGTGCGCGGGAGGCGGCGGCGCGACTGGGGTCTCTGGTGCCCGCTGCCGTCTGGCCGCGGGCCGCGGGGCGAGCGGCTCGCCGTAGGACTGCTCGGGGACCGTCTCGAGGATCTTCTGAATCACCTGCTCCGGGTCGATCCCCTCGGCGTCGGCGTTGAAGTTGGTGAAGATGCGGTGCCGCAACACGGGGAAGGCCATCGCCCGGACGTCGTCGGCCGTCACCGCATAGCGGCCGCGGAGGATGGTGCGGGCCTTGGCCCCCAGGGTCATGTTCTGCGCCGCCCGGGGACCGGCGCCCCAGGCCAGCCACTTCTTGACGAAGTCGGGGCTGGGCGGCTCCTTGGGCCGGGTGGCGCGGGCCAGATCGACCGCGTAGTCGACCATGTGCTGGCTGGCGGGCACCTGCCGGACAAGCTGCTGGATCCACAGCACATCCTGCCCCTGGAGCACCGGCTTGACCTCATGAGCGCGGGCCTGGGTGGTGGCGTTGACGATCTCGCGCTCCTCGCTGCGGGTAGGGTAGCCGATGTTGATCGAGAGCATAAAGCGGTCCAACTGGGCCTCGGGCAGCGGATAGGTCCCCTCCTGCTCGATTGGGTTCTGCGTGGCCATCACGAAAAACGGCTGCTCCAGCTTGTAGGTCTTGCCGGCCGCGGTGACCTCGTTCTCCTGCATGGCCTGCAAGAGGGCCGCCTGGGTCTTGGGCGGGGTGCGATTGATCTCGTCGGCCAGCACGATGTTGGCAAAGACCGGCCCGCGGATGAAGCGAAAGTGCCGCTGCCCGGTGGCCGGGTCCTGGTCGATGATCTCCGTGCCGGTGATATCGCTGGGCATCAGGTCGGGGGTGAACTGGATGCGGCTGAAGCGCAGCGCCAGGGCCTGGGCGAGCGTGGAGACGGTCAGCGTCTTGGCCAGGCCGGGCACGCCGATCGTCAGGCAGTTGCCCCGGGCGAACAGGCAGATCAGCATCTGCTCGATCATCTCGTCCTGGCCGATGATCACCTTGTGGACCTCGGCCAGGAGTGCATCGCGTGCGTGGGCGACGCGGCGGACGGCTTCTTCGGGGCTCATTGGGGGGGTGTGCGCCGACATCGAATCCTCTGCACGTTCCGGCTGGGGAGTTCAGCGGGCGGGCTTGCCCGATACCGCCCATCAAGTGACATTTCAAGGACGACCGAGTGGTACCGGCGTCTCGCCGGTGTGACACAAGGGAAAGCGCCGCTACGAGTTCCGTGACACCGGCGAGACGCCGGTGCCACTGTGCTGACACGCAGCCCACTCTGTATTTCCGGCCCGCATCCCTCTACATTAGTTAATAGGAGGTTGTCGATCAATGGGAGTGCCGGCCATACCGAGAGCCGTTGGCCTGGCCACCGTCGCGGTGGTCCTGCTCTCCTCGGCCGACCTTCGGGCCCAGTCGTTCCGGCTGGCGAGAACGGAGTTTAACGCGCGGCGGACGCTGAGCGTCCCTGCGGACAAGTCGTGGGCGGTGGTGGTGACGGAGATTTTTCATCACGGCCAGATCAACCCCGAGGGGAGCAACGTAGTCGTCTGTGCCAGGAACCGGGAGCTGGTCCCCAGCCGGGTCTTGCAGCTTGGGCCCGGCGATTTCTGCCGCCTGGCGTTCCAGACTGTCAAGGGCCAAGAGAGCTACGAGGTCTTCTACGGCGGCGACCCGCCCAAGGACACGCCGCCGCCCTGGACCAATCGGGACGGACTGCTGTTGGAGACGCGGCACTACAAGCAGTGCAACTTGGGCAGCCTGGAGGCGGTCCGCAAGGCGTTCGACTCTACGACACCCTTCGGCAGCGATTACGTGGAGGAAGTGAGCCACTCGCGGAATCCGTTCTCGCCGAAATTCCTTCCGTTTCTGAGTCACTACAGCGGCTATCTTCACGTTCCGTCGACGGCGACCTACGGGTTCATGACCTCCAGCCAGGATTGCAGCTTCCTGCTGATCGACGGCAAGGAGGTGGTCTCGGCACCGGGACAGCACGGTCCGGCGCGCTGGGCCCTGCGGGGCAGCCGCAAGGACGTGCGGCTCTCGGCCGGGCCGCACCAGTTCGACTACTACCATGTGGCCACCGGGCCCGACGCGATCATGGCCGCCGCGTGGGAAGTGAACCCGCGCGACAGCAAGCCGGCCCCTCAGCGCATTCCCAGCGAGGTCTTCCGCACCGGGTCGATCGGCCGGGTGGAGGCCAGCGGCGTCGAGCTGCGGACGGCCAGGCTGGTGCCCGACTTCCTGGTCACCATCACCGGCGACGTGCCCTTGCCGGACAACGACGTGCCGCTGGTCAAAGTCCATTTTCGGGACAACTCGCCCAAGGCCCTGACGTTGGGCAGCAAACCGCAGTGGGATTTCGGCGACGGGCAGACCGGCGATGAGCTCAGCGTGGACCACGTCTATCTGCGGCCGGGCGTCTACACGGTAAAACTGACGCTCAAGCGCGGCAGCCGGGCAGTGGAGATGGCCAACCGCGTGGAGGTCGATCGGCCGGCGCTGACGCAGCAGGACCAGGGTAAGCTGGACAAGCTGGATGACTACCTGCCGGCGCTCAAGTCCTACAACCCGCGGACGCTCGACGCGGCGTCGCTGCGGCAGTTGGTGCTGGCCTACGAGGCCAAGGCCCTGGCGCTGGAAGCGGAGGCGAAGGAGGGAGGCGATAAGCCGGCGCGAGAATATATTGCGGCCGCAGTGGCGGCCGGCAAGGTTGCCTTTGTCGAGGAGTCGGCGGGGCACCCTCCGGGTCAGGGTGACGAAGATCTCTACAGGCTGGCCGAGCTGATCGGACCGATGGCCCGCGACTGGTTGGGGAACTCGCAGTCGGCCGCGGCGATCTGGCAGGGGGCCGTCCGCAAGATCAACGTCGACGCCTGGAAGGCCCAAGCGGCAACCAGCGCGGCCGACGTCGCCGTCAACGATCTGCTCGACGCCGCTGCCGCGAAGGCGCTGCTGGATACGGCCACCACCGCCTCGCGCGGCATGCAGAAGGGGCAGGCCGCCAGCGAGCTACAGCGGGTCTGGGGCGACTACTACGCCCTGACCGGCAACGGCCAGGCCGCCCGAAAGGCATACCAGCAGGCCGAACAACTCCTCGGCTCCGCCCGCAGCTTTGCCGAGCGGACGGCCTGGCGCGGGGCCCACAGCCGGTCGGCCGAGGAGTTTATCCGGCAGCGGCAGTACGAGCGGGCGGCGGCCCAGCTTCGGGTCTGGCAGCGGGAGTTTCCCGCCGAGAAGATCGACGGCTACCTGACGCTGCTATGGGCCCGGTACTTTGCCGGCCGCAAGCAGTACACCCAGGCCGTCGCCCAAGCCGAACAGCTCCTGGCGGTCAATCCGGCCTCGCCCTACGCGGACCAGCTCCTGCTGCTGGCGGCCGATTGCGAGGTGAACAGCGGCCGGACCGATCGGGCGGTGGCCACCCTGCAGTCGCTGCTGAAAGATTATCCGGGCAGCCCGCTAGTGCCGGAGGTGAAGAAGAACATCGCCAGGCTTGAGGCCGAGAAGAAAAACTGATGCGACCATTGATCCTCTCTGCCGCGTTACTCCTCGGCCAGTGCGCCATCGAGGCGGCCGAACTGACGGTAGATCTGGGCGACGCGCAGGGCGTGACGCTCGTCGGGGCGCTGCGTCGCTGGGACCAGGACGGAAACCCTCGCCGGCCGGTCGATCCCCAGGCCAAGATCGACGCCCCGCGGGTCGACGCCACCGCGGCCAGCGCCGGCAGCAACCGCTGGGTCTTCCGGGACCTGCCGGCGGGCAAGTACGACCTGTTGATCATGGCCCGGGACCCGGCAACGAAGAATCCCCTGCGGATCGAGGGCTGGCAGTATGCCCCGGTGCTGGAGTTCGATCCGCTGTTTCCACCGGACGCCACCACCGATGAGGCGACCCGTAAGTTGATTGCCGAGCAAATCGGCAGATCGCAGCAGTATGAGAACAAGGTGCTGCCACTTTACATGGGCGGCGACAGGCAGGCGGTCCGCGTGCTGGTGATGCTCGTCCGCGACCAGCCGACCAGCTACGAGCCGGGGCTGGGCAGCATCCGCCACGAGATCTGGCAATACACGCTGAAGTCTGGCGGCTGGCAGAAGGAGAAGCGCACGCACGTGCTCGACCGGATCCTCCTGCCGGTGGCCGAGCTCCGCCGCTGGACCTGGCTTTGGGATCCGAAGCTCGGCGGCATCGACATCAAGGACTCGGCGGCCACCATCAAGTACAAAGTGCCGGATCGATCGGAGATGCAGAAGCTCAAGGGGCTGTTTCCGTATTGATAATCGCAAACTGGCCATCGGCAATTGGAAATTGGACATTGGTCATTGGACATTGGTCATTGAGCATTCCGAGAAGGGGTTATCCATGTGGATAACGCGAGCGTGCTGGGCGGCGATGGCTGCCGCAATTGCTGTGACTACGCTGGGATGGACCGTGGCAGCCGAGCCATCGCCGCTGCGCGTGACAACGTTCTCCTGCGACGTGACGCCGCCGCCGGGGGGACATCCGCTCATCTGGCTCACGCCGGTGGCCGAGGTGGAGGACCCCTTGCTGGCCAAGGGGATCGTACTGGCCGACGGCCGGCAGCGGTACGTGCTCTGCGCGGTGGATTGGTGTGGGCTGGGCAATTCGTCGCACCTGCTGTTTCGCAGCAAGATCGCGGCCGCCGCGGACACCGACCTTTCGCACGTGGCCGTCCACTGTGTCCACCAGCACACCGCCCCCTACACCGACGGCGACGCCCAGAAGCTGCTCGACGCCGAGAAAGACCCGCCGCGCTACGTGGACTTCAAGTTCCTCGATGAGGTGACCGACCGGCTGGCGGCCGCGGTGAAGGAGTCGCTTGTGCGACTGGAGCCGTTCGATGCGGTCGGCACGGGCAGTGCCAAGGTCGAGCGGGTGGCTTCTACCCGGCGGATTCCCGTCGAGGGCGGCAAGGTCCGCCCGCGGATGAGTTCCTGCAAGGACCCGGACCTGCGGGCGATGACCGAAGGGAAGATCGATCCGCTGCTGCGGACGATCACCTTGGCCCGGGGCGAGAAGCCCCTGGTCCGGCTGCACTACTACGCCACCCATCCGCAGAGCTTCTACGGCGATCCGCGGGCCTCCAGCGACGTGCCGGGCTTCGCCCGCGAGCGGCTCCAACGGCAGGAGAAGGTCTTTCAGATCTATTTCACCGGCTGTGGGGGCGACGTGGCGATGGGCAAGTACAACGACGGCACCCGCCGCGCCCGCGATGAGCTGACCGAGCGGCTGTACGCGGCCATGGCGGCCTCGGCCGCCTCGACGCGGCTGGCGCCGGCCGGCGAGTTGCGTTGGCGGACGGTTCCCTTGCGGCTGCCGCTGCGGACCGACGCCGGCTACACGGTGGAGGAGCGCCGGGCGCGGATGGCCAACCCGAAGCGGGACGACGTGGTGCGTGTGCAGGCGGCCATCGGGGTGGCGTTTGCCCGGTGGATCGAGCGCCCGCTAGAACTGAGCCTCTTGCAGATCGGCGACGTGCGTATCGCGCATCTGCCGGGCGAGTGCATGGTGGAGTTTCAACTGTTCGCCCAGCGTCTGGTGCCGGAGGGGTTCGTGGCCGTGGCCGCCTACGGCGACCTGGGGCCGGGCTATATCTGCACCGAGCAGTCGTTTCCCGAAGGGGGCTACGAGCCGACGGCCTCCGAGGTCGCTCCGAAGTCGGAGGGAGCCCTGAAAGACGCCTTGCGAGGCTTGCTGGAGGGCAAGTGAGGTTGTCCGGGTTAGTAGTCCGACGTACACTGAGTGTCGGGTGGCTGGGGTCGGCCGAAGGCCGCCCCCAGACAAAGCTGCCGTCCAACAACAACTTCGTGTTTTCGCCCGCCACTGCCCTCTGCCCCTCCCGCGCGCGGGAGAGGCGAGTAATTATTGGACGACAGCAAAGCATGCTGGGGGCTCGCCGACCAACGCTTCGCGTCGGTACCCGTCGACCCCAGCCACCCAACGCGACAATTCAGGCAAGGAACATGACATGAAACGCATCCCTCGTCGGCTGGCCGCGACGTTTCTTCTCACGGCGGCCGTGCTGCTGGTTTCCGGCCGGCCGACCCGCGCCGCGGCGCCGGAGAACCTGGCACCGCAGGCGATGACCTGGGCCAGCTCGGAGCACAACGGGTCCTATCAGGCCAAGTTCGCCGTGGACGGCAAGATCCCGCCGGCGGGCAGCCAGGCGGCCGATCTGAATGCCGCCTGGTGTGTGCTGAAGGCGAACTCGGGCGATCGGGCCGATTTCACCTTCGAGTGGCAGCAGCCGGTCGAGGTGGCTGAGATCGTCTACTTCGGCCGCACGGCCTGGTTCATGAGCGAATGCTGGAAGGACTACGAGGTTTATCTCGACACTGTAGAGAGGCCCGCCGCCAAGGGCACGCTGAAGATGATCCACGGCCCGCAGCGGATCAGGCTTCCCAGGACGAAGGTCAAGAAGATCACGATCAGGTTCCTCAACTCCTATGGCGGGCCGAACCCGGGCGCGGCGGAGATGATGGTCTTCGCCCAAAGCCCGTCGGAGAAGGACCTGGCCGAGCTGGTCAAGCTGGCAACGCTTAACGTCCCCGCATCCGTGCCGACTCCTGCCGCCGCGCCGCTGCCGAAGGTCGATCAGGTCGACCGCGAGAAGCTCCGGGCGCTGATCAGACAATTGCTGGCGCTGCACGGCCCGCGCTACATCAGGGGCCCAGAACACCTCGCCCGGCTCGACAAGCTGGTGGACAATAGCGACGACCTGATCCGGCTCCAACGGGAGGTATTGCTGTTTGACGTCGAGCGGCTGCTGGTAATCAAGCGCCATGAGATCACGGCCACCCACGTCTACACGTACCATTACGAGGGCCAGCGCGACGGCGGCGGGCTGTACGTGATGTCGCCGCACCAGCCGGACGCCGAGCCGGTCGAGCTGGTCGCCTCGCCCGGCGGGCAGATCCTCGACTGCGACCTCTCCTACGACGGCCAGCGGGTGCTGTTTAGCTGGCGAAGGGGCCAGGGGCAGGGGTATCACGTCTGGAGCGTGAACGTCGACGGCACCGACCTGCGGCAACTCAGCGACGGCCAGTGGCACGACTACAACGCCTGTTGGCTGCCCGACGGCGACGTCGCCTTCCTGAGCACCCGCGAGCCGCAGTTCGCCTACTGCTGGCACGCGCCGGTCGGCATTCTGCATCGGATGAAGGCCGACGGCAGCGGAGTGCGGAGGCTCTCGGCCAACTACCTGAACGACTTCACGCCCTACGTGCTCGACGACGGGCGGATCATCTACACCCGCTGGGAATACGTCGACCGCCCGGCAATCCCCATCCAGAGCCTGTGGACGATCAACCCCGACGGCACGGGGTTGGCGGGCTTTTTTGGCAATCGGGTGATCTCGCCGGGCACCTTCATGGAGGCCCGCTCCATCCCCGGCACCCAGAAGATCATCTGCACCATGACCGGGCACAACGGACCGACGCGGGGGGCGATTGGTGTCGTGGACCGCTCGCTGGGGGTCAACGCCCAGCAGGCGATCGAGAACGTCACGCCCGATACGCCGGTCCCGAACGTAGACCAGGGCAACGGCAACACCGACGGCAGTAAGCTGTACAGTTGCCCGGTGCCGCTGGACAGCGTGCGGTTCCTGGTCTCCGCCCGGGGCCCGGTGCTGGTGCGGACCCTCGACGGCGAGTGCGTCTCGACGGCCCTGTCGGCGCCGGCCGACGGCATGCAATACTTCTCCGCCCAGCCTATCCGTCCCCGGCACCGGCCGCCGGTCACCGCGCCGGTGGTTGCCCAGCAGGCCGAGCCGTATGCCACCGTCTACTTGCAGGACGTCTACAACGGCCTGGAGCCGTACGTCAAGCGGGGCGAGGTGGTGGCGATCCGCGTGGTCCGGGAGCTGCACAAGCCGCTGCGGATCGATCCGGAGCTGCGGGCGTTCGGCTTCCAGTTCCCGGTGATTTCCTGCGGGGCGACCTACGCCGGCAAGCAGGTCCTGGGCGAGGTCCCCCTGGAGCCGGACGGCTCGGCCTGCTTCCGCGTGCCGGCCGGCCTGCCGATCTACTTCATGGCCATCGACGCCCAGGGCCGGGCGGTGCAGCGGATGCGGAGCTTCACCCACTTTATGCCCGGCGAGGTCCAAGGCTGCATCGGCTGCCACGAGCATCGGCTGCACGGCTCCCGGCCGCCGGCGGTGGGCGGGTATGGCATCCGCACATACCCCCCACCGCGCGGCACTGCCTACAACGTCCCGCCCAAGGACCTCCAGCCGCCGGAGTGGGGCAGCGGCGGGTTCGATTACTCGCGGGTGGTCCAGCCCGTGCTCGATCGGTATTGCGTCGAGTGCCACGACGCCGTCGAGCCGGACGGCTGCGTCGATCTGACGGGCGGGAAGACCGACTTCTTCAACGTCTCCTACGAGGTGCTGGCCCGGGAGAACCAGGGGCCGCGAGGCACAAAGTACGTCAACTGGATTCCCACCTACAACGGCCAGGAGCAGAACATCCTCGAGGTGCGGCCCAGGGCCTGGGGCTCGCCGCAGAGCAGGCTGGCCGAGCTGGTCCTCTCCGGCCATCCCGACGAAAACGGCAAGCCGCGGTTCGAGATGGACGAGCCGAGCCGCCGCCGGGTCCTGGCGTGGATCGACTTGAACGTGCCCTACTACGGCACCAGCGAGACCGCCTATCCGGAGCGTCCCGGCTGCCGGCAGATTCTGCCGGCGGACCTGGAGAAGACCCTTGGCGAGGTGGCGAAACGTCGCTGCGCCGAGTGCCACCAGCAGGGCAAGATCCCGCGGCGGGAGTGGGTTCGCATCACCCAACCCGAGCTGAACCCGTTCCTCGTCGCCCCGCTGGCCAGATCGGCTGGCGGCAGCCAGAAGTGCAGCAAGGCGATCTTCCAGAGCCGGGACGACGCCGACTACCAGGCGATCCTGGCCACGTTCAGGCCGAACGAGGCGATGCTCAAGCTAAGGCCGCGGATGGACATGCCCGGCGCGGTGCCGTCGAGCACGGTGAGCCGGTCTTGCCAGTAGGGGAAGGAGCGCCGATAATCGGAAGATGTAGACGCGCGCAGCAACCGCAGATCGGCTCTGCTCTCGGTGGTGTCGCTTTGGCCATCGTCGTGATCACTACAATCGCAGCCGCTGGGAGGAAGACCGTGATAACTGAGAGGCCGATCACTTGGTCGACCGTCGTGGTACTTTGTGGATGTCTGGCCTGTCTGATCCTGCCGGGCTGCCGACGCCGTCCCGATCTGCCGCCGGTGGCCAAGGTCTCCGGCGTGGTGACGCTCGACGGCAAGCCGCTGCCGCGGGGGACGATCCAGTTCGTGCCCGATGCGTCGAAGGGCACCCAAGGGGCGACCGCGGCGGGCACGATTGACTCCCAGGGGCGCTACCGGCTGAAGACCGCGGGCGTGGACGGGGCGATCGTTGGCTTTCACAAGGTCGGGGTGTACGCCCTCAAACAGGAGCCGGCGGACGAGACTGCCCCGCCCCCACCGCCGCTGATCCCGCCCAAGTACTTCAATCCGGAGACCTCCGGGCTGAGGGCCGAAGTGAAAGCGGGGCAGGAAAACGAGATCGACTTTCCGCTGAAATCCAAGCCATAGAAGACGATATTTGTTTGTATGCTCTTTCCGCATATGAGAAACTTTAGTCCCCAATAAGCGCGGTGAAGTTAGGATCTTTCAGTAGGAGCCCGCGAAATCTCTCAAGTGCTTTCTCATTGTCAGGCCAAATGGCCCGAGCATGTTGGACAATCGAATCCGCCACTCTTTCAGGTTGTGATTTCACCTCTACGGCAGCAATAAACTCTCGAAGTTTCTCTGCGGGCAGCTTCGATAGGTTGTCGCCGCGCCCCTCCCGCCTTACCTCGTTCAATAATTGCTTGTGCTTCCGCCATGTGATGCCACGAATGCTATTGATATACTCTGATGCGTACTTTTGGCGTACATCTGGCGGAAAGTCTTCGGTGGCGATTCGACCAAATACTAGGGTAGTGAGCCACCCCAAGAGGTTGTCCCCGGCGTAGTTGAAACAGAAAATGGCGGTTCCTCAGGTCCGAGCGGTGTAGCTCGGACCGCTTTCGAGCAAGAAAGGAGAAACCGCCATGAGAAAAAGGTACACGAAACGC
>Ga0315277_10003880_pt1 | contig 20124 bp, 24 predicted proteins | sample YL17G05_15_MG_FD_203695 | JGI IMG/M metagenome (GOLD analysis project Ga0315277, IMG submission 203695) | Sediment microbial communities from Yellowstone Lake, YNP, Wyoming, USA - YL17G05_15 | ecosystem: Environmental > Aquatic > Freshwater > Lake > Sediment | place: USA: Wyoming | collected... | reverse complement strand
GCAGACATCCGGCCGCTCGTTTCGTGGAACGAGCACCTCCTCTTCCGTCGGACGGCGTTCGGCAGATGCTACCGGACCATCCCCGTCGGGGCGGGCGGATTCGAACCGCCGGCCTCCTGCTCCCAAACCAGAACCGAGGCACGTCGATGACCTGCAGAAACCACCGTTCTTGCTGGTAGGGGCCAATAACACGAGCCCCACAGGAGCAGTCGAGTTCGTTCGGAATCCGTTGGTTCCGCTACCTTTTCGCTACCTCGCAGCCGCCCCGGGGGAAACTGTCCGCGACGGGCAAGGAGAAGGGTGCCTTCAGCAACCCAAGGAGTGACAGCGCGCCCCGAAGAGGCGCCCTAGTGCAAGCATCCTAGAGTGCCCCCCCTTGCTGAAGCCGCGTTCGACTCGCCCTCGGTGCCAGGCGACGCGAGCACAGGTCCCGGTGGAAAGCCCCGTGAATCCTGCCCTCAGAACTTGGGGTCACAGTGCCCGCACGGGCGAGCGCTGAACTCCTTGGCGTTAGTGACCTCGAACTCGTGGCTGTCAACCTGCGGTTGGCATGAACCCCCAGCCGTAATCGGCTTGCTCTTCGGCGGGATCCCGTCGGGGCAGGCGTGTACCTTCCCGTCGCCGTGGCCGTGCTGCGCCCGCTGCGACTCCCGCACGACGATGAACGCGGTCTTGGACGGGTAGTACTTGGCTCGACTCTCGCCCTTCATCCCGTTCACCTCCTTCTCGCTCCCACCCTCCTAGCCTCAGCCTGCGAGGTCCCATGTAACTCGCGCTGAACCTACCGCGCAGGTGAAGCTCCGGACAAGTTCCCTCGAGTAGAAGCAGCCCTTCGGGCTAGTGTTCCATGACCGGAAATCCCGCGCCTGACCAGGCGGTTTCGTCTCTGGGCGCTAGAGGATTTGAACCTCTGACCTCTTCCGCGTCAAGGAAGGAGGGGCAACTCGCTGACCAGCACTTTCGCAGCTCGGAGCGGGTTTCGGGTGTCACAGGAGTACCGTCGAGTACCGTCTAGTTCGGTCGGCTCCTTGACCAGGTGTTGACCACCGAGACGGCGACGGTCAGCATCGGTCGCGTCGCCGCTCATCGCCGGACTCGTCGGGCGATGGCCCAGAGCACTAGCCCGATCGCGATCATTCCGACGAAGCGAACCACCCGTCGGCCGCCTCCTCCCCAATCCGTCAGCGGTTCCTCTTGGTGCTCCTCGACCGGGCGGGCGTGGGTCTTCGCCGATCCGTGTCCCCAGTGCTCGCTCAGAGGCTCATGGGTCTCGTGAACGATCCCCCCTGTCTCCGGAGCGGTCACGACCTCGTCGTACCGGTCGCCGCGACGGTCAATCCGGCGGACCTTGTGCATCCACCGGCCGAGACCCATGGAGAACTCGGCGCCCACGAAGTGCTCGAGGAACCACCGCCCGGTAGCGTGACGGGCTCTGCCGAGGAGGGAGCTGCGAAGGTCGACCGTGACCTCGACGTCTTGTTCGAACCTGTGGGCGTCGGAACCGCATCTCAGGTATTGCTCCCGGCCCTCGGCGCAGGCGTCCGCGCGGTCGAGGAGTCCGCCGCAGTCGCCGCAGCGTGTTCGTCTGCCCGCCACGCAGCGAGGATACTGCGGGGTTCGGACGCTGATCGCTCGCGCGGACCGACTCTGCAACGAGTGTTTGGACGCCGCCGGTTAGCTTTCGGCTGGCCTTCTTCCGCGTCAAACGGCATGCGTCGGGAGAAGCCGCTAACTCGCGGGCACGACATGATGCCGCCCCTCGAACGTCTGCGTCAGCGTTTGCTTCTCGTCGATGTAGCTGATGGACGCTGGTATGAGGCTCCGAACGCGGCCGTCGAAAGTCACATACCCGTACCACTTGGTCTTGGGGGGAAGCTTCTGCGTCTCGGGAAGGAAGGATGTGGGGAACTTGGCTTCTGACCTCACGTTCACTGGGCCGAACGTCCGCCCGTCTCGGGCGACGAGAACGAAGTTCCTCAGGGTCAGCGTCACAACCTCCTGCGACCGGTTCTTGAAGCCGACGTGGAAGAAGAGGATGTCGTATCCCTGACCAGTGTTCTCCCACGACGCGCAGTCGGACTCGAAGGCCCCACGGGTCTTGCCCTTGAAGGTGTAGGTATGCACCGCGCAATCACCATCGGGGTAGTGCATCCAGAAGCCGCGAAACGCCAAGCGGGAACCTTCGGTCCAGGAGTCCGACTTGTTGAACACGTTGGTCACCACAGCAGGCGGGTTCTGAGGCGTGGGCGTGGCTGTCGGGGACAGCGAAGGAGAAGCGGAGGTGTGCGGGGTTGGGCTGCTAACCGCAACGCTTCCCGAGTCACGTAGCGCCAAGAAGTAGACGGCCGTGGCAACCGCGAGCCCGAGGAGAAGTCCGCCGAGGCCGGTGACAAGGGCTCGCGACCTCGGACGACTCAGTGGAGCAGGGTCAAGGGACGCCATCGAGGGGAGTCTCTCGCCTGGTTGGACGCAGCACAACCCCCGCGGCGAGCAGCTAGATTTCGACCGTCCAGACGTTGTCGGACTCTGCCAGCTGCCCCTTGGATATCGCGTGGGTGAGGTTGTCTCCTCCTGTCCACGCCATGGTCTGGAACATCGACCGTTGCGACGCCTTCCCGCTTGCATCGAAGAAGGTGCAGGTGCCGGAATGCGCCTCTCCCGCGACGATCTCTCCCGGTGGTTACAGCGACCCTCTGACAGCTAGATGGGCTTGCCTAGTTCGTCCAGATCGCCCTTGGCCGTCGCGACGATACCCTCGACCTCGGCCTCCATCTTCTGCAGGGTCTCGCCGACCTCACTGTGGTCGTGCCGCAGGTCCGCGTCCGGGACCTGGTACTGGTACGTGAACCACAGTCCGCAGACCCGCTGGTAGGCCTCGACGATGGACTGGGTCCCCTCCTCTAGCCTCAGCCGGATCGTCGCCCACCCGAGGTCGGCGGTCGCTTCTTCGAGCTGATCCTGGATGCGTTCGGCGCGCGCCTCCCGCGTGTCCCCGGCCCAGAGCACAGCGAGCTGCTTCGACGCGCTCAGGAACTTGTCGGCCGCGAACGTGAGCGCGACGTAGTCGCCTCGCAGGCGTTCCCGCTTGGCGTCCCGGAGTGACCGCTCGTCCGCCAGCCGCGCCTGCTCACGCTCGTGGTCCCGGCGGAGCTGCTCCTGGTGGCCGGACTTCTTCGCCTGGAACCCGGCGATCCAGCGGGAACCGCCAATGGTCAGGATTGACGCGACGAACGCGATCCCGAGGGCAGTGGCGACTTCGGACGACATCCCGGCGATCGTACATCGCGACCCCGACACAGAAGCCAGGGACCGCGCGACTCCCGTCTTACGCCGTAGCTGCGGGGTCCCTCCCGGTCCCTGGGTTGGGCATCATCGGCGGATCGGGCTGCGCTCGTCTTACGGCGTACCTGCGCGGGCCTGTCCCGATCCCCGACGGTAGGTGATCATCGGCTGAACAACCGGTGAAGCGAAGACCAGACCGGATGTTCCGTCCCTTCGACTCGGGCACCGACGCGAGGGTGTTTCAAGGCCCGCCGCAGCTATGACCCGAGCGGTTCCTCGGCGAAAACGGAGTCCAGGTCCTCGGAGTACGCCTCGATGGCCTCGGATCGGACGCCCACCCCGTACTGGAGGGCGAGGTCCGTCAAGCGGTCTCCGTCCACAAGCTCGACGGGCGGCTTCCCGGCTTCCTCCGCGACACGCTTCGCGTCGTCGTTGAACCCGCACGGGGCGACCACCGCCCCAGCGTTGCACTCCCGGCTGCTCAGCGCGTCACGCAGCAGCCGCACGGTGTTCGGACCGACCTCCCGCTGACTGCCGAGGCACTTGGCCTGGATGCCGACACGCTGCGCACCGATCCCAACGACGAACTCGGCTACGAGGTCGATCCCTCATCGCCGCCGTGCCTTCCTTCAGGGACCACCACCACGAGTGGGGGCCGGAATGGGGCGGGAGAACACCGCGCCCCCAAGACTTGGTCGCTCAGTCGATCTCATCAAGCTTGCCCTGGCTCGGTGCGCTGCCTCGAGTGGTGGTCTTGCCAGAGCTGTAGGTCACGTCTGACTCCCCCAGAAGTCCTCGAGCCTTCGCTATCGCCTGGCTCTCATGTTCCAGATAGGAGCGAAAGGCAGCGGCGGCCTCCCAGAACATCCTGGCAAGCTCCTTCTGACCAGACTCATCCGGCACTGGCACTTCCATCTTCACGAGGTCTCTTGGATAGAGGTGGCCGGTACTGCCTCTCACGAGATCCTGAACCTGATGGTATCCCTCCGTGCTTCGAAGATAGAAGAGCAGCGCCTCCGGGCGAAGGGGAGCTTCCTGATTGAGCCTGACCGCGATGACCTCACCCGAAGGCATAGCGCCGCTTGGGGGTAACTCGTCAATGAGGTCCACCTTCAGCCCGATGTAGCTGGGCCGGTGGGCCGACCCAGTGAGGCAGATGTCGCCTACGCGAAGGTGTAGGAGCCCATTCTTGCCAAAGAAGTCCTCCCTGACGTGACACTTCGGCCGCTCACGCCATTCAACGAAGCTGCCAGCAAGGTCACCAACTTTCAACAGCCAGGGGGAATCTGTTTGGTTGCCGAAGCTCCGTCCAACGGGGTTCTTGCCCCGAAACACTACGGCTACGTCGCCCAGCCGAACGCGGGGATGGGCACCGTTCAGAAGAGTCGTTTGGGGGAGTGCCACCCCGCCATCGGCTTCAACCTCGGCCAGCCATGTGGACTCTCCGTCAAGTATCGCCTGCCCCACCTCAGTCAGGTCACTAGACGACACGTCTCGACCCGTCGCGTCGTATCCGACCTGGAGGCTCCTGTGGAACGGAACCTTCCTGGGCAGCTGGACGGGCAGTCGCGTCCCAAAGAGGACGCACGACTTCGCTACGCCCCTGAACGGTGCAAAGGTCTCCTCTGGAAGCGTGACGATCGCGGTCAACCCTAGTCGAGAGAAGATGCTTGCCCGATAAGCGCCCCAGCTCCTGTTGGTGAGCACACTCTGAGGGAGAACGATTCCAACGAGCCCACCCTCGCAGACGAGCTGAACCGCGAGCTCGAGCCCCATCAGCTCCGCCGGTATTGCGCCCATCCGAACAAGCTCACTCGGCACCCCAGCCTCTACCAGTTCGCGATGGCCTGCACCTGTCACGAGTGCGCCGAACGGCGGATTGGTTACGCAGGCGTCCGCCCGGGGCAGTCGGTCCGCACACCATTCTTGAATGGCGTCCCCGCGCCGCAGAGTGAACGACTGCGAGGTGAGACTCGCGAAGGCCTCGGCAATCGCTCCAACGGAGGCGTTGATCTCAACTCCCAGCAGCACAGCATCGGACTCCTTGCCGGTCTCCTCAAGGAGAATCCCGGACCCGCAAAACGGGTCTATAACAAGTGCTTCTGAGGGCAGTTGAGGCCCAACGACTTCGGCAACCAGTCTTGCAACCGGGAGAGGAGTCAGATACTGACCGAGGCCATGACGCGCCTGACTGACCAGCAACTCTTGGAAGGCGACCGCGCCCTCTTCCCCAGAGAGCACGGAGTCGCCAAAGAGAGCCTCGGCTTCGTGCTGGGCTCGCGGAGACAACTGTCCGAGGAGTGGCTCCCTCTGGATGCGCGAGGCGACCATAAGGGTCGCGAGTGTCTCGACTGCTTCAAGCGGGTTCATCCCCATGTTCCGGAGTTCGTCGTGGAAGCGACCGAAGCGCCGACGAGCAGCCAGTACGTCCATCCTCACCCCCAACGTGTCGCTTCATGCTAGCCTTCGCCACTGACATTCATGAGCAGGCCCGACGAAGCGCTTGTCACCCTCCAAACTGGGCCGGAAGTGGCCGAACGGCTCCTCGACGAGCTGTTCGCACGCCCCCGAAGAGCGGTCTTCGAGTGGTCACGCATCACCGGTCAGACGGCTCAGGTTCGACTGGCGTACCCCGGGCAGCATCTCGCCTCGGTGATCACGGGAGTCCCCGGCAGCGGGACGGCCGCCAGGGGCGTCGACCTGGCGGATGGAAGCGAGGTGAAGTCCTGCAGCCGCGCGGACCAGCTCGGATCATGCAGGGATTGCGGCTCAGGAGTTCTCCCTCACCAGGAACTCTGCCCCGCGTGCGGAAGCGAGTCCCTCATCAGGAAGACGGATTCGCATTGGATCTTCTCCATCAAGTCAAAACAGGAGCTGGCGCAGTATCTGGATGCACCTCGCATCGTCCTCATTCTGTTTGACCGAGACGTGAGTGACCCTGCGGCCGTACGTGTCCGTGCATGGGAAGTGTGGCCGCGGGACCCACGGCACGAATACTTCCGCTGGTTCGCCTTGGACTACTTGGAGAACAACTACCTCGCGAAGACGAGCGAGGGCTTGGCGCCGGCGCCGCTAAACCTCCACCCACTCAAGTTCGACTTCCTCATGATGAACCCAGTTCTCGTTTTCGGGGCCACTATCAAGGACGCTGACACGGATTCGAGCACTGTCCACGTGGAGTGGATCGCAGACCCCCTGAGGGATCGCGCGACACTACCGGTCGAACCGATGCCGGCGGCCGTGGTCAGGCCAGGAGCTCTCCTGGATCTGGCCGGTCGTATGGACGACCCAGCCGTCACGCGAAGCAGCGAGGGCAAAGTGTCGGTCAAGGAGGCAGCGAGGCTGCGGGCCACGGCGGCTGGCAGAGTCTCCATCGCCCGGGGGCTTGTTAGCCTTGACGAGAAGACACGGCTCCTCCTTCCCCGGCCCATCAAGAGAATCAAGCGCACGCCAAGCGCATATCGGCGGCGGCGAGCCTCCACGGAGGAAGGGTGAGTAGGCAGGAAGTGCAAGTCGGTCGGGCTTTATCGGTTTACCCCGCGTGTACCTAGTCTCTAATCTGGGCCGTGACCTGCGCGTCCGGGCTGAGCGGTTCCCACCCCAGGAAGCTGTCCGGTGGGACGAGACTGCCCCGTGTTGCTTCTCTCAAACCAGGTTGGCGTGGCGATAACGCCCTTGTGGCAGGACTGGGTTTCAGCTCGCTCCCGGATGGAGCGCGCGCGAACAAGTCGCACGCCCGCTGCCGCAAGCGACAGCGCTCCAAACGTCCACAATCACGCGCCCCTGGGCAGAATCCGGCTCACGATGGTGCCGCAGACGGCGCAGGGACCCAGCACGGCCTTCCGCCCGTTCTTCAACTCGATGACCGCACCTGCGAACGGCTGCTTCGTGCGGCACCTCACACAGTACGTCTCGTAGGTCTCCACGGCGTTGGCACGGGGCGGCGGCGGAGGCGGAGGGGCAGTCCCACCGGCCTCTACTGGCGGCGGAGGCGGAGGGGCAGTCCCACCGACCTCTACCGGCGGCGAGTCGTCAGGCTTGTTCTCGATATCTTCTGTCGGCAAGCTCCCGGAGCCCTCCCCTCTCAACGGGACGAGCCGGCCGGCCTCCATCCGCTGGGTGAGCGACCACCCCACGGGTGGCTGCTCTCTGCCGCACCACTTGCAGACCTGCTTGCGGCTCATGCTGGCCCACGACTCGTACTTGAGGCGCTTGCCGCAGTAGGCGCAGCGCCTGTGGTCTTCCGCCGCGCTTGCCATGACCAGCCTCATGCCGCCCTTCTGGAAGCGGTCCACGAGCTTCGCGATCCCCGCCAGGACCACCACGCCGATCACTACCCACATGATCACCGTCTCCATGACGCCCCTTCCCGAGCGCACCGGCCTTCCCACTATAGTTGGTAGACCTGACACGGGCCGCGCCGCGAGCATCGGGGCGTGGCCCCGACCGACGCCCTCCATCGCAGCTTCGGCAGAGCCCTGCGCGAGTCTCGGACGCGCGCCGGTCTGAGCCAGGAGCAGCTCGCGCACGCCAGCGAGCTCACGAGGAACTACGTCTCGGACCTCGAACTCGGCAAGAAGAGCCCCTCGCTCCGCACGATCGCGCGGCTGGCGAAGGTGCTGGGCGTCCGCCCCCACGAGCTCGTCAGGGCGGCCGACAGCCCGCGCGCCTGACCCCGCCCCCGAGCGGGGCATCGGTGGTCCGACGAAGCCCCCAGCCGTATCGATGAGGGACCAAACGGCGCCGGTGGTGGTCCGGGGCCCCCTCGGCGCCCTCCTCGCCGGGAGGCTGCCGTCCGCACCCTCGTCCCCGAGCACCGACCCCTCGGAGGTCGCCGCGGACGCCGTCGCCGAGTGTGTATCTCCCTCTTCCCGCGCGCTCTACAAGCGCAAGCGTCGTACGGTTCTGGAGCCCGGTTCGTTGGTGCCTCGACCCGGAAGAGTCGTGGTGCCGCGGTTCCTCCAGCCCCGCAACGTCGGGCCGGTACCTAGATGGACAGACGTGGGTCGTCCGCTTCGCCGCCAGGTAGTCATTAGGTGGTGCCAGAGGCTCGATCCCGCAACATCTCGTGTCCGGACCTTTCGGCGGCGAGTTCGGCGCCCCAGATCGCCCACGAGCCGGAATCTGGCGCCCCCCGCGCGGTCGTCCTCAGCCCGTCGCCCAGGAGTCGGCCTCGCCGAGCGCCAGCCCGCGATCGTCCTCTTGCGCCCGAGAGAGCCTCGGGCCTTGCGCCGGCTCGATCCGCGCTCGTAGAGTCAGGCTGGCCGGACGACGCCGACTGGGGCTTACGAGATGAACGATCCGCGGGTCGAGTGGCTGCAGTACACGTTTCGGTCGCTCGAGGAGCATCACGACTACTCAAAGGCCCAGACATGGACGGGGAGGACGCCGGAATTCGAGCTCACGCTGCAGAACGACACTCTCCGTGCGACGCCGATCGGCAACTTCAGCTCGGAGGACCAGGCGCGGACGGCTCTCGAGCCCTTCCTGCGCGCGTGGGAACTCGAGGCGGATCTCCGCGACGGCGTTCGGATCCGGTTCTCCTACGCGTCCGGTAACGTCGTCGACCGCAATCCGACGCCGGGCTCCGTGACTGTCGCGGCAGGGGTCGCATCTGCGGTCGCGATGGTGCCAGACGTGACGCCGCAGGTTGGTCACTCCACCTATCCAGCGCCGCCAACGGAGCCGCTGCTGGAGTCGCCCTTCGTGAAGGAGCTGCTCGATGCGTTGCACGAGGTCCGCCAAGGACGGCAGCGCCTGCTCGTCAGCGCGTACCTCTTCCAGACTCGGATCGTGTATGAGTACGGAACCCTGGAGCCGGCGGCGGGCGCGCTGAACATCAGTGAACCGATCCTACGGAAGCTCGGCGAGTTGAGCGTCGTGAACGATCCGAGGGAGCGGCGGAAGGTGCGTGGTCCAGAGCGACCGCTGTCGGAAGAGGAGCGGGTTTGGATCACCGCCGCGCTGCCCAAGATCACGCTGCACATCGCTCGACAGGCAGCTGGTGTGCAAGTCCCTCAGCTGACGATGGCTGACCTTCCGCGCGTGACGTAGACGGCAACGCCAGCGTTTGGCGCCCACAGCCTCCGCAAGGCGTCGACCCCGTCTCTCCCCTGCCGACCCCTTCCGCGGCGAGTTCGGCGTCCCCAGATCGCCCACGAGCCGGAATCCGGCGTCCCCGGCGCGGTCGTCCTCGGGTCGTTACCCAGGCGTCGGCCCGCGACCCTCCTCTTGCGCCCGAGAGAGCCTCTCGGCTCTTGCGCCTGTCAGGAGGGGCCAAACGCCACCGGGTCGCTTTGCTGTTAGCAGAACCCTGGTCGATCGACGCGAACCGTGACCGTCGTGGCGCCCGAGGTGCCGGCCGAGGGGTGCTGACGGCACGCCTCCCAGTTCGACTCGATCACGACGCCGAACACCCCGCCGCCCAGACCTTTTGGGGCGCGGTCACCCCTCGAGGCTCTGTCGGCGCGCCGAGCTCCGGCCGGAAAGCGGTCTCCCCGGGACCAAAGGGCCCCGGGTCGGGTCGCAGGCGGACGCCGCGCCGATCGGCCGGGCCCTGCCCCGAGGCGGCGGCCCAGCCCGCGTTCGCCAGCGAGATTCCGCGCGTCGTCGCCAGCCGGCGGAAGGCTGGCGCCCTTCGGGCCCGGGCCTTGGGCCCCGACGGCCGCGACGCACGCCCTCGAGGTCTTCCCTGTCGCGGAGGCGCGGGCGAGCACTTGCGCCAGGGGGCCAGTCCGAAAGCCAGTGGTGGCCGCCGGACGGGCCGGACGGCCGGCTAGCCACGACCGTTCCCGCCACGCGGCGGTCCGTCGTGTCTGAGGGTGTATCTCCCCTCCGGTCGGAGGTTCGTACGGTTCTGGAGCGCGGACATGTGGAGCCACGAGGAAAAAGAGTGACAAAAAGGGCTCCATCCGTTTCGGCGGCAGCGTTGGGCCGCAACCTAGATGAACAGAACCGCGCCGCGCGAAGGCGGATTTGGCGACCACAGCCTCCGCAAGGCGCCGACCCCGTCTCCCCCTCCCGGACCCTGCGGCGGCGAGTTTGCCGCCCCACGGCGCCCACGAGCCGGAATCCGGCGTCCCCGAGGGCCCAGTCCCCGGGCCGCGACGATCACCCGCCCGCGGTCTGGAGCCTCCGCATCGTCCGCCAAACCTCGAGGAGCGCGTCGTGCCAGCGATCGCCCCTCGTGGTCGACACCCGGTTCTTGAAGTTGCCGTAGTCGAGCTCGTCGACGGCCAGGGAGAGGAACCCCTTCAACTCGCGTTCGGAGCAAAGCAAGCGGTACCGGTAGTCGGCCAGCTCGTCCCTCGAAATCTCGACGGCGTCGACGCCCGCCTTCTCGCAGAAGTCCTCGAGGGACGCTCGGTCCCTCGCCCTGACGAGAAGGACGTCAGGACGCTCTCGGTGGCGCACGACCGACACAAACGCGGACTCGGTGAAGATCCACATGAGCATCCCTCCCTCACTCGGGGCTCGCACGATAACCGGCCGCGATCTCCGGCAGCCGCCAGCCCTTCCGCCACTCGGCGAGTTCCTCGGGGCTGGGGCGGCGTCCCCTCCGATGCGACCTGCGCGCCACCGCCCTCGCGACCCGCACCCCGGGGAGCCCTCGAGCGCCGTTCCTCCAGAAGCGCCTGGACGAGTGCAGGAGCTTCCCGCCGTTCAACGTGAGGTGAAGCGCCATGCACGCTTCGCCGTCCAGACCGAGGTCGAGGGGCGCGAGCGGGAGCTTCAGCACGTAGCGAGCGAGCAGCGGTAGGTGCCTAATGGGCTGGACGTCACCCCACCGCACGCCAGCCGAGATCGCGACCCTGCTGAACCTCGCGGGGGCAACCGGGTCGCCCCAGGCGAGCACGTGGGCGTTCGGGATCCCCGTGCTGGAGACCTCGAGCGTCCAGCAGTACTCCCAGGTCCTTCCGCCCGAACGCAGCTCGGCCGCGGTCGCGTTCACGGACTTGACGAACAGCCGGAAGAGCAGCTCCGGCTCGGAGGGCAGGTCCGAGCCCCAGGTGGTGAGGACGGCCGAGCAGCTCGGCGCGGCGAGCACGATCGCGTTCGCCGTGGACAGCGCGAGCCGTGGTCCGCAGAAGGGGCAGCGGAGCCGACCGCAGGCCCTCGGCTTCCTCTCCCCGGTCCGACGATCGAGCCACGTCGAGCCGGTCGCGTTCGGGCAACCCTCGCTCTCCATCCGCACGCGCCTCCTAGTGGTGGGGGCGCGCACTCTCATCGATGGCTCTGACATTGTCGACCGAGTGGCTTGGTTGGGTGAGTGCATTTCGGCTCTCAGAAGTGCCCCTCGGTTGCCAATCACCCAGCCAAGGAAGCGGACCCTGTGAACCCCACCGCGCGGCGCGGAGACTGTTCAGGTAGGCCGCCGCCGATCCGCTGCGCCCTTGGACGGAAGAACGACTCAGCCGCAACCACCGGCGTCGGATTGCGAGCGACATGCCCCCCAGTGAAGGCGGTCAGACCTCTACCTGTTCGTAGACGCACTCCCTGGCGACGTCCAGCAGGTTGCCCACGAGGCGCTCCAACTCCCCCGACGTCCGCACCTTCCCGCTGGCATCCATCGCAGCCTGAAGTGCCCCCAGCGCCTCCCGCGACATCCCGGCGAGCGCAGGATGCCGATGATTGTCATCCCGGCCGACCCGACCGCCCACTTCCACCGCCTCGGCGAGGATCTGCCTGAGACGCTCGGCCACCTCTCGTGCGAGCCCGCGCCTGTCGGCGAGCCTCAACTCCTCCTTGGTGGCGACCTCGTGCCCGGAGGCGACCGCGGTCAACAGGTCAGACGCGAGGTTAGATGCGGTGTCTCCGGCGCGATCCTCGGAATCTGCTGGCAGATCGGCCGCCCGCGTTATCCCGGCCATCCAACACTCCTCAAGGAGCCCAAGAGCCTCCCTTGGGATCCCGCCGGTCCTGGCCCATATCGCGGTGAGCAGGTCATCCTCGGCCTCGATCTCCTCGCTATCACACACGTACCTCAGATGCGGCACCAACTTGTCGGCATCGAGGGCCCCAAGGCGAAACACGAGCGACCTCGACATCACCATCGGAGGGATCTTGTCCTCCTCGGTGGTCGCGATGATGGATAGCGCGTGCACCGGCGGTTCCTCCCACAAGGCGAGGTACACGTCCATCGCCTCGCGGCTGAGGCTGTGCGCCTCGTCGAAGAACGCCACCCACACCTTCGCGTCGTGGGACATTATGAATTGCCCGTTCCTGAGCCTTCTCGCGTCCTCGACGCTCCCGTTCGTCGACGCGTCGATGACGAGCAGCCCGGCGTGGTACCCGTGCGGCTTGAGGATGGAGTTGCAGCTCTTGCAGCGCCCGCAGCAATCTGCGTCCGGCGTGCGTTCCGGGCAGTTCAGCGTCGCGGCGATCACCCGGGCTGTCGTGGTCTTGCCCACGCCCGGTGGCCCGAGCAACAGGATGGTGCGAGGCACCCGGTCCCTGGCTGCGTAGCCGGCCAAGGTCTTCTTGATAGCTCCTGAGCCGAGTATCTCCGCGAGCTTCCGGGGCCGGTACTTGTTCGATAGCTGGATCTCGTAGACCTCCTCCGAATCCATCTGGTGTCCTCCTCGCTGGATGCGTATGAAGCGTCAAACCGTCATTGGGGCGTCCCCACCTGCGCGTCTACTGGCCGCGAATCGTCATCTCACCCGTCACCTACCCGACATACCGAGAGGCTTGGGCCTCCACGTCCGCGGCCCTGTACCCGTGGGCCTTGCCGCTCAGGTTGCTGGGCCGCACGCCGAACGGCCTGAGAAGCAGCGCCAGCCTCCGAGCCGTGAGGGGCTTGCCCTCACCCCACGGCCGCTCTTCCAGCGCGTGCAGCTCGGCGAGCAGGACCCTGGTGAGGAGCACAGGGCGGTCGTGAGCCGCGAAGATCCCCGGCAGATCCTCCAGGAGCATGATGCCGAGCTCCTGCTCGTCATCCCTCACCGACAAGATCGCCGCCGCCCGCCGCGCCCTCTGCGGCCACTTGCCGCCGCAGGCGTCGGCGATGGCCAGCAACGGCTCAAAGTTGTCCTGGGCGCGGTCGTCGAGGCCCTGCACCCGCTCGGGTTCAGCCGCGCGGAGGCAATCGGCGTGGTCGTCGGCCCAGCGCCTGGCGCGGCGCCGAAGAGGCTCGGTCTCCACGAAGGCGCGGCTCACCCGCAGGTGCTCAGCCTGCTCGGCCTTCGACTTGCGCGAGAGCGGGACGACGATGGACCGGTCACGGATCGTGGTCGGGAGCGAGACGTTCGCCGCGATCGCCATGGCGGCGAAGGTCGAGAACTGCTGGAGCGAATGACCCGGCCCGCTAGCACGGATCACACAGGCCAAAGCACGATCGTGCCCGCTGTTGATGAGCCCTCGGATCTCGGCGCCCACGCACAGCCATGTGTCAGCCTCATCCAAGATCAGGGTCGGGTGGCATTCGTCCACGACGCGGTAGATCACGGCGGGCGTGATGTTGGACCCCCGAACCGCCCGGCACGAAAGCGAGAGCAGAAGCTTCAGGAGCGTGCTCTTCCCGCACCTCTTGACCGGAGAGAGCACGGCGAGGATGGGCGCCACGTCGAAGGAGTCCAGCGTCCAAGAGAAGAGGATCCAAAGGGCAACGGCGTGGCACGCCTCGTTCGACATCACCACGTATCGCGCGAGCAGGGCCACTATCTTGTCGAGCAGGCCGGCGCCGTCGACCGGCTCGTCCCAGGGCTCCGGTTCCGTGAAGAGAGAGCCGACCGCACCGGGTGACTCCGGGGCCGGTGTCACGTCCGCCGAAGCACCATGTCCGGGCCTGGCGACGACCGAGTGGACCGGAAGGCGCCTGTCTCGATCCGGATGGGGATGCGACCCGACGAGGTCCCTCATCGCCCGTCCTCCAGCTCGCCGCTGCCAGGCCGGATCCTCCTCGGCGGCCAGCCCTCACCTGCGCCGGCCTCGATGAGCCTCGAGGAGGCGAGGAACTGCTCGATATCTTCCTCGGTGAGCCGAAGGAGGCGCGGGCCGATCCGCCTCGCCGGCAGGAGGCCGCGGTCGATCCAGTCCCTACACGTCCTCGGGCTGACGCCCATGAACGCCGCCAGCTGCTTGAGATCCCACAGGGGTCGCCCCGCGTTCGGCATGAAGCTATACTGGGGTTTCCGAACACCTAGTGCTACTCCCCGGTCGGTAAATGACCCGGGTGGCAGGCAGAAAGGACAGGAGATGGCAAGGGCGGAGAGCTGGAGGCGCGTGGAAGCGGCGCCCGACCCGAGTCTCCCCGATCGGCGGTCGGGACGGACCTACACCTACTCCGACGGGGAGACGAGCGTGACCGTCGAGCTAGGGGTCGTGGGCGACAGGTGGGAGGTGATCGGGCTCGACGTCAGGTCCTATCCGTCGGTGAGGACCCGACCCAAGGGCAAGCTGACCGTGACGGGCCTCCGGGCCCTCCCGCTCGGCACCCTCGTCACCAAGGCGGGGAGCGAGCTAAGGAAGAGCCTGTCCAAGGAGCTCGAGGAGGCGGGCCCGAGCGAGTCCGTCGACGAGCAGGAACACCATCGCGTCTCCATTCGAGCCGTCGCCGCGGAACGCGGACTCGCGATGTTCCCTCAGCCGTCCCCGGCACGGGGGCGACCCCGCTACTCGGACGAGAGAGTCAAGGAGGCCGTGCAGATCTACAACGACGCCTCGCTAGTCCCGGCGGCACGACGCAAGCCCACGAAGGCGGTCGCCGAGCAGCTCTACGTCAGTTACAGCACCGCTCGCCGGATCATCCGGAGGGCGCGGGAGAAGGGCTTCCTTCCCCCAGCAGGCTGATGTGGAATGCGACGGCTTGGCTCGGTGGCCGCGCCCGTGCCTGGGTCAACCGGGTGCGTACCTAGACGGGTAGCGGAAGCTCACGGGAAGCCAGCCGATGACCGCCTGCCTCCCGAGCAGCGACGATGTTGCCCTACCTGCGCCAAGAAGCGGCAAAGTAGCGGTTTAGTAGCGACGACAATGGACTTCTTCACCGCTGGATCTGACCCTTCGACGCGCTATGCCGAGAGCCTCAGCCAGCGGGCGGGCCCCATGAGGCTCGTCGCCCGCACGGTGCTCGTCCCCGGCCTGCTGCCCTGTGACGGCGAGCGGGACCAACAATCGGATGCCACTCCGCCTCCGGCACCACCTCCCGCCGGGGCACGCTCCCACCCTCGGGCGGTGCGAGTGGCGGCCCCCTCCTGGCCACCACCCCGGCCCGGGCTGCCTCCGGGAACGGCCCGAGCCGGGTACCTCTCTCCTTCCGGAAGGTGAGGTTCCCCCGCCCCTCCTCGATGCCGGTGCTACTTCGTCAGCTGGAAGTACGCGGTGTGGACGGTGGTGTCGGCCAGCGTAGCGAAGAGCGTGTAACACCCCGTCCCCGACGTCGCCCAGTTGTACACGTACTGGTTCGCCGTCGAGTCGTACCGCAATGAGGTGCCGCCGGTGGCCGTCGTCTCGAGAGCATCCGTTGGAACATTCGAGAAGGAGCCACACGTCGTCGACTTGTAGGTGACGCTTGTAACCGCGCTGAGAGCGCTGATGTAGTTGCCTTGTGCGTCCTTCAGCTGCCACTTGACCGGATACGTCCTCCCAGCCTTCCCAGTGTTGACGACGGGCGGGCTGTTCACCGGCGAAAGGAACCCGTTGAAGTTGTAGGTCACCTTGTACGCGACGCTCGCCGAGTTCGTGTTCCCGGCGTAGTCCTCGGCACCGCTGCACGTCGCCGTGATCGACCCGACGGGACCACCAATCGTGCTGAGGGTGGCATTCGTCTTGACACCCGACAGCGCGTCCGTGGCGCTGCAGCTTGCAGCAGGGACCGACCCGAGGGCGTAGGTTGCGCCGTTGACGGGGCCCGTCACCGAAACGACCGGCTTGGTCTTGTCGACGTCGATGTCGCTGACGGTCGCCTGGGCGCTGTTCCCGGCCTTGTCCGTGCACGTCCCGGTCACGGACTGGTTCGTTCCCTCGGTCGTGACGCTGACGTCGAGCGGGCTCGTGGCCGAAACCCCGGTCGCGGCCCCGGTGGCCGAGATTGAGTCCACGCCCGAGTCCATATCGGTGCAGGTGAACCGAACATCCACAGCCGTGTTGTTCCAGCCGTCGGCGTTGGCTTCCGTCACCCGAGTCCCGGTGATTGTCGGAGGCGTCGTGTCGGGCGGAGCGGAAAGGCCGAAGACGTCGACGGGGACGTTGCTGTCCGTCGCGGTGCCGTCCCCGAGTGCGCCATACCAGCCAATCCCCCAGCACTTCACGCCGCTCGAGGTCATGAGCGCGCAGGTGTGATAGGTGCCAGCAGCGATCGCCGCGACCCCGTTCAATAGGCCGCCTGAGCCATCGACGACATCGACGGGGGTGGTACGGTTCGTCCAGGTGCTGTCTCCGAGCTGGCCGTATTCGTTCCACCCCCAGCACTTGACCCCGCCTGAGGCCATAAGGGCACAGGTGTGCTGGAGGCCAGTAGAGATCGCCGCCACCCCACTCAATGGGCCTGAGCCATCAACGACATCCACGGGGGTGGTGCGGTCCGTCGCGGTGCCGTCCCCGAGTGCGCCGGTCGCGTTGTACCCCCAGCACTTCACGCCGCCTGAGGTCATGAGCGCGCAGGTGTGATAGCCGCCCGCGGAGATCCCCCGGACGCCGCTCAATAGGCCGCCTGAGCCATCGACGACATCGACGGGAGTGAGGCGGTTTGTCATGGTGCCGTCCCCGAGATCGCCCTTCCAGTTGTCCCCCCAGCACTTCATGCCGCCTGAGGTTATGAGGGCACAGGTGTGAAGGTAGCCGGCGGAGATAGCTGTGACCCCGCTCGATAGACCAGAGACATCTACGGGGGTGGTGCTGATGCTGCCCGTCCCCCCGGTGCCGTCCCCGAGCTGGCCCGACCAGTTGTACCCCCAGCACTTGACCCCGCCTGAGGCCATAAGGGCACAGGTGTGCTCCGCACCGGCAGAGACGGCGCTCACGCCCGGTGAAGAAGCGGCCGCAGGAGGCGAAGAGACCACCAGGGCTGCCACGAGCGCAAGCGAGACGAGGAGACCCCTCGTCGCTGTGGTCGAGAACTTGGAATCATGCATATCCTGATTCCCCTTCCTTGGGGGTGGAGGCGGTATCTGCCCGCCTCGAGCGCACGTGCTAACGGTCCGCCTGATCCGTCTGGTGCCGAGGCGATCGCACGGCCTCGGTATCGCCCTTGTTCTCGGCGCGCTACCCGAAACGGCCACCTCCTTCGCACGCGCCGGTTGTTGAACTCATGACGGACATCTGGGTTCGCGATGAGACGGAACGGCACGAAGGTGGGCGGAGGGCGGGCACGGTGCGAGCCGGTACGGCCGGATGCTCATCGGCACGGGATCGATGCGGTTCCCCGACATAGCCTCACACTCGATGCTGAGCGGACCCCTGTGGAACCGGCAACGGGAAATCCTCCCGTCCCCCGATCACCCCTAGATGAACATCAGTCATCGTTTCACGGATGGCCAACCCCCGGCAAACCGCACATCTAGGTCTTTCGGCCTAGATCGAGCATGGTCGAAGGAGTCGCAGGCACCGGCGTCCCTGCAGGTCGAAGGCCAGCAGGCCGAACGGACGCATCGTCGCGGCGCTCCTGGAACCCCGGCCAGCCGCAATCCGCACAAAGGGAAGGGGCCCCTCCCGACGGGGGCCCCTTCCTGACCTTCCCGGAGGGTGGGAGGTCGTCTCGCCCCTACTCCATGCCGGTGCTACTTCAGGATGAACCGCAACCCGAAAGGGACTTCGGTCACATACGGGTCCCTCTCGGCTATCTCGGACGCTCTCCCGCAGCATCCCGACGAGCACCGCCCGGAGCCGAGGGTCGATATTTGGCGCGTTCTAGGACCGCAGCGGGTTGACGGAAGAGTCCCGGTTCCCCCGGACCGGATTGGCCTCGCCGACCTCGACCTAGTCCGGTCGGGGTGGGTAGGGAGACGGCTGCCAGACGAGCGTGCCCTCTTCGTCCAGCAAGCCGAACGCTGCAACCCCATCATCGGTGACCGTGACCACGGCCCGGAGCCTTTCGGATCCGTCCCGCAGGCCAACCATCGGTTTGCCGCGAAGGCTGACCTCGACGCGCTCCTTCCCGACGTCGTCCGTGAGCACCAGAGTGGGCCCATCTTCTTCCATGGACAGGGCGGCGCGACCGCGTTCCTCCCAGTCGCGTAACACCACAGCCGCGGATCCCTGCTTGGAAACCGTGACTTCCGCCCGCATCCGGCCAACCTGATCATGAAGAACCAAAGCCGGCCCACCGTCGGAACGCACCATTAGTGTGGCACGCATGTCTCCGTGCCGGTCACACAGGAAGAAGGCCTGCTCATTTTCATCTGAGGCGAACGCCCAGGCCCCCCGGAGTGAACCGTCCGAGGCTCTAAGTTCGAAACGCTGCGCAGTGACAACGTCTTCGGTCGTCATGTTCCCCTCTATCCAGATCGCATCGAACTCCGCCCCGTACATTCCCTAGCAGTGCTTCGCCAAGGGAGCGACCAAGGACAGTACTCAACGTGCTTGGTGGCATCTGGGGGTGCCAAGCGCCGCAAGACCGGCGACTGCAGGAGTGTAGAGGTCGAAGCCCTCAGCGTCAGAAGGCTCAGAACTCAATCGCTTCCTCCTTGCCTCCGCCTGATACCTCGTCCAGATAGGCCTTGAAGGTCGCGCAGCCTTGCTTCACCTCAGCCTCGATTGCGTTCATGAGTAGTACGTCGGGGTACTCGAAGGTCTGCCCAGCAATGAAGTCGCGGATCGTGAGGTTCCGAATCTGTCCGTGCCCCAGCTTCCTCATCGCATCGACGGCCTTCGTCGCGCCAACGCTGTTGCCCCATTCAATCGGCGGAACCTGCGCGAGGACCTCTCTATTCGCCTTGTACTTCCTGACGACTTCCTGCTCCTCAGGCGTCAGTTCGACGCGGAAGCTGATCTGAAACATGACCTTGCTGCCGAGGAGCCCTTTCTTCTCGGCCTGCCCTCGCGTGAGTTTGAGCTGCATCGCTCCTCCTTCTCAGCAGTCAGCTGAGCCTCGCCTGACATGCGATCGAGAGCTACCTGAGCGTGCCCCTGCCGCATGAGCAGCGGCCCCCCTTGTGACCGCAACAACTGCAGTACCAGGAGCCGCAGGCATCGCACCGGAAGAAGCTCTCACCGCGCTTGTTCGTGTGGCCGCAACCTGCGCACTCGATGGTGGGCATCGTCCTCATCCCCCTTCCTTAGTTCTCGAAGGAAGTCGCTAACCGCGGACGGCGGCAGGCGTGTCGGCCGGGTCGTCCCTGTCGAGGCCCGGCTCGTCGCGTCGCGCAGTGGGCAAATGAGCTGTCCTTCGCATCTTCCCCACCTCCCTTTGTGGGGGTGCGCTCCTCCCCGTGGGGAAACGTGCGCCCTCCGATGCGAACGAACGGCCCGAGTCTGGTCCCTGGAGTTGGCCCGAGTCAAACTCGAAGCGCATAAGGAAGAGGCCCCTCCCGACGGGGGCCCCTTCCTGACCTTTCCGGAGGGTGGGTTTCCCCCGCCCCTCCTCGATGCTCCTTCAGGGCACGATGACGCGTGCTCCGGCGTTGGTCCTCCACGCGCGCCAGGTCAGATCCCCCGTGGTGCAGAGCCAGGCCTGCTCGTCGACCGTAAGTGCCGCGATTGCGTCCGAGGTCGTCCCGGAGCCAAAGTGCGTGCCGAGCTGCCCTGCAGACCTCGGTGTTGATTGCCGCCGACCGGGGCGCTCAGCTCACTCTGATGCGGGAAGGCAAGGCGACCACCTCCGCGCCACGCGCCTTCGCCGCTTCCGCGTAGATCGCGTCGAGACGGTCAGCCCCCTCACCGTGCAGCGAATCGAAGAGGTGACCGTAC
>Ga0315277_10003879_pt1 | contig 20126 bp, 17 predicted proteins | sample YL17G05_15_MG_FD_203695 | JGI IMG/M metagenome (GOLD analysis project Ga0315277, IMG submission 203695) | Sediment microbial communities from Yellowstone Lake, YNP, Wyoming, USA - YL17G05_15 | ecosystem: Environmental > Aquatic > Freshwater > Lake > Sediment | place: USA: Wyoming | collected... | reverse complement strand
TCATCAATGTGTACTTCCCTGAGTGAATCATCCCAGTTATAGTGAGCTTTTTCCAACTCAACCGGCCCGGTGTCTTTTAGTGCCTTCGGGGCGTAATCAGACAGCTTTTTCCCAGCTTCAGGTCTTAGGCCGGCTCGTTTCAACGCCTCCCTGATAACCAGAGCACCAAGATTCACCACGGGGACTTCTTTTAAGGAACCTCCGAAAGCGCCAATGGCTGTCCTGACGCCGCTAACAATTGCTACTTCTGACATAATTCTTTATTCCTTATGTAATTCAAGAAGCGCTGGTCACCAGCAATTTATGAAAAAGCTGTGGGGCAATGCTTTTAAGCAGATCACGGCTGGAGCCGTCGGGATTACCAAATAAAGGAGTAACCGAAATCTTATTCTGCTCCAGTGCCCATATATCGGTTCCTGAAACCGATTTCCACTCAGACTTACCGCGCATAATCCAATGGTATTGCCTTTTGCCATCATGTCCCGGTTCTATCCGGTCGACATATTTACGTTCGCCCAGACGGGTAATCTCAATCCCCTCAAGTTTCTCTTGCGGTAGGTTAGGCAGGTTAACATTCAGCAACATTCTCCCGGGCAAGCCGTTATCGACTAGCTCACTGACTATGATCCTGGCCAATCTAGCAGCCACATCAAAATGAAGATCTCCAAAAGCAGCTATGGAAAAGGCGAGAGCGGGAACGCCGTAAAAAAAGCCTTGCAAAGCAGCGCCAACCGTTCCTGAGATATAAGCATCATCGCCCAGATTCGGACCCTCGTTGATGCCAGAAACTACTAAATCTACCCCTTCCTTAGAAATTAGCCTTAGGGCTAGAATAACGCTATCTGCCGGGGTTCCTTCCACCGAATACGCAGCCACTCCGTCTACCGGTGACTTTATTTCAATCATTCTCAATGGATGGCGCAATGTTACGGAAGTGCCGGAGCCGCTCTGGTCTCTATCCGGGGCAACCACAGACACCTCGGCTATTTTTCTTAGCTCCTTTACCAGTGTCCACAGCCCTTCACTATACACACCGTCATCATTACTAACGAGTATCTTCAAAGCACTTCCCTGAAAAACTATTTGAGTTTATCACATCAGACATCAGAGGACAAACTAAATATCTTCAACTTGCATGGCTTTGTGCGGTCTGTTATCATTTTTGAACGAAGCTGATTTTAGATATTAAGGTAAATTCGATGGATTTTAACTTTCTGTTTGGGGCAATCAGATGAACCGCGGCGGGTTTAACTCGAAACTCATCGCCGGTATATTACTGGCAGTATCTTTTGGCGCTGCCTTGTACCTTCGAGTTGCTTTACCCTATGACAAAGTATTTGTCGGCGACTGGATCAAGTTCACCGGCGTTGATGCTTATTTTTTCATGCGCCTTGTCGATAACCTGGTACATAATTTTCCTCATCTTATCGCTTTTGACCCTTACTTTCTTTACCCTGGCGGGTCAGGAATTAGTACTCTTCAATTCTGGCCCTACCTCATTTCCGGAGTTACCTGGCTCATCGGTTTTGGTTCTCCTACTCAACATACAGTGGATATGGTGGGTGTTTATTTCCCTGCAGTCCTTGGCGCACTAACCACCATTCCGGTTTACTTTATCGGGAAAGCATTGTTCAGTCGTTGGGCTGGTATAATAGCTGCCGGCCTGGTTGCTATCTTCCCCGGTGAGTTTCTGGGCAGGTCAATACTCGGCTTCACCGACTACCACGTTGCCGAAGTGCTATTCACCACGGTGAGTATGCTGTTCCTGATTCTGGCAGTGAAAGCTGGCAGAGACAATCAGTTGACATTTGGACGCCTGTGGCACAGACAATGGGCAACTGTTGCCAAGCCATTTATCTATAGCCTTCTCGCCGGCATTTTCTTGGGAATTTACTTTCTTACCTGGGCCGGAGCGCTGCTGTTTGTTTTCATCATCTTTGCTTACCTCGTTGTCCAGTTTATTATTGACCATTTGAAGAGCAGGTCAACTGAATATCTTTGTTTTGTCAGCACCATTGTTTTCATAGTTACCTTCTTGATGTTTTTGCCACTTCACCCGGACAGGATGGTTTTAGCTTCTTTGACTATCGCTATTATTATCCCTATAGCTATGGCTGTGCTTTCCCGCTTAATGGCCAGCCGCAATATAAAGCCAATCATCTATCCAGCGGCTTTCATCGGGCTCGGGCTGGTGAGCCTTTTAGTTTTCCGTATCGTCAATCCGTCTCTTTTTCAGACTATAATAGGGAGTCTCGGCATATTTATCTGGCCTGTTGGAACAACTGTTCTTGAAATGCAGCCACTGCTCTTTCCTAACAGCGAGTTTTCATTTGCAATCGCCTGGGGTAATTTCACCACCAGCTTTTTCCTCAGTTTTATTTCTCTGGGCATACTCCTATACCTTGTCATTAAACGCAGTGAAACTGAAAAAACGGTGTTTGTTGTCTGGAGCCTGATTATGCTGGCAGCTACCTTAGCCATGCGGCGTTTCGCCTACTATTTTGTCGTCAATGCAGCTTTACTTGCCGCCTATCTATCATGGCTAATCCTTGATTTTAGTGGCTTCAGAAAACTAGCGATTGCGCCAGCGGAGGTACCTAAAGAAACCACAAAAAAAGCCAAGCCGAAAAGACTTGGCGGACCCATCTCTGCTGCTAATCGATTAGGCATGGCACTGGGAGTTATAGCTGTCTTCTTCCTTGTCCTTTTCCCCAATATCGGCAGAGCCGTAGATACGGCTAGTCAGGCGGCATTTGCCCCCAGTGATGCCTGGTGTGAATCTCTCTCCTGGCTGAAGGACAATACCCCAGACCCGTTTGGCAATCCCGATTTTTACTACAATCTTTATGAGCCACCACCCCCCGGTAAAAGCTATGATTATCCGGAAACTGCTTACGGCGTGACCGCCTGGTGGGACTATGGCTACTGGATAACCCGTATCGGCCGGCGCATACCCACTTCTAACCCCGGCACCGGACATAGGGGAGAGGCGTTCATTTTCACTGCTCAAGATGAAACCCCTGCCAATGAGATATTAGACCAGTGGGGCTCGAAGTATGTTATCATTGACCATGAGGTAGTCACCGTCATCCAGGGCAAATTTAACGCCTTAGCAACCCTAAGCGGCAGTAGCCCCGACAAATTCTACAGTGTCTACTATCAGCCCAAGGGCAATATGCTTGAGCCAGTGCTTTTGTTTTATCCTGAATATTACCGCTCGCTTGTTGTCCGTCTCTACAATTTTGACGGTAGCGAAGTCATTCCTAAAAGTTCGATTGTGATTTCTTACCAAGAGAAAGTTAGCCCCGATGGTCAGCCTTACAGGCAGATTACCGATGTGAAATCCTTCGGCACTTATGAGGATGCACAAGCCTATATTGCAAGCCAGAAATCGAGTAATTACAGGGTAGTTAGCGCCGACCCGTATGCTAGCCCGGTGCCGTTACCGGCCTTGGAGCATTACAAGCTCGTTTATAGTTCTAATGGCTCCAAGATGACGCCAAACGGTGGTTTTGTTTCCGAAGTAAAGATTTTTGAGTATACGAGGTAAATCATCTATGTGGGCTTGGACCGGGTTGACTTGCTCAGCGTTGGCTATAAGACCTAGTGAGAAAATATGGTGAAATAATGTCAAGAAAACAAGGCGTGAAGTTAAATAATAGAGACATGGTTAAGGGAAGAGATAGAATACGAGAAGCAAAAGGACTTTCTCATAAAACGCCGTTTCTTGCAGTCGTCATCGGCGACTCATTAGGTATGCCACGTCAACAAGCTGGTGTTAATATTAATGATACCTACTTATACTTATTACAAACCCGTTGGTATGAAAAATATGGCCAGGTCTTTGTATGGCCACTCATTCGAGGTGGTGCACGTTTGCAAGATTTAATTATTGAATTTCAAGGATATTTCTTACCTTATATTGGTCATAAGAAAATAGATGTTTGTATTGTTCATCTCGGCATTGTAGATTGCGCACCACGACCGTTGCCGTTTTTAATGCGTAGCGGCTTAAGTCAAGTACATCCATGGCTGCGTAGTAAAATGGCTAATTTCCTACACCAAAATCGCGAGAGGCTGAGTAGAATCGGTTGGTCATTTCGTCTTACCTCTCCTAACAAATTCAACAAACTTTACTCTGATTTCATACAACTTTTAAGTTTGCATTGTGGGCATATTTATTGCATAAATATGCCACCGGCCTTAGAAGCTACCTATCTGCATTCACCGGGCCTTAAAGATAGTATTGTTAAATACAACGGGATTATTAATAAGGTGGCTTCTGAAATAGATGGTGTAAAAATCATCGACGTGTTCAGTAAATTCCAGCAAGACCCTAAGTACTATATAACCCCGGATCTTCACATTACCAAGGAAGCCCATAGCTGGATTTACCAACAGATCATCGAATATGAGGCCATTGTACGCGATTGAACTGTTTATGACAGGTACATCAGGGGAACAAAGCAAAGGAGCTATATGAGACAGGTTCAGTTGGGAAATAAGGTAATAGGTGACGGTCACCCAGCATTTGCTATTGCTGAGATGGCATGGAGCCATGACGGCTCAGTTGACAAAGCCAAGACAATCATCAGGGGAGCTGCGGCGGCAAAAGCCGATGCCATAACCTTTCACCTTACCTATATGGAGGACTACATGGTGCCTCAGTACGCGGGCGGTCGGGGAAGAATTACAGCAGGCAAGGATGCACAATATATCTACAACTATTTATGCAAAATTAACTTGAGCCAAGAGACATGGAAGGAGTTGTTTACCTATGCCAAGAGCCGGCACCTGCTTGTCAGCGCAGTATGCGATGACCTTCCCAGTGTCGAGTTCGCCTCTCAACTGGGGGCGGACATGTACGGAATCCACTCTGCCTGCCTTGCGGAAGAAGATTTAGTAACAGCGGTGGCTTCAAAACAGAAGCCGGTATTTTTGAAGGTGGGGGGAACATATTTGGGAGAAATTGAAAGGGCGCTTCTGCTGATGCAGAAAACAGACAATTATGATATTGTCCTGATGCACGGCATTCAGAATTATCCCACTAAATTGGAGGATATGCATTTGCGCTATATCCAGTCCCTGAAGCAGCTATTCTCTCTGCCCGTAGGCTTTGCTGACCATACCGATGGCGGCTCCGAGCTGGCTATGATTATCCCCCTGGTATCTTTAGCTTTTGGAGCCAATGTAATCGAAAAGCATATAACCCATGACAGAAGCTTAAAAGGTATTGATTCTGAATCAGCACTCGACCCCGAAGGGCTGAAAAATTTAGTTCAAAATTTGAGGCAGGTTGAAAAAGCATTTGGTTCTTCAGCAGTAAGGCCCTTCTCCATAGCAGAAGCGGACTACAGGCAATCAGTTAAGAAACGGACTGTAGCTCATGTTACCCTAAAGAAGGGAGAGAGGATAACCAGAGATAAAATAGCCTTTAAACGCTCGGATGAAGGCGTTTACCCTGATGAAAGCCAGTATTTAATAGGGAGGAGCGTAAATACAAAAGTTGAGAAGGATGAACCAATTACCTGGGATAAAATATCGTGAAGGGACGAGTCGATGAAGTCAGCAATTTTCATCACATATTTCTGCATCTTCTCAATACTGTGATGATTTGAACAGAATGTATATTCACGCATTATCCAATTCAGAGTGCAACGCTCAATGAAAATTAGTGACAAGGATTTGCCTTGTATCGCTGTCGAGTATGCTGGCACATAACAGAACTGCTTTGAATCGGAGGAATATACAAGAGTGGAAATTGGATTTCTCATAACAGCCAGACTGAAATCAACCAGACTACCCAACAAGGTCATATTAGAAGTGAATAATAGGCCGCTTATCTGCCAGATGATAGACCGCCTGAAGTTGTCAAATATACTGGACCGGATAATTCTTTGCACCTCAACTAATCCTCAAGACGAGCCGCTGGTTCATATAGCAGCACATGAAAGTATCGATTGCTTTGTTGGAAGTGAAGAGGATGTTATACAGCGCCTGTATGATTCCGCTAAGAAGTTCAGATTAGATTACGCACTGAATATAACTGCGGATTGCCCACTGGTTGCCTCGGAGTATTTAGAGAAAATCGTGAAAAAATACGCGAAAACAAATGCAGATCTTATTACGTGCGAAAAGTTACCTCATGGGTTCTATTCTTATGGCTTAAAAATTGACGCTATGAGGAGAGTTTGTGAAATAAAGAAAGGTAAAGAAACCGAGGTATGGGGTCGATACTTTACAGATACAGGATTATTTGATGTCGTGGATATTGATATCCCCCCACAATACATTAGGCCGAATTATAGGTTAACGCTCGATTACCCCGAAGATTTTGACCTAATCAAGAAGATTTTTGACCATTTTAGTGAAGATACCTATAAGACTTCTATGTTAAATATCATCAAGTATTTGGATGAAAATCCCCAACTTGTTAAAATAAATGAGCATTGTGAAGAGCTGTATAGAAAAAGATTTGAGGGTCAAAATAAATTGGAGCTCTAACTGTTATGAAAGTGCTAATTTTGGGGTGCGGGTCTATAGGCATCAGGCATTTACAAGCATTAGAAAAAATTAATGACTTTGAAATAGCGGCTTATAGAACACAGAAAGGAAAGAAGGAAGTACCTAAAAATCTCCTAAGAAAGCTGAGGGTTTTTTTTGACGAGAAGGAAGCATTTGCCTGGAACCCACATTTTATGATTGTTAGCAATCCTACCTCTTTGCATTTGGAGTACTTATTAAAAGCCATTGACCATAATATAGATGCCTTGATAGAGAAACCTGTAGCCAACAGCTACAAACAAATAAAACAAGTAGAGGACAAAATTCGACGAAGAAAAAATATAGTCTGCGTCGGCTTTAATTTGAGATTCCATCCCATCATAAGACAAATAAGACAAATATTGTCTGCCGGTAAATATGGCAAACCTTTGAAAGCAGACCTTTTTGTAGGTCAGTATCTTCCGAATTGGCATCCTTACGAGGACTTCAGAGAAAGCTATGCTTCCAAGAAGGAAATGGGCGGAGGGGCATTAAGAACCTTGTGCCATGAGATAGATTTGGGGCAGCATTGGTTCGGTGACTATGATGAGGTATTCTCAAGAGTCTCAAAGATTAGCGATTTAGATATCGATGTTGACGATAATGCTGATATTCTCGCAGAGATGAAAAGCGGGACTCTCGTAAATATCACTATGGATTACCTAAATCCGGTTCTTGAGAGAAGAGGAAGGATTCTTTTCGAAAAAGGTTTGCTGGAATATAATTTCTCCAACATGGATTTAACATTTACACACTACGCAACTAAAGAACGTGAGTTATTACTCAAAATAGACAATTATGATTATAATGCTCAATATGTATGCCAAATGGAGCAATTCATAGCGAAAAGTAGTGGAGAGATATGCACATTGGAAGAAGGCGTAAATGTTACAAGAATAATAGATGAATGTGAAAAATCAAGTCGAACGGGGAGGGCATTACATGTTCAGACTGGATAATAAAGTGGTAGTCCTAGTTGGAGGTAACGGGTATTTGGGAAGAAACTTCTCGAAAGCCATTTTGGAGTTCGGAGCCATATTATACACTCTCGATATTGACACAACAGAATATAGAGAGATAACTAAACTCAAGCAGAAATACCCGGATAGATTTCATACACATAAAGTAGATTGCACCCAAAGACAAGAGATAATCGCTGAAAGGGATATGATTGTTAACGAAGAGAAGCGCGTTGACATTCTGATTAATGCAACAACAACTAAATCCATCGAAAATTATCGCCCATTCGAAGAGGCATCATTGGACGGATGGAATATGGGTTTGTTAGGGAATCTGACTATCCCCTTTTTGACCATCCAGGCATTCATACCTATTATGGTAAAGCAACAATCAGGTTCGATAATAAATATAGCATCACATTATGGGCTGGTTGGTAATGACCAAAGAATATACGAAGGGAGCAACCTAGCAGAAGTATATATAAATGGAAACCAAAGTGTTAAGAAAATATATGCTAACGGTGTTTATAATGCAGCGAAAGGGGGACTAATAAACTTCACACGATACCTAGCTGCCTACTACGGAAAGAATAATATCAGAGTAAATTGTATATCTCCCGGCGGTGTTGCCCAAAAGGACGAGAATGAGACTTTTGTAAAAAACTATAGCGAAAGAACCCCTTTGGGGCGAAAAGCAAGGCCTGACGAAATAAACGGTGCAATCATTTTTCTTGCGTCTGAGGCATCAACTTATGTTACAGGTCACAACCTAGTTGTAGATGGAGGATGGACAGCATGGTAGTGCAAAAAAGGGCTCAATCTCTCACCGGGGGAGTCCGACATTTTATGATATATCGCGCGGCAATTTATCTGAAGCATCTGGAAAAATCCGCCCCGGTCAAGTTAAAGGACTCGTTGACAACCGACTCATAAATCGTATTAAGCCGTCCTGGCTCGGTCCGTGTATAATGACCGTCGTAAAACACGGCAGGTAAAATGGGCAAAAAAATAAAATTCGCGGACAGATTAATCGGCGAGGGTACGCCCTGCTTTATCGTTGCCGAGGCCGGCGTCAACCACAATGGCGATGTCAATCTGGCTAAAAAACTCATTGACTTAGCCAAGAAAGCTGGAGCCGATGCTGTAAAATTCCAGACCTTCAGGGCTGAAGATATAGTGACTAAAAGCGCTGAAAAGGCTGAATATCAGAAGGAAACCACCGGGACTCAAGAATCGCAATATGAAATGATAAAAAGGCTGGAGCTTTCTGAGAAGGATTTCGTCGAGTTACATGCCTATGCCCAAAGTAAAGAAATCATTTTTATATCAACTCCATTCGATCAAAAAAGTGTTGACTTATTGAGTAGGCTAGATGTACCCGCCTTCAAAGTGAGCTCTGGAGAAATAACCAATATTCCTCTACTTAAATATATTGCCAAGAAGAAAAAACCAGTGATTCTATCTACCGGCATGGCTACTTTAAGAGAGATAGGAGAGGCATTAAAAATTATCCAGCAGGAAACAAAGAGCATTATTTTGCTACACTGCGTCTCCAGTTATCCGGCGAAAATAGAAGACATGAACCTCAAAGTAATGGATACTTTGAGGCAGGCCTTTAAGCTACCGGTGGGCTTATCCGACCACACGGTAGGTATTATTGTACCCGTAGCTGCCGTAGCACGGGGGGCTTGTGTCATCGAAAAACATTTCACTCTGGATAAAAGTCTCCCTGGTCCTGACCACCAGGCGTCACTGGAGCCACATGAATTGGAACAGATGATAAAGTCTATCAGAGATGTGGAAAAGGCTTTGGGCAATGGAACGAAAAGGCTTACCGCGGAAGAGACAAAGAACAAAAAAGTAGCCAGGCGAAGCCTGGTTGCCAGGGTAGATATTCCCGAGGGCACCATTATCACCGAAGAAATGTTGGATTTAAAGAGGCCGAGTGGAGGAATTGAACCGAAATATATGAGCACGGTTATTGGAAGAAAGACAAGAGCAAGTATAAGACATGATGAGCTTATTGCCTTTGCTAAGTTAAGATAAAGCATGAGAAGGATTGCGGTAGTTACCGGAACAAGAGCAGAGTATGGCATCCTTCTGCCCGTACTTAAGGCCATAGAAACCATTCGGGAGCTAGAGTTGGCCTTGATAGTCACTGGTATGCACCTGTCCCATGAATTCGGTTATACGGTTAAAGAAATAGAAGACGATGGCTTCAGAATACATACCAAGGTAGAAATGTTGCCGAGCAGCGATACGCCAAAAGCTATGGCAGAATCTATTGGTGTAGGCATCGCCGGCATGGCCCAAGCCTGGGAACAATTGAAGCCAGATATTATCTTGGTACTAGGTGACCGAGTAGAGCCGCTTGCGGCAGCCATTGCCGGTGCCTTTATGAATATACCAGTAGCACATATTCACGGAGGAGATGTCTCCGGTAACATTGACGAATCAATAAGACATGCTATTACCAAATTCGCCCACATTCATTTTCCAGCTACTGCCAAGAGCGCGGAACGAATATTTAAGATGGGAGAGGACAAATGGCGTGTCCATATTGTCGGGCCTCTGGGTATTTATGCCATGTCCCAGGCTGATCTGGTACCCAAAGAAAAGCTATATAAGAAACTTGGGTTGAATCCAGACGAGCCTCTGATTCTTGTAGTTCAGCATCCTGTAACCACACAGGTGGAAAGCGCTCCACTGCAAATGCGCGAAACTATGGAAGCCCTGGTTGAACTGAACGAACAAGCAATTGTCATCTATCCTAACGCGGATGCAGGCGGACGAGGTATGATAGAGGTCATTAAAGAGTATGAGAATTATCCCTTTATTAAAACTTTCAAGAACTTACCTTATTTGACATTTGTTAGTGTGCTCAAAGTCACCAGCGTGATGATAGGAAATTCCAGCAGTGCCATTTTTGAATCCCCATTGTTTGGTATTCCTGTGATAAATATCGGCATCAGGCAAATTGGTAGGGAGAGAGGGAATAATGTCATTGATATCCCTCACAGCAAGACAGAGATTATACGAGCAATCAGAAAAGCCTTGGCCGATGAAGAATTCAGAAAGGCTGTGAAAGGAAGCGTCAACCCCTTCGACACAGAAAGAAAGGGAGCCCAGAAAATCGCGGATATTGTGAGTGAGATAAGAATTGACGAAAAATTACTGCAAAAAAGACTTATTTACTAAGGTGGCACAATGAAGCCAAGTTGGGACAGCGCTTGGGAAAAGGTCTTTCAAGAACGTGAGTGGGGGAAATATCCACCTGAGGAGCTTATTAGGTTCGTTGCCAGAAATTTCTATAAGGCGCCCGATAGAACAAGCATAAAAATCTTAGACATTGGCTGTGGTACCGGCGCGTGCACCTGGTATCTGGCGCGAGAAGGGTTTTCTGCTTACGGGATAGACGGCTCTAAGACAGCCATAGCAATTGCTATCAGAAGGTTAGAGATGGAAGCATTGAAAGCTGAATTCGTAGTTGGTGACCTGATACAGTTGCCTTACCCCGACGGGTTTTTCGATGGTGTTATCGATGTTGCCGCAATAGAGTGCAACAAAATTGCCAACGTAAAAGAAATATTCGCCCAGGTCTACAGGGCTCTCCGGCCGGGCGGCAAGTTCTTCTCCATAGCCATCAAAACGGGCTCTTACGGATATGGAGAAGGCGATGAAATAGAAAGAAACACCTTCACTAATGTGAGAGTAGGACCTCATAAAGGGCAAGGTATAATTCATTTCTTCACCGAACGTGAAATAAGACATCTGCTTAACCTAAATCAATTTAAAAACATAGAGATAGAATGGAGTGCCAGAACACTAAATAACCAAAAGAATAAGATCATCCATTGGATAGTTACAACCCAGAAATAGGTTTGTCAAGTTTGCAAAAATGTTGGAAACCAAAGTACTTGATACCTCAAAAAACCGCGAGTTATGGAAGAAACTAGTCGATGCTCTGGCGCTAAAAGATATTTACTTTACTCCAGAATACGCTATGCTTTTTGAAGCCACCGAGGGTGAAGTAAAAAAGGCCTTTGGCGGTGAAGCGCAATTGTTCTTCTATGGAAATGAGCGCAACTATATCATATATCCCTTCCTCAAACGAAAGATAAGCGAGTTGCCATTCCGTGAACTCCTGCCGCCGGAATCCCAAGGTTGGTTTGATATAATTTCTCCTTATGGGTATAGTGGTCCAATAGCTTATATCAGCGAGCCTGAAATAAAAGGAGAACTCTGGCAGTGTTTTGTGAAAGAATTCTCCCACTATTGTCTCCAAAATAATATTGTAGCTGAATTTACACGGCTTCATCCTTACTTCAGAAACCACTTGCTTTTAGAGAAATTTACCGATATTAACGTCATAAAGAGGGCAGAGGTGGTTTTTATTGACCTAGAACTAGATGAATCCCTGATACGGAAAAGCATGACCAAAGGCAACAAATCTTCGGTGTCAAAGGCTAGGCGCAGTGGAGTAGAGATTTCACAATCCAAAAGCAAAGGCGACATAGCTGCTTTTTATCAGTTATATACACATACTATGGAGAGGAGTGAAGCCAAAAGGGCGTATTTTTTCCCGGGAAAATTTTTTAATGATACTCTCCAACTATTAGATAATAATATTGAGCTTTTCATTGCTCGGTATAAAGACCAGGTAATTGCCGCTTCGCTCTTTCTTTTTAAGGGTGACCTGGCACATTATTACTTATCCGGCTCAGATGCCGCCTTCTTATCTGTCTGCCCCAATAATCTCCTCTTGTACCAAGCCATGCTCTGGGCAAAAGAGCAAGGATATAAGATTTTTGATTTGGGAGGCGGCTTCGAACCAAACGACAGCCTATTTCAGTTCAAATCGTCTTTCTCCAAAACCACTGCCGACTTTTATACCTACAGCAGGGTACATAACGAAGAGATATATGAGATTCTCTGCCAGGCCAAGGATAAATATGATAAGATGAATGGCCTGGAAATACCAAAGGGCGATTACTTCCCGAGGTATAGGAGATAGTGGTGGACTGGAAGATTCCTCTGTTTAAGATATACTGGGATGAAGAAGATGTGGAAACAGTGAAGGAAGCTATCCAGAGAGGCATGTATTGGGCAATTGGGCCTAATATTGAAAAATTTGAGAATATGCTTTCAGAGTATGTGGATACAAAACATGCTCTCGTTTTTAATTCAGGCACCTCGGCGCTGCATGCTGTACTACTAGCCCATGGTATAGGCCAGGGAGATGAGGTCATCGTACCATCCTTTACTTTCATTGCTACAGCAAATGCTCCCCTTTTTGTAGGTGCAAAGCCCGTCTTTGCCGATATCGAAAACAAAACTTATGGGCTTAACCCTGATGATGTGGAGACGAAAATCACACCTAGAACGAAGGCTATCATTCCCATTCACTTCGGTGGCTGCCCTTGTTTGATAGAAGAGCTCCGTGAAATTGCCAGGAAACATAAGCTGTTGCTTATCGAAGATGCTGCCGAATCACTCGGCGCCGCTGTTGATGGTAAGAAAGTGGGGAGTTTCGGCAACGCAGCTATTCTTAGCTTCTGCTCTAATAAGGTAATTACTACAGGTGAGGGCGGAGCCGTAGTTAGCGATTCTGCGGAGATATACGAAAGGCTGAAGTTGATAAGGTCACATGGCAGAGCAGAAACGGCTAACTACTTTTCTTCAACTGAGTACATGGACTATGTTACGATGGGCTATAATTTCCGCATGTCCGATATTACAGCAGCTTTAGGTATTGCTCAACTTCGGAAGATAGATAAGCTCATCAAGATGAGAAGGGCAATTGCCAAGAATTTGTGTGAAAAGTTGTCCTCAATTCCTCAAATTGAGGTCCCCGTCTCTCCGGAGGGGTTCTTTCATGTGTATCAAATGTATACTATAAGAGTAAAAGGTGGGCAGGTGAAAAGAGATGCCTTGTCAGCTTGCCTAGCCCACGCAGGAATAATGACCAAGGTATATTTCCCACCAGTCCACTTTACTACTTTCTATAAAGATGGGCTGGGATATAAATGCGAATTACAGGCAACTGAAAATCTGTCCAGGCAAGTTTTAACTCTTCCGATGTTTCCAGGCCTGTCTGAAGAGGATATAAATTATATTGCAGACAACATATCTGCTTTTTATAGAGCGAGGTGAATAGATGACAAACATATTTCGAGGTAAGAACATACTGGTTACCGGTGGTACTGGTTCTATCGGTAGCGAGATAGTGCGGAAGGTCCTGCAATACAAACCTGAAGTAGTAAGAGTTTTAAGCAATGATGAGAACGGGCTGTTCAATCTGGAACAAGAGCTGTTAAGCTACTCTAATTTAAGATTCCTAGTGGGAGATGTTAAGGATAAAGAACGCCTACGGATGGCTATAGAGGATATAGATTTTGTCTTTCATGCCGCAGCCTTAAAGCATGTTCCACTATGCGAGTATAATCCCTTCGAGGCAGTGAAGACAAATGTAATAGGCACTCAAAATCTTATTGAGGCGGCTATGGAGGTGGAAGTGGAAAAACTCATCACCATAAGCACGGACAAGGCTGTGAATCCGGTTAATGTTATGGGGGCTACCAAGCTACTAGCCGAAAGACTCACCATCTCCGCCAACTACTATAAAGGACTGAGGAAAACAGCTTTCTCTTGCGTCAGGTTTGGCAACATCTTGGACTCTCGAGGCTCTGTTGTGCCTTTATTCATTGAACAAATTGCGGAGGGCGGCCCAGTTACAGTTACTGATTCCAACATGACAAGGTTTGTGATGAGCATCCCCAAGGCAGTCGACCTGGTTTTGAAGGCCGCAGAGACAACTCAAGGCGGCGAGGTTTATATCCTTAAGATGCCTGCACTACGCATTGGTGACCTGGCAGAAGTTATGATTGAAGAACTGGCACCTCGATATGGACATGCCCCTGAGAATATTGGCATAAAGATAACCGGGAGGAGAGAAGGTGAGAAAAATCATGAGGAACTATTAACTGAAGACGAGGCTGCAAATGCCCGCGAAACAGAGGACATGTTCGTTATTTGCCCGATGGTAGAAAATAAAAGAGGCAAAAGAGCGATAATACGGAAATATAGTTCTGAGAATACAACTTTACTAACTAAGGAAGAAACAAGGCAAATGCTTATGGAGAACTTGCCTTACCTATCTGAAACAACTGCCTGAAGAACTTGAATTCCTCTTTATTAAATCCCTTTAGCAGCAAAAGAGCAATCACGTAAACAGCTACTCCAGCTACAACCGTGATAATAGTAGCTAAGTTACTCTTAGGATGCACCAGCCAGATGGCTGAGGACATTATCGCCGAGGCAACCAGGCTTTTAATAATGAAGCGCCAGTCAATAGTGAATTTGAACTCCTTAAATGAATAATAGGTGATTAAGCCTAAGACTAGGGAGTAACTAATCAGAGCGGTGATGGCAGCGCCCAGGATTCCCAGATAAGGCACCACCAGTATGTTGAGGCCAAGACTAATCGCAGCGGCGATTACGTAGATCGCCCCGGCCAGCTTCATCTTTTTAACCAGAACCAGAATGAGGAATATCACAGAATTTGCACACGCTAATAACATGGCCAACGTAATCAAAGGCATGACAAGATACCCTTCACCGGCTATCTCGGCAGTCGAGAAGAGTCTTAATACCGGCTTGGCAAGTACAGAAGCCCCAAAGACAAAAGGAATAGCCAACGCCAGAAGATACTTTAATGAGTAACTTAAAAGAGTTTTTACCTCACTTATTCTGCCTTCATCATAAAGCTTGGATAATAGAGGGGGGAGAATAAAACCCACCACGCCGGCAAACATAACGATGATGCTCCCCAGAGTGTATGCTGCGGAGTAGATGCCTACGAATGTTGCGCCCAGAAAGTATGCGATGACATATCTGTCGCCCGAATAAATCACCCAGCCAGCCAAGCTCATAGGGACGGTTGGTATGCCAAAGTTGAAATATTCTTTCATCCTGCGAAAGTGAGGTCTTTTAATTCCTATCTGCGCCTTGATAATAAAGAACAGGATAAAAAGCAGCAATGCTTGTACCGATAAAACAGCAAGAACTATGCTTAAAATTCCATGACCATTTAGAGCCAGATAAGCGATTAGCCCAATTTGTCCGTAGGTATTGGCAATCATAAACAGTGAATATTTTTTTACTTGCTGAAAGGCTCTAAAAAGGGCTAGGAACGCCGTATCCAGTGAATATACTAAGATAATTAGTCCGGTGACTCTGACTACCTCCGTGGCACCACCAAAGAAAGCTGCGGCAATGAAATCAGCAAATACAATAAAAATTATTGACAAAATAAGAGAGGCAGCTGCTATTACGTAAAATACTGAGTAAAATTCCTGTTGTATTTCCTCCTCATTTGTCTTAGCCGGTAAGAATCTGAGCATACTAACTGTTAAGCCAAGCAAGGACAAAGTCATTGCCAGGCTTATGGTAACCTGAGATTGTGCCCAAATGCCGTAGTCATAAGCCCCCAGGGTTTTAGTAATCATGGGTATCAGGATAATGCTACCCAACTGTATGAAGACAGCAGCAATTCCGTAAATCAATACATCTTTGGCAAATTTGTGGTATGAGTTTTCCAATAAATACTCACCTCTTTTGTAATGCCGTAGTAAGTATATAATATGGGAGAAGCCTAAAGAAACTACCAGAGCCTGATGGCTCATGTAAACGACTTATGTCATGAAGAAAATACCATCAAACAGGAAGTTGGGGCAAGTCTTTGGAATGATACTCCTGCTGTGAAAATGTTTGAAACCAGTTACTATGGCTTAAGAGACTGGTTTCGTAAGCACGATTTTAGCGCCAGGGAAGCCCTCTAACATTTTCTCGAGCTCATTTCTAGTCAACCACCAACTATTGTTGTCACTGGTATATCTAAAGCCGGGAGGAAGAGGCTTACCCCCCTTAAGACTGTCTTTTTTCCGGAAAGGATGCTCAGGTTGGATGACAAAGTAATCATCAAACTCCCTGGCATGTCTAGCTTCTTCCTCGGTCAAAAGAACCTCATTCACTTTCTCACCGGGGCGTATTCCTATAACCTTTCTTTTTGCTTCTGGAGCGATGGCATCTGCAAAATCAGTAATCTTCATGCTGGGAATTTTGGGTATAAAGACTTCACCGCCCTGCATTCTATTGATGCAGTCGATGGCAAAGCGAACTCCTTGCTCCAGAGTAATCCAGAATCTCACCATATTCTCATCGGTGATAGTAATCACGCCATTTTTCCTCTGCTCTATGAAAAGAGGGACCACACTGCCCCGACTACCGATGACATTACCATATCGTACGCAGCTAAATTTGGTTTTCCGTTCCTCCTCGGTATAAACATTGGCTTGAGCAAAAAGTCTCTCCATAAATAATTTACTCGCCCCGTAGAGGTTAATAGGGCAAGCCGCTTTATCGCTACTTATGGCGAGCGCACTTTCAACATTGCTTTCAATTGCAGCATCGATGACATTGACAGCGCCATCGATATTAGTCCTTATTACCTCTATGGGATTATATTCACAGATGGGAATCTGTTTCAAAGCTGCGGCATGAACCACAATATCAACCCCGTTCATTGCTCGGAGTACCCTGTCTCTATCACGCACGTCACCGATGAAAAAACGAAGCCTTGAGTCATCATTGAACCTCTGGCGCATTTCGTGCTGGAGTAGTTCTCCTCGGGAGAAAATCCGTATTACCTTTGGGTTATGCTCTTTCAAGGCTATCTCAGTGAACTTTTGACCGAATGAGCCCGTGCCTCCTGTTAGCAAAATCACCTTCCCGTCAAAAATTGCCATTTTAACTCCTTTGTATTTACGATATCTCTTTTTTCAATTGCGCATTATGCCACAAGTTCGAAGGAGGTGTCTACTGTTTCTGCAACAAATAAGTGCCAACTACTTGATATTACATTGACCCTATCTCATTTTACAGGAAACTATCCTACCTAAGCTCGAAGCCTGCTACGGTATGGTGGGTTTCAAACTCACCAGTTCCTATTTGCCAACGCTCTTTATTTTGGATAGTTATGTCAATTATAACTACTGAGGCAAGCAAGCGACTGAGAAAGGATAAGGAGATGAGAACTGAGGCAGAAGCTAACGAGGCAATAACCGAAGTCGCACAGAAACAGCCATTGTTTGAGGTAAATCGGCGGGCAGGCATCTAAAAAGGAGACCATCTGCTAATCCAATGATTTAAGAGTCAAGAAAAGCTAAGTATAAGCCTCTTATTCTGACCACATATCTCGAAGCACCGAGTTTTGGTAAACTATCTAATTGCCTCAACAAACAACGAAATCTGTGGGTGGTTATCGAAGAAATGAGTATCTCTGAGTGGTGGAGACTTACTCTGCCCATATCCTGACCTGTAGCACTCTGAAAAACCGGCTTCCTTCAAGAAGCTGATTAACTTATCGGCAGTCCACCAATTGATATGATTCCCGGGATGAAGAGGATTATATTTACATTTCTGAGTGAAATAATTTAATGCCTCTTCCATTGAGTATTCAGATAATATTTTCTTGATTTCGGCGTCTGAGTATTTCTTCTCTGGGCTATCGTCTATGGCTATTTCAGAAAGCTGGCTAGCAAAATGATGTAAGAACAGCTGATAAACTGACGCCCCAGACAATGAGACTTTATAAAGTTTCTCCCATGTCCCCCTCCTGCTATACCAATCAATCCAGTACCAGAATTTCAAGTCATTACTTCTATATGCATCATATTCCAATGAGGCATCGGGGGTTGTCAATCGTATATAGCCACCCGGTTTCAAAATGCGATATGCTTCTCGAAGCATATTCTGTACTGCCTCGTTACTCACATGCTCAATAGTGTGTGAAGAATAAACTATTTCAGCGACATTGCTTTCAATTGGTAAAGGTGTCAATTCCGTCAAATCGTAATTTATGAATGGGTGTTTCTGGACGTTTGAATAGTAGGGAGTGTGATAATCAATATTCGTCCAATATGGGTGAGAAAATGACCCGGCACCGATATTATAGAAGCGCCGTTCATTCAAACTTTCGACAGGGAAGTCATCGTAGAGGCTTAAACCAGTATATTCCTTCTTGGTTATAGAATAACCGAAGTGATTCATAAGATTCACAATTGCTGCTTTTAGCATAAATCCTCCATAATTTACCTTGAGCGCTGCACAACAGTCTGTGCACGAAGGTGTGGTCGCCATCTTTCGGGCAGCGAGCAAAAGCAGAGTACTTGTATCTGGTCTTTGCATTTACAAGGGCAAGCTGACCCTGGGTAAACATCTTTCTCAGTGCACTTGACCGACTCCACCGCCCATCTCCTTGGGCTGAGGCTTTGGCCCAACTGACAACTCTCGCTTGATGCTATCACTATCCACATTGTCCGTCAACGCTTGGTATCTGTTCATATCAGAGATAAGCTTTTTATCCCCATGAGAAAAATGAAGTTTACTATTTCTGTAACGAATGAGTGCCAGCTACTTGATATTACAAATCATGGGTAGGACTGCACCTCTACTAGAAGCGGCTTTCTCGTGAATGGTATAATCTTTCATTGGGACGAATTAAACAGGGAAATGATATGAGATTTACAGACGAAAAACAACTGTATAGCTATATAGCGAAACTGATGATGGACGATAATATTGATTTTGTGGCGTGTCCTATTATTTCTCCCTGGCATGCGATGGGAGTTGATGCCCTGGCTTACGACATTTTGCAGCGAAAAAAGCAAAAACCATCAGGAGTGATTGTTATAACTCCTCACCTGAGAGGCAAATTTACAATTAGCGAATTGGACTTTGTTTGCCGAGATTTTGCTGAGGTGAGATTTTGCTATCTGGATTTGGATTCAAGCACTAAAAACTTAAATATGTCTGGACAAATCGATTTGGCTAGAACAGCTTTCGATATTCTACTGGCCATAAAGGAGCTTAAGAAGACACATAAAGAGAGCAAAAGTGAGATACATATTGTAACTGCTCTGTTTCCTAACGTATTCATTCTCCGGGCATTCAGAAGTAAGGAGTTAGCTTGCAAGTATTACCCAATTTTCTCGTTAATCGATGAGGGTATGGGTACTTATACGCCAGAGAAGTTACGGCATATCGGCCTTAAGCTAATTCGCCAGAAAGAGCCGAGATACTTTCAGGTAACGCGATTCCTAAGAGTGAAGATGATGCATAATGCGGCCAATGCTCTAAAAATTATAGGCGGAAAATGTCTTGCCATCGAAAAAAGGTTTCTTCTTGAGAAGAGTCACGGTAAGCTCATCCCCAATAGACAATTCGCCGATTTATACAAGAAAATTCTGGAAAAGAGAGTAACTACATACAAGAGACACGCAAGGAAGGGGCCTGTGGCAATAATTGTTAGTGTACCAATTAGTTATCCAGGCTCACAAGGTCACGAAACAACTGTGGCCACGGAATTAAACTTTATAGAAGTTGTTATTAGTATTTTAATTGAGACGGGCTTTTCCGTCGTGATAAAGCCACATCCTACAGAGCCTGTAAATAAATACAGCTTATTCTTGGCAAAGTTTAAATCTGGGCAAGTCATGCTTGCAGAACAAGAAGTGGCAGCCGAGATTATATTTTCCAGACTCAGACCTGACTGCGTGCTCGGAT
>Ga0315277_10003878_pt1 | contig 20131 bp, 20 predicted proteins | sample YL17G05_15_MG_FD_203695 | JGI IMG/M metagenome (GOLD analysis project Ga0315277, IMG submission 203695) | Sediment microbial communities from Yellowstone Lake, YNP, Wyoming, USA - YL17G05_15 | ecosystem: Environmental > Aquatic > Freshwater > Lake > Sediment | place: USA: Wyoming | collected... | reverse complement strand
GGGTCTGAGCGGAGCGGGTCGTCGGAGCGGGATTTTCGGGCTGGAGAAATTTGTCTATGACCGGGAGCGGGATTTATATCTTTGTCCAGGTGGTCAGGAGTTGAAACGGAGGCGGCAGAAGAAGAAAGTTTTGGGGTCAGATCGTCACATTAAACTTAATTCAGATCTTGATAATGATTTACTGATTAAATCGCAGACAAAAGTGTCTGCACCCGGATCGCGGCTGAAATCGCTCGCGCAGTGTAAGGATAAATTGAAGGGTGAAGGATAAAAAATTATGAATGATGAATTATGAAAACGCCCTTGCCCCTTGAATTTCTGTACGAGGCCGCGCGTTTTTGAAAGGCAAGTTGGCTTTCTTCTTGCCTTTTTCCCGGGAAAATGGTATCTGGAATTCAGAGAAACAGGTGAGGAGGAATAATGAATCAGATTCTGGACGGGATCAAGGTTCTGGATTTATCTCAATTTTTGAGCGGGCCGAGATGCACGGAAATGCTTGCGGATTTCGGGGCGGAGGTGGTCAAGCTGGAGCCGCCGGTGGGAGAAGGGATGCGCTGGCTGATGGCGCCGGTGCCGGGATTGGACCGGTCAATGTCCAACTGGAACCGGAGCAAGAAGGGAATCACGCTGGAGATCCGGCATCCCAAGGGCAAGGAGATTTTATTGAAGCTGGCGAGGCATTTTGATGTTCTGGTTGAGAATCTCGCGCCGGGCACTCTGGAGAAGCTCGGGCTGGGTTATGAGGATTTGGCCAGGATTCATCCGGGGCTGATCTTTTGCAGTATCACCGGGTTCGGCCGCACCGGCCCGAACTCGGAGCGGGTGGCGTTTGATATTATCGCCCAGGCCACCAGCGGCATTCTCTGGTCGCTGGGGATTCCGGATCGGGTGCATTCGGTTTTCATCGGCGATCTGGTGAGCGGGGCGTACGCGGCGTATGCGGTGCTGTTGGCGCTGATGGCTCGGCAGAGAAGCGGACAGGGCCAACTGATTGATGTGTCAATGCAGGATGTGCTTTATTTCCATAATTACCGGGCGCTGCAGTTGCGGAGCGTGGCCGAGGTGGAGGAGAGCCTGCACGAGGCGGTTGGCGGAACCTTTGACGATTTTTTCTCGGGGGACAAGACGAAGAGCGTTCCGTTCTGGAGCATTTATCAGGCGACGGACGGAAACATTGCGGTGGTGTTCTTGACGGACGCGCAATGGAAGAAGGTTTGCCGGATTATCGGCAAGCCGGAGCTGGCGGATGATGCGAGGTTTGCGAATGTGATTTTGCGGACCAAGAATCGGGAGGAATACCGGCAAGATATTATTGACTGGATGAGCCGGCAGAAGCTGGAGGAGATTGAGCGGATTCTGGTTGAGAACCGGATTCCGTGCGGCCGGGTGGCGAAGACCGAGGAGGTCAATCAGGACCCGCATCTGGAGGCCCGGGGAATGACTTCCTGGTGCCAGGATCCGGTTTATGGGAAAGTGCCGACCCCGGGAATCCCGATCAAGCTGAGCCAAAGTCCGGGCGAGATCAAAAGGAGCGCGCCGCGGCTGGGCGAGCATAACCTGGAGGTTTACGGACAGTATCTGGGCCTGACCGAAAAGGATCTGGCGGAGATGAAGAAGGAAGGCGTGATTTGAAGGGAGCGGGACTAAAGTCCCGCGCACAGTATGGAATGGCGACTGAAGGCGCTCGCACATTCAAGAATCGCTAGCCGGCCAACTCTTCGGATTCGGAGCTTCTCGGCCGGAACATCCAGACCAGGAGGGCGCTGATTTCATAGAGGAACCAGAGCGGGAAGGCAAGAAGAATCTGGCTGAGCGGATCCGGTCCCGGGGTGAGCACGGCGGCGGCGATAACGATAATGACGATCGCATATTTGCGGTTTCGGTTGAAAAATCCCGGGCCGATCAATCCGATCCTTCCCATAAAAACCGCCACGAGCGGGAACTCAAACACCAGGCCGAAGGCGAGCAAGAGTCTAGTGGCAAAGGTGAAATAGTCGCTGAGCCGGGGATTGACCTGGACATCCGCGAAGGTGAACTGGGCGAAATAGTTGAAGCCGATGGGGAAGATCACGAAATATCCGAATGCGGCTCCTCCTACGAACAGGAGCGTGGAGAAGATGACAAAGGGTATAAGAAATTTTTTTTCCTTTTTGTAAAGCGCGGGCACGATGAATTTATAGAGCTGGTAAAAGATCATCGGGGACGCGGCGAAGATGGCGGCCAGGAAGGACAGCTTCAAGTCAAAGACAAATCCTTCGGTAGGCGTGGTGAATTGAAAATGACCCTTGCCGGCAATAGCCTGGTCCATTGGCATTTTGAAATACTTGATCAGGGTCTTGTCCAGTTTAAGAAGGTAAATCTCCGCAAAACAGATTGCAAGGGTCGCGATGGTGACCAAAGCCCGGCGCCGCAACTCCTCCAGATGCTCAATAAAAGTCATCTCGGCTCCGGGAACATCCGCTTTATTTTTCTTCTCCGTTCCCTGCTCCGCCATCCGGATTTTCCTCGCCCGGAGTCGGCTCCGGTTTTTCTCCCGGGGCCGGGTCCGGCATCCCTTCCAGCTTCTCTTCCGGCATCTCTTCCAGCTTCTTCAGCTCTTCAATTTCTTTTTCCATTTGCTTCTGCACCAACCGGGGAACATCGGAAATTTCCCGCAAAGATTCCTGGATCTCTTTCATATCCGCTTCGGCGCCGATTTCCTTTTTCACTTCATCCGCGGTTTTTTTCAGCTCGGCCATCATTCTTCCGACCAGTTTCAGGACTTCCGGCAGGCGCTTGGGACCGAGCACGAGCAGGGCCACCAGGATGATGACCAGCAGTTCTGTGGAGCCGATTCCGAACATCTCCGCCTTCTTTCAGCTTCACCGACCGGTCATAAGTTGAGGGCCTGTTGCCCAAATCCCATTTTGTGGTGCGGGCATCCTGCCTGCAAACAAATCATCAATAAAATCCGCAGGCTGGAAGCCTGCACCACAATTCCCACAGTCCAAATTCTATGATCTTTTATTTGGGCAACACGCCCTTGAGACCTGATCCGATAAAAAGACGGGTCCCCCTGGAAAATGAATAAAAACCGAAGAACCGGAGGCCCGCCCTGGAAGAAACCGGTAAGGTTAAGACCTTTTTGGGAATCGTTGCTCACGATTAACACTCTAGCATCAAAGCGATCGTAAGGCAAGGAGAGAATTTAACCAGCGTTGATTTATTAAATCGGCGAAATATGGTAAAAATATGTTTGATGGGAACTGAGGAATTAAATCGGAAGCTCAGAAAGATCAAGGTTTTGATCCTGGATGTGGACGGGGTGCTGACGGACGGGACCATCATCTATGACGGCTCGGGTCAGGAGTTGAAGGCGTTTAATGTGCGGGACGGGGCCGCGATCAAGTGGCTGCAGAGAGCCGGGATAGAGGTTGCGATCATTTCCGGAAGAAACAGTCCGCCGGTTCTGGTTCGGGCAAAGGAATTGGGGATTGAAAAATTGGTCCAGGGCGCGTTGGATAAACTGCCGGCGTTTGAGAAATTTCTGGATGAGAATGGGCGCCAGCCGGAGGAGACTGCATTCATTGGAGATGATGTCCACGATCTGCCGATTTTGAAACGAGCCGGCTTTTCCGCTTGCCCGGCGGACGCGGTGGATGAAGTGAAGAATATGGTGGATTATGTTTGCCAGGCAAGAGGCGGGAGGGGCGCGGTGCGGGAGGTTGCGGAGCTGATTTTAAAGGGGCAGAAGAAGTGGAATGAGGCGCTCAAGAAGTATCAGGTTTGAATTTTCAATCGTTTTTACCAAAGAAGGAATTCCCAATCCTGCTTAATTATGGTATTATCAATTCTGGAAGGGGTGAGGAAAGATGGAAATATCAAAAGTAAAAAGGCCTTCCGAGTCCGTATTGGTAAAGATTCACCAGCTCAAGGAGCAAAAAGGGAAAATTGCGGTAATCGATCCAGAAACCGGGGACTATTTTATCGGCCGGAGTCTAACCGAGGCGCTGGCAAAGGGGAAAAAGAAATATCCGCACAAGGTATTTTACTCAATCCGGATTGGGTCCAGCTTTGTGCATGAGCACAAAGGCGGGATCAGAAAATTATGAGCAAATCGATTAAAGGAGCCATCAAGAATTTCGTTCCTTCCTTTAAGGGCTCGGTCAATCAAAAAGGGATGCTGGTTATCAAAGAGGCGGGAACTCTAGCTTTAACCGTGGATACTGGATTTAGCGGAGCGATTGCGCTTCCGGAACCAGTTCTTGACGAGATGAAAATTGAACTTGCGGATTATGGAATTTTTCGGCTGGCGACCGGAGAAGAAGTTGAGTTGCCGGTATTCTGGGGGACCGTAGCAGTCAGAGAGGAAAAGCTGGAGACCTGGTTTATTCCCGGCGATTCTTTGCTGGGGATGGAATTCCTTTCTTTGGCCGGGTCGCTTTTAGTTGTTGATTTCAGAAAACAAATCGTAAAGCTGTCAAAATGATTATCAAAATTTTGTTTATTTTTCAGAAACCGAAAATACATTTATTTCTGAATTTGACAAATTTTGCTGGTTTTTTAAAATCTACTGCATATAATAGTATATAGAGCATTATGCGATTTTGTGAGCGGGATTGGGAAACAGATAGCAACTTCTAACCAGAGGAGGGAACAATGAAACTTAAAGTGTGGGCATTCGGGGTTTCGGTCGGATTGGTCTGGGGAGCGATGATGTTTCTGGCGACGGCGATTGATGTTATCAAAGGCGGGGGCGAGCACCTGGGCTTGTTGAAAGTATTTTATCTGGGCTACCAGGTGAGCTGGCCGGGAGCCATCATCGGGCTGGGCTGGGGATTTGTCACTGGCTTGCTGGCCGGGGTGATTATCGCCCTGGTTTATAATTCCCTTTCCGGAGAAAAGCAGAAATAAATAAAATCATCACCGCCCGGACGCGAAGAACGCAAAAGCGGAAAGGAGGAGGACTGTTTTTTACATTTTTTCTGACAAGAAATTCTCCCCATTGAGAAAAAACCTGGAATATCAGGTTTGAGTTTGACAAGCTGCGATGCGACCGCTAAAATAATGACCAGGAGAGATTGAGATGGGCAAAGTGATGGAGAAGATCAAGCTAATGAGCTTGTTTGACCGAACCAGGAAAGTTGAGGTTGAAGCAGTGATTGATACCGGAGCTGCGATGCTGGTTTTGCCCCGGGATTTGGTCAAAAAACTTAAACTGAAAAAAATCCGGGAAGTGACGGTGAAATACGCCAATAATAAAACGGAAAAGAAGTTGGTTTATTCTGGATTATTGATTGAGCTCAAGGGAAGAGTGGGCGAATTTGAGGCACTGGCCGAGGAGGAAGGTTCCCAGCCTTTGATTGGTCAAGTTGTCCTGGAGTCGTTGGACCTGATCGTTGAGCCGAGAACCCGCAAGCTCAGCCCCAATCCGCGCTCCCCGAATATGCCGATGGTTGAAATTTTATAAGTCTCCGCAGGCAGGATGCCGGCACCACAATTCCGGATCAATTAATCACAGGCACTTGGTGAATCCGCAGAGCGGGCAGGTGAGACATCCTTCCTTGTATTCAACGGTGCCGCCGCATTCCGGACAATTGGCCACGGTCATTCCGGGAGAGGAATTGAATTGGACCTGGGTTTTTCTCTCTTCTTCCCAGGCCGCGGGCGTGGTTGCCGAAGGGGGCTCCGGGGTTGGAAGCGGCCGAGAGCCGTCGCTGGTATAGCTGGGGAAGAGTTCAATGGCTTTTCCGATGGCGTCGGCGCAGGACAGGATTTTATCACCTTTCCACCAGGTCATCATCGGACAGCGGATGCCTTTGATCTGTTTCACGATTTCCTCGGACTTGATCCCGGCGCGGAGCGCGAGCGAGATCAATCTGCTGATGGCCTCGGCCTGGGATGCGGAGCACCCGCCGGCTTTTCCCATATTGGTGAAGACTTCAAAGAGATGCCGCTGTTCATCCATATTGACCGTGATGTAAAGGGTTCCGCAGCCAGTGGGCATCTTTCTGGTCATTCCCCAGATCGCTTCGGGCCGGGGTCGCGGCTCCAGGCGGTGCTCCTTGGCGGCCTCGGCGATTTGATTTTCCGTTTGCTCCCGGTTGACCTCGCCGATGTTCAGCACCTGCTCGGTTCTGGAGCCATACCGATAAACCGTCACGCCCTTGCACCCGAGCTCGTAGGCTAAAATATATGCCTTGCCAATATCTTCCTTGCCGGCGTGCTCCGGGAAGTTCACAGTTTTGCTCACGGCATTGTCGGTGTATTTCTGGAACCCGGCCTGCATCCGGAGATGCCATTCCGGGGGGATTTCCAGGGCGGTCCTGAAGATTTTCTTGAATTCATCCGGCACTTCCGGGAGGTCTTTCAAGGTTCCGTGTTTGGCGATTTTGAGCATCAATTCTTTGGAATAAAATCCGCGCTCCCGGGCGATCTTTTCAAAATAGGAATTGACTTCTGCCAGCTCGTCCTTGTCCATCACATTCCGGATGTAGGCGAGCGCGAAGATCGGTTCTATTCCGGAGGAGCAGCCGGAGATGATGGAGATGGTTCCGGTCGGAGCAATGGTGGTGATGGTGGCGTTTCTGAGGGGTGGAATCCCGTGCTGTTTGTAGGTGGAGATTTCATAATTGGGAAAGGGGCCGCGCTCTTCCGCGAGTTGGCCGCTGGCTTTTCGTCCCTGGTCCTGAATAAAGGCGATCAGTTTTTCGCCGAGATTGAGCGCCTCTTCGGTGTCATAGGGAATGCCGAGCCGGATCAGGAGGTCCGCGAAACCCATCACGCCCAAACCGATTTTACGATTGGCCTTGGTCATTTTTTCAATCTGGCTGATCGGGTAGCGGTTGGCGTCAATCACATTGTCCAGGAAATGAACCGCGGCGCGGGTAACCTGGCCAAGCCGCTCCCAGTCCAGGGCGGAGTCCGTGACCATTTTCGCCAGGTTGATACTGCCCAGGTTGCAGGACTCGTAGGCGAGAAGAGGCTGCTCGCCGCAGGGATTGGTTGATTCTATGTCGCCGATGCTCGGAGTCGGGTTGTCGCGGTTGATCCGGTCAATGAAGATGATTCCCGGCTCGCCGTTCTTCCAGGCCTGCTCAACGATCAGATCAAAAATTTCTCTGGCCCGAATCGTGTCCACCGGCTTTTTGAAGCGCGGATTTAGGGTCTGATAAGTCCGATCCTCTTTCACCGCTTTCATAAAATCCTCGGTCAGCGCCACCGAGATATTGAAATTGCGCAAAACCTTCTGGTCATCCTTGGCCTTGATGAAACTCTTGATGTCCGGATGATCCACCCGGAGAATCCCCATATTCGCGCCTCTCCGGGTGCCCCCCTGCTTGATCTCCTCGGTCGCGGCGTCAAAAACTTTCATAAAAGAAATCGGGCCGCTGGCAACGCCTTTGGTGGAATGAACCACATCGTTTTTCGGCCGGAGCTTTGAGAAGCTGAACCCGGTGCCGCCGCCGGACTTGTGAATCAGCGCGGTGAATTTGACCGCCTCAAAAATACTCTCCAGACTGTCATTCACCGGAAGCACAAAACAGGCCGAAAGCTGACCCAGGATTCTGCCCGCGTTCATCAGGGTCGGAGAATTGGGCATAAACTCAAACCGCGACATCATCCGGTAAAATTCTTCTTCGGTCTTGTTCAGGTCCGCCTTGGGATCATAAATCCGGTCAATCTCGGCAATGGCTTTGGCCACCCGGCGGAACATCTGCTCCGGGGTTTCAATCACCCTGCCCTCTTCATCCTTGGCCAGATACCGCTTTTTGAGCACGCGAAGGCAATTCTCGGAAATTTCCAACTCACTGTCCCGCATCACCGGCTGGTCCAGCTTCCTGAGTTTGCCCGAAAGCTCATACTCCTTGAGCTTGCTCTCAACCAACTCAAACAAAGTCCGCTCCGGCAACTCCTTAAAATTCAGCTTCTTTAGCTCATCCTCAACCCCGCCAATCACCTGCTCGGCCTCTTCGCGGGTCAAGGACTTATCCTGGATCAGAAAACCAATCAGCCGCTCAACATCCAGCCCATTCTTTACTTTTTCCTTTTCTTCTCTCGGCTCCATTTCCGCTCCTTCCTATACAATATGATGACACATCCTTTTTTATCACACAAGCGCTAGTGTGTCAAATCCCTGAACCGCAAGCGAGAAACGAGCAACGAGAAACGAGGAACGGCAAGCCGGGGTGGATTTTTTTCATTATGAATTTATGGCTCTGCCCATTCTCTTGCATAAATATCATCGTGTTTTTCAAAGGCGAGAAAGATTATGGAATTTTCCGGTGTGGTCTGGCAATTCTGGCAGGCGTTAAAGCCTTTGGCGCGGAATTCATTTTATCGGCATTCCTCGCAAACCAGATATACCGCCACAAAGTTGCCGGAAAGGTGCCGGCTTCTTTTTCCTCTTAGGTCAATTTTCCCTTTTTTCTTCAGCAGATGGGAAGCAAAGTATGGGTCTCCCAGAATTTTTCGGATAAAACTTTGAATGCGTTCCTTGAGATGCGGGCATTTCTCCAGGCATTTTTTAAAAGTAGGACCGAAGAGCGGTTGATAGGAGGCAATTTTGGTCAACCAAAAACCTCGTCCCAGTTGAGCAGAGACTCGCCCTCTCGCAATTCTTTGTCCGCCTGCCTTAGGGATTTAATCAAAGGCTTGTTGCTCGCGATATCCCTGGTCGCGGCCTCTGCCTCGGAAACGCCTTTTTCTTTGGCGTATTCAACAACCGGATCAATCCGGGAAAAGTCAATCTTTTCCCCAAACGCGGTATTGAGAAAAGGCAGGGTTTTTTTCGTGTAGCGGACGATCTCCTCCAAATCCTTATCCGCCCAGTCCTCCAGAACGCTCTTCACAGCTTCTCTCGCCGAATCGGTCAGGCTGATCCGGGTTTTACTTATTTTCGGAACCGGAAGGGAGGCAAGATTCCCGTCTTGAGTTTTAACCACTTTCTCCGCCAGAATGCCTTTGGAAAACAGGGATTCCAGGGAACCGATCACCGAGGGGGAATAGGCGCCATAATTCCAGCGGTAGAAAGGAACATTGATAATTCTTTCGCGGGTCAAAAGCGTGTGATAAACCTCAACCAAATAAACCAGCTTCATCAGCTTGGTCATACTCAATGAATAGCCTTGAGAATGAACATAAAAACAGATAAAGGTAATCACATTCTCCAGGACCCCTTCGGGCCGGGCAGACCCCGGTATTGGTTTGGCGGCTCCGCTCATTGAATTATCCCTTGGTTTGATTATAACACATATCCAGCTTTTCCGGCTTTGTCAAATAGTTTTTCACGACGGTCTCTCCTCGGTCAGGTCTCAGGTGTCTCTTCGGAGTCCTCGCCCGCCTCCAGTAGCCGCTCGGTTTCCGGAGCCGGAAGCGCCTGGACATCTTTAAGTTTTCTGCCGATGATTCTGGTGCGGTTGGCGGCTTCATCTATTTTATTGGAGGCCTTGTCCAAATGGTCTCTCACTTTTTCCAGGCTCTCCATAAATTTATCCATATCCGACTTGACCGCGGCCAGGATTTTCCAGACCTCGGTGGCTCGCTTTTCAATGGCCAGGGTTCTGAAGCCCATCTGCAGGCTGTTCAGAAAAGCCGCCAGCGTGGTCGGTCCGGTGACGGTGACTTTATATTGCGATTGCAGGGCCTCAAACAGTCCGGGCCGGCGCAAGACTTCCGCGAATAAACCTTCCACCGGCAAAAACATTATGGCAAAATCCGTGGTCCTGGGCGGCAAGATATATTTGTCTTTAATATCCCGGGCCTGTAATTTGATGGCATTTTCCAGGCCCTTTTCATACTCCTTCACCAAATCAGGATCAGCCTGCTCCTGGGCCTCAATCAACTTTTGATAAATCTCCAGATTAAACTTGGAATCCACCGGCAATAAAATTTCCCCTTGACCCTTGCCCGGCAGTTTGATGGCAAATTCCACTTCCTTGCCGTTGATCTTGGCGTTTTTCAGATAATGCTCCGGAGGCATAATTTGTTCCAAAATATTTTCCAGCCAGATTTCTCCGGTGGTGCCTCTGGTTTTGACCCGGGTCAGGACATTCTTCAGGTTGCCGACTTCCGAAGCCAGCTTCTTCATTTCTCCCAGGCCTTCATAAACCGACTGAAGCCTCTGGCTCACCTGGGTGAAGGATTCGCCCAATCTCTTCTCCAGGGTGGATTGCAGTTTTTCATCCACGGTCTCGCGCATCTGCTCCAGCTTTTTGCTATTATCTTCCTGGATTGACTTCAAATTATCCTCAACCGACTTCCGGATGTTCTCCAGCTTTTGCTCATTCAGTCTGGTTAAATCTATTATTTGTTTGGAAGAACTCTCGCTTAAATTCTTCAAGGATTGAGCGATTTCTTCCCGATTACTTTTTGCCTCCTCCCGGACCGCCTGCTCGGTTTTGGAAAGGATCGCGTTCAGGTTTTGAAGCTTTTCATCCAACCGGACGATTTCTGATTTCAGCGCGTCGCCCCAATCTCTGCGCAAAACCAGGACCAAAAGCAGAATTATGCAGAATGCCGACAATCCAATCAAAACCAGAGATAATGCCATCTTGCCTCTCCTTTTTCAAATTGCAAACTTTTTAGCAGGCCCGCTTTTTAGAATGAACCTTAATAAAATTATAATAATTTTTTTGGTTTTTAAGTACTCAGTTCCTTCTTGAGGTCAATAAATTGGGTATCTTTTAAATGATTAAAGCGTTCCTGATGGCATGTCATTATAATGATTTGGAGATTCTTTTTAGATGCATCTTCAATGATATTAAGCATTTTCTTGTGATAAGGAGAATCTGAATGAGCGAGCGGATCATCTAGGATAAGCAATTGAGGCTCATTTTTAGCAAGAATGGTCCCATAAGCCCAGCGAATGATGGTGGAAAGTAGCTCGCGTTCGCCAAAGGAGGTAGAGTGCTCATTAATTTCCCGCGATTTTCCATGCCCAATTTCAATACTTTCCGGCTGAAAATTGCCGCCGAAAATCACTTTTTTTCTGCCTTCGCCATCCATTTCTCTTAGCCAGATATCAACCTGTTGACTAACCGGCTTCAGGGATGTATCCACTCCTTCATCTCTGATCTCATCAAAGAATTTGAGGAGCAAACTATAAGTTTTAATGGTCCTTTCCAGTTGCTCATATCTTTTCTGATTTTCAACTAGAGCCTCTTCAGCTACGTTTCTTTGGAAATGCAGTCCTTTTTCTTTCTTTAATTCACTATCTATTCTCGCTTCTTGTATCTTAAGCTCCTGGATATGATCCCTTAATCTTTTTTCGGCTTGCCGATTTTCTTCCAATTTCTCAGCAACGCCATTTTCTTCTTCGGTCAATTGATGCTTCGCGAATTCGGCTTCATCAGTTTTAAGCTCTGCCTCTTTTTCAGCAATAAGTTGGGAGAGATTATTCAAGGACACATATTTTTTATTGAAAACATCCAAATCTTCTTCTCTCAACCTGATCTGGGCTTTAAAATTTATCAAATCGTCGCTCAATCTTTTGACCTCTTGTTCGGATTTATCTAAATTGCCTTTGAACTCATCTCTTTCCTGCTCCCTCTTTTCCCTCTCTTTCTTAATCTCTTTTTCAGCTTTTTCTAAATCCCTCTCCTCCTCTTCCAGATTTATTAGGGATGGTATCAATTTTTTCAGTTCCGGGAAAGAATTGATCAGGTTTTCCTTTTCCGTCTCATATCTTTTTCTTTTCCCCTCTAAAGCTGAAAGCCCATCAGGAGCAAGCTCTGATAATTCTTTTCTTTTTTCTTTGGTATCCCTTTCTAATTCTTGAAATTTGCTCCTTCGCTTCTCCAGTTCAGCAATGATCTCAGGGCCAGGCCACTTTTCTTCAATCCCGAGGGGCTTAAGCAAGTTTGAAAGTCTGAGTGAAATATTTTTATATTTAACCTCAAGATCCTCTACATCTTCGTTTTCCCTGCCTCTACTGACTTCAATAGTTCCTAATTGAAAAATTCTTAAATTTAGCTTTTGCTTAAAGAATCGCTTTAACGGCTCCCCAGAAGATATATTAATTTTCTGTTTATCATCCCGGTCAATTTGAAGCTCAGCTGATAAAACTTTTTCCGGGTTCAAGGAAAACTGCAGTTGTGAAGCCTTAACTTCTGCTGAAAGGTTATCTTTTTCAGCAAGAAGTGATTTGATTTGATCATAGCTTTTTCCCTCAGGCAGAAGAAGCTCATTTCGTTCTTTTTGGAATTGTTCAAGTCTATTTTCGATATTGCTTGCTTTTTCCTTGATTCGCAATATTTCCTTTATCTCCTTTTCCAGAGTTAAATTTTTCTTCTCAGCCTCCACTTGAGATCGTCTCAATCCCAACTCTGTCGCATTCTTTTCAATTTTTCTCAAATTGCTCAAGACCTCATCATAAGTTTTTTTCAGCGAATCTCTTTCTTTTTGAAGCGGTTCTAATTCCTTTAATTTGGCTTGATGATCTTTTTGGAGCTTTTCCAGATCAGCTTTCAGTTTGGCAAATTTTTCTTTTTCGGTCTTAAATTCTTCCATTTCTTTTTTAGCTAGTTTGATCTGATTTTCAAGCTCCTGAATTTTCTGCCTTTTCAGCAAAATGGTTTGATCCCAGGCTTTAAGATTTTCAATCTCTTTTTCCATTTTCTCTAAATCTTTTTCCGCATCATAAATCTGGACTTTAAGCTTCTCGGTTTCCTGGACATACCTCTCAATTTCTTGATAAAGAAGATTGATGTCAACAGTTTTTTCCTGATTTTCTTCAATCGCTTCTTGAATCTTGAGCAGATCAGAATTGGACTTCAGGCTTTTTTCATCCAGCTTAATTCGGCCCGAACCAGGCGCATAATCATGAAAGAATTCCTTGGTGTTGACCTTGCCGGGTTTGAACCACCCCTTAATTTGTTCTAATAGCAAGTCCCGAACCCGGTCATCCGATTCAGTGCTCTGGATTCCTCCCAGAAAAACCCGCAAGGCTTTTTCCCCGGACTCATCCATCTCAGGCAGATTAACACTTCCCTGTCTTACCCACAATAAATTGGCAATTCCTGAAGATGATTTATCCAATCCTATGAGTTTCTGAATTTCCCCTGTTACTTCCTCATCATTGGCAAGTCTTGTCACTTTGTCTCTCCCGGAAATTAGATTCAACTCAGCTTTCCCTTGCCGACCTCTGGAAAATATTTTCAGGATTCTATATAATTTATCCCCAACCTGAAATTCTATAATAACTTCCGGGATTTTTTCAGTATGCCAGGGAATAAAAGGTTTAATTTGTTTTTCAGTCGCGTTATGGGGCAAGTCAATTAGGGTGCACCGGATGGCATCAGCAAGACTTGATTTGCCACTCTTCATAGGCGCATAGATAATAGTGAGAGGCTTAGTCAAGGGCCCGATTTCTATTTTATCCAGGCATTTCCAGTTTAAGATTTTTAATGATCGGAGAATCATCTATTGGCCTCCTTTGCCAGCTGGTAAAGAGTGATCATTGCTAGTTCAACCACTTTGCTTTCTTCGTTTTCTGGCGCTTTTTCTCTCAGCTCTTTCAGCTTGAGGAAGATCTGTTTCATTACCCCATATCCAAAGGCCGTTTCTAAATCCCGGTCATCAGGTTTTATATGGAGGTTTTCTTTATTAAGTTCGCAATAACAGTATCTATTAAGCATATCTTCAAGTTCCGGCAACCTTAGTAGACTCTCTGGGCTGAGCATACCTTTAAGATCCAAATGCAAAAGCCTTCGTTCAGTATTTTCTCGCTTAGATAATTCAGAAAAAAGCCTTTCCAATTTCTGGTCATCAATTCCCTCTTGCGCTTGCCATTCCCAGAGAAAATGCCCAACTTTCTCTTCTTGAATTTTCACTTCCGAGCCATCTTGATATTTATTGATCCGGACCAATAAAGCTTTTCCAACCGAACCACCGAGGAATTCTTCTCTTTCCGGTTCCGGAGAATATGCCTCCCAACCAGTAGAAAATTGTGGATTGCCCCAGCTCATTTGCTCATGAGTGCCAGCGTATGCCATTCGGGTTATGTTTTCACGGTCCCGGTAAATCTTTGTGGTATGCCAGTGCCCAAGGGCTAAATAATCCAAACCTTTTTTCTCAGGAGCATTTAGAGCAATAGGGTGATCATCTTTTGGAAGATGAAGATAATTGCGATCCATGACTGAACCGTGAGCCACTCCGATTCGAATCATCTCTTGCTTAATATTGTCGGTTTCAATCCATTCGGTGGGATCAGTAAAAGATGATTTTTTAGTTACTGGGCAGGGAAAAATTGCAACCTTTTCCATTGCAACAATCGGCTTTTTCTCTGTTAGTAAGTGGATGGAAGAACTTTCCCAGTTTGTCCAAGGCTGTCGATACCAAATAGATCCTGGCCGATAAGGATCGTGATTTCCGGGCAAGATAAAAACTTTGAATGGTTTTCTTTGAAGATTGTTATAGGTACGCCGGATGTCATTCAAAGATATTTCGTTATCATCAAAAAGGTCTCCCGCAATAATAATAAATTGAACTTCTTTTTCGGCTGCGATTTTCAGGGCGTTATCCAGAGCAACAAATCGGGCTTCTCTTATTTTATCAGCCGCTTTCTCAAGTTTGCTGATCCTCAAACCAAGATGAAGGTCCGCTAAATGAAGAAAAGTCACTGAATGGCTCATCGTTTTTCTCCTTAATTTTTATTTTGAGCCGTATTTTAGCACAAGTTAATTTCAGCTCCGGTCAGCAGGCCCCAGACCTGCGCCAAGTTTTGCTCCTGATGTTAGTCTTCCTGGTTCCTGGCTAGTATAATAGCAAAGATGGCGCAAGGGGGGAAATCCGGGATTTGGGAAAAGACCGCAGATTGGGCGGAAAAGATTTTGTTTCCGGGCTGGATGGTTAACCGGCGGGTGCGGGTCACGCTGGCCGGCTGGTTTTACCTGGGGCTGATTTTTATCTTCGGGTTGGCCGCGATCAATTCCGGGAATAATTTGCTCTATCTGATTCTTGCGGTGATGATCGGCGCGCTGATCGCGAGTTTCTGGCTTTCGGAGATGACGCTCAATGACCTGAAGCTTTCCCGCCGAGCTCCGGAATCGGTTTATGCCGGAGAGGAATTTTCCGTGGTTTATGAGCTTTTAAATCAGAAGCGCTTTTTCCCGGTTGCCGGGCTGGAGGTTCTGGAAAAAATTGAGGGTAAAACTACGCAGGCTTATTTTCTCCTGGTGCGGGCCGGAAAGAGCGAGCGGATTTATGCGGCTTTGAGCCTGGCAACCAGAGGCAGAGCGGGATTGAATGAGTTGATCATTTCCACCCGGTTTCCGTTCGGTTTTTTTGAAAAGGCCAAAAAGATAAAATTGCCGGGAGAGGTTGTGGTGATGCCGTCTTTGATTTTGATGGGGGCTGATTCGGAGGTTTCCGGAACCCAGGCCGGGGAGGTTCATTCCGGGAAGAAGGGGATTGGATCCGAGCTCTTCTGTTTTCGGCCTTATGTTCCCGGCGATCATCCGCACTGGATAGACTGGAAGGCAACTGCGCGCTCCGGCGAGATTCTGGTCAAGGAGAATGAGCAGGAATTGGAGCAGTCGGTGGCGCTGATTTTAAAAATTCCGCGGTCCCGGCCCGAGCCGGATTCAAGGGAGCGGGAGGATTTGATCCAAAAGGCTTTTGGCTTGAGCCGGCTGTTTCTGGACCGGGGCTTCCGGGTCAGACTGGAAATTGCCGACCGGGGCATAGATTTTGGCGCCGGGGTTCAACATTTGAAAAGGATCGGCTGGTTTCTGGCCTTATTTGATGACCGGGAAAATCCGGACCCGGGAGAAAAAATTCGGCCCATCACCGGGCCGAGCGATCAGTGCGTGGTGGGCGGAGAGTAAAGTCGGTGGAGTTTGTGAAAGTAATCGCGGCTAAAGCCTCCCGCACGAGTCAGCGCTTAGCGCTGAATCTCAGATGACCCTCCTTCGCTCGGATTACCGAGCTGCGAAAAGCTTCGCAAATTTCAGATTTCAAATATCGCGACTAATCCTGTCACGCTCTCGGAGGAGCGTGACAGGACGCCCGCGCATCGGCTAATTACTTTTATATTTATTTTTATCCAGCAGGGCGGTGAGCAACTCCATTAATTCCCCGGTGCCAAAGGGTTTTTCCAGGAAAGCGTCGGCGCCGGCCTTGAATCCCTGGAAGCGCACTTCACTGCTCGGGAATCCGGTCACCATCAGGATGGGAACTTTTTTGAGCCGGGGATTTTTTCGGATGGCTTTAGCCAGATCCATCCCGTTGATCCAGCTCATATAGACATCCAGAATAATGAGGGTGGGAGCTTGATGGCGGAGCCGGGTCAGAAACTCAAGCGCGCTTTTAAAATGCCGGGCTTCATAGCCGTAATTCCTGAGCAATTTCAGGGCAAACCTGCCGAAAATTTCATCGTCGTCCACCACAAAGATTTCATTGCTGCCCTGAACCTGCTGGGGGCTTTCCCATTGAAATTCCTGAGTCGGTATGCCTTCCATTTTCAGCCTCCTTTTAATCGGTTAAATTTTTGGATGATGGGGTTCAAAAGAAAGTTGCCGGGAAAATGTTGCATTTCGGGGAAAATTTTGTAGAATAATAAAAAATTAAGGAGCAGGAGAAGCAAGTATGCCACAGTTAACCTTTCGGCCCCATAACCGGCGGAAAAGCAGGACGCATGGATTTCGGAAACGGATGCTCACCAAGGGCGGTCAAAAAGTGCTCAAACGGAGGAGGCGGAAGGGCCGGCATCGGCTTTCAGTGGCGATACCCGGGAAAAGGTAATGCCCGAATCCGGCTTAAGCAAAAAAGATCGGATCCGGCTCAGCCGCGACTATCAGAGGATCAAGCAAGCCGGGAAGCGGTTTCGGACTCAGAACTTTCTGGTCAATTATCAAATAGCAGAGGGGGGCCGGATTCGGCTGGGGGTAATCGTTACCGGAAGAATGAAACGAGCCTGCGACCGAAACCGTGCGAAAAGATTGCTCCGGGAATTCTTCAGATTGAATCGGGGGGAAATCAAAGCTGGTTTTGCGCAGGCTCTGAATCATAATGAGCTGGGGCTGGACCTGATCGTGATTGCCTATCCCGGGGCGGAGAAATTGAAATATAATGAAGTTAAACAGGAGCTGGAAGCGGGTTTGAAAAAAGAAGCGAAGCGAATCAGGAAAGGATAGATGAGCAAAATCATTATTATCCTGATCCGGGGTTATCAAATTTTGATCTCGCCGTTTCTGGGCAGGAACTGCCGGTTTGAACCGACCTGCTCCAGCTATGCGATGGAGGCGCTGGCCAAGTATGGCTTTTTCAAAGGAACCTGGCTTGCGGTCCGGAGGATTCTTCACTGTCATCCCTTTCATCCGGGCGGCTTTGATCCGGTTCCATAAGAATGTTGAGGCAGGATGCAGGAACAGGAATTAGCGCGGAGCGCAGACAATCCCGCGGGATAGCGGGATGCGCCGGGAAGAGGAGTTAGGATGGAGGAGCGGGATCCGGGAATAGAGAGAAATTTTATCATTTTTATGATCCTGGTGATGGTGTCTATTTTCGGCTGGATGTATTTCATGGGGAAAAAAACCCCGCCCAAGCCGGGAGAGCAAAAGTCGGCGGTTGAAGAAAAAGCTCCGGAAGTGAGCAAGCCGGCGCCGGAGCTGAACAAACCGATCGGGGGCGCTCCTGCGCCGGCTTTGCCGAGTCCGCCTTTGCCCACGGTTTCATCGCCGGTGACTGAAGAAAAAACCGTGGTGGTGACCAGCCCTCTTTACCGGGTGATTTTCACCAATCAGGGCGCGGTGCCGAAAAGCTGGGAATTGTTGAAGTATCAGGATCAGGTTTATTTTCCCTATGAAATCAGCCTGAAATGGCCGCCGCTAAAAAAAATAGACAAGATTGAGCCCGGGCCGATTCAGTTGATCCCTCCGGAGTTTGCGGGAAAGCTTCCGCTCCGAAGCAAGATCCGGGTGAATGGATTTGAAATCAATCCGGAAACCCTCTGGCAAACCGATTCCGAAGATTTGATGTTGGAAACCGGTTCTGGGCAGTTGGTTTTCAGCCTGCCCCTGTCGGAGGGCGCGGTCCTGAAAAAGATTTATACCTTTTATCCGGACCAGTATCGTTCCGAGCTCAAGATTGAATATTTTGGGCTGGAGCCGGATCCGAAGCTGAGCGAGGTTGATTTTGATCTGAGCTATCGGTTTGAGCCCTTGAGCCGTCTGTCCCGGATAAATTTTCACGGCCCGATCTTTCATACCGGCAAGAAATTGGTTAAATTCACGCTCAAAGACCTGGATAAAAATAAAATGTTGACCGAGTCCACGGTGGACTGGGGAGGATTCACCGACAGCTATTTCCTCACCGCCCTGCTCGCGCCTCCGGATAATCCAATGTCGGCCCAGGCTTATTATGCCGGCGGCGAAGAACAACTGAGCGATAAAAAGTCCATTAAAGAATACGGCCTGGAGCTAAAATTCAAGCCGAGCGTCAGGGTTTTATCCAATCATTCCCTGGCTCAACTGGAACTTTATTTTGGGCCGAAAGAAAAGAACTTGCTGGAGAAAACCCGAAATACCCTGGGCCTGGCCATTGATTACGGGATGTGGGCGCCGATTGCGATCCCGCTGATGTACGCGCTGATTTACACCAATAAGGTGGTAAAAAATTTCGGCTGGGCCATCGTCATCCTGACCATCATTTTGAGAATGGCGATGTTCCCGCTTACCCGCAAGGGCCAGAAATCAATGAAGGAGTTGCAAAAGCTCCAGCCGGAGATGGATAAAATCCGCAAGAAATACCCGGATGACAAGATGAAGCAGCAGGAAGAGATTTATGCGATGCAGAAGAAATACAAGATCAACCCGATGGGCGGCTGTTTGCCGATGCTGGTCCAGATTCCGATCTTCTTCGCCTTTTACAAGGTGCTCCTGGTCAGCATTGAGCTCCGGCACGCGCCCTGGATTTTATGGATTCCAGACCTTTCCTCACGAGACCCGCTCCTGATTCTGCCCCTGCTGATGGGCGTCAGCCAGTTCGTGATGCAAAAGCTCACGCCCACCACCGGCGACCCGATGCAGGCGAGAATGATGATGATGATGCCCCTGGTCTTTACCTTTATGCTCATCTATTTCCCCTCGGGCTTGCTTCTTTATTGGACGGTAAGCAACCTGATCGGCATTGGCCAGCAAATTTATGTGAATAAAACCATGAAATAAGGAGAGAACGGTGAACGACGAAAATCAACAACCCGCGGGAAATAATTCCATTGGTCAGCTTTCCCCCGCGGAAACTACGCGCCAGCTCTGCCAGAAAATCCTGAGCTTTTTCCCGCTTTACAGCGCTCCCCGGATTCAGGCCTGGGAGGAGCAAGGCAAAGTATTGCTTGAGATTTATGGAGACAAGTCCGGGATTTTAATCGGAAAGTATGGCCAAACCCTGGCGGCGCTGGAATTGGTTTTGACCAGAATTGTTCAGCATCAAATCGGCGCCTCCATTCAGGTCTGCCTGGATTGCGAGGGCTATCGGAAACGGCGCAAGGAGACGCTGGAAAAAATTGCCCGGGAGACTGCCGAGGAAGTCGCGGAAACCGGGTCGCCGGTCAATCTCGGGCCGATGGCTTCGGAGGAGCGGAAAATCATTCATCTGACTTTGCAGGATCATCCCCGGGTCTGCACGGAAAGCCAGGGAACTCCTCCGGACCGGGAGATCATCATCAAGCCCAGACCGAGCCAGGCAAAGGATCCAGTTTAGGGTTTTGAAATCTGAAATCTGAGATTTGAAATGCTCGGGCAAAGCCCGAGCCATAGTGGTCCCAGCGGGATTCGAACCCGCGTTACCGGATTGAGAGCCCGGTGTCCTAACCCCTAGACGATGGGACCCCGAATCAATCTCAAATCTCAGATCTCAAATCTCAAATGAGCCGCCGTTCTCATTCCCTATCAACTTATAAACTTATCAACATCTCAACGGCTTAATTTACAAATGGCTCGGGGCCAAGGACTCGAACCTCGACTGCCGGGGCCAGAGCCCGGTGTCCTGCCATTAGACGAGCCCCGAAACCAGAAATAATTATAAATGCTCAAGAGCCTTTGTCAAGAAGCCCTATTTAGAGAAACGAGGAAAGGGGAAAGAGAAAAGAGGAATGAGGAAAGAGAAAATTGGCTTTCCTCTTTTTGAGACTGCTTGCGGTATAAGTGATGAT
>Ga0315277_10003877_pt1 | contig 20132 bp, 19 predicted proteins | sample YL17G05_15_MG_FD_203695 | JGI IMG/M metagenome (GOLD analysis project Ga0315277, IMG submission 203695) | Sediment microbial communities from Yellowstone Lake, YNP, Wyoming, USA - YL17G05_15 | ecosystem: Environmental > Aquatic > Freshwater > Lake > Sediment | place: USA: Wyoming | collected... | reverse complement strand
GGACAGGAAAGGCGCTCGCACATTCAATCGGAATCGCGCCTTCCTCCTCCGCCGACAGATTGTTCGGGCAAGAAGGGGCTACGAAGGACAGGAAAGGCGCTCGCACATTCAATCGGAATCGCGCCTTCCTCCTCCGCCGACAGATTGTTCGGGCAAGAAGGGGCTACGAAGGACAGGAAAGGCGCTCGCACATTCAATCGGAATCGCGACTAAAGTCGCTCGCACGAAAAGGATTTTAATAAAGATTAAGGAATCTTGAGGGAGACGATCACCGGAATATGGTCAGAGGGCCGGCGGTCGTTGAGATAGGTTTGATCCAGGGCGGCGTAAGTTTTTACGGCAATTCCCTCGGAGACAAAAATATAATCAATCCTTTTATCCGGCGGGGTTCCGGGCTGGAAATTCCAGGCGGTATTGATCGGACCTTGGGCCGGGGCTTGAGTAATCTTGATGGAATCAATCAGCAGGGTGGTGATGGTTTGATAAGGAAGGGAATCTTCTTCGGTGTTGAAATCGCCGGTGACGAAAGCGGGATTTTTTCCCGCGATCAACTGAATTTTTTCAATTAAAAGCCGGCCGCTCATTTCCCGCGCAATCTCTCCTTTGTGGTCAAAGTGGGTATTGAAATGATAAAAGATTTTGCCGGATTTTTTATCCTGGAATTTTCCCCAGGTAACCACCCTCCGGCAGGCCGAGTCCCAGGAGATGGATCCCGGGATTTCCGGGGTTTCCGAGAGCCAGAAGGTGTTCTCTTCCAGGAGCTCAAACCGGTCCCGCCGGTAAAAAATCGGGCATCGTTCCCCTTTTCTCTTGCCGTCATCCCGGGGCGGGCCGAACCAGGCGTAATCTTTTAAGGCCCTTTCCAGATATTTTGCCTGCGAGGTATAGGCTTCCTGCATCCCGATTATGTCGGGATGATTTTTCCGGATCAGCTCGGCCAGGTGTTTTTTCCGGAACCACCAGAGGTCCCGGAAATCATTTTCCAGATTGAGACAGCGGAGGTTATAGCTCATCACTTTGATCGGCGCAGGCAAGGATTCTGTCGCCGGCGCGGCCGGCTGATTGCCCTTGATTCCTGCGGAAAGAATCAGGCCGGCGAGGATAAAGGGAAATAACTTTCTCATCAGTGGTTTTTCAATCGGCTCAGGATAAAGGTACGAAACGCCCTGAGCACCGCGATCAAGGCATTTTTCCGGGCCACCCGTTTGAGATATTTTCCGAAAAACTTCCTCGGCCGGCGCGCCAACAGGCTGAAATTCTGGAAAAAGGAATGGTGTTGTTGCCAGCGCCGGAGCAGGGTCGGGTTGAACTCATCCGTGGTAATTCCGGTGGTGGCGAAGTCGGCGTAAAAAACCTGCTCCGGGTCAAAATATCCTTTGTCAATGCACTCCTGATAAAGCGCGCTTCCCGGGAGCGGATTGAAAATGAAGCAATAGGAATGATCCGGCTTGAGTTTTCGGGCAAAGCGGAAGGTGTTCTTGATTTGTTCTTTCGTTTCCCCGGGAAGGCCGATGACGAAGACGGCGTGGGTGTCAATGTCATAATCCTTGAGGATCCTTACCGCGCGTTCCGCCTTTGCCAGATCCAGGGGCTTTTTCATAATCTTGTCCAATACCTCCTGATTTCCGCTTTCAAAGGGGAGAGTAAGCTCAAAACATCCGCTTTGCTTCATCAAGCTGACCAGTTCCTCATCCAGCAGGGACATAAGATAGGCGCCGCCGGGAATATTCCAGTGAAAATTCAGTTTCTCTTCAATCATCGCCCGAAACAACTTTTTGGCCCGCTCCCGGTTCAAAAGCAGGTTGTCCTCTTCAAATTTTATCTCCTCAACCCGGTACCGTTGTTTAAGCTCCCGGAGCTCCTCCATCACATTCTCAAGGGACCGATACCGAATCCGGTTTCCCCAATAATGGCAGGAGGTGCAAAAGGTGCATTTAAAAGGACATCCGCGGGAGGTCAGGAAAGACAAATTGCGCGGGCTTTTGGAATAGAACATAAATGGAACATTGATCTCAAAATATTTTTCTAATGGCAGGAGATCGCGAGCCGGGAAGGGGATGCGATCCAGGTTTTCAATAAATTTGGTTTTAGGATTAACCCGGATTTCGCCGTTGTTTCGCCAGGCCAAACCGTCAATGCTTTCCCAGCCAGAGCCTTTGTCCAGGGCGGTCAGAAGCGCGGGAAAGCTTTCTTCTCCTTCTCCGATAATAATAAAGTCCAGGCCGGGCGCGTGTTTGAAACTTTGTTCGGGAAGAAAGCTGGGATGAGAGCCGCCGGTAACCGTGATAATCTCTGAAGAAAGTTTTTTAATTTTTTCACAAATCTCCGCGACAATGGGAAACTGAGACGAGGAAGTGCAAGAAATTCCCGCAAGATCTGGAGAGAATTTTTCTACTTCCCGGACAATGTCATCGGGAGGAAGGCCATATTGAAAATAGTTCCAGGAAAGTTTTCGCTCCTGCTCATACCCGGTGGTCACGCTGTCCAGAATCCGGACTTGATAATGATCCCGAATCACCGCGGCCAGGTACGAAATTCCCATGGGCACACAACAAAGCTTGTCATAAAAAGTAGAGATCCGGGCGGGCGGAAAGATCAGCATAACTTTATTTATCCTGCTCATGGCAAACACCTCGTATCAATAATTATAACCGGGCAAGGAGCGAATTCAAGAAAAAGATCAAAAGATAGCAGAGATCCGGTTTTGGCGCGGTTTCTAAAAGCCGGCGCCGGGAAAAATTCTTAAAAATTCTATGGCCCTCCGGAATCTGCGGGTGGCCGGTTAAAAATTCTATTTCAGGACGAGGGTTTCCAGCGGATAGAGGTCTGCCATCAGATACGCGGTCAGGTCTCCGCTATGAAGCTTTGGGGCCGGAATTTTAAGCGCAGTCCGCTTGGTGCCCGGATCCAGGCGCTGGCGGCGCAGCTCAATATTGTAGTTGATCGGAACCGGCTTTCCGGTCTGATTATCCACCAGGAGGATTCCGATGGTCATCTTCTCTTCAGCCGGGCTTGAGACCTCAACCTCGGCAACCAATTCTTTCCGGGCTTTCAGATATTCAAACTTCCTGACCTTGATCCCCTCGGGCCTGGCAGTTGCGCTTGCCGGCAAGGATTCCATCCGGAAGGTTCCGGTGGCGATGAATTTCCCCTGGTGATTGTAAAGGTCCCAGGGGGCCCAGATTTTTTCCGTAATGTATTGCAGGACCGTGGGACCGGAGACCAGGGCGGCATCCAGAAATCCCCGGGGACCTGCGCCGGAAAGCGCGCTTTGGAGCCAGCCCTGCCGGCCTTTTGCCTCTTCTTCGCTGGACACGCTTAACCTCCCAAGCGCTTCCAGCATCGGAGGCGGATCCAACCGGGCAAGGATGGTGGCGTCCTGGTCCACGCCGCCGTCTTGCCGGATCCTTCCCGAGAGCCGGAACAGGTCAAGCGGGAAGGGGAAAGAGCTTTCTTCAAAGAAACAATTTTCGGAATTCATCACGAAAAAATCTTCATCAACCCGGCCGGAAAAGGCATAAAACAAACTGCGGGAAACCGGCAAGCCCTGTTCCCCGCCGCCGGCGCTCTCTCCATATTTCTGCGCCGCCCAGGCGACAAAACTCTTTTTTTCCGGGTCAACCCTGATGATGGAAAAGGGGATTCTCATAATGGCGATTCCGATCTGGTCCAGGCTGGGCACAATCGCGGGCTGGGGAAAGGACATATGGGTGATGACAAAACCGGGATTCTTGCCGGATAAAAAGGGACTTGTCCCTTTGGTTTCCCCGACGCGCAGTTTCAGAAAACCTTGAACTTCTCCGCTCTCGTCTTGCGCGCACTTGTAATCCGCGCCGACCTTAAACAAATACTCTGCCCCGGGCTTGAGCAATTCCTCCGGTATAATGGTCAGGGTCTGCTCATCGCCGATCATTTCCAGCCGATAGCTGAAAGCCGGGCTGGACTCAGATCGGATTGAATCCGGGATCAGCTTGCAATGCGCAATCCTCTCTTGTTCTCTCACCAGCAATCTCAGGATCACCACTTGAGCGGAATGGATGGAAAGCGGAGTGGGTTGAGAGGACGCGCTGATCTGGTCCTGAGCAATCAGTCCGCCCGGAGAGACAAAGTGCCAGGTTGCGCCTGACGCGCGAAATCCCTCGGTCGGGTCCCGAGTGATGCCGATTGCTCCCGGCTTCAAATAATAATGATAGGGTATGTAAAAGACATCGCCGTTGGCATTAGCAAATGCCATCCCGTTTTTGCCCAAAGCCGGGGAGGAATTGATGTTCGGATAGTCAACCCGGTCCGACCCGGTCAGGGTATTGTAGGACCAGCGACGCTTTCCCCCGGGTTCAATGGCAAAAACCTCGCCCTGGCCTCCGCCAAAATAAATCAAATATTCTTCTTTCCCTTCCGGGTCCGGACCGAGCGCCGGAGACGACCTGATCGCATCTCCGGTATAAAAGGTCCAGAGCGCTTTTCCGTTCTCGGCATTGAGGGCGTAAAGAAAACCATCGGTGGAAGTGACATACACCCGGCCTTTCCGGTCCAGGGCCGCGGAGCCGTAAATATGGCTGTCGGTTTGCGCAACCCACTTGATCTTTCCGTTCTCAGAAGCAAGCGCGTAGAGTTTGCCGTCAAAGCTTCCCTCAAAAAGAGTGCCGTCCGGGCCGAGCGCCGGCGACGCCACCAATGGATTTTTCAGGTTCTTTTGCCATTTCAATTTGCCGGTCTCCATGTCCAGCGCGTAAACCTTCATATCAAACCCGGCGAAATAGAGGGTATGATCCTCCGGGTCAAAGGCCGGGACCGACCAGATCAGAAACCCGGTGCGATGCGCCCATCTCAAGGTTCCGTCCGGCCGAATGCTATAATAAAAAAAGTCATTGTTGCCCGCGTATAAATTCTGGTCAGGACCGAGCGCCACATTTCCCTCCCACCAGTAGTTGGTCCCAAAGGTATAAAGGCCTTCGGGCCGGTGATTGGTCACATCAAACGCCCAGAGCTTGGTGCCCTCCAAATCCAGGGCATAAATCGCCGCGCCGGCCGGAACATAAACCCGGCCATCTTTGGACAATGCTCCGGCTGAATCAATCAGCTCCAGCGCGTCAAACTTCCAGACCACTTTGCCCGCTTGCGGATCCAGGCAGTAAAAATAATGATCCGCAGACCCGACATAAATCCGCTCCTGATCGTCAATCACCGGGGTGGAAAAAATGCCGTTCCCGGTCTGGAATCGGCGGACCTCGGAGATGCCGCCGGAAGACGGCTCCCATTTTCCCGATTTGCCCTGACCGGTGTTCTGCAAATCCCCGCGCATCACCGGCCAGGATGAGCCGGAAAGATAGGGCGACTCTGATTTCTCCGAAGGGTTGGCGCCTGAGATTCCCGCGGCCAACAAAAAGGTTATCAAAATAAAAACAAACCATTCCGGCCTTGGCTTCATTTATTCCTCCCTGCTTTTTCCTGATAAAAAAATGCGATTTCCTGGATTTATTGTCCACCCTGGCGCCGTTGTCAACCTCTCAAGATTGCCCCGGATAAATATTTTAAAGTTGAATCAATGGAAAAAACCCGCAATTATTCTATCATAGATTGATAACTAATATGAAACCGCTGGTTTATCTCGCAGACCAATCCGGGTATGACCCGGAGCAGATCCGGTCGCAAGTCAGAGCCATCCTGGAATCCGAGCAGGTCCCGATCCGGGGAAAGACCGTTTTTGTGAAGCCGAGTTTTGTCTATCCGGCGCGGCCCCCGCTCAATCGCGGGATCAATACCCAGCCGGAGTTTGTCGGCGGAGTGGCGCGGGCGCTCCAGGACCTGGGCGCGAAAACCATCTGGGTGGCGGAAGACTGCCTGGTCGGGCCTTCCCAGTCCGGGTTCCTGGCAATGGGCGTGCTTCCCTGTCTGCGCGGAATCGCGGAGCCGATATATCTTCTGGATGAGCCCCGGGTGGAAGTCAAGATCAAGGACGCGCTGATTGAGGACCGGTTTCTCCTGCCGGAGAAATTGATGAACGCGGACCTGTTCATCAGCCTTCCCAAGCTCAAGGTCAATATGTACGCGGTGGTGACGCTTTCGGTGAAAAATAATATCGGCTTGCTTCTCGCCCAAGATCGCCTGAGCAATCACCACTACAACATTCACAAAAAAATCGCGGACCTTTACCGGGCGCGCCTTCCGGATTTTGTGATCGCGGACGCGATTATGGCCGGCCAGGGGCAGGGGCCGATGAACGCCGATCCGGTCAATCTCAATGTGATCATCGCCGGAAAAAACGGAATGGCGGTTGACACCGTGTCCTGCCATCTGATGGGCTATGACCCAAGGGAAGTGCCGCATCTGGTTTATATTTCCGGGAAAGGTTTAGGCCCGATTTCTCTGGATCAGATTGAGATCAAAGGCAAAGAGCTTCTGGACCGACGAAAGCAAAAACTGATCCGGCCGAAGGTGGATTTCTCCGGATTCCCGGATGCCATCCGGTTCCTGGTCGGGAAAGAGCTGGCCTGCCCGGAGGGATGCGTGGGAATGATCCGAGGCTCGCTGGACCGCTGGCTGATTTCCAATCAATGCCATAAGCTGGCCGGCTTCACTTTTATCACCGGCAAATCAGTGGAAAAAATACCGGCTGATCTGAACCCGAAAAAGACCATCGTGGTCGGGGACTGCGCGGCCGAGCACAAAGATCTCGGCAGTTTCATCCCCGGCTGTCCGATCCCGCCGATGCAAATCACCTTCCTGCTTACCCGCAAAGGGGTGTTGGGGCCGCTCAACTCCAGGCTGCGCGACCTGGCCTGGGGAATGATCGCGCGGAAACTGGGAATTGCCGTCAAATGAAATGGAAATGAGGGACTGGGATGAAGAAATTATTTTTGCTGATGATGTTGCTGTCAATCTCCGCAAAATCCTTTGCCGCGGGGATGGCCACCCATATGGTTATCACCGAAGTCGCGCTGGATAAAATTTCCGACCCGGAATTGAAGGCGCTACTCAAGGCTAACCGCGATGCAGTCCTGACCGGGTCCATTTTCCCGGACACCGGCAATGGCTATGACTATTCGCTTTTCGCCAAGAAGGAACAGAATTACAGCCGCTTCACCCACCAGCCGGAATTCACCGAAGCATATTTAGCCGAGATCAAAGCCGATTGCCGGGCGCCGTTCAATGACTGTCAAGCACTGGTCGCGCATTTTATGGGCGCCGAGGCTCATAATATGGAAGACGGAATTTTTCACACCCTTTTCAATGACGAGCGGGAAAGGATGGACCCGCTTGCGAAAGAAACCAGCCTGGACCAAAGCGGGGATTTCATTTTGATCAATTGGTATAGATGGTGCCGCAACCTTCCGGAATATTATGTCCCGGCGGATGAGGTGGCAGAAATTTTCCAGAAGCTCGGCAAGGACTATAAAAAGACAACCATCATTACCGGCAACCAGATCCATCAAGCCGCCCTGGCCGGAGAATGCCTGCTTGCCCCTTTTGAGAAAGCGGGGCTGGAAAAGAAACTGCCGTGGGAAATCAAGAATATTTACACGGCCCCGGGTGGAATTGATTACACCGCGGGGATCGTCGCCGATTACTGGGAGGCGTTATGGCTGAGGCTGAACGGAAAAGACGGCCAACTCGCGCTGCTCAATGCGGTATATCCCGCTTCCGGCGCGGAAGCCATTTTTCCGGACACCGGCATTTATCTGATGTTCAATCAGCCGGTTTTGACCAAGACTTTGAATAGCTCAAGCATAATCCTGACCGGCCCGGACCAAGGCGCGGTGAATGGGATCGTCCGGAACCAGAATAAAAACCGCTCCGAACTGACCATCTTTTCCGAGTTCATTCCCGAATCTCCGCTCCAGCCGGCAACCACCTATGCCGTGGTCCTGACCACCGACATCGCTGACCCGGCCGGAAAATCCCTGTCGCAGAATTATTCCTGGAAATTCGCCACCTTGAAATAAAGCCTCTCATCGCAAAGGACGCTGCTTGGTCTTTATTTAATGTTTATCAGAAGCTATGCTAAAATAGATTATAAGAAGGGGGTGTGGTTATGGAAATCGCGCCTGGAATAGAAGTGAATGAAAAGATCCGTTTTGGGAAACCCGTGATCAAGGGCACCAGGGTTCCGGTTGATTTGATTCTCGGCAAACTGGCCGGCGGGATGACTTATGAGCAAGTGATGGCTGAGTATGGTCTCAACAAGGAAAACATCCTGGCGGCCCTGAAGTATGCTTCAGAACGACTGGCGAGCGAAGAAGTCAAGGCTTTGCCTTGAGATGATCAAATTCGTAGTTGACGAGGATCTGCCTCGGTCAACCTCCCGGCTTTTAAGGAATAAGGGTTTTGAAGTCCTGGATGTCCGCGATTGCGGTTTAAAAGGCAGAAGCGACGAAGAGATCTTCAATTTTGCCCAGAAAGAGGGCGCGGTAATTTTATCCGGCGATTTGGGGTTTGGCAATCTTCTTAAATTTCCGGTCGGGAGTAACTCAGGGATTGTCATTGTTCATTTTCCAAACGAGGTCTCCTCCGCTGAACTTAATCGTCAAATCAGCAAAGAGTTTGATAACCTTGCTGAAGATGATTTTAAGGGAAATTTGATTATCCTGGAGCCGGGCAAGATTAGAATCAGAAGACGATAAAGCAGAAGTATCTCTCTCCAATTGAGGGGGACATTCCGGCCAATTGTGACGCCAACAGACGATGATGTCACACCCATCGGGCGAAAGGCCGTGATCACGGAAATTGCGGCTTTCAAATTCAAATTCAATTCTCACTCGTTGCCATTTACCAGCGTCAACTTGGCGCTTGGCTTCGCAGTCGGGAAAGTCAGCCTGTATCGCCTCGACCCAGTATCCCATCTCACGCGCTAAAATCCCGAAAAGGACCCCCCCCTTTGTTAACAGGTTCGTGGCGAAGTCCACGGAAGTCAATAGGGTTTCCATAGGTGAGGCGATCACCCAGCTTTTGGCAGCGTTTCTTATGATCGTTCTGCATGGCAGTTATTATTGCTGGTGGCGTTGCTGAAGAGGGCAAGGAATCCCGAGCGCCTTACTTGCTCGGTCTTTTTCATCCTTCATCCTTCCATTTCCCGTTCCCGGTTCACCTTGTTACTGCTTGGTCTCCACCGTTGCCCCGCATCTCCAGCATTTTTCATTGGTGATCCCGGCGACATCCTGGACATTGGCTCCGCATTGCGGACATTGGACGATGCCGAGGACATACCTTCCAGCTGCCAGGGGCGAGACATTCTGGGGCCGGACCGCGACCGCTCTCGGCTTCCAGACCGAGGCCTGGGTGATCTCGCTCAGGACCCAGGAGAAATGACCGGAGGTCAGTTCGGACCCGCAGTATTCGCATTTTCCGATCGCGTTCACATTCATCGGCGCTCCGCAGTTGGGGCAATGCTTGGAAATCAACTCCGGAGTTCCCGCCGGGGTCTTGACCTGGTCGGAACGGAGGAAACTCCAGAATTCGGTGAACTGGGTGACATTGGTTGACCCGGAAAGAATCTGGCCGGTTTTTTCGTTAACAATATAATCCGCGGCCGCGGCCTTGATCATCACCGTGATGTAATCGTTGCCGCCGTCGTGCGCGATCTCGGCAATGTCCACCGACCCGACCGCCAATTTATCCACCTTGTTGATCTTGCCCTCCCGCTTGAATCCGTCCAGTTGGGAGGAAAACCGTTGGAGCAGGGACGGGCTGACAAAGGCCTGGGCCGAGGACATCTCCCGTTTGCTCCAGGCGTCCTGGATTTTGAAAAAAGCGGTTGAGGCCAAATCCTCAAACTGCTGTTTGCTGAAATTGGGGTCGCGCGCCTTCAACTCTTCTATCTGGGCGCCAACATCAATGGTCGCGGTGGTTGAGCTCACCGAGGTATAGACATTGGCTGGTCCCGAGGAACTCTGGGGTACGGGATTTACTCCGGACACAGTCGCCTTTTTCTTCCGGGAGGCCCGGACAATAAACACGATGATGACAATAATCGCAAGCAGCTTGAGCGGCCAGGGCAGATGAGAAAAGATCAGCGCGAATAAAATCGCGAACAAGCCGCCGTCCCCGCCTCCGCCGCTGCTACCCCCGCCTCCGCCTCCGTCCCCGCCCCCGCCTCCTCCATAGTTCTCGCCGCCTCCGGCCCGGGCCAGGGCAATCCCCATTGGCGCCAGAATCATTGCGATCCCCAAAAGGCTCAGTAGAATCACGATTAAAACCCGAAACTTGCGATTCCTTTTCATCTTCCTTTTCCTCCCCCTGCTTTCTCTCAACTCAATTATTACTATTTCTTTTCATTGCTTTCAAGTGTACGGGCGACCCGCTGGGTCGCCCACGAAATTTTACGCTAGTATTTTGACCGCCTCAATATGACGGTTTAATTTCTATAACTGTTTTCATAACCCGAATCGTAGCGGCGTGATTTATCACGCCCTTCTTTGAGGGCGCAATAAATTGCGCCCCTACAAAACCGACAAAATAATGCGGTCAAAATACTAGAGCAATGATTTAACAGCGACAATGATCGCGCCGGCAATAATCACCCAGATCATCTCCACTTTCAAACGCAAAGCCAGAAACGCGGCGGAAGCGAGAATGACGCGGAACAGGTCCCAGTGGATTTTTATTCCCAGGCTGACGGCCAGCCAGAATAAAAGCGCCACGAACCCGCAGAGAATTCCTCCCACGGCCCGGTTGAAATATCTGTGTTTTCTCATCCGGTCAAAATAGGGAACCACCGCGATCAGGATCAGGAGGGACGGAGAAAATACGCTGACCGTGGCGACCAGCGCGCCCAAAAGGCCGGAATGAAGATAGCCGATAAAAACCGCGGTGATCACGACCGGCCCGGGAGTGATCTGGCCCAGGGCAATCCCGTCAATCAAGGCGGAAGCGGAAAGCCAATGATAGCTGTGGATCAGATCATGAGACATAATCGCGATCGCGGAATAGCCTCCCCCAAAAGCCAGCGATCCCGCCCGGAGCATCAAGAACGCAAGTTCCAATCGTTCCCGATCCCAAACCAGGAGCAGAATCAAGCCCAATCCCAAGGCCAGCAATAGAATCAGAATGACCCGCTGGCTGTATTCAGCCCCGACCGCCTTGGATTCCTGGCTGACGATCGGCTTGTTCGGATAAAGCGCCAGACCCAGCAATACGGAAAACAGGATGGTCAGCACCGGAGGGACTTGAAGCAAGAGCCAGATCAAAGCGATCAGGCCGATGCCCAGTTCGCGGGTTCCCCGCAAATAACTCCGGCTGAAATTTAAGGCCGCGGAGGCGATCACGGAAATAATCACTGCCTGAAGACCGCTGAAAATAACGACCACTTTGGGCTGGGATTGAAACCGGACATAAAGATAGCTGAGACCGAGCATCAGGACCAGGGAGGGAAGAATAAATCCCAGAAAACCAAGGAGCCCGCCGGTAACGCCCCGAATCCGCAAGCCGGCATAAGTTGCGACCTGGGTGGCGGTCGCCCCGGGAATGATCTGCGAGACCGCGATCCCGTAATCAAAATCCTGCCGGTCCAGCCAGTTCCGTTTCGCGCAGATCTCTTGCCGGATATAATCAATCATTGCCGGGCCCCCGAACCCGGTCGCGCCCAGTTTCAAGAATTCCAGAAACAGAGCCGACAGAGAAATTCTTTTTCCCATCATTCTTTCTAACATCTGCTAACCATATTCTAATTCATCTCTGTGCGGGAGACTTTAGTCTCAATTCCGATTGAATGTGCGAGCGACTTCAGTCGCGATTCTTTTGTTCCGCCATCGCATCAACCTCCCTCTGCTTGAGCCACTCTTCCCATTGGCTCAAGCGCGGGAAAAAGACCGCGAACAAAGTCAGGGACAAACCCAGGAACAAATAGAAATCCAGGCTTTTTTGGGTCAGGAAAAACAACACCAGACCGAAAATCGCCACTGACTCGCAAAGCGCATAGCCGATGATGGCTGAAGTCATCAAGGGCTGGAACGGACCGGGGAAATTAATCCTTTTCCTCTGCCAGCCCACCTGGCTGAGAATGCCGGAACTGGCCAGGCCTTTAAAGGTTTCGGGTTGGGCCGGCGAGGCCGGTTTGATGGCTTTACCCGAAAGCAAAATGCGCTTCAGGAGAATGATCAGGAAAATTTCCAGCAGGGAAATTCCCAGGAAGATGTATCTCAAAAGGTTGGCTGGTTCCGCAGGCGTTGTCGGCTGGGGCAAAGAGCCTTGCCGCTTCATAATCTCCACCACCGCCGCATAAATGAAAACACTTGCCGCCATCGCCACTCCGATGATCACGCTCACCCGATAAGCATTCTTTACATCCGAAATGTTTCCATTCATCTCTTTTCCCCTTCCACTTCGTGCGAGCGACTTTAGTCGCGATTTCGGGGCGCAGACACTCTTGTCTGAGCTCATTATCTTTGACAGAATACCCTAAATAGATTAGATTATAAAGCAGACCGGAGGAGTGGCCGAGTGGTCTAAGGCGACGGTCTTGAAAACCGTTGACCTCTTACGGGGTCCGCGGGTTCAAATCCTGCCTCCTCCGCCAACAAATCCTTGCGGTTCCGGCAAATAATTCACCCCGGCCGCAAATCTACTGCGAGGCGATTTTTTTGGCGCCCACCTGGGCAACCGCCATAATGGTGTGTTGGGGATTGACACCCAGATTGGTGGGGAATATTGAGCTGTCCAGAATAAACACGCCCTTGGTATCATGGACCTGGAAATCCGGCCCGACCACGCCCTTTTTCGGGTCCGGGTTGATCCGGCAGGTGCCGAACATATGGGTCATAACCATAGTATAACATTGCGGATCGAGCGGGGCGTCGTCAAACAGTTTCAACTGATCCTTTCCGATCTTGGCTGGCAGTCCGAAAATGTTCGGGACGATGGACTCCGCGCCGGCCGCCACCATGATCTCGGCGATCTTTTTCAGGCCCCGCCGCAGATTGAAAACATCTTCATCGCTCACGCTGAACGAGACATAGGCGTTTTTACCCATCGGCCGGACCCTGCCCTCGGCCTGGCTGACCATGGCGCAGCCGACATTGCCCATGCGTTTGGCGTCCAGGACATTCTTCTTGAACTCCGCGCCGATGCCGGGGATGCGGGAGGTGAGCAAATCCGGGTGCATGCCCAGCGCCTCAAATTTGACCTTCCACTCCTTGCGGAAATGTTCACTGTCCCAGCCCTGGGTGGCGCCTTCCCACAATCTTACCTCGTCGGGATAGATGCAGATCAAGCCGGCTCCCGGATGACCGGTGAAATGCTTGCCCAAGTGTCCGGAGGATCTTCCAATCCCGGACCGCCACAACAGGCACGGGGTCTGGATCGGCGAGGCGCAGACCACGATGCCCTTGCGCGCGCGCACAGTCAGGGTCCCGCGCGGCTCACCGGTGAGCGGGTCTTCAAACCGGGCCAAAACCGCGACGGCCCGGCCGGTCTCAACCTGGATGCGCTCCGCCCGGCAGGAGTGATAGAGCCGCGCGCCTTTTTCCAAAGCCCAGGGCACATAAATGAGGTCTGTGCTCTGCTTGGCCTTGATCGGACAGCCGGAGGTGCACTGGGCCAATCCCTGACAGCCTTTCTCGTTGCGGGGGATGATCCTGGATTCCAGACCGAGCTTGTTGGCCCCCTCCAGAAGCAGCGCGTTATGCCGGCCCATGACCTCGGGCGCCACCGGCCTCACATTCAGGTCAGATTCCAGAAGATCAAACGCGGCCTCCATCTCCTTCCAGGCCAGGGCGTCGCTGAGCTGGAAATCCCTGACCCAGCGTTCAAACACATCCCGAGGCATGCGCCAGATGATTGCGGCGTTGATCACCGAGCCGCCTCCCACGCACCGGCCCTGGATGATCGGGATCATATTCTTGCCCATGGCAGCAACCGTGCCCAGCTCGCGGTAACATTTCTTCTGCGCGGTGAACGAGCTGCCGTCAAACTCCTCGGCCCTGACCCAGCGGCCTTCCTCCAGCATCGCCACCTCGTGCCCGGCCTCGGTGAGAACCTTGGCCGCAGTGGCGCCGGAAGGCCCGGTGCCGATCACCACATAATCCGCGTCGGCAACAATGGCGCCGTTGGCCGCGCGATCCCAAACCCGGCCGATGTAATTGCCGCTCATGGCTTGCTCCTGGTGACAAACCTGGGCGGGTCAGTGACGCCGATCCCCCTTCTGGTTTCGGGGTCCACGCCCCAGCCGAAGCACGCGGTCATTTTGACCAGAAGAACCATCTGGCGGATAAAATAGATCTTGCTCTGATACATCTTGGCCAGGACCTGCACGCGGCCGGCCGGGTCCAGCTTGGAAAAACGGCGCAGCCGGCCGGAGAGCAGCGGCCCCAGGATTTCTATGAACCAAATTGCGGCGCGCAGGCCGAGCGCGGTGAAAAACGGGGTGTATCTGACCAGCTCCTCCAGCACCTTCACCGCCCCGGTGTCGCTCGCGGACTTGGGAAAATCGTTCTCCACCCCCGGCGGGATGATGGCGTCCATCATCTTGGCTGTCCATTCCAGCTCAAAAGCCTGCATCTTCATACCGCAAATTCTCCGAAAAATTGATCGCGGTTAACGGGTCACTCGCTCCAGGCACGGCACCGGCTCCACCACATCCAGCGGTCCTTCCAGCTTGAGCGCCCAGAAATCCCGGAGCGGGACCCAGAGCGGTCCGAACTTGACGATCTCCCATCCGAGCAGGAGGTCGTTCCGGCCCTGGTTCACCGCCACCAGCGGGCAGAATCCCGGCGCGCCCGGATCATACCAATGGTTGCCGGCAATGCCGTAATCCAGGTATTGCTCGCCCGCCCATCCGCCCGGCCACTTTATGCCCTTGGCCGAGCGCACCCGGTAGTGGCCGAAGGAAATCTGCTTGCCCTTTTTCTTTTTCGGCGCGCCCGGTCCTTCCCATCCGGTCTGCTCCATACGCACATTCCAGCCCCGGATCTCGCCGGTCTTATCGTCGCGGATAAAGGTCTTGCGGAAGGTCTTCCATAAAATCATGTTCATAATCTTGGGCAGGCTCAGATCAATGCCCCGATACATTGTTTTGTCCAGCGCGTCCGCGTCAAAGGGATGCGCCGCCATCATCACCTGCTTCCGCTCCTGATGGCTCATCTTCAGAAGGTCGTCCAAAGTCAGGATTTTCTCCGCCATGGTTACCGGTTCCTCCTCTCCCAATTGAAAAATAATTCTTTTCAGCGCCGGCTGTCAAAATAATATGCAGATGAATTATAGGCGGATCTGGAATCAAATACAAGACCTTAGCCCGGGCTTTGAATTCTTTGCGGGTTTTTCATATAATTCGCCGATTGCTGAAAAAAGCGGTTTTTTCAAAGACAAAGAGAACCGGATGAAACCTTTGGACAAAATTTATGCGTTGGCCGCGCTGATTCTGATTTTGGTTGCCGCGGCCGCGGTCAAGTCCGAGTTGAAGCTTACCGATGCGCGGCCGGAGCTTACTGATGAACAGTGGTCAAGGCTGAAGGCTGGAAAGCAAGTATCAAAAGTCTGGAACGAGGGCGGCACGCAATCAGCGGGCAGAGGTTACGGCATCTTTAAACTATCCCCCGGGCTTATGTGGAAGGCGATCTGCTCTTTCGAGCTTTACGATAAGTTTATCAAAAGAACCACGGTAAGCGTATTGGTTGACGAGAAAACCAGGGATCAGATTCTCAAGGACAACCTCCAGGACGCTGATGAAGTGGAGAAGTTGTTCCAGGAAATGAAGCCCGGCTGCCAACGGAAGGACTCGGGGGAAAAATGGACTGTCTATTCCTACCAGCGCAACGAGCTTCCCTGGCCGGTCAGCGACCGTTGGGTGCTTCTGGAGATCACTCACGACGACAAACAAATGAGGCAGACCTGGAAACGTCTTGCCGGCAACATCAAGCAGGACTTCGGTTACTGGCAGCTCTATCCCCTTGAAAACGGCCAGACGCTCGGCGAAACCGAAATCCACCTTGATGCCAATATTCCGGCAACCAGGTTGCTTACGGACTATGCCCTTGCTGTAAGCTTCCCAGCGACATACCAGTCATTTGAAAAAATTGCCGAACACCTTGCTAACAAGAAATAGATCAAGATTTCGGTGGGGGAAAAGCATAGCCGCCTGCCATCCCGATAACGGGAGCGCCTATGGAAGGCCCGGCCTGGAACAAAGGTATGGCCAATATCTGGATACAAGAGGGTGCGGGAGACTTGGAGAGGGATTGTTCAATCTTGGACCCGATGATCAGGTGTCGGTTTAGAAAACCGCTGGGCAGCCTCCGGCTTGGCAGGAAAACTGTTTCGGGGTGATTTCTTTGAGCTTCATGGTATTACCTCCTTATAGATAATGGCCAGGATTCTTTGTTTGACCTTATCATCGAGTTCGGTCCAGGCCTTTATGATAAGCTCCAGCTCGCGCGCAAGCGGGAGAAAATTCTGGTGCACGCTAAGAGCACACTTTTCGTGTAAAAGAGTGTCTTTTTCCTGTTCAGGAGTTGTCAGGAACTTGTCATCAGGGGCGGTTGCTTCGCCACCGCTAGTGTTTGATTCTGCGGAGTTTTGTGGTATCTTTGTTTGAATATTGTGCGACTTAGGTGAAGATGAGCAGGCAGATTCAAATCCTGCCTCCTCCGCCATAAGGGCGCAGCCCTTAACCGATTTTTTTTGGCTATTGGCTTTGCGCTAAAATTTATTCAGCCTCGCGGAGAGCTGGCTGACACTCTTCTCTCTAAGAAGTATGCTTTTGAATCATAACCGTGAGAAAGAGAAAACAGACAAGCTGAACCAGGGAGAGTAATAAAATGAAACAAAAATTACTGAGCGTTTTTCCGCTTATGAGCTTTTTCCTTCTTTTCGCGGCTTCCGGAGCCGCGGACAGCCAAAATATCCTGGGCATCAATGTTGAAAGCTCCAAAAAATATGTTGTCGGGGTTGAAATTATATCAGTCGCGCCGGACAGCCCTTGCCGGAGCGTCTTAAACCCGACCGATGTCATCGTGGAGCTTAATCCCAACGGCGACCTGACCGGCTTCAAGCAGAAAGACAAGGATTACCAGGTTATCGGGATGAGCGAATTCCAGGCGCTGGTCTCAAAAATCCAGCCGGGCGCAAGCGCAACTTTTATGCTCTATTCCGGCAAATCCTCGTTCGCGCCCGGCCGCAAAGTGAGTTGCACAATCCCCGCGGACGCTAAATTGCCGGCTCTGACCGCTTCTCTCGCCCCGGCGCCCCAGGCCGCTTTTACGGCTCCATCGGAAAACCAGAATATCTTGGGGATCACGGTTGATCATTCGCCCAAGGGAAATGGAGTTGAAGTCAAAACGGTCGCCCCGGCCAGCCCCTGTCAGGGCGTGTTGAGTCCGGGCGACATTATTTACGCATTGAACCCCAATGGCGGTCTGACCGGGATGCGGGGACCGGATACGCCTTATCTTATTGCAAGCATAGACAGTTTTATCAAGCAGGTGTCCAAAATCCATCCTGGCTCAAATGTTACTTTTTCTGTGTCCGGCCGCAAAGCGAGTTGTGTGATCCCGATGAATGCCCAAGCCAATCCGGCCGCTCAGCCCCAGCCCGCTTCGTCAACACCGACACCGCAACCCGCTTCCGCGCCTCCGCTGGAAAACCAGAATATTTTGGGCATCTCGGTTGAACGAATGCCCAAAGGCAATGGAGTTGAAGTCAAAACGGTCGCCCCGGACAGCCCCTGTCAGAGCGTGTTGCGCCCGGGCGATATTATTTACTTATTGAACCCCAATAGCGATCCGATGAGTATGATTCAGTTTCCCAATGAGGCCTACGAGATCAGGGACCTGAATAGCTTCCTGACTCTGGTTTCCCAAATCCATCCCGGATCAAAGGTTTCCTTGATCACGGCTGAGCAATTTGGGCACTTGCAAAGTTGTGTGATCCCCATGAACGCGCAGACTAATCCACCTGCTCCGACTCAGCCCGCTTCTCCCCCGGCGTCGCCTCAGACAGTTTCCGCGCCTCCGTTGGAAAACCAGAATATTTTGGGCATCACGGTAGAGCAAAGGCCCAAGGGCAATGGAGTTTTAGTGAAAACGGTGAGCCCGGGCAGTCCCTGCCAGAGCGCGTTGAAGCCGGGTAATATTATCTACGCAATGAACCCCAATGGCGATCTGGGCGGAGGGATGCGGGAGAATGATATGCCTTTTTATATTTGGGATTTGAATAGTTTTCGGACCCTGGTGGCGAAAATCAATCCCGGGTCAAATGTTACCTTTCTGGCGTCCGGTTTCAGGAAGAGGTGCGTGATTCCTATCAACGCGCAGACCAATCAACCTGCTCCGCCCCAGCCCGCGTCTCCCGAGGCAAAACCCTGAATCGCAAAAAAACGCGCGGCTGACCGCCGCGGATTTTGGGTCTCATTGCGTTCTTGGCATCTTTGAGCTAATATTTATAAATCTCAGCGGAGAGTTGGCCGAGCTGGCTGAAGGCACACGCCTGCTAAGTGTGTGAACCCGAAAGGGTTCCGTGGGTTCGAATCCCACACTCTCCGCCAGATTTTTTTCGTTTGGTAATTGACTTTGAAAATTTCCTCAACCCGGATAAAATAGAGCCTTGGAGACGAAAAATGGTTCGGATCAACATTAAGAAGCAAAAAATCGCTGAATTCTGCCGGAAATATCATATCCGGAGTTTGTCTGTTTTCGGGTCGGCGCTCCGGGATGATTTCGGACCGGAGAGCGATGTGGATGTGCTGGTGGAGTTTGAGCCGGGACATATCCCGGGTCTGGCTTTTTTCACGATGGAAAAGCAACTATCCGAAATCCTGGGATATAAGGTTGACCTGAATACCAAAAGTTTCATCAGCCCGGATTTCCGGGAGCAAGTAATAACCGAGGCTGAAGCCATCTATGCCGAAACCGGATCCACTGATCCGGCTCAAGCATATGTTGAACGCCGGCAAGGAAATTTTGAGCCTGACGCGCGAGAAAACCCAGGAAGAGCTGGAATCAGATCGCAAACTCAACCTGGCGGTGGTCAGATTGCTGGAAGTGATCGGAGAGGCTGCCAACAAAATTCCTTCTGAAGACCGAAATTTATACCCTGAAATTCCCTGGCCGGAAATTATCGGACTAAGAAATCGGCTGATTCATGGATATGATAGCGTGGATTTGGAAATTGTTTGGCAAATTATCACCGATGATATTCCTCAACTGGCCCGCTCGTTGGAAAAAATTCTTGGTTCTTGAAGCAATTATTTAAATTTGCCCTGAGCAGGCAGGCCGAGCTGGCTGAAGGCACACGCCTGCTAAGTGTGTGAACCCGAAAGGGTTCCGTGGGTTCGAATCCCACACTCTCCGCCATTTGAAAAGGACTAATTAGCCGGCTATAATAAAATCAGGAGCAATTATGGTCAAGACCCAAACCAGGCAGGTTAACCCAAGCAAATCTTTATCCGTTCGGGAAGCAATCCGGCAGATAGGAAATGAAATGGCAAACAAATCTCCCGGAGCCAGATCAAGAAGCGAGGCCTTTTTATCCGAAGAGCAAATCCTGGGGTTGGCAAAGAAATATTTTGAGGAAAACAAAAAAAATCTGCTCAAGAAATACCAGGGCAAATATATCGCGATTTTGAATAATCAGGTGATTGACTCGGACCGAGACTTTTCCAGACTTGCCGCCCGAGTCTATAAGGTCTATGGCTATCAGACCATTTATATGCCTCTGGTTGACGGGAAAAAGATCGTGATGAAAATTCCCTCCCCGAGAGTCGGATTTTAAAAAGATGTCCCGCAAAAAATCCCTCCTGGTTTGCCATTACGACTCTAAAAATTTTAATCCCCCGGCGCCGGTTTTAACCGTGACTTTATCCGCGCCGGTTTCTTATCCAATGCCAACGATCAAATGTCCAGGTCTGATTGACTCGGGCGCCGATATCACGGTCATTCCCCGAAGCATAGCCCGGCAATTGAAATTGAAATATGTGGATGAAATAGCCGTAATGGGATATGACGGGACTCCTGGAAAAGCATTCGTTTATTCGGCAAAAATCATTTTGGGAAATTTAGGGACATTGATCATCAGAACGATCGCTTCGGAAATTGATTATGCCTTAATTGTATTGCCTCATTAGCTTGCCAGCTATAATTTGCTTCTCGCTTTTAAGCGAGAAGCTTTGGACTGCGGCGTCAGCGACGCCGCTTTTTCTTTTTATCTGG
>Ga0315277_10003876_pt1 | contig 20139 bp, 16 predicted proteins | sample YL17G05_15_MG_FD_203695 | JGI IMG/M metagenome (GOLD analysis project Ga0315277, IMG submission 203695) | Sediment microbial communities from Yellowstone Lake, YNP, Wyoming, USA - YL17G05_15 | ecosystem: Environmental > Aquatic > Freshwater > Lake > Sediment | place: USA: Wyoming | collected... | reverse complement strand
GAGGCGCCGAACTCAACATCGAGGCGATGAAGAAGGTATTCCTCTGGTTCCGCGAGGGAGTTCTGGTTTTTGACTTGTCGGAGCGGCCCAGCGCTCTCTTCCAGAGGACGGCCGAGCGGATCAAGAATGAAAGGTACTTTCATGACACTGTGATCGACATGATCAGACATGCAGATGTTGGTATAGATGATATTGTTGTAAGCGAAGAAGCAATCCCATTGGAAAAGATGCCCGGTCATATCAAGGACTTTTGGTCGCGCAGATTGATTCATCAAGCTAGCGGTGAAAAAAGTGTGGATGAACGGACTTTCAAGCGTCGGACTATCCAGGCTATCCATAGTCAGCACGAGTCAGGAGCCAAAGAAACATTCGACTTTGATAACGATGAGTCCAATGGCACTAAACGATTCTTTGCGCTTTGCGGGCCTTTCTTGGAAGCACTAAGCAAAGGAACAGTTGTTGTGGTTGATGAACTCGAATGCAGCATGCATCCTTTGCTTACACGCAAACTTGTAGAGTTGTTTCAAAGCGCGGGAACAAACAAGAGCGGGGCGCAGTTGATTTTTGCGACGCACGACAGTACGCTAATGGACCCGGAGTTGTTCCGGCGGGATCAGATTTGGCTGGTCGAGAAGAATCAAAAGGGGGCTTCGGAGCTATTCTCGCTTCACGACTTTGATACGAAGGACAGGCCTCGTAATACGGAGGCATTTCAGAGGAACTACTTAGCGGGGCGCTATGGAGGCGTTCCGAAGTTCGGGCCGATTTTTGAGGATTTGGAGCTTAAATGAGCGGCGCTGCAAGAAGAGGAAGGCAGGCTCGAGGTAGAGGCGGGGCCGGGAGAGCCTTGCGAAGAGCAAAGACGCGCCCGGTTAAGAGAACCGTTCTGATTGTGGGAGAAGGCTTGGAGACCGAACCGAATTATTTTCGGGAGTTGAGGCGCGAGAGCGTGGTGAGCGAGCGGTTTACTGTGGCGGTGAAGAAAGGACATGGGAGGTCGCCGGAGGCAGTGGCTGAAGAGGCCATTAAATACAAGCGCCAGGCTGAGAATCGTGGGGAGTATTACGACGAAGTTTGGTGTGTACTTGATGTCGAAGGGCTCGGCAGTCGCGCATCTCTGGAGAGCGCTATCATAATGGCTGGACAGAACAGCATCAAGCTCTGTTTATCTAACCCGTGTTTTGAGGTGTGGCTGCTGGCCCACTTCGTGAGGGAATCCCGATCACACAGTGGGTGTGATTCTGTCGAGCGGCGACTGAATCCTCATTGGCGCGGGCTTTGCAAGCAGGATTATCGCAAAGGTGACGAGCGAATCTATGCGCGAATTTCTCATCTCACCGAGACTGCAATTGGCAATGCGAAGTTGGTGCGGGAGACCGACCATCGCGACGTTGCGAACACCGCTGACGCCAACTCATCAACGGAAGTATATAGACTGGTGAGCTACCTGCTGGGATCGACTTATGGGGGCAGTTGAATTACGCGTCTTTTTGTGTCTGTGGGGGGAACGGATTCCAGATTTCTGATTTAAGATATCAGATTAGTTTGTTGATTGTTTCAGGGGAGGGCCTTTTAGTGGTGTGGGGGTTTTGATTTTGTTCTTTTCTGGATGGGGGTTTTTTGTTAGAAATGGGGTGAGAACTGGATTTGAGATGCCTAAGGCACAAGTTACAGATTCCAGATGTCAGATTAGACTGTAGAGTGGCGTATGTGTTTTGGGGTTGGGTGGATTGATAGGAATGTTTGTGGCAATGAGTTTATAGGAGGCATCGAAATGGAACGGAAGGTTTCGAGTAGATTCAACAGAGTTTGGGTTTTGGGCGTGGTTTGCTTGGTTTTGTTGGGCATCTGCCCGGCTGAGGGGAAGTATAAGGTTGCGGAGGGGCCTTTGCTTACTCGCTGGGCGGAGGACGTCTCGCCTAAGAATGCGCTGCCGGAATACCCAAGGCCGCAAATGGTCCGCAAAGAATGGCAGAGGCTCAACGGGCTTTGGGAATATGCGATTGTGGGCAAGGATGCGCCGCAGCCTGAGCAGTTCGACGGCGAGATTCTTGTGCCGTACCCGATTGAGTCAGCCCTATCCGGCGTGATGAAGAAGGTCGGGAAGGACAACCGTCTTTGGTATCGGCGGACGTTCACTGTCCCCAAGAAGTGGAAGGGCAAGCGGATCCTGCTGCACTTCGGGGCGGTCGATTGGGATACGACCGTTTGGGTCAACGGCAAGGAAATGGGCAATCATAAGGGCGGGTACGACCCGTTCAGCTTCGATATTACCGATGCGCTCAAAGACAAGGGCGACCAGGAGATAATCTTGAGCGTCTGGGACCCGACTAATGCCAGCACTCAACCGAGAGGCAAGCAGGTCGATAACCCCGGTGGGATATGGTACACAGCGGTTACCGGTATCTGGCAGACGGTCTGGCTTGAGCCGGTCGCCGCGGCGCACGTCGAGTCGGTGAAGATTACGCCCAACGTTGATGAGCAGGGCGTTGGTGTTGCTCTAAAGATCACATCGCCGGGCGGCGAGGTTGCGGTCGAGGTTGCGGTCCTGGATGGGAAGAAGCAGGTCGCCGACGGGCAAATCAGCGTATCGGGGGCCGGCGAGGGCCTGATGACGCCGCGTATCACTCTGGCCGTCAAGGACGCGAAGCTTTGGTCGCCGGATGCGCCTTTCCTGTACGGTCTGAAGGTCACGGTTGCTCAAGGGGGGAAGGTTGTCGATAGGGTCTCAAGCTATTTCGGGATGCGGAAGATCGAAGTGAAGAAAGATGAAGCTGGGATCAACAGGCTGTTCCTGAATAACGAGGCGCTGTTTCAGTACGGGCCATTGGACCAGGGCTGGTGGCCGGACGGGCTTTATACTGCGCCGACCGACGAGGCCCTGCGATACGACATCGAGGTTTTGAAACGGCTCGGCTGCAATATGTTGCGCAAGCACGTCAAGATCGAGCCGGACCGCCTCTATTACTGGTGCGATAAGCTCGGCCTGATGGTCTGGCAGGATATGCCCAGCGGCGACAAGTTCATCGGCGGAGACGACCCGGACATCCAGCGAACGCCGGAATCGGCAGCGCAGTTCGAGGCGGAATTGAAGGCGCTGATTGCCACGTTCTGCAACCACCCCAGCATTATCATGTGGGTCCCCTACAACGAGGGCTGGGGCCAGTGGGATACGCCCCGCATCGTCGATATGATTAAGGGGCTTGACCCGACGAGGCTTGTCAATAACGCCAGCGGGTGGACGGATCGCAAGGCGGGCGACGTACACGACGTTCACAGCTATCCCGGCCCGGCGGCCCCGCCTAACGAAGAAGGGCGTGCGGCCGTGCTCGGTGAGTTCGGCGGGCTGGGCCTGCCCGTTAAGGGGCATACCTGGCAGGAGGAGAAGAACTGGGGCTATCGCAGCTTCGAGACCCGCGAAGCGCTGACGGAGGCGTATGTGGATCTGCTCGGGCGGCTGCGCCCCTTGATTGCCGGCGGCCTCGCCGCCGCGGTCTATACGCAGACTACCGACGTCGAAGTCGAGGTCAACGGGATGATGACCTACGACCGCGCGATGATAAAGTGCGACGAGCAGAAGGCCGCCGCCGCGGCGAAGCGGTTGTATCTGCCGCCGCCGGTTATCAAGACGATTGTCCCCACCTCTCAGCAGGAAGGTCAGCAGTGGAAGTACACGATGAATAAGCCTGCCGACGGATGGGAAAAGTGTAGCTTCGACGATTCATCGTGGAAGCAGGGTGCAGGCGGGTTCGGCACGAAAGGCACGCCCGGCACGGTCGTCCGGACCGAGTGGACCGGCTCGGATATCTGGATCCGCCGGACCTTCGAGCTGGCCGAGATGCCCGACCAGGCGCATCTTACGATTCATCACGATGAAGATGCGGAGGTCTATATCAACGGCAAACTCGCCAAGACTCTAAAGGATTACACCACCAACTACATCCAGATAGAACTCGACGCCGAGGCCCTAAAGACCGGAGCAAATTGCATCGCTATTCACTGCAAACAAACCGCCGGCGGCCAATACATAGATGCAGGCCTGGCCAACGTAGTAGAGCAAACGGAAAAGTAACCAAGCACTACGAAAACCGCATTTTTTGTCTTTTCTCGCGGTGGGCGAAGTCGTAAGATGACCTTGTGAACGCTATTGCTCTTCTGAGGGTACTATGAATTGGCTTGAAGGGAATTTGTTGTGACCGTTGCCGTATCGTGTTTGCAGAGCCCTAAAAAGGCGCGAGAGGCTCTGTGGAAAAAGTCTCAGTCTAAGCTTGTGATGAATCCTTGTTTGGATCGGATGTTGGTGAGTTTCCAAGCCAACCGAAAGCTCCCCGTTTACAGATGGCTGAAATACAAAGAGGGCTTCTCTGCCGAATTTGTCAGGTATGCGATGCGGGAATTAACCAATTCGTCCGGCGTATTGCTTGATCCCTTCGCAGGGACTGGTACAGCGCTGTTTGCAGCAAGGAGAATGGGATGGGATGCAATTGGGATCGAACTATTGCCCGTGGGCTTCTTTGCTATGGAAGCGCGGCTTGCCGCCGAGAGAGTAAGGGCGAGGGATTTTGGAAACGAACTGCAAAGGATTGGCCGTATTAGGTGGGACAGGTATTTCGACGCGGAGCACAAACTTGCCCATGTCCCGATCACCCGAGGCGCTTTTCCTGACAAAACGGAGCGGAGCATTGCAGGCTACCGTGCTTATTGTAGCCGGATGAAGAACGGCAGCATGAAGAAGCTTTTCGACTTGGCCTGCCTCTCTGTGCTGGAATCCGTTAGCTACACTCGCAAAGACGGGCAATATCTACGATGGGATCGTCGAGCGGGAAGGGAACGTACCAGCTCCAATTTCGACAAGGGGCAGATCGCAGATTTTGATTCGGCAATTCAGAGAAAACTACAGGAGATTTGCAGCGATTTGCGGGACGACAGGGAAAGTAGGCCTGGATTGCTCGAGCAGCTGGCAGAGAAGGATAAGATCGGGACTCTGGATTTGCGGCGGGGCTCATGTCTCGAAATGTTGCCGCAAATGGAGGGGGAAAGTGTTGATCTTGTGCTGACGTCTCCGCCCTACTGCAATCGCTACGATTACACTCGAACGTATGCCCTCGAATTGGTGTATCTGGGGATTGATGCTGACCAACTGAAGGCCCTGCGCCAGAATATGCTCTCTTGCACGGTTGAGAACAGGACGAAAGTGAGCCAACTCAGGGAGCTGTATCAACGTTGCGAGCAGAAGCAGGTATTTGACGGAATCATTGGGGCTTTTGAGCGGCAGAAGGCGCTACAGGAAGTGCTCGGCGTTCTCGAGGAACTTGGAGCAGCCGGAAAGTTGAACAATTCGAATATACCAAATATGGTGCGTAATTACTTCTTGGAAATGGCTTTTGTGATTTACGAGTTGGGGCGTATTCTGCGCCCGGGCGCGCGAATCGTGATGGTCAATGATAATGTGCGATATGCGGGAGAGGAGATCCCCGTGGATTTAATCTTGTCCGATTTTTCTAGAGAATTCGGGATGCGCACGGAGACCATCTGGACACTGGCCCGAGGGAAAGGCAACAGCAGTCAACAAATGGGTTCGCACGGCAGAAGCGAATTGCGCAAGTGTGTGTACGTCTGGGAAAAGGATTGAAAGCCCGATCTGGAGGCGAGGCCAAATGGGTACGGCAAAGGCGAAGAGAACGGCGGACAAAAACCTAATTGCTGCGCTGACGAAGGCCTATATGGCGCGGGCGTGACTTTTCCATGAGGGAGTAAAGGCGTCGAAAATCGACCTGCTTATTGCCGAGATAGACAGTATAGACCGTGGCAGTCTGACTTGGACGGGCAAGAGACTTGGCGTCTCCGCATTAGCTCTCGAGCGTGTAAAGGAAGCCGGCGGAATGCCGCATCAGGTCTTTGCGCATCCGAGGGTAATAGCCGAGCGTCCCCATTTGATCGCTTATTATCGCAATATTGTCACTATATCGAAGAAGGGCATTGGACAGTTATTGTTTCCAACCGAGGCATACGAATCCGGACGAAAGAAGAAGATCGCGGACAGTGACGCCCGAGAGATATGCGAAATTCTGAATCGTATTCTCAGCGGGGTCATAGAAGGTCTTCCTGATTACACGGTGCATCTGAGCCGACAGGCCATCCTGGCGGAGATCGGAACGGAATTGCAGGGGACTTGGGCGAATGTAATCGGGCAGGGGGCTGCAAGGGCGTTCAATCAGCTTCTGGCCGAACATATTGATAATAAAGGGATAGGAGAGCGTTCGGCTGGTGGTGGCTTTGCCTTGGATAATGGGTGGAGCATTGTTTTTGGAAGTGAGCCCGATGCCACCTTTTTTGACGGTGACGGCGTTAAGCAGATTGCTATTGAAATTAAGGGTAGTCTGGACAAGGCCGGTGCGCAGACTCGTTATGGTGAAGCCAAGAAGTCCTTCGCAAAGCAATTGAGCGAGAATCCTCGTTGCCACACTGTGTATCTGGCCAGTTGCTTCACGGATGCTGTAATCAAGCAAATCAGACAAGACGGACAAGTTCGCGAGTGGTTCAACCTCACTTCGATACTCTACGATGAAGCTGAACGGAAGCGCTTCCTCAATAGGCTTTTCCATATTGTGAAGACTCCAATATGATGGGTATTCTGCGACGGTGTATCGGCAAGGCCTATCAGCCTTCTTCTATTGCTCAGAAGGAGATGCGATGAATCGGCGGGAGTTTGTTAAGTGTGTTGTTGGGGGTGGGGTGGGGGTGGCGGCGGGGCGTGGCGTTGCGGCGACAACCGGCGGGAAGGATGGGCGGCCTAATATTGTTTTGATGGTCGCCGACGATCATGGGATGGAGGCGCTGGGCTGCTATGGCAACCCGGTAATCAAGACGCCGAACTTGGACGGGCTGGCGCGCGACGGCGCGCGGTTTGTCAATGCCTTCTGCACGACGGCGAGCTGCAGCGCCAGCCGGTCGGTGATTCTGACGGGGATGTACAACCACGCCAACGGGCAGTACGGCCATCAGCATGACTACCATCATTTCGCTTCCTTCCCGAACGTGAAGAGCCTGCCCATCCTGCTCGCCGAGGCCGGGTATCGCACCGCGCGGATCGGCAAGTATCACGTCGCCCCGGATGAGGTGTATAAATTCGATATGGCGCTTCCGGGCAACGCCCGAAGCCCCGTCCAGATGGCGGAGAATTGCAGGAGTTTTGTTGAAGCGGACGGTAAGCCGTTCTTTTTATACTTTTGCACCGCCGACCCGCATCGCAGCGGCGGCGTCGCCGACGAGCTGGCCGCTAAGCCCGACCGCTTCGGCAACAAGGCCAAAGGCGGCTACCCGGGCGTCGAGGAAGTCAAATACGATCCGAAGGATGTAATAGTCCCGCCCTTCCTGCCCGATTCTCCCGAATGCCGGGCCGAATTGGCGCAGTATTATCAAGCCGTCTCGCGAGTCGATCAGGGCGTCGGCAAGCTGCTCAGCGTACTCAAGGATGCGGGCAAGGATGATAATACCGTTGTAATCTATATCTCAGACAACGGCGTCGCGTTCCCAGGCGCCAAGACGACGCTCTACGAGCCGGGCATGCACTTGCCTTTTATCGTCCGCGACCCGCGCCTGAACAAGAAGGGCGTCACCTGCGACGCACTGATCAACTATGCCGACCTCGCGCCGACTATTCTCGATTTTGCCGGGGTCGCGGATGTCGGGCAGATGCAGGGGCGCTCATTCAAATCAATCTTGGGCGCCGAGCATCCAGAGGGCTGGGACGAAACGTATGCCTCGCACACGTTCCACGAGATAACGATGTACTATCCGATGCGGGTAGTCCGCGGCAGGCGGTACAAGCTGATATGGAATATCGCACACGGGCTGGATTACCCCTTCGCCAGCGACCTCTGGGCCGCATCCACCTGGCAGGCCACCATCAAACGAGGCGAGAAATACTACGGCAAACGCACCGTCGATGCCTACATCCACCGCCCGAAGTTCGAGCTATACGATCTCGAAACCGACCCGCACGAAATAAACAACCTGGCCGACGATCCGGCCCACGCCGAAATCCTCGCCGAATACAAAACAAAATTGAAGGCCTTCCAGAAGCGAACAAAAGACCCCTGGATTGTCAAGTGGGAGTACGAGTAGCTTGACAATGGGCTGTGTGTGGCTATGATGGGCGTAGATAATTGATTAGCCACGAGGGCACAAAACACACAATGAAAAGGGGTAAGTAAATGGCGCTATTGATGGGTTATGATGTTGGTAGCTCGTCGGTTAAGGCGACGCTGATGGATGGTGAGACGGGCAAAGTTCTGGCCAGCGCTACTTCGCCGGATAAGGAGCTGGAGATAATCGCCAAGCAGATCGGGTGGGCCGAGCAGCACCCGGATACTTGGTGGCAGCACCTTGTCAAGGCGACAAAGAGCATAAGCGCACAAGTGGAAAAGAGCGCAAGCTGCGATATGAGCGATGTCGCGGCGATTGGGATCTCTTACCAGATGCACGGCTTAGTCTGCGTGGATAAGAGCAAGAAGGTGCTTCGCCTGTCGATAATCTGGTGCGACAGCCGGGCCGTGCAGATCGGCGAGCGGGCGGCGAAGGATATCGGGCCTGGCAAGTGCCTCAAGAGGCTGTTTAACCTGCCGGGGAATTTCACCGCCTCGAAGCTCGCGTGGGTGAAGGAAAACGAGCCAAAGGTTTTCTCGAAGATTCATAAGATTATGCTGCCGGGCGATTATATCGCGTTGAAGATGACCGGCGAGATCAAGACCACGCCTTCGGGTCTATCCGAAGGGATAATGTGGGACTTCGAGGCGGACGAATTGGCTGAATTCGTCCTCGACAACTACGGCATCTCGACCGATCTTGTCGCCGATAGGGTCGGGACGTTCTCGGTCCAGGGCGAGCTGACAAAGGCGGCGGCTGATGAGCTCGGACTGGCGCCGGGGACAAAAATCAGTTATCGCGCCGGCGATCAGCCTAATAACGCCCTGTCGCTGAACGTCCTGCAGCCGGGCGAGATAGCGGTTACGGCGGGGACGTCAGGCGTGGTCTATGGCGTCGGCGATAAGAAGAATTACGATCCCAAGTCCCGCGTGAATGTATTCGTGCACGTCAACCATTCAAAAAGCAAGCCTCGCTACGGCGTTCTCTTGTGCCTCAACGGGACGGGGATTCTCAATAGCTGGCTCAAGCACAACTTCGTCGGCGAGGGGCTCGATTATCCTGAGATGAATAAATTGGCCGCCCAGGCCCCCGTCGGCTCGGATGGGCTGGTCATACTGCCCTACGGCAACGGGGCCGAGAGGACTTTGGAGAATAGGAACATCGGCGCCTCGGTGCATGGTTGGAATTTTAACGTGCACAAGAAGGCCCACTTCCTCCGCGCCGCTCAGGAAGGCATCGTCTTTGCCCTCAACTGCGGTCTGGGTATAATGCGCGATATGGGAATCGAGCTAAAGACCGTCAAGGCGGGCAACGCGAATATGTTCCTCAGCCCCCTATTCGCCGAGGCATTTGCAACCGTTACCGGCGCAAGCGTCGAGCTATACAACACCGACGGCTCACAAGGCGCGGCCCGCGGGGCAGGAATAGGAGCGGGAATCTTCAAAGGCCCGCAAGACGCCTTCATAGGCCTCGAACCGGTCAAGACAATAAACCCCGATCCGGACCTAACCGGAGCTTACCAAGAAGCATATGCTAAGTGGGTAGGCGTTTCGGTCCATCAACAGGAAAGGAGGGAGTAAAATGATGAGAAACGACAAATCCAAATCAGCGCCCTCCAAAGAGAAGGAGGGGCGTAATAAGAGATGGGAAGTAACACCCAAATCCGGCTTTCTAATTCCATCCGAGATCGGGTGGGTGAGGAGACAGATTACTTATCTAAACCTTGACGAAGAGGTTCTTGTAATTCTTTTAGACAAGTTAAAAATCTCCTTGCTTGATTATGTCGATAGGCCACGATCCCGAGGAAAGGATTTAGTTGCTTCTGTGACGTCTACAGTTGCTCTTCTTCTTATGTTTGTTACAGCAGAGTTCCGCCCAAGATTTGGGCTGCCGGGTTCTTCATGGTACATTATTTGTGTGGTACTCTTAGTCGGCTCGTTTCTTTGGTCTGTGGTTTGTATCTTCTCAGCGCTAAGGGCTTTTAGAAAAAGGAAGACCGTAGACGAATTTATTGGGGAACTCAAGAAGCAGTGTAGAGTGACGGTAGAGAGACAAGAGCCGAACTATTTTGAGAGGGAGGTTGAAGATCACAACTCAGAGGCAGAATCTCCAAAAGACCCAGGTAGACCTTCGTAATACTGGGATTGGTGAAGATAATAGATCGCAGCCCCGATCTGTACGCCTGACAAGGCACGTACCACCAGGGGAAACTGTTTTAAAAAGACAAATGCAAATCCAGCATCAAATTGTTGCTTAGCGATGGAATTTCTTTTTGACAGAAGGTTGGGGGGCGTATATAACAAGGCAAGATATGGATTTTGAAGACGTACGGGGAAATAACGCAGCCCGGGTTGTGGCCGTAAGTTCTATGTTCGCCTGTACTTAGAAAGATGAAAGGAGTAGTATAAGATGGCAGAGAAATCTTTGCATAGCATATGCAGGTGGACGTTTAATCCGGGCAAGGGTGGGTTTGTGCCCGGGGATATGAGGCCGGAGTGGGGCGGCAAGTTCGGCACGCCCGAGATGATTGAGCTTGTGGCCAAGAAGATTCGCCCGCGAATGCCTAAGAACGTCGAGCTGGGCCTCGAGGTGCACTACGACTCGGAGGTGAACGACAAAAGCGCCGACGCGGTGGCCGATGCGCTCGTCGCCAATAAGATACACTTAGCGATGCTGACGCCCGGGGCGCACAGCCACTTCGCCTACGGCGGGGTGGCGTCCTTAGACCCGAACGAGCGCAAGGCCGCCGAGGAGCTGGGCACGCGGACGGTCGATTTGGTGTACGGGGCGTTGAAGAAGGCCTGGCACCCGGACGCCGACAAGGCCCCATCGTTTATTATCTGGAACGGCTCATTCGGCTACGATATTGCGACGGTCGCCGTCAGGCAGATGTACCAGAACCTCAAGGAGAGCATCGCAGGCCTATGCAAATATGAGAAGAAAAAGGGCGGAAGCTTGTATATCTGCTTCGAGCCGAAGCCCAACGAGGGCCACCCCGCGATGCTCGTCCCCACGGTCGCAAGCGTGCTATTGTTCTGGCGGAGGATCGAAGAGGAGTTCGGCGTCTCACGAAAGAAGAAGGGCGTGAACAAAGAGTTCGGCCATTCCGAAATGATCGGCCTCGACCACGTCTATGACAGCGTCGAGGAGCTGGACAACGATATGATGGTCCACATGCACCTCAACAGCCAGGGCTACAACGACGGGATTATCTTAGGCGGCCCCGGCAAGTACGACATCGACCACGGCGCCCGAATCAACGGGATGAACGTCGCCATTGCGGGCCTTATCCAGCAGGCCGGCTACGCCCGCTGGAAGGGCCACGATATGCAGACCCGCGCTTATGACAACGCCGAGCAGGGCATCGACCGCGTCGTCCGCAGCGTCCTGAGCTGGGAGGCCTGCGAAAAGGCCGCCAGAGAGCTGGATTCCAAGAGCCTGATGAAGGTCCTCGCCAACCGCGAAACTGCCAAGGCCGAGGATATGATGCGCCACGCAGTAGTCGCTGCACAAAAATACTTCGACGAAATGTACAAATAGTGCAGCCTCAGCATGCTCCAAAACAGGGTGCTGACGGGATGGCAAACGGCCGCTTGGTCTTTGTGGACAATGTGCGGATTGTGCTCATTACGCTCGTGATCGCGGTGCACGTCGCCATCACTTATGGCGGCGTAGGCTCCTGGTATTACACGGAAGTCCGGCAGCCTGATGCCATTACCCTTGCCGCGCTGACGTTTCACAACGCCGTCATACAGAGTTTCTCTATGGGCCTGTTTTTTCTGCTGGCCGGGTACTTCACCCCGGCTTCTTATGACCGCAAAGGCCCATGGCAGTTCCTCAAGGACCGTGTCCTGCGCCTGGGCATTCCTCTATTGTTCTACGGTTTTGTCATTCAACCTTTGCTTATTTACCCGCTTGCAAAGGCCGGCGTTATTGAGCTGGATGGGTCCTTCCGGGACTTCCTTGGCGGGTACTACTCCGGTTTGCGCATAGGTTGGGGTCCGCTGTGGTTTGTTGCGGCGCTGCTGATATTGGCGGTCGTTTACGCATTGCTGCGCCGCCCTGCAAAGGCTCCGGCGTCTTGCTGCCGTGCCGAGGGGAAACCGCCCGGCGGCATTGCAATATCAGCCCTTGCCTGTGCTCTGGGCATCGTTACCTTCGGTGCTCGTCTGTGGTTTCCGGTAGGGTGGGTATTTGGGCCGCTTAATTTCCAGCTCGCTTACTTCCCGCAGTACATCGCCTTGTTCGTCGTCGGGGTTATGGCTTGCCGGGGCGACTGGCTCCTGCGCATCGACGCGAGGATCGGCAGGCAGTGCCTCGTCGCTGCAGGGGTATTTGCGGTGGTCGGGTTTCCTATACTTTTCGTTGCCGGGCGCGCCTTGAGCGGCGACGTCTCGCCTTTTCTCGGAGGCCTTCACTGGCAGAGCCTTGCATACGCTGTGTGGGACCAGGTGGTCGGCGTGCCAATGGTCGTCGGCTTGCTTGTATTGTTCCGGGAACGAATCAGCCGGCAGACGCCGTTCATGCGCTCGTTGGCGGACAGCACCTACGCCGTCTATATCATTCACGCGCCGGTTGTCGTTCTGCTGATCCTTGCCTTGCGCGGCGTCCGGCTGTATCCCTTGCTTAAATTTGCTCTCGCCTTGCTTGTGATCGTCCCGGTTTGCTTTGCACTGGCCAACGTCATCAGAAAATTGCCCGCGGCGCGGCGAATTCTGTAAGAGTCCCGCAACCCGCCTGTGCGGCAAAGCGCGACTGCGGCGGAAACGCTGTTCAGGCAATCATCATAGCGTCGCCGTAGGAGTAGAAGCGGTATTTTTGGGCGATGGCGTGGCGGTAGGCGGCGAGGGTGTTTTCTAAGCCTGCGAAGGCGGCGACCAGGGCCAGGAGCGTAGAGCGGGGCAGGTGGAAGTTGGTTATCATCGCATCGACGAATTTGAATTTGCAGCCGGGCGTTATGAATAGGTCCGTCGTGCCGGAGGCTGCTTCGACGCGCGGACCCGCAAGGGATTCCAGTGTCCGGACGGATGTCGTGCCGACCGCGATTATCCGGCCGCCCAGCTCTTTTGCTGCGTTCATCTTCCTGGCATTGTCCGAATCGATAGCGAATCTCTCGGTGTGTATCCGGTGATCTTCGAGGTTTTCGGCGGCGACGGGCTTAAACGTACCTGCCCCAACGTGGAGGGTGATGTATGCAAAGTCGATGCCGCTGCGCCGCAAGTTTTCTATCAGACTATTGGTAAAGTGCAGACCCGCGGTCGGCGCCGCCACCGCACCGTTGATCTGCGCATAGACAGTTTGATAGTGCAGGGCGTCTTCCTTAGCAACAGCCGGGTCGTCGTCCCGTTTGATGTATGGAGGCAGCGGGGGGAAACCGATTATCTCAAGAACGGCCTGCGCATCGGTGTCGGCTTCCACCTTGAGGAGGCATCGGCCCTGCTCGGCCTTTTCGAGCAGGAAGGCTTTGCAGAAGTCGTTTCTGTTTCTATCCTTCAGATGCAGGATGTCACCTGGTCGCAGTTTGCGCGCGCCCTTTAGCATAACCTCCCATACGCCAGGCGAGGTCTCGGCGAGGAACAAGCCTTCTATCCGCCCGCCGGTCGCGCGGTGGGCGAAGAAACGTGCGGGCAGGACCTTCGTATTGTTTAGCACGAGGCAATCGCCCGGCGAGAGGAAATCGCCGAGCCTGTCGAATCGGCTGTCGATGATCCTGCCGGTCGTTCGGTCGAGGACCAGCAGGCGCGAGTCCGTGCGCTCGGCCGCCGGATGCTGGGCGATCAGTTCGACGGGCAGGTCGTAATCCAGGTTGGCTGTTTTCATAGTGAAAAGTTATCAGACGCGCGGCGCAATGACAAAAAGAAATTTGGGCCGGCACTCGGTCGGTTCGGCTGTGTTGAGAAAAATCGGATGGCTTTGCCCTTCAGTTCCGCGCCGGCGTACTACGTGCATTTTCAGGTTATTGCGAGCGGTTCGGAAAACCGCACGGCAATCTCAAGATGTTACCACGCAACTCTTTCGACACCCCTAATTCCGCCGGTTCCGGTGAGCGTGAAGATTTGGCGGGCAAGTCCCCCAGAGCAAACGACGATATTGAAAACGTGAATTCGACTTTCAAGACGAAAGGCGTTCTTTGCAGGCGCGACTGATGGCTTCGACAAAATACCTGGAGAACACGGCTGCTTCGCTGGCTGCCTTGGGCAGAGCAGAGTTGGTACGCCGGATCAGAAACTTCAGGGGCCGTTTCAGGCTCGATTTCACCGACGACTATCTCAACAACCTCAGCATAGACAGGCTAAGACACATCCTCTTAGCCGCACTGATAAACGCAAAGTGATAACAGTCGTCGGCTGCCCGCATAGCGCCGTCCCGGCGGCTCGCCCAAATTCAATCCAACGGGCTTATTCGTCACCGGCCACCCTTAGTCCAAGAAAAACGTAGCAGATGGTTCTGCTGTTAGAAGGGCGGCGAATAAGGCGGGGTGTAGTTCAGCTTCCACCAGCAGGACTTCTGGATATAGAGCAGGTCAAGCCAATCATCTCGTGTTACCGGCTTGATGCCGCCGGCGTGGTGTCTGATAGCTTCTCTTCCCGCCCTGACGGTGTTTATGCCTTGCCACTTCTTGTATTCGACGCCCCCATCCGCCATTCCGAAGCAGGTGCCGTCGGCATGCCGAACGGTTGGGTCGTCCCACCATTCGCCGCTGGCTGCGACGCTGTTGCTGTTATGGACGGCGTAGCTGTCGGGGGTAACGTAGCCTTCGTCAATGAACACGATCCTGTAGGGCGCGTTTGCGATCCGAGAGCGCCTCTTATTGATCAGGCTCGCCACGTCGCCTCTTCCATGGGTATCGCCGGGCTGGGGGTAGGCGTTCATCGAGTCCATTACGGAATACGTAATCATCTCCCCGTGGAACCCGGTCGGGCAGCGGTAAAGATCGAGGCTCTTGGCGTAGGTCCACATCGAGCCTTGTTTGATTGCGGCTGCCTGCTCAGACTCAGGCAGCAGCGCGCCGGAGGCATAGTCATCGTGCCAGGCCTTGCCTACCCATGGTATTTCACCTCCGTGGTTGTGCCCCGCGTCACCGTTCATAATCAGGTCGTCCCAATCATCCGAGTACAGGATCCAGGCAAACGTCAGTTGCTTGAGATTGTTCATGCAGACGATGCGCTTTCCCTGCTCCCTGGCCCTGTGCAGCGCGGGCATCAGGATGCCCATAAGCATGGCGATGATTGAGATTACCACCAGGAGCTCTACGAGCGTGAAAGCCTTGCGACCGTTCATAAGACCACCTCCTTTGCTCCAAGTTTTTTCTCCTTGCCCACCACTATTAGTATGCGCCGAAGCGGCCTTCTGTTCTGTTCGCGCGTGGCTTTTTCTCGCAAAGATGAGCCCCGCTGAGTCGAGTTAATCCCTCGTGTATACTTCAAGGTGACTTTGGCTGATTCGCCGTGGGGCGGGCCGGCGGCTGTGAGGAAAAGCTGGGCCAGAAGGTTCTTTGAGGCGCAAAAAAAGGGCTGGAATTCTTACGGATTCCAGCCCTTGTGAGATAGCGTTGCAACTAAAAGATATACTGCAAACTTATGATCTAAATCGCTATCTCACAAACCAAGAGTAAATTAGAAGAAAAGAACATTTAACAACACCCGTATTTTACAACGCCGCCGCGGCAAATGCAAGAACTTTTTTGCAGAATTTCAAAATTTTTTTGAGCAGCCATTTAACTCACCGAATACGGCCACAGTGCCTTTTAATGCCGGCTGACTCGTTGAAATGCCCGGTCCGGCCTTGAAATCGGCTTTTCCAAGCGGAAAAACGGGCTTATGCCCCTATTCGCTGCTCTCAGCCAGCCGGCGGCGATACGCAAAAGACATACACAAGGGGTTCTGAGCCGGTGTTTCTGACGTCGTGGATAGTCTGCGGCGGAATATAGGCCACACGCCCAGTTCCGACCGCAAGGGCCTTTTTTTCGTCGCCTACGAGCAGTTCGCCCTCTCCTGAGAGGAAAACGAGGATTTCCTCCTTGTCCTTGGTGCTGTGCTGGCCGCAGGCCTTGCCCGCCTCCAGGTGCACCCTGCCCACCTTCATTCCCCTCGTTTGCGGTGGGCCTTCCAGTAACCGCTGATACTCCAGCTTATCATTTAACTCGATGACGATTGCATTTTCTTTTGATGTCATAAGTATCTCTTATCGACCAAGTGTGTTGACGGCAACCATTATTTAGAAACTATCTCAAAATCCCAGAAATCACTTCGAGCGCAACGATAACCTCATATTCTTCGCTGCCAGACCCTTCGCTGCGCTCAGGGTGACAGTTTTGAGATAGTTTCTTAGAGGATACCAGGTTTTTTGTCAAATTATTTCTTGAGGCCGTAACACGAATGCTGTATTCTTATGCGCGCAGTTTGCTTTGTGGTTCTAATGAGAAGGTGATTTGAGCGTGAATATAGCATGGATTGCCAAGAGTATCACGGTGTTGTTGAGTGTGGCGGCGATATCTCATGGGGCCGATGAACGACCTGTTGGGCCGCATGCTTCACACCACATTCATACGAGGGAGACTTTAACGGACGGATTCTGGGGCCTTAACAGCCGTCTCGCCGACAGCGGGCTTGAACTCGGCCTCGGCGCGACAAACATCTATCAGCAGAACGTGCACGGGGGCCTCAGCAGTCATCGCCGGGCCGGCCGATATTCGGGCAGCTATGACCTGGAGCTGTCGGCCGATTTACAGAAGCTGCTTGGCATCGAAGGCGGCAGGCTGTTCGCCCATGCCGAGGGCTTGTGGTCGAAGGCGGGCGGGATTGACGGGCCTTCGGTAGGCAGTGCGTTCGGGGTGAACCGCGATGCCGGCGGCAGACGCGCAATCGACGTTACCGAATTATGGTACGAGCAGTCCATGCTCGACGGCACCTTCCTTCTGAGAATCGGCAAGATGGACCTTACCGGCGGATTCGAGTGCAGCGGCTGCCCCGTGGCTTTTGATGCGAGCGCATTTGCACATGACGAGACCACCCAGTTCCTAAACAGCGCCCTTGTCAATAATCCGACAATTCCTTTCCCGGATTATGCACTTGGCCTGGCGGGGTTCTACAATCCTGTTGACTGGTGGTATATTTCCGCGGGCGTTGTGGACGCCCAAAACGACGCGAGAAAGACGGGCTTCAGCACGACATTCCACGATGAGGACTACTTCTTCTATATCTTGGAGACCGGAGTGACGCCAAGGCTTGCCTCGCGCAAGGGCCCGCTAATCGGGGCATATCGTATCGGCTTCTGGAATGACCCGCAGCCCAAAGCCAATTCGGACGCGAGCAAGAATTACCGCGACGACGTGGGCTTTTACACGAGCTGCGATCAGATGCTGATTAAGGAGAATGAGGGCGCCGAAGATTCCCAGGGACTTGGCGCCTTTTTCAGATACGGCTATGCCTGCGGCAGGAGAAACGACACAACGAATTTCTGGAGCGCCGGCTTTCAGTATCAGGGTCTGTTTGAGGGCCGGGATAATGACGTCTTGGGCATCGGTTTTGCCCGGGGCTTTTTCAGCGACCGAGCGGCCGTAACCTATCCCGAGGACAGCGAAAGCGTGCTGGAGGCCTATTACAGTGTCGAGGTCACGCCCTGGCTGAGTATCAGCCCGAGCGCCCAGTACATCGCCAGCCCCGGCGGCGGGACTGCCGGCGATGCCGTAGTGCTGGGCGTGCGGGCGCAAATGCTCTTTTAGCGCCGGATGACCGAGGGCAATGTGATCCTGGGGTAATAACACAGTTCAAAAAGAGTATGTGCGATTAAGGGCAAAATCTTTTCTTGACGTGATAGCACAAATCCATTATTCTTATGCGCCGGCGTAGATCAAGCCGGCTTTCTCGAGTCAAGGAGTTATTATGGATACAGGACTGGGTGCTCTTATTATTGCAGCGGCGTGGCTGGGTTTTCTCCACACGATCTTAGGCCCCGACCATTATGTTCCATTTATCATGATGTCGTGGGCGAGGAAATGGTCCGCCGCCAAGACGGTGGTCATAACCATCCTTTGCGGGATCGGCCACATCGGCAGCTCGGTCGTCATCGGCTTGGCGGGCGTATCGCTGGGCCTCGTGGTCAAGAAGCTCGAGATTGTAGAATCGTTTCGCGGCAACATCGCCGCCTGGCTCATGATTGGGTTCGGGCTGGCCTATATGGTCTGGGGGTTTCGCAGAGTATATCGAGGCCGGGCGCACTCGCACGAGCATTTCCACATCCGCACCGATGAGCACTCCCACGCTCACACGCATCTGGCGGAGCACGCACACGTTCACGATGCCGGCACCCCCGCGAGCTTAACTCCCTGGGCCCTTTTTCTGATCTTTGTTTTTGGACCGTGCGAAGTCCTGATCCCCATCCTGATGTACCCGGCTGCGGAGAATAGTCTTCTCGGAGTGCTGCTGGTTACGTGCGTATTCGGCGCGGCCACCATTGGCACAATGGTGAGCGTCGTGATGCTCTCAAGGGCCGGCGTCAACTTTCTGCCGCTGGCGAGGATCGAGCGCTTCACGCACGCTATTGCCGGGGCGACAATATGCCTTTGCGGCCTTGCGATACAATTCCTGGGCCTTTGATCGCCAATTCCCAGTGTGTGAAGTTTTTTCCAAGCCTAACCTTTTGGTCTCTCCGCCTATTCAAGAGTGAATTCGTAACGAAGATTCTTTAGTTTTTGAACAGGCCAGTACACAATATCAGGTGAATGTACGTAAGGCGCTATACCTGTTCCCCTGAATCCAGACTCTTGCCGCATTTCATTAACGACTTCGAATACTCCGCCATTGTCGGAAAAATCCTCTCCAATGCTGTAGAGTGTGAAACCGCCGGCTGTACGCTTGTAGACTAAGGGACCGCTACTGTAAGGATCGTTCGGTACAGCTTGCAGATAACCGGAAGAAACAAGGCCATTAAGCGTTTCGGGGAATTCGCCAGTATCAATTTTATATCGTAAAGTCCCGATGATGGCAATTAGAGCTTCTGTCTGCGCTCTTGTTTTGTGATACGAGTCGAAAGTGTTTTTGGGGCTTACGCCCAAAATCTGCAAAAGCCAATTGCTGTTGTTAATGTTCTCTATTTCATCAAAATACTCGTATGCTTCATTTTTGATCCGACAAGGTGTTTTAGGCATTATCTGGTCGGATATGGTTAAGACTTTTTCAATTTGCCCGACTATTTCGTTTCTGGTCGGGCCGATGAGACAATAATACAACCTTGGTTTAAGATTTTCGCATTTTCTCCGGAGGGCAGATTTATCCAGCTCAGTGCGGGGGGTAATGTACCAGCCTGCACTCCATGCCAGCCGCCCCGTGCCTTTGCCGTCGTCGATATAGACCCGTTGCAGCGCATCACAAAGCAAAAGTCTCTCTACCTGAAAGCTTGGAACATAGTTATTTTTAGATTCTGCGTATAAAGCATCTTGAAAGTATTTCAAATCGCTGCTATCGAGCCTTGATTTATCCAGGATGATGAGCGCATTATGGGCGGCATCCTGCTTAATGTGAAGCCCCATTAACTGTTCACTCAAAAGAAGGTTGGGTCGGCATTTATGATCGCCTGCACGGTAGCAATAAAGAATGTTTTCAAACGCAGCCTGCAACCGGCCTTCAAGGGCGGCAAGCTTCGCTTCCCAAACAAGTGCTTTGGTTAATTCCCGAAGCGGCCCAAATTCAGGAAGCATCACGCTGCCCATAAAGTTGTCTTCTTCGGCTTCCCTCTCCAGCCAATAATAAGGTTTATCCGCAGCTTCTCCGAAGTACTCAAAGGCTTGTCTATTTGAAGTTAGCCACTCTTGCATCAGAGCCTGCTCAGCGCTATTAAAATCCTCAGGCCAGTCTATATGCGGGTATTCGAATTTGTCAGGCGTCTCAACAAATGCATCAAATGCTTTTTGGTAATAAGGTGCGGCATTTTCATTCGGATCATAATCTTGTGGGCGAGATGCTCGGTTATATTCAGCCACATAATCGACAG